>Ga0105251_10003285_pt1 | contig 11846 bp, 10 predicted proteins | sample KBSS64metaG_FD_80424 | JGI IMG/M metagenome (GOLD analysis project Ga0105251, IMG submission 80424) | Switchgrass rhizosphere microbial communities from Kellogg Biological Station, Michigan, USA - KBS S6-4 metaG | ecosystem: Host-associated > Plants > Roots > Rhizosphere > Soil | place...
AACCGGCAACCGGCAACCGGCAACCGGCAACCGGCAACCGGCAACCGGCAACCGGCAACCGGCAACCGGCAACCGGCAACCGCAACTCGCAGCTCGCAGCTCGCAACTCGCAACCGCAACCGCAACCCCGGCAAGCCAGCTCACGCCGTGACGGGTCCCACATCCCCCACAAAACCAGTTCAGGCGCGCGGCGCTCCGAGTTCAAGCGAGCGAATGCGCCCGCCGCTCGGCCTCGTCGTCGGCGCCTGTGCCGCCGCTGCCGTTCAACGCGCGCGAGGCCGCCGGTTCCTGATGCAGCCGGTTCGCATGCATCAGCCGATACAGCGTTGCCCGTGAAATGCCCAGTTCGGCGGCGGCCTCGGACAACTTGTAGCCGTGCCGCTGCAAGGCATGCTCGATCGCATCTTTTTCGGCTTTGCTGCGGATTTCGGCCAGCGTCACGGCGGGCGCGTTGTCGGCCTCGGGCAAGCCGAGGTCGCCCGCGGTAATGAAGCGCCCCTCGCTCATCACGACGGCGCGGCGCACGCAATTGATCAGCTCGCGCACGTTGCCCGGCCACGGATAGTTCGACATCGCGACGATCGCGTCGCTCGACAGCCCGCGCAGTTTGCGCGCGCCGTCCTGCTTGTACATGCTGAGCGCATAGTTGGCGAGCAGCTTGATGTCGCCGCCACGCTCGCGCAACGGCGGCTCCACGAGGCGCAGCACGCACAGGCGGTGATACAGGTCGGAGCGGAACCGGCCGTCCTCGACCGCTTTGTCCAGGTCGACGTGGGTCGCCGAAATGACCCGAGCATCGACGTTGATCACGGCGTTGCCGCCCAGCCTCTCGATGGTGCCTTCCTGCAGGAAGCGCAGCAGCACCGCCTGGCACTCGTGCGGCATGTCGCCGATTTCATCGAGAAAGAGCGTGCCTTCGTGCGCGCTCTCGATCCGGCCGATCTTGCGCTGAAGCGCGCCGGTGAAGGCGCCGCGTTCGTGGCCGAACAGTTCCGCTTGCAGCAGGCTAGGCGGAATCGCCGCGCAATTGATCGCGACGAACGGGCGGCCCGCGCGCGGCGAGCGGTCGTGAATGGCCCGCGCGGTCAGTTCCTTGCCGGTGCCGGACTCGCCGGCGACGAACACCGGCGCCTCGGTCACCGCGCACTTGTCGATGCGGCGGTACAACTGCTGCATTGCCTCGCATTGTCCGACCATGCCGTGCCGGCCGAGCGACGGCTCCGGCGCGACCTCCACATGCCGCAAGTTCGACAGCCCATGCGCGTGGCCGAGCGCGAACACGAGCCGCTCGTTCAGCCAGGGCCGCGTGACGAAATCGAAGCAATAGTCGAGGATGAAGCGGCCGACCAGTTCATTGTCGGCCTGCCCCGGCGCGATCTGGGCGACCCAGTTGGTTTCGACGCGGCGCATGCATGACGCGAGCGCGGACAGATGCTGGGATGTGCAGTTGCCGGGTAATTCGACGAGGCCGACCTTGATGTTGCCGCGTTCGATCATGCGCTCGGCGGCGGCCGCGGTCTTGGCGTGCACGGCATGCCAGCCGGACGCGGCGAGGAAGTCCGCGAGTTTTTGATCGGGCAAGCTCGACACATAGAGAACGGTGCGTTCGGTGTCGACAGGTGTGCCAGTCGTGTTCATGTTACCCCCGGTTCGATGCTGCTCTCAGCACTGCAGTTCGGCCTACTCGCCAGGCCGGCAAGCGCGCCGATCCTCGGCCAACCAAGCTAGCCCGCTTCCGCGTGAACGGACCCGGGCATGGATTTTCGTCACGGCGATCGAGCCCGGTTGCGGGCAGCCCGGCGGTGACGGATTCACGGTAGCGGCAATGGCGGGGGCGTGATGCGTGCGGCATGAGCCGCGAGGTGCTACGCGTCGGGCGGACAGCGGAACAGCGGTCGTGCTGGCTCCTGCCCGGCGTTTTCATCCCCGAATCACTACAACCGATTCTTGACCTCGTTGACCTCGTTGATCTGATACAGGCGCTCTAGGCGGCGCGTGACTTAACCATAAGCGAAAGATCATTCGAATGCCATACAAACAAATAGGGATTCAGAAAGGATTTTTCGCGCCGATGTTGTCTGTGGCGCCGCTCGACGATAGCCGGCCAAATTCGTTATGAGCGCTATCGCACACATCGCGGCAGGTCGCCTTGCGGCATGGCGAAACCGACCTGGCGTCCAGCCATGCGCCGTGTCTCAAGCGTGCGACATATCGGGCCGCCTGCTCCGCTAGCGTTGAATGCCCACCCGCATCGGCACGAATGACCGACGCTTGCGGTCCAGGTCTGCTGCAAGCGGGCTGGCGCGCCGCCGCCGGAGACCCTGGCGTGCCAGGTTCATGCGCAACGCTTCGACGGAGGACTCAATCGTGTGTCGAATACGAATCAACGGCGGCCGGAAGGGGCGGCCCGGCCGTCTGCGCCGCGGTGCGGATCGCCGTGCGACAAGGCTTTCGACCCGCATGGCATGGGCGTTGCACTAAGCGATTCACAGCGAAAGCATTGCCGCCCGATGTGACGCACGGGGAAGCAGCGGTTGGAGCAGACCGGCGGCAAATAAAGACTTCGCAAGCGCGGCCGGGGAAGCCAGTGCGTTTTGCGAGGGTGCGGCGGGGCCATTGAAAAACGGATGTCAATAAAGCGGGGCGAACTGCCGATATACAGATATCGGTCGTTCGCGAACGGACAACGTGAACGCGGCCCCGCCACTTTTTTCGTCCGACTGGATGGAACCGAAGTTGCAGCCGACGTTGAAGCCGTAGTTGAAGCCGCAGTTGAAACAATAACGACAGGCATCGCGCTCATGCGGTTCGCGATCGATGCATGGAACAGGGAAGGGGCAGCGCTCGGCCAGGACCAGCCGGCGCGAGGAAGCGGGGAGAACGGGCCAGGAGCCTTCATAGAGAGGCGCGTGTTACGAGCTGAACCGGGCGCCGTGCCGCGCATTTGCGCGAGCACGGTCCACCCGCAAACGGCCCCGGGAAGGGGGCAACACATTGGGGGTTGTCATGAACAGACTGACCAGCAAGCCGACCATCGCATCGTCGTTGGACCGTCAAGCCACGGTGCGTACCGCTGATGTCCGCTATCAACGGCATGTGGCGCCGCCACGCGCGCTGTTCGCCACGCCTTCGATCGATCTGCAGACGCTCGTGATCGCCGACGCGCTCAAGCGCAAGGCTCAGGCGGAGATTCAGCGCGAGGCGCTGCGCGACGCGATGTTCGAGATGCCGGCGTCGCCCGAATGGACGCGCGATCGCGAGGCGGGCATTCAGCCATCCGATTTCGAAGACTGAAGTGCTTACGCGTCGATCGTGATCGGCGTGGCATCGTCAACCGAACGGCGTTAGACCGGAGGAGACCCCGCATGATCGACGTCTTTCTGCTTTCGTCCAGCACGGAACGCGCGCCGCACATCATCGCGCGCCTCGACGAAAGCGGCGTGCCGTACCGGCTGCGCGCGGCGCACGGCACGGCGCGGCAACTGCGCGTGCACGCCCGCGCGATCAGAAGCGCCGATCTGCTGATCGTCGACGACGTGCATCTGGGCGCGCGCGAACTGGACGGCGTCGAGGAAGCGCTGGCCTGCACCCCGACCTTGCATTGCATGCTGGTGACGCCGGCGCCTCCGGCCGCCTTGCTTGCCGTGGCGGCGCGCATCGGCGTGCGGCATGTGCTGCCGTGGCCGCTCGACGCCCATCAGATCGCCGCCGCGCTCACCAGGATCGCCGCGAACAAGAACATGGATATGCGCCGCGCCGGACGCGTCGTCTCGCTTGCATCGAGCAAGGGCGGCAGCGGCACGACGCTGATCGCCGTGAATCTCGCTTACTCGCTCGCCGCGCCCGGCAACCGGCGCGTGCTGCTGATCGACCTGAGCCAGCAGTTCGCCGATGCGAGCCTGCTCGTGGCCGACAAACCGCCGCCCATCACGCTCGCCGATTTGTGCTCGCGGATCGAGTTCCTTGACGCCGCCTTGTTCGAATCATGCGTGATGCATGTGCACGCGAACCTCGACGTGCTCGCGGGCGCGGGCGATCCGCTCAAGGCCGCGGAGTTGCTGCCCGCGCAACTGGAGCGCATCCTCGCGCTGGTGCGCGAACGTTACGACGCGGTGCTGATCGACGTCGGGCAAAGCCTCAATCCGCTGACGATCCGCGCACTCGACGCGAGCGATGCGATCTGCATGGTGGTGCGGCAGAATCTGCTCTACCTGCACGGCGGCCGACGCATGCTCGACATCTTCAAGGAACTGGGTTATCCGGCCAGCAAGGTGCGGGTGGTGGTGAATCAATACGACAAGAACGCGCCGATCAACCTGCCGACACTCGAACACACGCTCGGCGCGAAGGTCGCGCATCAGCTTCCGCGTGACGACCGGCAGGCCAACGAGGCGCTCAACCGCGGCGTGCCGCTCGTGACGTCGGCGAAAGACAGCGCGCTGGCGCGCGGCATCGGGCTGCTTGCCGACATGCTGTGGCCGGCCGCCGCCGAGCGCCGCAAAGGCGTGCTCGGCCGTTTGCTTCCGATATCGCCGGGCTTGCCGCGGCGGTTCAAGCCGGGGCATTGAACGCATGGCGTCAGGTTGAATGCCTGCGCTTACAATGCGTTCATACGATCCCCGCAACCATGCTCTTCGACACAAAAATGAGTCACCCCAACACCGAATTGATCGAGCGTTTCTACACCGCCTTCCAGCGGCGCGACGCCGAAACCATGGTCGCCTGCTATGCCGACGACGCTGTTTTCAGCGACCCCGCATTCGGCGAGTTGCGCGGCGAGGAAGTGCGCGACATGTGGCGTCTGCTGGTTGCGCGCGCACAGGATTTCTCGCTGACCTTCGAGGGCGTCGACGCCGATGACACGAACGGTCGTGCCCATTGGACAGCCAGTTATGTATTCAGTCAGACGGGCCGCCCGGTGGTCAACCGGATCGACGCGCGTTTCGTGTTTCACGACGGACGCATCGTCGAGCATCGCGACACGTTCGATCTGTGGTCGTGGATGCGCCAGGCGATGGGCGTCAGAGGCACGCTGCTCGGCTGGTCGCCGTTGGTCCAACGGGCGATCAGGACGCAGGCGCGTCGAGGGCTCGATCTGTATCGGCGCAGGCAGCGCAGCGCCTGATACGACGGCCAGGCTTGCCACGCCTGGTGTTGCGCTTGCCACGCCGCAGCCAGTCGATGCAGTATTTTCGTCATCTGGACGAATGGGAGTTCCAATGCCCGTAGTCGATGCCGCATGGCAGGAATGGCTGGTCAGCAACGTCGCGCGCGGCTGCAGCATGGACTCGATGATCGACGCGATGGTGCAAGCCGGTTTTGCCGACGAGGCCGCGCGTGCCGCCGTGCACGCCGCGTTCGGCCGGAAAGCGGCGAACGCGGCGAACGTGGCCGCCGGCGCGAGCGAGGCCGTGCTGACGAAAGCCGCGCCGCACGCTTACCAATACGATCAGTCGCCGGTCGCGCGGGGCAACGTGATTCGCGCGCACGATCGCGACGTCCGCGTGCTGATGCGCTGCGAGCGCCCCGAGTTGATCGTGTTCGCGGATGTTCTTTCGCCCGACGAGTGCGGTGAGATGATCGAGCGCTCGCGGCATCGGTTGAAACGTTCGACGATTGTCGACCCGGCCACCGGCAGGGAAGACGTGATCCGCAACCGCACCAGCGAAGGCATCTGGTATCAACGTGGCGAGGACGCGTTCATCGAGCGGATCGAGCGGCGCATTTCGAGCCTGATGAACTGGCCGGTCGAGAACGGCGAAGGATTGCAGATTCTGCGCTACGGCGCGACCGGCGAATACCGCCCGCATTTCGACTACTTCCCGCCCGATCAACCCGGCAGCGCGGTGCATACCGCGCAGGGCGGCCAGCGCGTGGCGACGCTGGTGATCTATCTGAACGACGTGCCCGACGGCGGCGAAACGATTTTTCCGGAAGCGCGCCTCTCGGTCGCGGCGAAGCAGGGCGGCGCGGTGTATTTCCGCTATATGAACGGCTCGCGTCAACTCGACCCGCTGACCTTGCACGGCGGCGCGCCGGTGCTCAGCGGCGAAAAATGGATCATGACGAAGTGGATGCGCGAGCGTGCTTATGGCTGATCTTTTTTCTACATTGCGCGGCGCTGCATGCGGTTATGCCGTCTTGTAGACGTCGGGATCGTGCAACTCCATATAACGCTCGGGGTTCGCCAGTTCACGGAAGCCGTGCGGCCTGTACACATGATGTGCGTCGGTCGTCACCAGCACGATTCTGCGTAGACCCGTGAGCGATGGGCTGGCGAAAACGTGCTTCATCAACGCCGACGCATAGCCCTTGCCGCGATAGTCCGGCAGCACGAAAACGTCGCACAGGTAGGCGAACGTCGCCTCGTCGGTGATCAGGCGCGCGAAGGCGATCTGCCTGCCGCCGACATAGCCGCCGAAACATAGCGAGCCCGCGATCGCACGCTCCAGCGTGTCGCGCGGCATGCCCTGCGCCCACGCTGTTTGCCGTGACAGGAATGCATGGATCATCTCGATGTCGAGGTCGGCCTTGTCGCTCGAAATCGTTAGTTCGGCTGCTTGCACGTCATCACCCTTTGGCCGGATCTTCGGCGCCGCGCGAACCGCCGCCGATGCTCTGGCCGGCGTCGTGCGCGAGGCCCATATAGCCGATCACCGACACCAGCGTCAGCACGCCCGCGCACAGAAACGCGAGACGGAAATCGTCGAGCGTGAAGATGCGGCCCGTCGTCTCGCCGTTGAAGAACGCCGCCGCGCGCAGCGCTACCGCACCGAACGCGATGCCGAGACCGATCGTCATCTGCGCGGCCGCGCTCCATAGCGTGCTTGCCGCGCTCATCTGCGGCTGCGCGACGTCGGCGTAGGCCAGCGTGGCAAGCGTCGAGAATTGCATCGAACGCGCCACGCCGTAGATGAACACGACGAACAGCACGAGGGCAAGCGGCACCTCCGGCGTCAACAGCCCGCACGCGATGATGAACACGCCGGCCACCGCGACGTCGACGATCGACACCATGCGGAAGCCGTAACGTTGCAGAATGCGCGTGGTCAGCGCCTTCATGCCGAGGTTGCCGAGCGCGCTCGCGAGCAGCAGCAAGCCCGACTTGAACGCGGACAAGCCGAAGCCCACCTGAAACAGCAGCGGCATCAGATAAGGCACCGCGCCAATGCCGATGCGTGTGAACGAGCCCGTCACGACCGTCACGGAAAAGGTGGGAATCTTGAGCGTTGAAACGTCGATCAGCGGATGCGGGTGACGCTTCGCATGCTGGAACGCCAGCACGCCCATCAGCAACCCGCCGCCGATGACCGCCGCGGCCACCCACGGATTTTCGCCCGGCTGGCTCGCCAGTTCGGCGCCGTACAGGATCGCCGTGAGCGTCGTGCCGCTCAGCAACAAGCCGACCACGTCGAGCGGTTTGCGTTCGCTGCCGCGCAGGTTCGGCACCAGCGCGAACGCGACGGCCATCGCCGCCAGGCCGAACGGCACGTTCAGCAGAAAGATCCAGCGCCACGACGCATAGGTCGTGATGAAGCCGCCCACCGGCGGCCCGATGACCGGCGCGGCGATCGCGGGCCACGTGATGGTCGAGATCGCCTGCATCATGCGGCTCTTCTCGGTGCTGCGGACCACGATCAGACGGCCCACCGGCACCATCATCGCGCCGCCCATGCCTTGCAGCAATCGCGCGGCCGTGAACTCCACGACGTTCTGCGACAGCCCGCACAACACCGACGCCACCGTGAACACGGCGATCGCGCTGACGAACACCGTGCGCGAGCCGCAGCGGTCGGCGACCCAGCCGCTCGCCGGAATAAAGATCGCGAGCGCGAGCATGTAGGCGGTCATGCCGAGACTCAGGCTGTTCGGGCCGACGCCGAACGACTGCGCCATCTGCGGCAGCGCCGTCGCGATCACGGTGGTGTCGAGGTACTCCATGAAGAAGGTGGCCGCGACGATATACGGCAGCCAGCCGACATGCGCGTTGCGTGTGCCGCCGGCGGTCATTGCGCTGTCTCCGCCGCACGGCGTGCGGGCTCATGAATGTCGTGAAGGTGCAGGCAGGTTCGGAGAGAGGGTCTGGATTTCATGGTTCTTGCGACTACCTTTCGAAGAGGTGTTTCCGGCCTTCGGACGACGCGAATGCGCGACAGGATCGCGGCTGCGAATAACGCTCCATTAAAGGGACGCGCCTCGTCGCCGGCCTTGAATCCTAACCTGGTAATCGCTGTTGCATCGTCGGCCAGGGCAGTCGCCCGGCGCCCGAGGCGACCGGCGCGCTCCCTGCGCGCCGGTCGGCCGGAAACACGAGCGCGCGCGTCGCTCAGTCTTTCGCGGCGTACTCGCGGTCGAGCTTGTCGTACAGCGGCTTGTTGACGAGCCGCTGGCGTTCGCTGAACGGCGCGACGAGCGTCGCGTCCTCGTCGAGGCGGCCGTTGTTTTTCAACGTGCCGAGCGCGCGCTGCATGCCGAGCACCGCGCCTTGCAGCGCCGCGTTCGCGTACAGCACGATGCCGTAGCCGAGTTGCGCGAGCGCCTCGCGCGATTGCACCGGCGTCTTGCCGCCGATCACGATGTTGATCAACTGCGGCCGGTCGAACAGCGACGGCAGACGTTCGATGTCGGCGAGCGATTCAGTCGCCTCGATAAACAGAATGTCGGCCCCGGCCTCGATGAAACGGTGACCGCGTTCGATCGCGTCCTCGATGCCGTGGACCGCCGCCGAGTCGGTGCGCGCCATGATCTGCAGATTGCCGTCCTCGCGGGCATCCACGGCGGCGCGAATCTTGCCGACCATCTCGCTCGTGCCGACCACTTCCTTGCCGGCGAAGTGGCCGCATTTCTTCGGCATGACCTGGTCTTCGAACTGGATCACGTCGGCGCCGCTGCGCTCGAGCACGCGCACCGTCTGACGCACGTTGAGCGCGTTGCCGAAGCCGGTGTCGGCATCGACGATCAGCGGCAGCGCGACCGCATCTCGAATCCGCGCGGTATGTTCGGCGACTTCGGCGAGACCGATGAAGCCGAGGTCGGGCAGGCCGAGCGACATGTTGGTGACGCCCGCGCCGGTGATGTAGAGCGCTTCGAAACCGGCGTCCTCGATGACACGCGCGCTCATCGCGTTGAAGGCGCCGGGCACCAGCAGGCCCTGGCGTTGCTCGACCTTGGCGCGGAAGGCGGCGCGGCGTGTGGCGGAAGTGGTCATGACGGTGTGTCTCCGAAAAAGGTAAGCGGGTTTGAGAGGCGGCCGTGATTTTGCAGGAAGCATGCCATCGCGCGAGGCTCCGGGACTTAGGCAATCGAATCAGGAGCTTGCGGCGCGAAGCGGCGCTGCGCGGGTTCATGGCAGAATACGCGTGTGTTCCGTGAAACGTTTCATGGAACGTTTCAACTGTTCGCGGAGTTACCGCAATGTCCACGTTCCCGTCGCTCGTCGCGAATGCCAATACGGCGCTGCCTGGCGTTGCCCTCGTCAGTATCAGCCGCTTGAAGTCGCTTTGCGAGGCCGTCGCGCCGCGTTACGCCGGGCGCGCCCGATTCTTTTCGGTTCGCGAAGGCTACGGGGCGGCCGTCACCGCCTTGCAGGCCTACGTGGATGCGGGCTCGGTCGACGTGGTGCTGGCTGCCGGCTCGAACGGCGCCTACCTGCGCGACAACCTGAACGTGCCGGTCGTCATGGTCAAGGTGAACGGCTTCGACGTGCTCGGTGCGATTGCCCGCGCCGCCACCACGTGGCCCGGCGCGCGGATCGGCCTGGTGCTGCACGAAACGATCTCGCACGAACTGGCGGATCTCGGCGCGTGGCTCAAGGTCGGGCTGACGCAGCGCGCCTACCGTTCGATCGACGAGGTGCGGCTCGCCGTCGAGAAGCTGGCCGCCGAAGGCTGCGGCGTCATCATCGGCCCCGGCATGGCTTGCGATTTCGCGCAGCAAGCCGGGCTCGAAAGCGTTTTCCTGTACTCGCTCGGCGCGGTCGAGGAAGCGTTCGAGCGCTCGGTCGAACTGGCGCGGGTGAGCCGTCAGAAGGAGTCGAAGCGCGTGCGGCTGAATACGATCGTGGCCCATCTGCGCGACGGCGTCGCCGCTTTCGACGATGCCGGCGTGCTCGAAGCGGTCAACCCGGCGATGCTCGAACTGCTGGGCCTCGGCGCCCCGAAAGAAGCTCTTTCGGCGGACCGCGAACAGGACGCGGCGGCGCAAATCGCGCGCGTCGTCGGTCCGTGGCTGCGCGAAACGCTTGCGAACGACCTGCCGATCGAGGAACGGATCGAGCGGATCGGCGGCCGCGCGCTGATCGTCAACTGCGTGCCGATCGTGGAGCATGGCGCGCGCTCCGGCTCGGTGGTGACGGTGCAGGACGCCCTCGTCGCGCAGCGGATCGACCAGTCGCTACGCACCAGCCAGCGGCCGAAGCATCTGGTCGCGCGGCATCGGCTGGACGATCTGATCGGCGGATCGGCGGCGCTCGAACGGGTGCGGCGGCTCGCGCGCGCGGGCGCCGCTCACGACGCCACCGTGCTGCTCACCGGCGAAAGCGGCACCGGCAAGGAACTGGTCGCGCAAGGCATCCACAACGCCGGCCGGCGGCGCGGCAATCCGTTCGTCGCGTTCAATTGCGCGGCCTTGCCCGAGGGGCTGATCGAAAGCGAACTGTTCGGTCACGAGGAGGGCGCGTTCACCGGCGCGCGCCGTGGCGGCAAGCCGGGCCTTTTCGAAATCGCGCACACGGGCACGATCTTCCTCGATGAAATCGGCGAAATGCCGGCCGCGTTGCAAAGCCGTCTGCTGCGCGTGCTGCAGGAGCGCGAGGTGATGAAGCTCGGTTCGGGGCGCGCCACGCCGGTCGACGTGCGGGTGATCGCCGCAACACATCGCGATCTGCATGCGCTCGTCGAGCAGGGATTGTTTCGCGCGGATCTGTATTTTCGTCTGAATCTGCTTCGGATAGAATTGCCGCCGCTGCGCGAACGGCGCGGCGATGTCGCGCAACTGGCGCGGCACTTGTTAAGCCGCGGGGCGCGCCAATATGGGTTGTCGGAGGCGACGCTCGACCGGGTGCTGACGTTTCTCGCGCCCTTGTTCGAGCATTACGCGTGGCCCGGCAATGTCCGGGAACTGGAAAACCTGCTGACGCGCGCCGCGATCTATCTAAGCGACGCGGCCGGCCAAGGCCAGGATAGGCGGGATTTGCAGTCGATGTTCCCGGAGTTCGGGCGAATGAAACAGGCGCCGGCTGTCGCAACGCCCGCCGCGCCGATGTCCCGAGCCGGCGAAGACGAACACGCGCCGGCCCGCACTTCCCCGACTCGCGAGGACGTCATGCGCGCCCTCGAGCAGTCGGGCGGCAATCGCGCGGCGGCCAGCCGCGCACTCGGAATCGGCCGCACGACCCTCTGGCGGCTCATGAAAACCGATCCGCCGCGATAGCTGCCAGCGGCGCGATAAATAGCGTATGACTATTGCTATCATTAAAACAATCCGCTTTACCTATTAAGCGCGGTCTGACATACTGGCTCCACTTTCCAACCACTCCGAAAGAGGACTCAGCAAATGCCGATCATCAATAGTCAAGTCAAACCGTTCAAGGCACAGGCTTATCACAACGGCGAATTCGTGACCGTCACCGAAGAAAGCCTGAAGGGCAAGTGGTCGGTTTTCGTTTTCTACCCGGCCGACTTCACGTTCGTTTGCCCGACCGAACTGGGTGACCTGGCCGATCGCTACGCCGATTTCCAGAAGCTCGGCGTTGAAATCTACAGCGTGTCGACCGATACGCACTTCACGCACAAGGCATGGCACGACACGTCGGACACGATCCAGAAGATCAAGTACCCGATGATCGC
>Ga0105251_10003287_pt1 | contig 11833 bp, 15 predicted proteins | sample KBSS64metaG_FD_80424 | JGI IMG/M metagenome (GOLD analysis project Ga0105251, IMG submission 80424) | Switchgrass rhizosphere microbial communities from Kellogg Biological Station, Michigan, USA - KBS S6-4 metaG | ecosystem: Host-associated > Plants > Roots > Rhizosphere > Soil | place...
CAGTATTCATATATCTATTCATACTGAGAGTTCTCCAGCCCTCCACTCCAGTACTAGCGTACCGCCCTCGTCGAACTCGTTGCTCATTCGGTTTATACTTCTTATACCCCTCAGTATCCTTCGGTGGTATACTATCGTATACTCCTTGCACCCTCCAGCGTAGACTTCGGTGTATACTCCTCGTTTATACTCGGTAGTAACCCTTGCTCAGATAGCTCGTGAGACTCGCCATCCCCTGTCGGGTGCTTCGCAATAGAATATCGTCATCACTCTTATGTTTCTCAAACCATAGCAAACAATAGGAAAACAGAGTCATGGTTCAGTATGAAATTAATACTCAGTGTGAAGGTTTTATATAATTCGGGGGAGTGAGTGATAGGGTGAGAAGTACATACAAAAAGGAGACAGTTATATAAACCTGTCCCCTTCGGTATAGTTAAACTATGTAGGAAGAATATTCCTCGTAATAACTTTGTACGTTTGTAAAAACCTACCAGTAAAAGGAGTCTTAATAGCTCCCTTGTAGATGAGTTTTGGTATTTGTAAATCGTGTGTGAGTGAGTGGGTAGTAAATTTACTTCTTAACTACTGTCGGATTACAGTCATAAAAATAGGCTGATATGGGTGTAACTCAAACATTTTTCTCAACTCAAAATCAAGTACACAGTTTATAGGCTTGAAACTCGGTGAAGGTCTTTGTTGTGGGGGAGGGGGAGTGGTCTATCAAGTGTGTAGAAAATCTTCTATGATTTGTGTAGGGGTGAGTCTCTGATGTGAGGGCAGAACAAAAAGAAAAGAGCACCCCACGAAGGGATACTCTTTAGCTTATTTTTATTGGGCTACTAAAGTGAATGAACCAAGCATACCATATGAAAGCTGACATGATTGCTACAGGGAATATACACAGTATCATCATGAAATACCCATCTCCAAACTTATCAGCCTTACAGTCTTTGTATATACCTGTTATCATCCCAATGCAACAGATAACAGTTAGCACCACAACTATATCGCTCAGTATATAGAACCACATCATCCAAACACTACGCTACCGTAGAGAGCACGTTGTATAATAGCGTCTGCATCATCTGCATCGTAGTCCTCTATGTCTCTGCTATGAGTTGTAGCATGTTCCTTGAAGGACGAGACTAAGCGGTCTATGTGTAAGTAGGTAATGTCATCACCATCATTGAAGCCTACCTCTTTACCGTCAAGTACTAACTCTGTTATCCACACTGATAGGGGTGTATCCTTGGTCTTACCTGCCCTCATCTGTGTACCATCTTTTAGCTCAGTTTCAATACAGCTACACCAGTAAGCAATCCCACCTTCAATGCCATTAACCAATACGGTCTCTATCATATCCCTAGTTATTGCCAGTTTTCTTGTAACCTCTACTACCTCAACTACACCATTTGGATTAGTAACTGCGTCCATATTATCTTCCTCCTTTAGTTTTATCTGCTTTATATTCGTGTATCTGTGAGACTATCATTATACTCATCATAATAACTACTACTATCAATACATTACCTCCCACTGGATGTGAGGAATATCTTTGATACTGAAGTAAGTAAGACCTTTGTCTCCATCGTGGTACACACTATCTAGTAGTTCTGAGTTGGGTACGTTAGGATACCAGTGATGTACGTCACCAGTTACACCGTAGTGATTCTTACCTATCTCGATGTCCATAATGATTTTACATGCCCCATATGCCCTGATAAGAACATCCATGTCATACTGCGCTACATGAGTACCTTCTGTCACTACTACCTGCATGTAGTAGTCCACACCCCTATAAAACGTTGGAGTGTTACCATCTCTAACTATCTCTGCACATACTTGGTTTAAATCATTGGTACACTCTCCTATCATTTCCTCTGTATTAAATACAGCTATTGCATAACGTTTTTTCCTAGCCATCTAATATCTCTCCTTCTTATCTGTGATATGTGTTCGGGGTGCTCCCCTGTCACTAAAGGCATTTTCTCATGAAACAAAAAATGAGTCAAATGGATGTATGAGGGAAGCGCTACCCATCAAAGATATTTGATGCTATTGCATAACGCTATGATATTAAGATTAGTATAGAATTACAGGAGGTGCTTTACATGGCAGAACGTATGCATATTAATGAATTTCAAGCTATCACAGCTGATATGTCTATCGGTGAATCAGCAGGTCTAGCCGCTTTTGTAGGTAAGAAATATATGTACCGTGCAGAGTGGGAACAATCTTGGGTAGCTTTTAAGAATAGAGACCGTATTGATGGTACAGATGATACTATCGAGGAAATCCTTTACGTAGGTGATTCTACTGTTGTTACTGAGAAGGATGCTAAAGGTAATATCACAAAGGTGACAGAGAAGAACACCGCAGGTAAGGTAAACAAAACTACAGAGCTTACTTATGATGCTCAAGGAATGCTACTTACAGTTAAAGAAACTGTACCAACAGGTTCAGTTACTTACGATGTAAGCGACCCTACCAACATCAAGGTAATCACTAGTCCTAAATAAGGAGGTGCTAGTATGGATTTAACTACTTGGATATTAAATAAGGCAAGCTTAGATAGGGTTAATGAGATGGACGACCTTGTAAACAATGAAGTAAAAGAAAAAGCTAACTTTGTACACCACCAGTTTATTGATAGGCTAACAAATGGTTTGGTTAGTAAGATTAAGCTAATAGGAGACTCCATCACCGCTGGTGTGGGGGCAACTGGATACTACACAGACCCTCAAGGCAGGTCTATTATCACTAGGTATGGTAGTTTAGTACGTGAGCTAGGTAAAGACTGGACAGTGTTTCCTAGCTGGGCTAATCTATTCAGAAAGTATATCAACACTAACTATCCATCAATAGACTTCTTTAATATGGGTGTAGGGGGCATATCCACAAAAGAGGTAGTAGAGCAGTTTCTTACACAGATAGTATCAGAGGATGAGGATGTTGTCTTTGTAATGTTGGGTACAAATGATCGCTCACTAACAACCCTAGAAGAGTATCGTGCCAATATAGAATTTCTACTAGACTATATAAAGAAGCGCTCTAATCTAATGATTGTTATGACAGCAAGCCCCTCTTTAAGCGATTTTAGTGATGAAACCTATACTACGTATGCAAGTGGTAGAAACTTTGGAACAAGAGAGATTGATAATGTTCTGACTGAAGTGTGTAAAGAGAATGGGTACATTCATATCTCGCATTACCGATACCTACTGGACTATGCATCTAAGAGGAAGGTAAACCTACCTGACTTCCTGGAGCCTACAGGCTCTCACCCAAGAACAGGAGGTCACCTAGCTATGTGGCAGAACATACAAAACAAGCTAGGGTTCGCAAATGATGTGAATGAGTGGCTAAAATATTCTACAGAACAGAAGCTGACTATCATAGATTCAACAAAAATCCTACCTAATTGTCCTGTAGACCAATTTCCTGTGGATGTTTCTTATTCTCTTATAAAGTCAACAGATGCCATTACAGCAGGGTTCCCTGAAAATGCAGGAGGGGTACTTAAAACAGTTAAGCCAAGGGACACCATAGATGGGTATATTTACCAAACTTATTACATCTACAGGACAGGAAAGGCTTACACTAGGGGATATAATGAGGTAACCTCAACATGGTCTGCATGGTACACAGCAGGTCAGATTACTTTTCCTAGTCTTAGTGTAAACCCAGACACTTTTCCATATACTCAGGGAGTTACTCATCAATACTTAACAAATGCCAATGGCTCAAGCTTTTCTTTACCTGAGGGTAAGGGTGGTTTACTAATTACCACTGTACCTCGCTCTTCTATAGATGGGTGGGCAAAGCAGGTCTACTATATTTATGACTCAAACAGGGTATACACAAGAGGTTATTTGTCATCAAATAGTTGGGGTGCATGGGTACACATGGGTTCAGGAATAAACCCTAATAGTAATAGTGTATTGTTTACAACTTCTCTAACATCGTTTCTACCGGGAGTACGTTCTTTAGAGTGCATAACTGCTAGTAATACAACAATATCCTCCTTTCCAGAGTCTAAAGCAGGAATGCTTGAGACTGTGTACCCAAGAGCAGGTCTTGAAGGCTGGTCTTATCAAGTGTATCATGTTCAGCAGTCTAATGCTACCTACAAAAGGTACTGGAATACTAGTAACTCTCAGTGGGGGACATTTGAGAAAATAAGTACTGTTTAGGGGGTGGAATTTATCCCACCCCAATTAAGGAGTGATATAGATGGATTTAACTACTTGGATTATGAATAAGATGAACTTAGATAGAGTTAATAAGCTGACTAATGATGTTCAAACAGCAGTAAATACAGCTACTAACCTTAATAGCACTGTTGATGCTAAGGTATCAGGTAAGATTGACCTACTAACCAAACGTAAGAATGATATACTACGTTCCTATAACAGAGCTATCAAGAAATGGGATTATCCTGCTTGGTTCACATGGAAAGATGCACCCATCACGATTATGTCAGATGGTACTAACTTTTATACTCCATTTGACGTTGCCACTTTCAAGAACACAGGGGGCAAGAACCTATATGTAGACTCAGTTAATGGATTGGACACTAATAGTGGTTTAACTACCTCTCTACAATTAAAGTCAGTACAAAAGGCTTATGACCTAGCTTCTGATGGAGACACTATTGTCTGTAAGCCAGGAGTATATAAGAGGGCACACGTTATCTCAGCTTCTACTCTCATTGAGAAGAATATCAATATAGTTAGTGATGGTACTGGTCCGGTTAGGTGGTTCCAAGCAGACTATCACAACTATACAAAGACAGCAGGAGCCACTAACGTTTACCAAACAGCTAGAAACAATATTACTCACGTTGTAGACCTACAGCTACTGAATATCAACGGAGAGACCATTGCACTAAAGAGTGTTGCTAGTATAGCTGAATGCGATGCTACAGAAGGCAGTTACTTCATGGATGGCACTAACACCTATATACACATGATAGGTCACGTAGTTCCTAATGATAATAATGTAGTCATTCTGTTACAGACTGGTAACCCTGCGTTAAAGGTGACTAATGCCACTAAGAATATAAGCTTGTACGTTGAAGGTATAGAGTTCTATGGCGGTACAGCTAATATTTATGTTGGGAACTCTGCAACCTATCTAGACCCTAAGGTGTATATGAAGAAATGTAAGATGAGGTACTCCTCTACCCTGAATGCGGTTCACATATTAGGAGCTACATCTTACTTCCAAGACTGTGAAGCTAGTTACTCTGTACTAGATGGGTTCAACTACCATGCTAGTAACGGTAGAATAGTTAAGTCTATTGAAGTTAACTGCTTAGGTAGGGGTAATGGAGATAACTCTAAATCCACTGATGTTAACAATGGCTCTACCACACATGATGGGAGTAAAGCTATTAGGATTAACTGTGTCTACTACGAGAATATGGGTGTCAACTGTTGTGATGTTACAGAGGATACTATGTCCATTAACCTAGGAGTTGTTGCTTTTAATTCAAAAGCACAAGATGCAAATATTATTACGCATGGTAACTTCTCTGCACAACAGCCAGGTACTACAATGTACCTAGAAGGTTGCGTATCATTTGGTAGTACCTTTGGCATTGTTCCTGTTACTGGGACTACAATGTACCTTAAAAACTGCCTGTATGATACTAAAAACGGTGGAGGGACACTTACCATACTATAAAAGAGTAGTCAATCGGCTACTCTTTAATTAAAGGAGTGATATAGATGGATTTAACTACTTGGATATTGAACAAGCTTAATATGGACAAGATAAACAAAGCTCAGGCTGATACACAGGAAGCTGTATCCACAGTTTCTAACTTAGCTAGTACAATTGATACTAAAATATCAGGCAAGGCTAATAAGACAGATGTAGACACAGCCATAAGAAACATGGGTAGTGCTTCCCCTAAAGGAACCTATGCAACACTGTCAGCCCTACAAACTGCTTTCCCCACTGGTACTACAGGCATATATGTGGTTACTGCCGATGGTAAATGGTATTACTGGAGTGGCACAGCTTGGACAGCAGGAGGAGCATATCAAAGCACAGGTATTGGGGATAAGTCAATCAAGCCTGAACACTTAGCTTTTGTTGGTATAGGGAAGAACTTAGTAGACCCTAGTAAGCTTACTCATGGGTACTACCTAGGTGGTACGGGTGGTATGAACGCATCTGCCTTGTATTCCACTACTGACTTCATAGCTGTGAAAGCAGGAGAACCCGTAGTAGCATTACCAAAAATACGTATTTCTCTGCTTTATGATGCAAGTAAGAACCCAGTAGCAGGAACCTATATGAATACCGCTACTACAGGTAGCTACACAGTTACTCCAGCACAGGATGGCTTTGTTAGAATGTGTTTCTTTAAAGAAGATGTAGATGCAGGTACACTACAAATAGAAAAAGGTACCTCTCCTACTAGCTTTGCTCCTTATGGTGTAGCATTTGATGAGTCCATAGCCTTGAGCAGTACACAGAAAAAGCAAGTAGAGAAATACCTACAGGATAATAACCCTGTTCAAGCGGATGTAAGAGTCTCTAAGGAGGGAAACAAACTAAGTATAACTAGTAAACTTAGTGGGGGAGAGAGCATAGAGCTACTGTCGTTTACAGACACCTCACTTAATGGTAGCTATCGTATGTCCAAAACAATTGTAGATGGAGTTGAGGTACACAACGGTCAGGATGATATCACTCCTATAAGAATGTTCAGTACGGTTGGGGCTAACCATATGTATGCAGTAGCTTCTAATGTAACTGCTCCTGGTCATGGTAAGACTTCTGTAGACTCGGGTTCTAAGTGGACAGATGGTACAACCACCTATACTTTGGTAGCTGTTTCAGGAGATGTGGTCACTATGGCTCCTCAATATGCGATGGTGGATGGGGTTCCTACTGCCGCTATTACTCATCCTGTAGGGGGTAAGCTGACACATGTGTCAGGAGCAACTAACAAGGGGGATATCACTGTAGTTTCCGCTATCTCAGGAGATATGGGAATGTCTACCAATAAGAAGTCTTTAAAGCTAATGATAGATGGTCAAGAGATTACCCAAGACGGTATCTACTACGGAAAAGAGTTTCAGGTTATAGAACAGTACAACATTATGGACTACAAAGAAATCTTAGATTTCCTACAGGCTAATATAGGCAAGACTTTCGTGGGTAGAGAGGACATCGGGGGTATAGTTAAGATGTCTATAGTGTATACCTACACTAAGGAAGGCAAGTGTCTAGTATCACACGGTCTGAAAGCTCTAAAGAAAGTATACCTTGCTTCCTGTGGGTTCCTACAGTCTGTTGCTTTGTCTTCTTCAGGGTATACTCTTAAAAGGTACCTACCAGGGATACTACCTAAGAATGGGTATGATTTTAAGACTCTAGTTGATATGACTAACTATGCAAGTAGTTTACTGTTTTATCAATCGAACTTCATAGACCAAAATAAACCACCTAATAGATATGTAGATTGGTTATTCGATGGGTCTGGTAAGAAGAAGTGCGGTTTCACTATGGGGTATGTTATAGACAAAACGAATAGTAAGACCTCAGACAGACTATCCCAAGTAGGAGGAAACTACTACTGGGATTTACGTGACACTAAAAAGTCTTACCCTGTAGCCATTAATGGTATCACACTTAACGCAGGAGAGTATAAAACTTTCTTGGGATACAGAACTTACATGTCTCCCACTGATGCTACAAATATCAACATTGTAGAAGATAAGAAAGACACGTATATCTATATAGACTACCACCAAAAGGTGTCTGCTAAGAGCATACCTCTGCCCAAGCATATAGGAAAGGATATATCCATCCTAGACAGCTCAGGGGTAACTGTTCTTAATGATGTTGTAGATGCTGAAGGGGTTACTTTCACTGTTACTGCTGATTATGGGTACGCAGTACTTAAAATAAGATAACAAAAGAGTAGCCCTAATCGGCTACTCTTTTTAATGCAAAAGTATTACGTTGGTTAAACACAATACCTGTATCTTCCATCTGCTTTACAAGTCTCTCTAACTCCTTAATACCCCACCAATCTGTTAAGGTCTGTATCATTGACACATGGGTCATATTCCCCATAGTGGTTACAGGTTGTCCTAACCTTCCGTCCCTCTTAAGCATATATAAAGCATACCCACCTTTAGGGTAATATAATGTTTCCTTCTTAGCACTACCTAAGCTCTCTCCACAGCAGTGACACTTAAGTACTTCTAAATAGAACTCCTCTTTACGAACCTTATGCAGGCAATGACACACTGGACACGCTAATGCTTGATATTGTAAATCTTTCATACTATCACACCTTTTCTATTTGTACACTGTCACAAGTAGGACAGCAGTCCATTATTCTACCATCATTTCTTCCTAGCTGTACTCTTCTTACATGCTTGTTTCCCCATAGAAAAGTTCCTAAGCATCTTCTACATTGCCATCTTTCCGAAGCCTTTTTCCCTCTTGACTTCGCTCTCCATAGAGACTCAATAATGAATGGGATAGCCAGACCGCAAAGAATCCCCAACCCGAATGTGCTCACTTCTCATCACCACCTGCTTGTCATTTATAACCTTTATAATAGGAGACCCCTTAAGGGTCTCATGTAATGTACGCTCCATAAACTCTAAGGCTTGCTCCTCAGACATATACCTGAGGAATCCTAGTCTTGCCACCTGCATTATAGAGAAGAATGTCTTTCTTTTAGTACCCAAAGCATGAGTATCACCTATCAATATATAATCATGCACTAGCTTCATCCCCATCCATATTCATAATCTTCACCTTATTACTTAGCTTAAGAACTGGCTTCTCTCCTATGAACTCCCCATCTTTAGTGTAGTAACCCTTACCTTGGTGTACTGCAACGTCTTGAGCCGCATAAGATACTTTAGTCTTAAGAATCATGTACTCCGTGTTATAGAAATCAATAACTGACTCATGAATAGCACATTCAAACGCTGGCATTTCTCTATTTTCCTTAAGATAGTCATAGAAGCCTTGAAGATTATCACGTACTGTCTTGATACGGTCACGTTCCATAATCAATGTACCAATCTCACTAGCCACAACACCAGTTACAACACCGCTTGACTTACCCTCTGTATTCCAGTTATTCATCCTAATCGTCTCCTTCATACTCAGATATTTGGAGTAGGCACTCCATCCTACCACCCTCATAAGAGAGTAGCAGAGTTGCAAAGCCTACTGGAATGTATAAGATGATGTAAAGTCTGCTAGGTGTTCATTACCTGTAAGGATATGTTGGGTTACTTCATTCATTTCAGTTACTCCTGCTGTACCACCACTGTCATACATAGATTCAAGTGCTGGTGGTAGGTCATCTGGAATGTGCTGGTATTCATCTAGGGAGGACATTAGAGCATCGTGGTCTACCCCATCAGGTACTTCTCCGTCATAGTTTCTCATATCTTCCATAATACGGTTAAGCTCCTCAGTTTTACCCATTACTTGAGCATACCATGTTCCACGTGATGATAAGTCGCTCTCTTGTACACCAACGAGTAGGTCACTAAATTCAGCCATATTCTTAGAGAAGCTAGCAAGTAAGGGAGTATAATATGCGGCATACTCAGCTTCAGGAGTAGACTTACTCTCCTTAGCAGGAGAACTAGACTCAGCTTCCACCTTAGTACTACTAGTATCAGTAGCTTCTTCACTACAACCAACTAACCCCATTGTTAACATTGCACTTAGACCAAACCCCATTAGTAACTTTTTCATAACCTCTCCATCTCCCTTATCCTGTTTTTTATTAGCAGTATACCGACTTACTGTACTGACCAACCCACTCTTGCACAGTCTTTAGAGGTATAACCTCATGCTTATCTGTTTCCTCCTCATCTACCACAATTGCACAGGCACCCCTAGCTAACATGGTCTGACGGTTAGTTTGTAGTGTCATCCATAGCTCTATCTCAGTGAAGTCTGCTATGCTTCTCATCATGTTAAGATAACTAGTCATGGAAGCGTAGTATGGTCTGTCTATATTTCTATTGAGAATGATCGGTACATCTAGGAACACTACATCAAAGTATTCAGCACTTTCAATTAGGTATTTGGCTAACTGACCTTTACTAAGCTGAGAGCCATCTACTACATTAAGATTATCCTCTATAGGCTGTGAATGGGAATCAAGGAAGAAGTTTATCTTCTTTAATGTATTCTCCTCCTCAAAAGCAACTACTGTTACCTTTCTTCCCTCTGCTAGTTTCTCTACTACTTTGTTTGCTAATACGAAACCTTTACCTGAACCTGCGCTACCAAGAATCTGCTTCATTAAAATACTCTCCTCCATTTTCTCGTATTCAGTTGGGGTGGAAGTTGTTTCCACCGCTCCTCTGTAAACAAATCATCTCATGAAATGAGACTCCTTCCAAGGACGTTTCCTACAAGTAGTTGTTATTACTGACCCTTACACTTAGGAGCAAGGGCAAATAAAAAACTAGGACTGATGTCCTAGTCTTCAGTTATTCATAAGATACTCAGGTGACCTTACATGCTCCATGAGCATTGGATACGTTCTATAGAAGTCTCCTGCCATCTTAATAGCTTGGTCACGGTCTATACCCATCTTGTTAGCTAACTTATCAATATTACGCTCTAACTCTGCCTGCACATCTGCCATAGTAATCACATCAGGCTTCTTCTTAGCTGTACGTTTCTTACGCTCTTCTCCAAAATTATAAACCTTCTCCATGAAATCTCCTACTTCCTTATAGTTGTTTAGTTTCTAATGTCACTAATCCCTCAGAGTCTACACCAAGTTCTATTACCTTCACTAGTAAGAAGCTCTCTTTTTCAGGGAAGTTTGCAAAATTGATACGATGAAATACATCATCTATGTCCAAATCTAAAGTATCTAAATATAGGTCTCCTGGATACAGACCTTTATCAGAGAACTCATGCTCATAGCTAGAATCATCACCATCCTGCATCTCAGGCACAGTAGTAGGTACATTTAAAGTCAGACCATCCTTAGACACATTTATCACAATGCCTACAACTGACTCCTCATCAGAGTTTATAGCCTTACCAAAGCGGTCACAAGGTATTACTGCTACCTGTTTGAATAATAAATTCTTACCAAATTCCAAAAGTTCTACTGTATTTAACATTGTCATTTCCCCTCTCCGTCCTTCTGATTAAATTAATCCTGAAACCGAATCTTCACACGTCCAAACTGTTACACATAATAACGTGACCCAGTGATTCATATTTCACTTTCAATAGTCTCGTAGCCCTTTCAACCTGCTTAGGAGTATCACAGTGAACACATTCTACACTATACATCTTTGGCTTATCTTCCAGCTTAATGATGTAATCATCTTCTAGCTCGTACACACAAACATTAAACGACTTAGAGGAGGGAGGGCTATCAACCCACTTCCACTCCTCGTTATACCTAGTTCCTACATTCATCCACTCACCTGACTTAGGTGGAGCATAATCCCACTTCTTAGGGTTACTACGCTTGGCAACACTCTTAACCAGCTTATATATCATCTTATTAATGAAATACATATCAATACACCGCCCTAAATGGTCTAGTTTCATACTTCACTTTACAAGACTCTAGCTTGCTGATAGTTCTCTGACTAAACTTACCCAGCTTAACTAACTTCTCTAGCTCTTCCTTATCTACCACCTCTACAATACAGTCATCATGGAACTTCTTAGGTACAACCATAGAAATCTTGGTTACATCATAAGTAGTATAGTTTGCATTCATAGGTGCTCTTGATACAGGTGGTCTAACAATCTTACCCTTCTCGGTGCCCTTAATCTCTTCGATGTCATA
>Ga0105251_10003290_pt1 | contig 11826 bp, 10 predicted proteins | sample KBSS64metaG_FD_80424 | JGI IMG/M metagenome (GOLD analysis project Ga0105251, IMG submission 80424) | Switchgrass rhizosphere microbial communities from Kellogg Biological Station, Michigan, USA - KBS S6-4 metaG | ecosystem: Host-associated > Plants > Roots > Rhizosphere > Soil | place...
GCCTACCAACTGGCGATTGGCGAGTGGGTGCTGGTGCGGCCTGATGGGTATATCGGCGCGATTGTAACGTCCGGGCAACGAGAGGAACTGGAGTCTTATCTGTTGGTTCACGCCGGGATAAGCCCGGCGGCCTGATAACTCTGGATCAGTTCGTCATATAAACTGATATCGAGGCGCGTGCGGGCCGTTTTATGACTGGACGCATGCGCTGCCACATGCCGAAAGCGAGCATGGAGACCTGCGCAAGGCGATTCGCTTGCCGGTCTGATGCGTCATGCTCACAACCTATCCAGAATTTCAGTGGTCTCTACAACCTTGGCATAGTCCATCGCCAGATTGCTCAGCGACAGCGCATGCACATCCTCGGCCGGCCACAGGCGCCCGGACAAATCGGTCTGGTCGAAGGTGTAGCAGGCGTCGGCAACCACCGTCACCTCAAAACCCAGGTTGCCGCCCGAACGTGCGGTGGACTCGACCGAGTTGTTGGTGATCACACCCACGATCACCAGTTGGCGGACCCCACGCACATGCAGCCAGCGCTCCAGCCCCGTGGCCGTGAAAGCATCCGGGACGTTCTTTTCCACCACGTGCTCATGCGCCAGCGGTTGCAGGGTCGGCTGGAACTCGCAACCCGGTTGGCCCGGCCAGAACACCGAGTCGGGCGAACGGGATATGTGGCGGATGTGCACCACCGTGCGGTTGGACTGCCGCCACGCCTGCAGCAGGCGCTGTATCTGCGCTTCGGCGCCGGGGTTGTTGCGTCGCCCAAGCTTCGGCTGGTTCATGCCTTGCTGCATGTCGATGATCAGCAGTGCGGCATTGCTGGTTAACGGTGGCATAGCGCTTACCTTTGCTCGTGAGGCTCGCAACATATCAGCCAACCTGGGCGCCCAGACAGCGATTTGTTCGAAGCCGGATAGCCCCGTCGCCACCCGGCGAATACAAACGGTCATGAGGCGTGGGTTTACTGGAAGACCATTGCTCGAAAAAGGAATACCGGCATGATCCGCAAGGCATTACCCGACGACGCAAGGGCCATTGCCCAGGTGCATATCAGCAGTTGGCAGGACGCCTACCGTGACCTGATGCCGGCCGAGTATTTGAGCGGGTTGCAAGCCACCCTGGCGCAGCGTGAATCCTTTTGGATGCGCTCGATTGAAGCGGACGAGCCCAAGGTTTGGGTCGCGGAGGTGGACGGGCAGGTGGTCGGTTGGATATCGGTCGGTGCCAGCCGTGACGAGGAGGCTGCGGGTAAAAACACTGGTGAGGTCATGGCCATCTATGTGTTGGCCGGGTATTGGCAAACAGGCGTGGGGCTGGCGTTGTGGAAGGCCGGCGTTGAGTATCTGAGCGAGCAGGGCTATCAGGGCCTGACACTTTGGGTGTTGAGCCGTAATGAACGAGCTATACGGTTTTATCGCCGGGCGGGCTGTGTCGCAGACCCTGGCACTGAGCGCAACCTGGTGAGAGGCGGTGCAACACTCGAGGAAGTCAGGTATCGGTTGGCCTTTTTTGCACAACAGGGTTGACACATCCAGCTAGCAAGCTGGGCCAACCCCCGGAACGCTCTGACGAACATAATAATTGTCGAATTCACTGCTTTCGACGAATTGGAAGCCATGGCGGATATAAAAGCGATTCGAAGCGCTGTCTTTGAGAGCTCCAACTCTAATAGGGAGCGCAACCGCATCCGCTACTTTAAAAATCTGAGTGAGAACAACAGAGCCTATACCTGATCCTTGCGCGCTCGGTCTCACATACAAGTGGTCGAGCAAGAGTTCATTGTGGTGATGCTTGACCACTACAAAACCAACCCTCTCTCCAAGTACCTCGATGTAGTGTGTGTTGCGAGCTTCAAAACCGCTAAGAAACCGCTCTCGCGCGCGAACCGGATCAAATCGCCCGACACGCTCCAGACTTTCACGCATAGCCTCAATTCGAATGGCTACGAGATTGTCCAGGTCGTCTTGTTGAGCTGGGACCAGAATGACTGGGGAATTTAGATCGGGTGTGACGGGCATATTTTGCGCTCTATTTACCACCATGGAAGGCCAGTATGGAGAGCCTGATGTGTGGTTCCCAAGTTAGCCTCACTGAATTGCCCCTGATTTCCCGGCGGCATCCGACAGGCTCCGTGTGGCCGTTTTATGCCTGTCGCGAGAGGCAGCTATTTCCGCCCCCCATGAAAACACCTAAACCAAACTTTCCCGACCAACACAACTCACATGCCCAACCCCCGCCGCCTGCAACCGTGCCACCAGATCCTCCCGCGCTGCGCGCCCACCTTCACGCACATATTCAAGCTCCGCCGCCGTGATCAACACCACCGGCACCAGTTGCACCGGTGAGAGCGGCATGTCGTCGAGGCGGGTAGGGAAGTCCGGGGCGGGTCCGCCCAGCAGGACGCCGGTGGCGTCGTCTGCGGTGACGAACAAGTTGGGCAACTGATCGCTCATCAGGTGCGACTGGCTGAAACCGGGCAGCTCCAGGGAGAGGACGCCATGACTTTCCAGTTGCTGGGTGATGCCGCCGGCGTTGGCGACGGTTTTGGCGACGTGTTCGAGCAGTTCGAATGCCCAGCTATGGCGTAGCGGGTCGACGTGTCCGAGGTTGCCGCGGGCATTTTCGGGGATGTCGGGGGTTTCCAGGAACAGTTCCATTTCGAAGCCATTGCCGAGGCCTTCGGCATCGTCGAACGGGTCGGATAACCCTTCGGTTGCCAGCACGATGCTGTTGGCGCGGCGTACCACGCGGTAGGCCTGGCGCGTGGACGGCCAGTGAGGGCCGCCGGTGAAGCTAGGGCTGATCAGGTAGGCGAGGACGTCTTGTTCGACGGTGCCCACAGACTGCCAGTGACGGTCCAGGCATTCGGCGCTGGCCAGGCGTGCGGCCAGGTTGGCGCTGTCGGGGTCGGGCGAATCCACTTCAACCACTGGGGTATCGATTGTTTTTGACGAGCCGAACAGTTTCTTGAAGAAATTCATGGGCAGTCCTTTGCTGGAGGGAGAGCGCTTCAGGGATGGTTCAGCGCATTCACATAAGCGCGAAACATATCAGCCATCCCCTCGGCATACACAGCGATTTCTTGCGCCGTGCGTGGGCTGCAAGAAAAATCCTTACCCACCGAACTGAGCGTTGTGAGAATCAAGTCGCAGGCCAGCGCGCGCGTCTGCTCGGAGACCTGAGGCAGTAACTCCAGCATGAATGCGTCGAAAGTCTCCCGGCTCGCCGCCCTGACTTCCAGCGCTTGCGGTGCATCGCGATAGAGCGGCGCCGCATCGCTCAATGCCCCGCGCATCTGCGCTTCCTCGCATTCCGACTGGATAAAGGCATGCACCAACGTGCGCAGGCGATCCAGCGGTGCTTCATCGTGTTTCTCCAGGATGTTGCGCAGCATCCGGGTGGTCTGTTGCCACTCATCACTTTGCAAACGGAACAGAATCGCCGCTTTGTTGGGGAAGTATTGGTACACCGACCCTACGCTCACGCCGGCCTTTTCAGCGACCCGAGCGGTGGTGAAACGGGTGGCGCCTTCCTTGGCCAAAACCTGAACAGCCGCTTCGAGAATCGCCGCCACCAGCTCGGTGGAACGCGCCTGTTGTGGCTGTTTGCGCGTGGAAATACACGGGGGCTGACGGCGGGTCATACGGGGCTCCGTAAGCAGGGCGAATGCGAATAGCGAAGGATGGGAATCACTCGCATACTTTTAATGCGACGAATGAGTCGCATCTTAGCCCCAACCCTACGGAAATCCATTATGTCGAGTCTGACCACTGCGCCTTTGGCGCCCCTGATCGAACGTCTTTATACCCAAGCCAGCGCCGCTACCAGCCCCTTGGTGAACTCGGTATCCAAGGAGGAACGTGATCGGCTGATGCGCAGCAAGACAGAATACGTGGCGCTGTATTCGCTGCTCAAGGACCTGTGGCTGCCGGTCTCGCGGGACACCGGCAAGCTGCTCTACCTGCTGGCGCGCAGCAGCAAGGCGCGGGCGATTGTGGAGTTTGGCACGTCGTTCGGCCTGTCCACCTTGCACCTGGCCGCTGCGCTGCGTGACAACGGCGGCGGTGTGCTGATCGGCAGCGAATTCGAAGCCTCGAAGATTACCCTGGCGCGTGAGCACTTCATCGAAGGTGGGGTGAGTGACTTGATCCATATCCGCGAAGGCGACGCACTGGTCACCCTGGCCAGCGACCTGCCGGACAGTGTGGACTTGCTGCTGCTGGACGGCGCCAAGACGCTGTATGGCGACGTGCTGGGCCTGGTGGAAAAGCACCTGCGCCCCGGCGCGCTGGTGGTGGCGGACAACACCGATTACTGCCCTGAATACCTGGCCCACGTACGCGCACCGGAGAACGGCTACGTGTCTGTACCGTTTGCCGATGACATCGAACTGTCCATACGGCTCAGCGCCTGCTGAATGCCAACCGCGCTGCAAACACTATGAAGATCATTCCAGTGGTGCGGTCCATCCACTGGATGACCTTTTCCCGGCGCAGGAAACCGGACAGCGTCTGCGTGGCACCCATCAACACCAGTGACCACACCAGGCCGAGCAGCACATGGATGCCCACCAGGCCGAACGTCCACAGGATCAACGGCTGGCCCTGGGGGATGAACTGCGGCAGGAACGACACATAGAAAATCCCCACCTTGGGGTTGAGCACATTGCCCAGCATGCCCTTGATAAACCAGTTGCCGGCCGGCTTGCCCTGCACCTCGGCGCTGGCCAGTGAGCGGCGCGGACGCAACAGCATGTTCAACCCCAGCCAGGCCAGGTACGCGGCGCCGCAGTACTTGAGCAGGTTGAAGGCGACTTCCGACACAGCGATCAGTGCGCCCAGACCGAAGGCAACCGCTGCGCCCCACAGCAGGCAGCCAGCGTTGATGCCCAGCGTAGCTTGCAGCGCCTGGCGCTTGCCTTCCACCGTCGCCGTCCTGAGCACCAGGGCTGTATCGAGGCCGGGTGTGAGCGTCAGCAGGGTGGCGGCGAAGGTGAAGGCGAGGAGGTTATCCGTGATGGACATGGGCGGGCTTCGTGATTGGGCGGAGGTGAACCTCAGCATACTATGTTGTGGTGCAGGAGATTGTTGTGGCGAGCGGGCTTGCCCCGCGTTGGGCTGCGCAGCAGCCCCATCAATGAGAGCTGCGATGTGTCAGGTATTCCTCAGTGTCTGGTTTTGGGGCTGCTATGCAGCCCAACGCGGGGCAAGCCCGCTCGCCACAGGTCACCGGTTAGCCACAGGTCACCGGTTAGCTACAGGACACCGGCTAGCCACAACAAACCGGCTAGCCAGGCGTTCAGCGAAGGCTCAGCGGTTGAACCGCTCCACCAACGCATACTGGGTGGACGCAGTGTTCGTCAGTTCCTTGCTCAGGTCCGTGGATTGACGGGCCTGGGTCGACGTCTGGTCGGCCAGTTCGGCGATGGTGGTGATGTTGCGGCTGATCTCTTCGGCTACCGCGCTCTGTTCCTCGGTGGCGGCAGCGATCTGGGTAGTCATGTCGGTGATATGCGACACCGCCTCGCTGATGCCCACCAGGGCCTGGTCGGCTTCGAGTACCCAGGCCACGCCTTCCTGGGCCTGGCGTTGACCGTTCTCCATGCTTTGCACGGCGTTGTTGGACGACGCCTGCAGTTGGGTAATCAGCCCGTGGATCTGGGTGGTGGATTGGGACGTGCGCTGCGCCAGTTGGCGCACTTCATCGGCGACCACGGCAAAGCCACGGCCTTGCTCACCGGCCCGCGCGGCTTCGATGGCGGCGTTGAGGGCCAGCAGATTGGTCTGGTCGGCAATGGCCTTGATCACGTCCACCACGCTGCCGATTTCGTCGCTGTCCCGCGCCAGTTGCGCTACGGTCGCGCCGGTTTCGCTGACCACGCTGGACAAACGTTCGATGGCCTCACGGGTGTCCCGTGCCACTTCACGGCCGCGCCCGGTCAGCACATTGGCTTGCTGGGTGGCATCCGCCGTGCGCTGGACGTGGCTGGCGACTTCCTGGGTAGTGGCGGCCATTTGGTTGACGGCGGCCGAGACCTGTTCGGTTTCGACGCGCTGGCGGTCCAGGCCCTTGGAGCTGGCGGTGGCCAACTGATCGGATTGCCCGGCCAGGGCGCTCAATTGTTCGGCACTGTCCTGCAGGCGGGTGAGGCAGGTTTTCAGGCGCGCGGCCTGGCTTTGGAACGCAGTTTCCAGGCGTGCCTGTGGCCCGCTGGCGTCGCTGTACATCTGGGCGATCAAGGCGTCCGAAGTCGAGGGTTCTACGCCCTGCAGCAGGCGCAGTGTGCTGCCTTGGCGCCAGCGTGAGCAGAGCACGCCCACCGGCACCGCGACGGCGACGGCCACGGCAATTGCGAGCGGCGCGTCGAAGAACAGACCGGCGAGACTACCGGCCACTGCGGTGGCCACGTAAGGCACGCAACCGAGTGCTGCCGGCAGCCAGGCGTCCTGGCGCGGGACGGCCGGTTTGCCTTGGCTGATCCGTTGATACAGGGCCTGGGCCCGGCGGATTTCATCGGCCGTGGGCTTGACCCGCACCGACTCGAAACCGACGACCTGGCTGCCATCGAAGATCGGCGTGACGTAGGCGTTGACCCAATAGTGATCGCCGTTTTTCGAGCGGTTCTTGACGATGCCCATCCACGGCAGGCCTTGCTTGAGCGCACCCCACATGTGCGCAAACACGGCGGGTGGCACATCCGGATGGCGCACGATGTTCTGCGGCGCGCCGATCAGGTCGGCGCGTTCAAAGCCGCTGATGTCGACAAAGGCGTCGTTGCAGTAAGTGATGACCCCTCGGACATCCGTGGCGGAGATGAGTTTTTGCGAAGGCGCGAGGGAAACCTCACGCTGTGTTACGGGCTGGTTATTGCGCATTCCGACTACTCCCTGGTTGCCCTCAGTCCATCGGCGCCAAACGCAAAAAGGTTAATCCACATTGGCCAATTCGCCAGCCATTGGTCAAAAGCCTGAAACTTCGCGGTGAAACACCTCATAATGGCGGCCATTTTTGTTTAGCCGTTATTCTGGTGTGCCCCCATGGAAATCAAGGTCAACTTTCTCGACAACCTCCGGCTTGAAGCCAAGTTCGATGACTTCACGGTGATTGCCGACCAGCCCATTCGCTACAAAGGCGATGGCTCGGCACCGGGGCCGTTCGATTACTTCCTGGCGTCGTCAGCGCTGTGCGCGGCGTACTTCGTGAAGTTGTACTGCCAGACGCGCAATATCCCCACCGACAATATTCGCCTGTCGCAGAACAACATCGTCGACCCGGAAAACCGCTACAACCAGATCTTCAAGATCCAGGTCGAGTTGCCGGCGGATATCTCCGAGAAGGACCGCCAGGGCATTTTGCGTTCCATCGACCGCTGCACCGTCAAGAAAGTGGTACAGGCCGGGCCTGAGTTTGTCATCGAAGAAGTCGAGAACCTCGACGCCGATGCCCAGGCGTTGCTGATGCCGAATTCGACTTCCGAGGGCGGCACCTACATCGCCGGCAAAGACCTGCCGCTGGAACAGACCATCGCCAACATGTCCGGCATCCTCGCAGGCCTTGGCATGAAGATCGAGATCGCGTCGTGGCGCAATATCGTGCCCAACGTCTGGTCGTTGCACATCCGCGATGCGCATTCGCCGATGTGCTTCACCAACGGCAAGGGTGCGACGAAGGAGGGCGCCCTGGCGTCGGCCTTGGGCGAGTTCATCGAGCGGCTCAACTGCAATTTCTTCTACAACGATCAGTTCTGGGGCGAGGAACTGGCCAACGCACCGTTCGTGCATTACCCGGATGAGCGCTGGTTCCAGCCAGGCCCCAACGACGAGCTGCCGAGCGAGATCCTCGATGCCTACTGCCTGAAAATCTACAACCGCGACGGCGAACTGCGCGGTTCGCACCTGTTCGATACCAACTCCGGCAATGAACAACGCGGCATTGTTTCGCTGCCGTTCGTGCGCCAGTCGGATGGCGAAGTGGTGTACTTCCCGTCCAACCTGATCGAGAACCTCTACCTCAGCAACGGCATGAGCGCCGGCAACACCCTGGCCGAAGCCCAGGTGCAGTGCCTGTCGGAGATCTTCGAGCGTGCCGTGAAGCGTGAAATCATCGAAGGCGAGTTCGCCTTGCCGGACGTACCGGCGCAGGTGCTGGCCAAGTACCCCGGCATCCTCGCCGGCATCCAGGGCCTTGAAGCCCAGGGGTTCCCGGTGTTGGTCAAAGACGCCTCCCTGGGCGGCGAATTCCCGGTGATGTGCGTGACCCTGATGAACCCGCGCACCGGCGGCGTGTTTGCGTCCTTCGGCGCCCACCCAAGCCTGGAAGTGGCCCTGGAGCGCAGCCTTACCGAACTGCTGCAAGGCCGCAGCTTCGAAGGCCTGAACGACTTGCCGCAGCCGACCTTCGAAGGCCAGGCGGTGACCGAACCCAACAACTTTGTCGAGCACTTCATCGACTCCAGCGGCGTCGTGTCGTGGCGCTTCTTCAGTGCCCAGTCGGATTACGAATTCGTCGAGTGGGACTTCACTGGCGAAGGCGCAGACTCGAATGCCCAGGAAGCCGCGACCCTGTTCGGCATTCTCGAAGGCATGGGCAAAGAGTCCTACATGGCCGTGTACGAACACCTCGGCGCCACCGCCTGCCGCATCCTCGTGCCGGACTACTCGGAAATCTACCCGGTGGATGACCTGATCTGGGACAACACCAACAAGGCGCTGTTTTTCCGCGAGGATATCCTCAACCTGCACCGCCTCGACGAGGAGGAACTGCAGGCGTTGGTCGAGCGCCTGATCGAAAGCGAACTGGACGACTACACGGATATCACCACCCTGATCGGCATCGAATTCGACGACAACACCGCCTGGGGCCAACTGACCATCCTGGAACTGAAACTGCTGATCTTCCTGGCCTTGCAACAATATGAAGAGGCCAAGGAGTGCGTGGAGATGTTCCTGCAATACAACGACAACACCGTCGAGCGCGGCCTGTTCTACCAGGCGATGAATGCGGTGCTGGAGATGGAACTGGACGACGACCTGGAACTGGCCGACTACGAAGCCAACTTCCGCCGCATGTTTGGCGATGAGCGGATGGATGCGGTGATTGGCTCGGTGAAGGGCGATGTGCGTTTTTATGGCCTGACGCCGACCAGCATGAAGCTGGAAGGGTTGGACCGGCATCTGCGCTTGATCGACAGCTACAAGAAGCTGCATGCGGCGCGGGCCAAGGTCGCCTTGGCCTGACGCCTATCTGGCTTGCTGTGCTGAGCAGGTGTGCTGTGGTGAGCGGGCCTGTTGTGGCGAACGGGCTTGCCCCGCGTTGGGCGGCGAAGCAGCCCTAAAACCAGAGGCCGCGTTCTGCCTGAAAGAATGCGCCGATGTTTATTGGGGCGGCTTCGCTACCCAACGCGGGGCAAGCCCGCTCGCCACAACCAGGCTGCTCGCCACATAGATCAAGGCAAGCTGTTTATATGAGCGCCAGGGCCTGCGCCAGGTCCGCGCGCAGATCCTCCACATCCTCAACCCCCACCGACAACCGCACCAACCCATCGCCAATTCCCAGTTGCGCCCGCGTCGCCGCCGGGATGCTGGCGTGGGTCATGATCGCCGGGTGTTCGATCAGGCTTTCCACACCGCCCAGGCTTTCGGCCAGGGCGAAGATCCTGACGTTTTCCAGGAAGCGCCTGGCGCCGGCCAGGTCGCTGTCCAGATCGATTGAAATCATCCCGCCAAACCCCCGCATCTGTTTGCGCGCCAGTTCATGCTGCGGGTGGGACGCGAGGCCCGGGTAGTAAACCCGCGCCACTTGCGGTTGTTGTTCCAGCCAGGTGGCCAGGTCGAGGGCGTTGCTGCAATGGCGCTCCATGCGCAGGGCCAGGGTTTTCACGCCACGCAGGGTGAGGAAGGCGTCGAAGGGCCCGGCAATGGCGCCGACCGAGTTCTGCAAAAAGCCCAGGCGTTCGGCCAGTTCGGGGTTGTCGCCGACGATGGCAATGCCGCCGATCACATCGGAATGGCCGTTGAGGTATTTGGTGGTGGAGTGCACTACCACATCAAAGCCCAGCTCCAGCGGGCGCTGGATCCACGGGCTGGCGAAGGTGTTGTCGGCCACGCAGATGATCCCGCGAGCGCGGCAGATGCGTGCGATGGCGCTGAGGTCGGTGAGGCTCAGCAGCGGGTTGCTTGGGGTTTCGACCCAGACCATGCGCGTGTCGTCCTGCAGACTCGCTTCAAAGGCCGACAGGTCACTCAGGTCGACAAAGCTGAAGCGGTGCCCGGCGCTGCGTTGGCGCACCTTGTCGAACAGGCGGAAGGTGCCGCCGTACAAATCATTGCCGGACACGACATGGGCGCCGGCGTCCAGCAACTCCAACACCGTCGAAATCGCCGCCAGCCCGGAGGCAAAGGCAAACGCCTGGCTGCCGCCTTCCAGGTCGGCCACGCAGCGTTCCAGGGCAAACCGCGTAGGGTTGTGGGAGCGACCATAGTCAAAGCCCTTGTGCACGCCGGGGCTGTCTTGCAGGTAGGTGGAGTTGGCATAGATCGGCGGCATCAGCGCGCCGGTGGTTGGGTCGGGAGATTGCCCGGCATGGATCACGCGGGTGGCAAACGCACTTTTATCGGACTGACTCATGCAAGGGATCTCCGTAGATGGTTGAGCAGGTCGACGCGGGTGATCAGGCCATGGAAGCCCGACGCGTCGGCAATGATGGCGACCAGGCCGCGATCCAGCTCCGCTTGCAACTGCGCGAGGCTGGCGCTGGGGGCCAGGGTTTGCAGGGACGTGGTCATGGCGCTGGCGACGTTCAGGGTGAAGTGGCTGGCGTCCTGGTGCAGGCCGAGCAGGATATCGGATTCGTCGATCACACCGACCAGTTGCTGGCCGTCCACCAGTACCGGTAGTTGCGAGACATCCGCCAGGCGCATGCGCTGGAACGCGGTGAGCAGGGTGTCGTCGGGGCTCACGCTGATCACGCGGCCGTCCTCGAAGCGCCGCGCAATCAGGTCGCGCAGGTCACCGTAGTGTTTGTAGTGCAACAGGCCGGCGTCGGTCATCCATTGGTCGTTGTAGACCTTCGACAGGTATCGCGTGCCGGTGTCGCAGACAAAGGTGACCACACGCTTGGGCGTGGTCTGTTCGCGGCAATAACGCAGGGCGGCGGCGAGCAGAGTGCCGGTGGAGGAACCGCCGAGAATGCCCTCGGCCTTGAGCAACTGCCGGGCGTGATCGAAGCTTTCCTCATCGCTGATGGAATAGGCGTGGCGCACGCTGGACAGGTCGGCAATCGACGGGATGAAGTCTTCGCCGATGCCTTCTACCGCCCAGGAGCCTGGCTTTTCCAGCTTGCCGCTGCGGCTGTACTCGGCCATCACCGAACCCACCGGGTCGGCAAGCACCATGTGCAGTGCCGGTTGCACGCGCTTGAAGAAGCGCGTCAGGCCGGTGAGGGTGCCGGCCGAGCCGACGCCCACCACGATCGCATCCACATCGTGCTGGGTTTGTGCCCAGATCTCCGGCGCGGTGCTGGTTTCGTGGGCCAGGGGGTTGGCGGGGTTGTTGAACTGGTCGGCGAAGAACGAATCCGGAATATCCCTGGCCAGGCGTGCGGCCACGTCCTGGTAATACTCGGGATGGCCCTTGCCCACATCGGAGCGGGTGATATGCACCTCCGCGCCCATGGCCTTGAGGTGCAGTACTTTTTCCGTGGACATCTTGTCGGGCACCACCAGTACCACCCGATAGCCCTTGGCCCGGCCGACCAGCGCCAGGCCCAGGCCGGTGTTGCCGGCGGTGGCTTCGATGATGGTGCCACCGGGGCGCAGGCGGCCA
>Ga0105251_10003293_pt1 | contig 11819 bp, 8 predicted proteins | sample KBSS64metaG_FD_80424 | JGI IMG/M metagenome (GOLD analysis project Ga0105251, IMG submission 80424) | Switchgrass rhizosphere microbial communities from Kellogg Biological Station, Michigan, USA - KBS S6-4 metaG | ecosystem: Host-associated > Plants > Roots > Rhizosphere > Soil | place...
GCAGTCGTGTTCGTCTTCCGGGGAGTTGGCTTCCAGGGAAACCTTCATGCGCTCGCCCGCCAGTTCGCCCAGGGACAGGCTGCCCATGCCGAACAGCATTTTGCGCAGGCCACTTTCAGCCGGTTCCGCTTCCAGGGTGGCGCGGTAGTTGTCGGCCACGTTCGGCTTCCAGTTACCGACCATTTCTTCCAGGTCGCTGACCAGCAATTGAGTCACGGATTTCAGGTAGGCGCGGCGTCGATCGTTGTGGCCGCCAGTGGCGCCTTTGCCTTCCAGATAGTCGGAAGCTGGACGGTTGCCGGCGCCAGGGCCGGTACCGTTCAGGTCCTGGCCCCAGAGCAGGAATTCGATGGCGTGGTAGCCGGTGGCGACGTTGGCCTCGGAACCGCCCAGCTCGTTCAGGCTGGCGAGTTTTTCCGGGGTGATGTCCTTCACGTCGACCTTGTCTTCGCCAACCTGGATTTGCGTATTGGCGATGATGTTGGCCGTGGCGCCAGGGTTACCCAGTGCGTGCTCGTAGGATTTGTCGACGTAGTCGATCAGGCCTTCGTCCAGTGGCCAGGCGTTCACTTGGCCTTCCCAGTCGTCGATGATGGTGTTGCCAAAGCGGAACACTTCGCTCTGCAGGTAAGGAACGCGAGCAGCGATCCAGGCGGCCTTGGCGGCTTTCAAGGTGTCGGCGTTCGGCTTCGCGAGGAAGGCGTCGACAGCGGTTTGCAGGGTTTTCGCAGTAGATTCGGCATCGCTGTAAACGGCGAAAACCATGTCGGCATAGTGCGCGACAACGGCTTTGGCAGCCGCTTCGTCGACTTTGCTGGCAGCGGCAGGTGCAGCAGCGGGTGCGACTGGGGCGGCGGCAGTGCTGGCCGCTGGCGCAGGAGCGGCCGCTTTTTCTTTGTCTTTGCCTTCACCGCAACCGGCGAGGGAAATTGCGATGGCCAACAGACTGGCGGTAGCCAGAGGCATACGAATCATGGCGAACATCCTGCTTCGAGAGGGGGTGGAATAACGCGTCCGGCGCGCAAAAGTGACACATAATGCAAATCTTTCGCATTCTGTGTAAAGGGTTGTGGTTGGAAATATTTCTTATTAACGGGGGCTGGGGGGGAAAGATCGCAGCCTCGTTTCACTCGACAGCTCCTACACAGCTCCTAAGGACGCATTGATTCCTGTAGGAGCTGCCGCAGGCTGCGATCTTTTGATCTTTTACAAGATAGCGGCGTTACTGCGCTGGGCCTGCTTCAGATAAGCCACCAGCTCCCGGGCCGGCAGGGGCTTGCTGTAGAAGTAGCCCTGACCCTCGTGGCAGCCTTCGGAGATGATGTAGGCCTCCTGCTCCAGGGTTTCCACGCCCTCGGCGATCACCTGCATGCCCAGGCTCTTGCCCAACTGAATGATGGCGCGAACGATGGTTGCGTCGTCATCGTCATCGAGCAGGTCCTGGACGAAGCTCTTGTCGATCTTGATCTTGTCCAGCGGCAGGCTTTTCAGATAACTCAGTGACGAATAACCGGTGCCGAAATCGTCGATCGCGATCAGCGCACCGGAGCGGCGCAGGCTGAGCAAATGCTGGGCGGCGGTGCTGATGTCTTCCATCAGGCCGGTTTCGGTAACTTCCAGCTCCAGGCTGCGTGGCGGCAGGCGATACATCTGCATCAGGTTGTTGATCACCCGAGGCAACTCGGCGTGATGCAACTGCACGGTGGAAAGGTTCACGGCCATGCGCATGTCGCTGAAGCCCTGGTCGTGCCAGTCGCGCAATTGCTTGCAGGCCTGGTCCAGCACCCATTCACCAATGGCGATGATGGTGCCGTTCTGCTCGGCCAGCGGAATGAACAGGTCCGGTGGTACCAGCCCGTGCTCGGGATGCTGCCAGCGAATCAACGCTTCGACGCCAACGACCCGGTGGTCGCGGTAGCTGATCTGCGGTTGGTAGACCAGGTGGAACTGGTCGCGGACCAGTGCGTCGCGCAGGTCTTTTTCCAGCTCGCGACGGCGGCGCATCTCGGTGTCGACGCTGGCGATGTAGAACTGATAGCGGTTGCGCGAGCGCGTCTTGGCCAGGGTCATGGTCTGCTCGGCTTTTTGCAGCAGCTTCTCGGTACTGTCGCCATCTTCGGGGAACAAGGTGATGCCAATGGTGGCGCGCAGGCGGATCTGCTGATGATCGAGGGCAAACGCCGCTTCCAGGTCATCGAGGATGCTTTGGGCCAGTTCGGCGGCTTCGTAGGGTTGTTCGATATCGGCCTGCACCAGGGCGAACTGGTCGCCACCCAGGCGGGCGAGGGCGCCCAGGCGTCCACTGTGCGCGCGCAGGCGATCGGCCAGGGCCAGTAGCAGTTGGTCACCGGTCTGGTAGCTGAACTGTTCGTTGATGCCCTTGAAGTCATCGAGCCCGACGCACAGTACCGCCACCCGGCGCTGCAACTTGCCGGCATCGACGAGAATCTTGTCCAGCTGCGTTTGCAATTGCTGGCGGTTCGGCAGGCCGGTAAGGAAGTCGTACTGGGCCATGCGCAACAGGCTGTTTTCCGCTTCGTGGCGCAGGTGCGTGTTGCGCTCGATGGATTCGAGCAACTGGTTGGCGGTGTTGATCCACAGCCCCAGTTCGTTCTTCTCGTGGCCCTTGAGCAATGGAATCTTGTGCTCGCTGGGGCGGTCGGGATTGATTTCGGTCAGGTGCTCGATGATCCGCGACAGGGGTTTGGTCAACAGCCAGTGATAGACCAGGTACAGCACCATTCCCATCGCCAGGGCTCGCAATACTCCGGAAATGAAGATGATCACCGAACTGACAATGAAGCCCTTGCCGTAGGTGGCGGTGTCGAGGGTAATGCTCAGGTCGCCGTAATACTCGCTGTAAGGGCCGCGCCCCACCAATTGGGTGGTGAAGGTGCGTTCCTTGCCGAGGATCAGGTCGGTCAGCCAGCGACTGCTGGACTGCTGCAACTCACGGGATTTTTGCGCCAGCATGGCTTCGTTGGGATGGCCTATAGAAGCCTGACGCACCGCGTCATCCTGAAACAGGCCTTCGATCACCTGCATACCCATTTCCCGGTCCAGGCTGTAGACGGCCTGGGTCGAGGGGTCGCGGAACATGTCGAGAATGCGTTCGGCATCGCTGGCAACGGCCTGGCGTGTTTTATAGGCATCGAAAACAATCTGCGCGCAGCTCAAGACCACGCCGACGATCAATGCCGACAGGAGCACGACCCGGAGCAACTTCACCGACAAGCTGTTCTTGAGTTCCAGCTTCAAAGGGTAATTCCTTGTTCCGTGCGGGTAGCATCAAGTTGCCATGAGTATTGGCAATCCCGTGATGGCAGTCAAAGGGACAATCCATCCTGCGGGATAATGCCAGCAGCTTGGCCGATTTGCTGTTGTCTGGGGCAATTGCCCGGTCAGTACTGTGTCGGTAGTCGAGTCCTTCAACTTGAGGGGATTGGGACAAAATTTCCTTTCGTTTGATGTTAGACGGCTGTGGCGTTGAGGCAAGGCCCCGGGCGCTGCTTTTGGACTGGTAGCTCGCCCACAAAAAAGGCGACCCCCTTGCGGGAGTCGCCTTGGCGCTAGCTACGGTTGTTACTTATTCCGACAGCTTGTAGGCAATCACATAGTCGCCCTGTTTGGTGCCCAGCGAACCGTGGCCGCCAGCCACGACCAGCACGTATTGCTTGCCGTCCTTGCCGGTGTAGGTCATCGGCGTGGTTTGCGCGCCTGCGGGCAGGCGACCTTCCCACAGTTGCTTGCCGTTTTTCACATCGTAGGCCCGCAGGTACTGGTCCAGGGTGCCGCTGAGGAAACCGACGCCACCGGCGGTGGTGAAGGTGCCGCCCAGGCTCGGTACGCCCATGCTCAGCGGGATCGGAACCGGCGAGCTGTCGCGCACGGTGCCGTTCTTGTGCATCCAGATTTTTTCATGGGTGGTCAGGTCGATCGCGGCCACGTAGCCCCACGCTGGCGCCTGGCACGGCAGGCCCATTGGCGACAGCAAGGCTTCGAGCACCACGCCGTACGGCGCGCCCTTGTTGGGTTGCACGCCTTCGGTTTCACTTTTGCGCGGGCCTTGGGCGGCGATTTCGGCGGCCGGGATCATTTTCGACTTGAACGCCATGTAGCTCGGGTTCACGAACGCGATCTGACGCACCGGGTCAACCGAGATGCCGCCCCAGTCGAACACACCGAAATTGCCCGGATAGACGATCGAACCCTGCAGCGATGGCGGGGTGAACGGGCCGTCGTAGCGCAAGGATTTGAAGTCGATCCGGCAGATCAGTTGGTCGAACGGCGTAACGCCCCACATGTCGCGCTCTTGCAGCGGCGGTGGCATCAGGTTCAGGTCGGATTTGGGTTGCGTCGGCGAGGTGTGGTCGCCTTCCACCGCACCTTGCGGTACCGGCACTTCGTTGATCGGCACGATGGCCTGGCCGGTGCTGCGGTCCAGCACGTAGATGCTGCCTTGCTTGGTCGACGCCAGGACGGCCTGCTTCACGCCGTCGGCGGTCTTCAGGTCCATCAGGGTCGGCTGGCCGCCGACGTCCATGTCCCACAGGTCATGGTGAGTGAACTGGAAATGCCAGCGCACTTTGCCGGTGGCGATGTCCAGGGCGGTCAGGCCGGCCGCGTGCAGTTCCGATTCAGGGGTACGCGCGCCGCCGAACTGGTCCGGGGTCTGGTTGCCCATCGGCAGGTACAGCATGCCGAGTTTTTCATCGACCGCGAACACGGACCACATGTTTGGCGAGTTGCGGGTGTAGGTCTTGCCCTCGGCAATCGGCGTCGTGTCGTCCGGGTTGCCGCTGTCCCAGTTCCACACCAGTTTACCGGTGTGCACGTCGAACGCGCGGATCACGCCGCTTGGCTCGTCGGTGGAGACGTTGTCGGTGACGTGGCCGCCAATCACCACCAGGTCCTTGGTGACCGCGGGTGGCGAGGTGGAGTAGTAACCACCGGCCGTGAAACCGCCGATGTTGGCGCGCAGGTCGACCTGGCCCTTGTCGCCGAAGTCTTCGCACATTTTGCCGGTGTCGGCGTTCAGCGCGATCAGGCGGGTGTCGGCGGTCGGCAGGAAGATCTTGCGCGGGCAAGCGCTGGCCGGGGCCGGGCTGGCCGAACCGGTCGGGCTCTGTTCGGAGGCATACACCGCGTCATCGTGATAGGTCACGCCACGGCAGGTCATGTGCGCCCACCCCTTGAAGTTCGCCGCATTCTGCGTCGACAGCTTCGGATCGAAACGCCAGATTTCCTTGCCGGTGTCCGGGTCCAGGGCGATCACCTGGCTGTGTGGCGTGCACACATAGAGCATGCCGTTGACTTTCAGCGGGGTATTTTCGGCAGTGGTTTCGCCCGGGTCGTTCGGCCCTGGCAGGTCACCGGTGCGATAGGTCCAGGCCGGTACCAGTTTGTTGACGTTCTGCGGGGTGATCTGCGCCAGCGGCGAGTAACGGTCGCCGTGGGCGCTGCGGCCGTAGGAGTTCCAGTCACCGTCGGGCATGGCCGGTGCGGTGTTGGTCATGCCTGGCACGCTGTCGCGGTCCAGTTGGCCCTTGATTTCACCCGGGTTGGTGAACTGGCTGGCCAGGGCGGTCGCGCCTGCGATCACCACAGCCACGCTCAGTGCGCCGGTGCCCATGGGGGCGGCGCCATCACGCAGTAGCGGACGGCGAAACCACGGCAGCAACATGACCAGGCCCAGCGCGAACAGCATCGCCAGGCGCGGCACCAGCTGCCACCAGTCGAGGCCGACTTCCCACAGTGCCCAAACGGTGCTGGCGAACAGTACCAGCGCGTACAGGCCCAGCGCGGCACGGCGCGCGGCGATCAGCAGGATGCCGGTCAGCGCAAGACCGATACCGGCCAGCAGGTAGTAGAGCGAGCCGCCGAGCATGCTCAGCTTGATCCCGCCGGCCAGCATGGCCAGGCCCATTAGCAGAAGCAGTATGCCGAGCAGGGTCGGCAACAGACGGCTTCGACTCAAAGCACCCTCAGTGCTCATAGTGTGGTTCTCCGTGACGTTTCAAGTGGTCCCGCGCAGGTTCACTGTAGATGACGATCCCGCGGGGGCGTGGTTCATATAAAACCGGTTGGTTGATAGCCCCCCTGTAGGAGCCGGCTTGCTGGCGATAGTGATCTCTCGGACGCCATCGCCAGCAAGCCGGCTCCTACAGAGGTGGGGGGTGTTGGTTAGAAGGACGACTGGATCTTGATCCCGCCAATCAGCGCGTCATCGACCTCGTTCACGCCACCGGGGTGGCGGATGTACTGCAGGTTCGGGCGCACTGTCAGCCAGTTCGTGACGTGCACGCCGTAATAGAGTTCGGCGCTGTATTCGGTGTCCTGCGGCGGCAGGTAGGCCGGGTTGTCGTAGTCAAAGACAGCATTGGCCTGATTACGCGCCTCGGCATTCTTGCGGTACGCCGGGTTGACGTGAACGCGGGCCATGGCGAAACCGATGTCATCCCTGGCGCGGGCATCGAACAGGCCTTTGTAGACGAGGCCGGCCTGTACGTAGTTGTCGATGGCGTTGGTCTTCTTGTCGTGCATCGTGCCGTTGGCGAACAGGCTCAGGCCGCGGGAATGGTCGCTGGCGATGCTGGTGACTTGCTGCTGGAGGCCGAGCCACACGCCGTGCTTGCTCGATGCGCTGCGGTAAGCCTCGCCACTCAGGGCGGCGGGCTGGCCGTGGCTGTCTTTGTAGACATCGGTGGCGTCGGCGTTGCTGTAGTAATAGCCGGCACGGTATTCACCCGGCAGACCGTTGAGCTTGGGCGTCCACACCAGTTCCACCGGCAGGATGGCCCCTTGGGTGCCGCTGCCGCTGAGCTTGAAACCGTTGTCGCGATCGAGGTTCGACGGGTTTTGCTCATAGGCGCCAACCTGTGCGTACAGCTCGGGCGTCAGGTGATACTTGACCCGCATCGCCCACTGGCTGACCGGCCAGTTGTACCAGATGTCGCCCACCCAGTTGCCGACCTGGGAGCCGCAGAACGCCAGGTTCTGGAAGTCGCAGGGAAAGCTGTTGAAATCTTCGCCTTCGCCGAAACGGCCGACCTTGATGTCGAGTGTCTGGTCGAGGAACTTCTGCTGGTACCACATCTGCGTCAGGCGCGTGGTCTGGCCACGACCCCAGACTTCCTGCGCCGAGGTGAATCCACCGACGCGCGGGTCATTGATCCGGTCGTTGCTGATGTTGTTGCCGCTGCGCTTGGTGATGGTCAGCTGGAACTCGGCATCGTCCCAGCCGAGGATTTTCTGCAGGTCCAGGTGCGTGCCAAGCGCGAACTGATCGCTGTAGCGAGCGGTGCGATCGTGGTCGTAGCCGCCATGCAGGTTGCTGCCCATTTCGCCGGTGTAGTCGATCTTGAAGTCGTAGCCCTTCGCCGACAGTTCACTGCGGGTGCCGTTCCAGTCGCCGAGCATCCACGGGGAGTCGCTGTCGAAGGCGGGCGCCGCCTGGGTGCACGTGGCGAGACTCAAAGCGCCAAGGCTTGTGAGCAGGCAAACAGTCGTCTTGAAGACAGCGCTGTCTTTGGAGAGTTGTAAATCAGGCATAAGGAAGAAATTCTTGATTTTTTTCTGGGGAATGAACGTAAAACGGCAGACGCAATGCAGAGGAGGAAACGTTTCAGCTAAAGCAGGTGTAAGGATAATGTTCTGTTACAAATAGAGAAAGGTCTTTTCCTGTCATGCAGCCTTTCGGATTCGGTAACAGTCTTTTCCGTTTCACCTACATTTAACGTAAGGTGCGCGGCTTCCAATTCCCACTCCTGCTCGAAGGCCTGGCATGAACGAACACACCCCCGATCCGCTGCACGGCGTCACCCTGGAACAGATCCTCAATGCGCTGGTGACCCATTACGAATGGTCGGGATTGGCCGAGCGCATCGATATCCGTTGCTTCAAGAGCGATCCGAGCATCAAGTCGAGCCTGACGTTCTTGCGCAAGACCCCTTGGGCACGGGAGAAAGTGGAGCGCTTGTACGTGAAACTGATGCGCACCAAGCGCCCGGTTTGACATGCCACCCAAGGAAGGCGTGCAGCGACGCTTGATGACGTTGGCGGCCGCGCTGGGCTGGGCCGGGCTGAGTATTCAGCTGTACCTGATTTTTTTTGCGCGCTGGAGTATCGGCGCCAGCCTGCTGGGCGGGCTGATGAGTTTTTTCAGTTTTTTCACTGTGCTGAGCAACACCCTGGTGGCGACCGTGCTGACCTGTGCGGCCACGTCCCGCGAGTCGGCGGCGCGTCGCTGGTTCCTGCAGCCGGGGGTCAGTAGCGGCATTGCCGTGAGCATCGCGGTGGTTAGCCTGGCCTACAACCTGCTGTTGCGGCATTTGTGGCATCCGCAAGGCTGGCAATGGCTGGCCGATGAGCTGTTGCACGACGTGATGCCGCTGCTGTTTCTGCTGTATTGGTGGTTCTGTGTGCCGAAAGGCACCTTGCGTCTGCGGCACATTGCGCTGTGGCTGATTTACCCGTTGCTGTACTTCGCTTACACACTGCTTCGCGGGCACCTGTTGGCGGCTTATCCCTATCCGTTCATAGATGTGGACAAGCTGGGTTATCCACAGGTGTTTTTGAATGCCGGCGGATTACTGATGGGGTTTGTGGTGATGGCTTTGTTGTTGATGGCGCTGGATCGTCGGTGGCGGTGACCACTGGGCTCTCGGATGTACCCGATCAACTGTAGGAGCGAGCCTGCTCGCGATGGAGGTCAACGATAACGCGGGAAGCTTGGCGCCCCGCGGTGCTCTCAGGTTTTTCGTCGGAACGCCGCCCGGAGCATGCTCGCTCCTACAGTTCATGCCTCATTATTCCTCGTCGCTGTCGTCCAGCCGCCAGTAGCCGACGGCCTTGACGAACTGTTCGTTCAAACCGTGCTCGTCGAGCAACACCCGACGTATCTGCCGCGACACCTTGCTCTCGGTTGCCACCCACGCATACAGGCTGCCGGCTGGCACCTGGATCTGGCGCACGGTGCTCAACAAATGGTCTTTGCCCCCTTCGCGCAGCACCCAGATCACATTGACCTCGGCAGCGCTCTGCAGCACTTGCTGTTCCTTGCCATTTTCCACTTCGATGACCACCAGCGCCTTGCGATTGGCCGCCAGGCCTTCAAGGCGTCGGGCGATGGCGGGCAGGGCGGTTTCGTCGCCGATCAGCAGGTAGCTGTCGAAGATATCCGGCACGATCATCGAGCCCCGGGGCCCGCCGATGTGCAGGAACTGCCCGGGTTGGGCCTGTTCGGCCCAGGTCGAGGCAGGGCCGTCGCCGTGCAGCACGAAATCGATATCCAGCTCCAGGGTGTCCAGGTCGTAGCGCCGCGGGGTGTAGTCGCGCATGGCAGGCATCGGGCCGTTGTCCTTGCCGGCGCCGAGCACCAGGGTTTCCAACGCCGCCTGTTGCTCCGCGTTCTGCGGGAACAGCAGCTTGACGTGGTCGTCGGTGCCGAGGCTTACGAAGCCGGCCAGCTCAGGCCCGCCCAGGGTAATGCGACGCATGCGTGGCGTCAGGTCGACTACCCGCAGCACCTCCAGGCGCCGCCGTTTTATTTCATGCATGACGCGGTGAATGGTTTGGGAAGGCACGATAACGTCGGTCATTCGGCTGGCTCCTGGGCAAATTGAACGGCGGGGCCGTCGACAATGGCTTTGGCGGTGTTGTTGAGCAGGTTGGCGACACGCTGGATCTCTTCGGCACTCCAGCGTCCATGGTGCAGTTGCAAGGCATGACGCAGGTTATGCACCGCCTCGTGGATCTGCGGCGGGCGATCGTGACCGCGCAACGAGCGCTTGCTCACATCGATGCGTGTGCGCACGCCGTCCAGGGCAATCGCTTGTTCGGTTAAAGACAGGCGTCCGGCGTCGGTCACGCTGTAGCGTTTTTTCCCGCCCTCGGCATCGCCCTGAATCATTTCGCTCTCTTCCAGAAAGGTCAGGGTCGGGTAGATCACCCCTGGGCTGGGGCTATAGGCGCCGTCGAACATGCCTTCGATCTGGCGGATCAAGTCATAGCCGTGGCAAGGCTGCTCGGCAATCAGCGCCAGCAGCAGCAATTTCAGGTCGCCGGGGGCGAACACCCGAGGGCCGCGGCCGCCCCGTTCGCGCCCGGGACGTTTTTCGAAGCCGTCACGGCCGTCGCCGTGTTCGCGGTGCGGGGAATGAGGGTCTCTCATTTTTCCTTCTCCTGTGATTTCTAGATACAACGTAAGATATATCTTATGAGGTGCGCAAGCATTACTGACCGACGGTCGGTAAGCCAGAACCCCCCCGCTGGTCTGGCGGGAGAAGGGAGTGCTGGTAATTTTAGAGTAATTAAACTAATCATCATTCTCCCGCTGTTGTTGGTAGTGAGTTGATGAATAAGTAGTACAGGTCTTACAGAAGTTGTTTTAGTTCTTGTCTGTGTGCTTTTTTAACTAAAACTGTGTGTAGGATATGGCTGATAGTTAAATATCTTACTTTGTTGTTTTCGCTGATTTTTCTACAGGTGCGTGGGGCACTTTAACTACATGTTTCATGGCGTTTTCGTACTTACTTTCCTAGGAATTTGGTCGATCATTGTTGGTGTCGAAAGTTGAACCGAAACGCCATCACTTTGGTGGCTGGCACGGATCACTAAAACTTTCCACAGACCAATCCTTTGAAAAAAACAGGTACTCAACAATGTTCAAGAAGTTTGCAATCGCCGTCCCGATGACCCTTTTGGCCCTCAGCTCTTCGATGGCGTTCGCGGCGGAAGAAGCGCGCACCTCCATCAACATCAGCGCTACCGTTCCTACCCAGGTTTTTCATGCCCAACCGGTGAATCCTGACTTCGGTAAAGATGAAAAAATGGCCTACCGCCTAGCAGATGGCACCTTGGAACCACTGCGTGCGACTTACGATATTCGACACACCAACGGTTCGGTCGGTGCTTATGTGGAAGGCGGGCCGCAACCCCTTTTCAACGGCAGCAGCGACATCGCTCTGACCTATAGCTTCAATGGTGTCACCTTGACCGGTGTTTCTCAGGAAGTGGTTGGCGATACCGAATCCAACGGCGGCATGCGGGCAGATCTGGTGATTGCTGCGGCCAAACCCACTGCTACACAAACTGGCGTGTTCACGGCCACTCCAGTCGTGATCTTCGATGCTATCCCGCGCATTTGAGACAAGCGCTGACTTAAGGCTCGACCTTATTCGTTAACACTTACCGGTCGATGGGCAATGACTGCCTGTCGATCGGGTTTTAACGCACTTATTCTCAGAGTATTTCGTTCATGTTCCCGATGACTCCCATCGCGACGGCGCTTGTCCTGTGTTTTTGCGCAACTGCCGTGGCCGCGCCCATGGATAACAGCCACACACCTCGAAGTTTGCTGGCGCAGGCCAAAGGCTTGCCGAGCGAGTTCGAAGAACATTTCTTTGATGTGCCACTGGCGGTGCGCGTGGAACTTGATCAACGGTATCTTGGTGAGGCGATGGTCGTGTTGTCTCGCGATGATCGAATCACCCTGATTGACTTCGCGGATGTCAGCGACAGTACGATCAAGCCCAGTGAACGCGAGATCTGGGCTAATTATCTGAAACAAGGCGTAGCCTTGGGCGGCTGCCAGGGTAAATGTCCCGAGCAACTGTTGGCCGTGCACTACAGCCTTGAAAACTCACTGGTGTCGATCCTCACTGAAAACGCTGAGCGCGACGATCAGGTACAGCATTACTACAACTTGCCCGAAGGCGGCAGCACCGGGTTGATCGTGCGTAACCAGTTGAACCTCAACGGCGGGCAAAATCAGGACCTGGGCGGACGCTACGGCCTGGAAGCCAGCAGCAGCCTGGGCA
>Ga0105251_10003294_pt1 | contig 11819 bp, 9 predicted proteins | sample KBSS64metaG_FD_80424 | JGI IMG/M metagenome (GOLD analysis project Ga0105251, IMG submission 80424) | Switchgrass rhizosphere microbial communities from Kellogg Biological Station, Michigan, USA - KBS S6-4 metaG | ecosystem: Host-associated > Plants > Roots > Rhizosphere > Soil | place...
ATGTTCTAATTTATTGATTTTATTCGAAGCATAGGCAAGACTTTGAGGACTTTTAATATGCTTAACAGTTTCACCTTTACTTTTCTTTTTCTGCTGATATGCATAAGCTATTACTGCATGTCTTGAAAGAGCTTGTCGTGATGGTTTTTTCCCAAAATGCTCTTCAAGCGAGCCACAAATGCCAATCCAAGTTATATCCCCTTCCCAACTGTTTATTTTATCAAGAATAAACTCAATATCTTTACTACTAAACTTTTTGCTCATGTTCGTCACCTTTATTGTAATATCTAATGATATGGTTTATGATTTTATCGATTTCTTTAATTTCCTTAACAAGTATTTTCACTCGTTGATTATCATGCTGGCTTTTATATAATTCATGATTATTGCGCAGTGATTCTAAATTCTCTTTGATCTTAGCAATTAGTTCAAATCTAACTCCTTCTCCTAAATCAGATAACATTTCTTCGGAAAATAACACCTTCCTCTCGATATTTCTCAATTCTTCCCAACTTCTGTTGTCATAAACACTATTTTGTTCCACACTTCGTCTTCCTGACCAAAATGCTATTTCCACCTCAGATAACATAGCCCTTTGAGCAAGCGTATTCAAAAGATGCCTTGGCTGATGGCTTCTAAACACTTCTTTCATACCATCTGGTTGTAACGATTTATGCCTTTGAAAGAAATTTAAAGCACTATCTTTCCCTGCACCTGATCTTTTCTTGAAGTCTGCAAAAAATAATTTTTTAGTTGCAGGTGCAACATGAAATAAGCCACTTCCCTTTTTCATATGCAATTGATCTTTAGCTAACAGTAAGAGTTTATTGCTGAGTTTGGTAGGAATAAAAAATCATTCCAATGATCTGTTTTTTCCTCATAATTTAAAACTTCGTTCCAAAATTCTTTTGCACTAATTCTCTCCTCTTCGACCTTTGCCAAGACATTTTGTGTTCTGGTATTAAAGGAGTTTTTGTTTTTTATATTCAAGATATCGCACAGCTTTGTATAAAAATCATTTGCCTCTGGTTCTGTTCCTAACAGGTTGTAAAATTCTAATTCACCATTTTCGCGGATAGCAGCGATAGCCCTTGCTGTATGAGATAAATTTTTTAACCTTTGGATAGCTAATCTGGCTATTGGTTTCATATTACTTTGAATCCACTTAATACTATCACCATACCCTTTTGCGCAGAAATAGCGAATGCCATAAGTAGCTTTTCCCTCAGAATCAGTCCCTTCAACTTCACAATCTACTTCAAGGTTTATGATCTCAGATATTCGTGTAGGGGCACAAAGAAGTAAAGCTATAATAGAGGTGGTAAATATATCTCGTTCACTTTTATCTTCAGAACGAAATACTCTACCTATAAAATCAATCACATCGTCTTCGGGTAACTTCTTTTTAACATTATTTTGTTCTGAAATATCCCTTGCTGATTTATTTGAAATCCCTCTCAACCTGGTGTTAAACCTGCTGAGTCTTGGGTTTATTATTTTTTTGGTTGCTAAGACTTCTAAAATTTCTTTCAGTGTTTTTTCTATTGCACATGCACGATTGATTGAGTAATGTTTTTCAGCTTGATCTACAATATTGAATATAATTTCAGAATTTAAGTTAACGATATGAAGATCAACATTTAATTCCATATATGAATATTCCATAAGCTTGATTGTTGTCAGATAAATCAGTGATTTATGCACATTAGGGAAACATTCTCTATATATAAGGACTTTCGCTAACTGTTGAAAATGCTCCCCCATATTTATATCATTTATTTTATAACTAAACTTTTTGAAAGCCACTCCTTTCCCCCATGATAGGCTACTCCAGTTTATTATATTGTCTCTTTCTGCTTGAACTCTTACTTCATTTGCGAAAAAATCATAATTTTTAAAATACATGGTATTTATTCCTCTTCAGTGTTAAGAAACTTTATTATTGTATTGATTTTACTCTCTACACTTGCGAATAAAGCAACCAATAGTTCTACTTCTGATTGTTTTGAATGATTGGATATTAATTGATTAGTTAGTTTTTTTATATTAATCAAATCCTCAACCATTTTGAATGTGATACCCTCACTATCCATTAGAAATGAAGAAGCATAGGGGCTTATTGATTCATTAATTGCTTGTTCTATTCTGAACGAAAACTCCTCGTTATTTTTCGCATAAGATAGTACGGATTTCAAATTTGTATGATCCAGAACTTTAGCTAAAGTACTTAACCCATATCCTCTTTGAGCAAGTCTTGTTGCCAGAGTAATCCTTAACTGTCGGGAGTTTATTGTAGAATTTTTATTACCACTAACTCTACGGTGAACAGATTGCAATCGACTTGTAATTGTCTTTGAACTCATATGCAAGTTTACAAAGTTATTTTCATAAAATTCGTTAATATTATAACCAGAATTAAAAAAGCTTGGGTCAATAAATAATGGGAGATTATCTAATTCTTCTTTGCTTAATTTATCCTGAGCTTCATTTTGTGCAAAAGCTTTAACTATGGCTTTAAGCTCGGATAATGAATCAAATAAATTATCACTAATTTTCAATTCAGTGAAATCAGTTCGAAACTTCCCACTTTGTTTTAATCTCGGAATATTTAAATAATTACCTTCATTTTTAATATAAAGGTCTTTTCTCTTAAGTTGTGCTATCTGCATTGGTCTTCGACCAGTATAAATTAGTAGCATAACCAAAAGATAATCATTCATGGTTATGTTGCCTTCATTATATTCTTTTGTAATACTAAATATTAAGTGCTTCATTTCATTATCAGGCAGTGGCCTTAAGTATTTTTGCCTTTCATTATAGGCCGTAGTTGTCCTGGGTTTTGCGACTTTCCATTTTGAGATTAAATCTATAACCTCTTGTTTTAAGACTTTATTGTGTAACTCATGAAATTTTATTAGAAAGTACTTCATACTTTCTACATGCGTATAGTTTATTTTTAAGAATGTATTGTAGAACCGTTTCAACAAACCACATTCAAACTCTTTCAACTCACCATTATTAAATACAATTAATTTCTTAATGGCAAAGTAGAACTTTCTCGTATAAGCAGAGCTAAAATGTACAGCGGTATATGCAAGAGTTTCTTTTACAAGTGATAATAAAGATAAGTTGATTGTATTTTCTAAATATAACAAATTCAACTTTATGTCTTTACTAAGAACCCAAACATTATCATTTACATTGAATTCAAATCCGCTATCTTTTACTTTTAATGCCGAGAGTTTTTCTAAAATCGATTTCTCCATTCACTCCTCCTTTATTATTATTTATTTTTTCTTCTTTCAGTAAATCTGCTTCCTGGAAAGCCCTGGAAGCCTCTTCGCTTATAAATCTATTATTATAAATCAGAACTGATTTTGAGTTTACTTTCCAACCCATTCTAATGCACCGGATTCTATCTAACTCGTTTAATTTATATGGGTCTGTTACACCTATATACTTTAAGCTGTATATATAGTTCCATGTATGTCGTAAACAATGTCCAGTGAAGTGTCTGAAAGAGCTTCCTTCATGTTCAATTTCTTTTATTTTTCTCATAATTTTGTTATATGCACTTATGGTTAATGGTAATCCCTCTGTAACTCCGGATTTGTGAGTAACTAATAGATAATCATGATTCTTACATTTAGCATGATATGATCTCTCACCTTCAATATATGAACTTATCTGCATACATAACCTTTCACTGATATTAATCTCTCTCTCAACCGTTTTTACGAGTGGTTGAAATACTCTGGGATCTTCTGGGTCATTTATTCTTTTGGATATTTTCAGATATCTTTGCTTTCTTTTAAAATCTGATATCTTTAAGTTTAAAAGCTCCCCTCCTCGCATTCCAGTTTCATAAAGTATTAATATAGCAAGTTGATTTCTTTTCCGACAATTCCTCTCAAATGGATTGTATTCGCTTTCAGGACTGACACATTCCAGTAGAGCTTCTACAGTTTCTTTTTCTAAAGATTTGAAATTATCGCTCATATAAGAATATGAAGTTATCTTAGGTTTATGCTTTTGAAAGTTGGATTTAATGAATTTTAGCAATGAATTTGTTTCATACACAGAACCTCTATAAAACGAATCATAAATCCATGATATATAGTCGCTAATAACTGTAAGTCGATAATGTAGGTTTTCTTCGTTAACCTTTTTGTATGTCACCATATCAATTATTTTACGTTTCTTCCTTTTCACTCTAAGAAACTCTGATAATGAATATAACTCTGTATAGCTTAAAAAAGTCTTGTTACTTACTCTTTCGAGTATACTTATATTTTCCTTAATCAAGTATTTTTCAAAAAGGATCAAAACATAGGCGTTTCTCAATATAGTATTGAACGACTTATTTTTCTGTCGCCCAAGCAAACCAAGATATATATTTTGATAGTATAACGGCAGGCCAGAGTTTGAATTTAATATCATACAAAATCTTTCTCCCCCTTTCGTCATTATCTTTTTAACTAAATATTCACTCTTCATTGTTACCCCATAATTTAATTTTTATTTATAGGTAACATAATTTTTTAGCAAGTTACAAATTTATTTTCCATTATTTTCAACAACCTTATTAATTGCGGCTCCAATACCGAATCGGCCATATATTCACCTTAAGGTGAATATATAGTCCCCTATATTTACTTTAAATAGTAACCAATTGATTTTAAATATTAAAATAGAAGAGTGTAATTCATTTTGTAATGTGCAAAATGACAAATTGACATTTTTATCAGCTACTAATTTGGTGAACCTTACCTTGTTAATAATAATTTAATTTTCTTTGTATGCTTTCCAAGTCGTATGATATATGATATATGATATGTCCATGACTGCATTTGAGTGCTACCTACTTCCTAATCATAACGTGACTAGACATTAATCACTATAATATAGTAACGTTGATAACCTATTATGAGAGTTCTCATTACCGTATCGTTTGTGACAGTAGTATCGTATTTTATCAATGCTCATTTTAGGCAACTTATGGAAAGACTTGTTGACCTATAAAAATGTCATTTTTCTAAAGGAACAGTGATGGAATTTAAAGATATTGATTTAAAAAAAAGACAACATTATGTACCACAGTTTTACTTATCTCATTGGCTCGGTCGAGAAGGTATATTGGTGCGGAATAATATATCTAAAAAGTCTTACCCACAAAAAAACACCAAAGAGATTGCAGAAGAAAACTATTTCTATGGTATAAAGATGGACGATGTTGTATGGGACCTGTTGTTATATAAATATTATGATGACATAGATTCCAATCCATATCTTAAAACTCTATTTAATGATTTTGCATTGTTAAAAGATGCTGATGCCGTTATCAATAAAGGGTGGTTAGTAGTTAATGATGACGAAGAACTCATGAAGTTTGCTAAAAAGAATCTTGATATATTGAATAAAGTATTCCTTGAAAATAAATACTCTGATATTGAAGGGGCTATTTCAGAAATAATAAAAGAAATGATAAAAGAACAAGAGTCTAAAATTATTACACCTATCAATGACAAGATGTATTTTAATCTTTTGATTTTTTACAGCCTGCAATTATTCAGAACAAAAAAAATGATATCAGCAGCTCAAGAAAAAATTGAGAAGTTGACTTTAGTACGAGGTGATGTAGAAATAGAATTAGATAATTGTCAAAAGGAAACCTTCCTTAAATGTATGCTGTATATAATGTCTTTCCAGTTTGCTCTTAAAATTGAGAAAGAATGCTTCAGTATCAAAATACACAAAAACCATACTAAAATAAACTATATAACGTCAGATTCGCCTGCAATATATCACAATGATGGTTCTATTGCTGCTATGCCACTTTCACCTCGTTTATTTGTAAACTTCAGTTTGAATAAAAATACAAATGCAACCCCACCGACAAGAATACAATTTGAGATTGTAGATATCTACGACCCTGAAAAAATAATAATAACAAACAGACTCGTCCATGAATTTTCTAATAATTTTTTGTTTGCTAAGAAGAATGTAGACTTGAAGCTTAATCTTTAGGTCTAATTCTCATCTGTTTTGTGATGCGATATTTTTCGCACATAGGCTTAAAAATATTGTTCGCTCTTATGCCTGAATGTATTTAAATATGCTCAGGCTTTTTATCGTGGTCATCAATGCTTTTAAAAAAATTATTTGAAATATAGACTACAGAAAACAAAAGTGTAAGCATGGATAATACCCCCTTAAAACCAGTTATATATAAGGGGGCTTCACCAAAAAAATCAAGCACAGCAGTACTATTTATTATGGTGAAAATTAATAGCTTTTTTTATTTTACATCCACTCATTAACAATCAATAAATAACTTACAATCGCAGCAAACCATTCAAAAAAATAATTATTTTTTGAAAATATATTTCAATTCTAGAGTTTCTTGTGCCGAATTAGAAAGCTGGATTAGATTATTCAGCAACTCTACGAAAGAATCATTGAATACTTGTCGTTCATTTAAATCTATCCAATCCCAGGATAAAGCTTCTTCTATTGAGACCCAAACAATCTGTACTCGTTCTTCTTTTAAATAAAGTTTAAATCGTTCTTCTGGTGTTCTAAGCGCATGAGATAGGATTTTATTTCGATTATGTAACTCATCATAATTATCAATATGCCAGAATGGTTGTTCTATTGTGAAGTCAATCAGTGAGTTGAATGCAAGCCATCGAACCTGAGCACCATGCATAGTGCTTTTTACTTTATGACTATCTCGCCAGATCCTTAAATCACCCAACAAATAATTTACTCGTTGATTTCGAGCCTTACTATCTTCGGCTTGGTATTGAATGTATTCAGGTCCACCACCATTTTGTCGGTAACGAGCTAATGTTTTAACACTAATACCAAGGTAAAGAGCAGCCAAATCAACATTCAGTGTCGTATCGTCAGGCATATCACCGAATAGCTTCCAGACTTCCGATAATTCTCTCAGTGTCTCAATGATCTTCATATTTCATTTCTCCCGATAAAGATAGAGTATATTTACAACTAATCATCCACTCTTCTTATATAAATCATCGTTCACCGATAGAAAGAATTCGCCTAAAATTCTCTTCTAATTTATATTCAACAGTTTCTGAATCACACCCCCATATTTCGGATATACCTCTAATGGCTTTATCAACATCCCAAGGGAATAGATTTTTTCCACTGAATTTTGCGAAAGGTGCATCTGTCTCTGTTAATAATCTATCTTTTGGTATCAATCCTATTATCTCTTTTCCTTTTTTTGAGTTTAACATTGCAGGACCAACTGAGAACCAAGCCCCAATATCTATGGCTTTATCCAGCTCAGTTTTTGTGCCAGTAAACCAATGAAATATTGGAACCCCATCAATCCCCTTCAATTCATCCACAACTTTATCTGCACTACCTCGTGAATGTATTGACATAATCTTCCCGCCCCGATGATGAATCTCTCTTAAAATATGTCTAAAAACTTTCAGTTGGATCTCAGCATGTTTTTTATAATCTTGTCCACCATCAAGTCCTATCTCGCCAACATACTTTACTTGGGGTAGCAAAATATCAAAGATAGCTAACTCTTCGTGCCGTAAGTGTGCCAACTCAGGATGTAGTCCTAAAGCAGTTTTTATTCTTTTACAGCCAGAAACAAGCCTATTGCTACCAATATACGCATTCGGTGTAGTCGTGACAGAAAGGACATATAGTCCTTTCTTATCACATTGATAAATAATATCCTTTGGATCTTTGTATAGATCCAAATGACAATGCATATCAAACTTCAAACTAATTTTTCCTTCTTCAAGAAAGCTTCTACTTCTTGTAATCCTTCAATGAATACATTTTCATACTTGCCAATATCCTGCTCTTTAAGCTTTCCAGATTTCAATACCCACGCCTTCAAATTTCTTTTTTTAGCATTTTCAATAGCCATTATCACTGAAAAAATATCATCTCTTCCATCTTGTTTATTTTTAACAAAATTCAGTAAATTAGCATATGAAGCTTGATGATATGTTATTGATTCTTTTACTCCCCCTCTTAATAGGGAGGCTCGTCTAATCATGCAAGGCACACAGTAGCCGCATTGCTGATGCTTTCTTTTCCAATGACTACACGAAACTGTAGAATCAACGATATCAGCGAGTATATTCTTATCTTTGCATTCACTAACCATTTGTCCTTTTGTTTTGAATTGGTACGGGTTAGTAAACTTCATCTTGAAACCAATGTTATCAAAAATACTTTGTATCATTTCGATAAAATATGGATGAGTAGTTCTTGTGCTAAGAGAGCCAATTCTTCGATTTGTCAATGGTGCATTCAATGAGATAAAACCATTCTCAGGTACATATATCGATATATTATTTTTATTATTAGCTCTCATCACAGCATCCGCACCAACAGCAGCAAATGCTAAGAAATTTAAACTGCGTGTTCTCATCGTAATATCTCTTTGCATTCCCCTTCCTATAGGATTTGCACTGGTACAAAGCCTTGAGAAATCCCCCTTACCTTTGATTCCTTTTGATATTTGTTCCTGTTTTGCCTTATCTCCTTTGTATGAATGACTTATTAACAACGGTTTCTCACCTGTTGTTAAAATATCAATAACACCGATTGCACTGTCTAACCCACCAGAAAATAGAGAAATACAATCTAATCCATCTAAATTTATTAATCTACGCCCATTGACTGGTTTAAATGGAACAGGAGGTTTCATTCCACCTTTTTTAAAATCAAATTTCCAGACATCTCCACTTAAAAACTGTAATGCTTTTTCAATATATGCTTTATTTTTTATCCAGATAGTTGGATTTATGACCCTAACAGATACGTTTATATCCCGTGTCCAACCATCAAAGCAATCATCACGAACTATAAAGGTGTCAGCGGCTGTCACAGCCATTGATATTGTCAGGAAATCCATTACCTCATCTGATATTTGAACTCCTAATCTTTTAATTGCGTCATATACAGGCTTTCCTATTGTTGCAATATCATTTCGAGGCTTTATTCCATTTTTGGCAACGACTCCATCTCTCGAATAAATTTGAACTGAAATAGTAGAATCATTCGATGCTGGCAACCGACTATAATCATGGTCTATATAAATATTCATTCGCTATAACCCTTCCATTCATCCCAAACTTCAGTAATAACATCTTTTTGAATTTTAATTATATCTGATTTTGAAAACGATCTAATGTTTTTACTTATTTTCGGTTCCATATGGTTATCAACTGTTGCACTAATATACTCATGCAATTCATTTTCTGCTCTCTGCAATTCTTTCGCTGACTGTGCATTATTCCAAGATTTTCCTGCGTCCATTGTAACTTGAATAAAAATACTATCAGTTAAATAGCAAATCATCGTTTCTATAAGAACATCGTCTGTAATATCTTGTGGGTTAAACGTGGTTTTTCCATCTAAAGCTTCAACTAAAGCATCATTCATTGCAGTTTGAATTTTATCAGCATCCTCACTGCCATCAGAAAGGGCTTGGGATATTCTTGCAATCGCGTCTTCACATGAGAGCCCATTAAGGCTGTTTAGGTCAATAATAGGATTACTGTTCTGATCGTTTACAACCCCATCATTCAGTAATTCAAATAAGCCACCACCAGCACTAACAATATTACCAAGTCGTTCGTTAGCTGAATCTCCTCCACCTGTTACTTGTCGGGAATACCGTCCAAGAGCACCTTTTAGTGAAGAGATATCTCGGCTTCGAGCAAATCTGCCAAAAAGAGTTCTAAAACCGCTTAGATTTTTATTTCCTCCATTTTTTGCTTGATCTGCCCAAGGTGGAACAAGTGGATTCCCATTTTTAGGTCCTTTACTTGACTGTGACGTTCCCATATCTTCTCCTTATTTAAACCAACTTTTTTCTTTTATAAGAGCATTCATCCAATGCGGATTATCGTTTATGCCACTTATAAATCTTTTAAAGACTTTCCCTGCTTCGATATGTTTATCTGCAACTAATACAGCCCCAGCAAAACCAGCAGGTTGTTTGCTCCATTCAGTTATAGTTCGAAGGTGTTCAATCAAACTTTCCATAACTGGAACAAATTCATCTTGAGATATATCCCGTAATGCAGCTACAGCAGCTTGAGAACTTTTCCTTGTCGTAGTAATCAATACACTTAACGCATCTCTTGCTTTTGGAGACAAACCTATTACATAATGGGCTGCTGGCATTGTTTCGCGTGATAAATAGATTGACGCTCGTAAATCCTTATCACTCAATTTTGGTTCGAGATCAAACCACTTTAAAATAAAATCACTGGTTGCATCATCTTTCGTCCAAGATTCTGGTACAGAATCAGGCAAATTCTTAGGTTTCGTGCTTTCTATTTCACTAAATAATTCCTTGTAGCCTTTATTAGTATCAATCATTGAATATAAATCATTGGCAGCATTCTCTCCTGCACATCTTTCAAAGATTACTAACTTCGTAATGACATTCTCATCTAATGAAATACTTCTTCTTCTAGCAATGTTTGATCTCATTTTTACAATATTTAGTAATCTCTTAACTATTCTTGGATTACCATGTATTATTGGTGAGGTAGCAAATATAGGTGCCAACCGGTCTACTTGATCATATGCCCTTGCTAATTCTAAATTATTCTCTCCTTCTAATATTTTTATTGCATCTTCTTTCTTCATAGGATCTTTATGCCATGATTCCTGTAAAGATTTCTCCAATGCTATCCTTAGCTTTTCTACCAAATTACAATCTACCCCTGCATTTACTGCATGAAGCATGAAAAGATACGATCTTATTTCTAAAAGGCCTGTTCTTGGGACTCGGATAGGGACTTGTATTAGTTTATCCAAATAATCAATGTGATGTCTTGCTGATGTTCCTTTGAAATACTCTGATACGGATGTTCTTATCATGTCTTCATCAGCAGCAATCACAAAGGCCGTATTTGGTAGGAATAAAAATAATCGTATTGCTTCTAATGTTTGTATAGCATTTTGTGGTAAACAACGATCTAGATTATCTATAAAAACAATTAAATTCTTCCCTAACTCTTTTAAAATCCCACTATATTCATCTCTAAATAAATTTATTTGCTGTGGTGGGGTCAATGCTTCTTTATCTTTAATTAACCCACTATTTGCAACCTCCTTACCTATACTAATGGCTTCTTGGTATGTATTTTCATTAACACCGTTACTAAAAATATTTTTAATTGCCCCAACCCCCTTAGAAACCATTCCCCCGGTAGGAATCCCCATAGCTAATGCAATTCCTTCAAGGGTGTAACCTAATGCCCTCACTTTATCTACTCGGTTAAATAAACTGAATGTCTTCTCTACAAGGTTTGGGTTTCCTTGGGCTGCTTCGTTAAGTTTTGTTGCAATAACTTCCAGTAATGCAGCCCTTGCGTCATCATAGCCTTGATACAGCCAAGCATCGAAATTTACAACTAGGATATCTTTACCATCTTCTTGATTTATCTGTTTTTCTATAATTTTAAGTAATGATGATTTCCCAGCTCCCCAGTTACCAAATATTCCAATAGACACTGGCTGACCTGCCCCCTGGATTAGATACAACCCTCAGTTAGTAATGTCGGTTGGTTTTTCTTCACATTTCCCGTTTCGCCAGCCCGCTGCAAATTCCGCTGGCGTCTGGTAATTCAGCGATGAATGTGGACGGCACTCGTTATAATCCTGTCGCCAGTCATTAATCGTTTTCCTGGCATAAGCAATATCGCTGAACCAGTGCTCATTCAGACATTCATCGCGAAATCGTCCGTTAAAGCTCTCAATAAATCCGTTCTGCGTTGGCTTGCCCGGCTGGATTAAGC
>Ga0105251_10003298_pt1 | contig 11807 bp, 10 predicted proteins | sample KBSS64metaG_FD_80424 | JGI IMG/M metagenome (GOLD analysis project Ga0105251, IMG submission 80424) | Switchgrass rhizosphere microbial communities from Kellogg Biological Station, Michigan, USA - KBS S6-4 metaG | ecosystem: Host-associated > Plants > Roots > Rhizosphere > Soil | place...
GAACTGGGACGAGGGCAACCTCTGGTACTTCAGGTCCGGCAGCAAGGGCCTGACCACGAACCAGGTCGTCTCCGTCGGCCCCAGGACCGTCGGGCTGGCGGCCAAGTACCGTACGTTCGCACGCTGGCTGGCCAAGTGACCCAACGCCCGGACCGGCCGAGGCCCGGGCGCGGGAGGGCCCCGGCGCACGGTGCGCCGGGCGCGCCAGGAAGCTGCTGCCGTGCCGGTGGAGAACACCGGTGATCCGGACGATCGGCGTTCTGGCACGAATCTGGCGCGCGGCGAGTGAGCACGGTGGGTAGCAAAAAGGCCCGGGTCTGTGACCTGGGCCTTATCCATGGAGCGGGTGACGAGAATCGAACTCGCACTCTCAGCTTGGGAAGCTGATGTCGCTTCTGACCGGTCCGGGCGCTGACCTGTGCGAGAGCCGACGGTGTGCTCACATCGGACTTAGTGGTTTTCACTGTTGTTCCCCGCTGCTCCCCGCCCCATCTGGTGCGGCTGTGGTGCGCGGTGTCTCATGAAAAATGAAGAACAGCCCGAAGTGGTTCCGTGACCCGTACGCTGCGCGCCATGACCACACCTGGCAACCGACCCGCCGAACCTCCCGGCCGCATAGCCCGCTGGAAGGCCAGGCGCAGACAACGCGCTGCCAAGCGGGAGGCAGCAGGCAAGCTCGCCCCTACGGCCCGCTGGACGCTCGGTCTTACCGGAGCTGCTGCGTTAGGTGCCGGTGCTGTGGCTGTCTTCATCACGGAGGTGGAGGCTGGGCCTGTTGCTCTCGTCACCGTCGGAGCAGCCCTTTTGATCATCGCCGTCATGGGACGTCGGATTACGTCGGTGTCCCTAGTCGACGGCGGGATGACCTTCGAGGAGCGGGTAGAGCAACAGCTGAGTCAAGCGGACACCCCTGAGCAGGCCCTGGAAGTCGCCACTGCCGCCACCACCGTCGCCCCCGAGGTTCAGAAGAACGAGCACATTTCGCTGATGTCACACGCCGCCTACGAGGAAGTCGTTGCCGATCGCCTGACTTCGATTTTTGGCACAAGCGTGGTCGACCCCCGCGACGACCGGCGGCACGGGTCTAGGCCTGGGTACGACCTACTGGTGACACGCGAAGGTAAGCGGGTCGGAGTCGAGATTCTTTTCGGCAACCCGAGCAGGCCCGTCGACAGGGGCAGAATTACGGACCGGGTGTTGCAGGCGTTTGCCCAGCCGGACCTGGACGCGCTCATTATCGTCTGCAACCAGCCAGAGCCGTCCCGCCCGTTCCTTGAGCGAATCAGCGGCCTCGTGCCGCAGGGCAAGGGCTTCCAATACGTCCGCTGGGCGGCCGACACGGACACACCTGCTCTTCGGCAGACCGTCGAACAGCAATTGGGGAGCCAGCCGTCGTCCGGATCGGCCGGCGCGCTGTAGACCCGCAGCATCGGCTCGTTGTGGAGGGGGCCAGCCCGTTCGAGCCGGGCCAGGTGGGCTGACACTCGCTTTAGGAGTTCGGTCCGAGCCCGCTTCGGCTGCGGCCGATGACTGATGCGGCGGCCGGACAGAGCCGCTGGTGTACGCCCTCGTCCGGCGTCGTTGATGTCAGCCCTGGATGTCAGCCGTCCATCAGATCCGGGTAGGGACAGACTTCCAGCTCGGCGGTCGGACGGTCGGCCCACTTCCACCAGACGTGTTGGTTGGAGCACCCCCAGACCACACGGCAGGTGCGGCGGTCGTCCTCCTCGCGGTGACAAAGCGCCATTGCGCCAGCCTTCAACAGGCCACCGCACTGGGGACAGGTCGGTACGGACTCGGACGGCACCCCTGCAACGTACCCCTTGGCTCCGGTGGTCAGGGCCCTCAGCTCGGGTTCTAGGGGGTTGACAGTTCCGCTGACCTGCTGCTGAGCGGCGTCATGACCTGAGGGGTTCTTGGCGGGTGACCGCCGTTCCTCGTGGCTTCCCGCAGTAGCAGGCAGCTTCCGTCAGGAAAAGGGCACAAGCCTCTGACCACGTCTTCCTGCTCAGACGTTACGCGACCACACTGCACCTATGCAGCGAGTGGGAAGACGATTAGCAGCGTGCGTGGCGATAGTTGCAGTGTCGGTCGGCGCGGGCTGCTCCGAGGGCGGCGCGCCGGGCGGCAAGCACAGCCGCACGGCGGTTATCACGGTGGACAAGTCCGACGCACTGGCGGACGAGCCGGTGCACATGCGCATCAGGGGGCTCACGTCCAACGAACAGGTAACTGTCACCACCCGTGTCACCGATGCGCGCGGCACGGCCTGGTCGGGGCGGGCCGTCTTCACCGCGGATGCGAAAGGTCTCATAGACCTGGACCGCGCCCGGCCCAGGACCGGCACGTACCGGGGAGCTGACGGCATGGGCCTGTTCTGGTCCATGACGCCCGGCACAGGGGATCCGGACACCACCTCCATCGCGCTGCCCAACCCCTTCTACGAGATACGTGTCGCGGTTGCCTCCGGTGGCCGCACGATCGCGCAGCGCACGCTCACCCGCACCTTCCAGGCCAGGAGTGTTCGGCACAAAGAGCTGACGAACACCAAGGACGGGCTGAGCGGAGAACTCTTTCTGCCACCGACGGGCGCGCCGCGCCGCGCGCCGGTGCTGCTGCTGGGAGGCTCAGAAGGAGGCGTCACCCCCGTCAGCCGATTCAGGGCTGCGCTACTCGCCTCCCGTGGTCATCCAGCCCTGGCGTTGTGCTACTTCGGCTGTCCCGGACGGCCCAAATACTTGGCCGACGTCTCCTTGGAGTACATCGCCAGTGCCGCCCGCTTTCTTCGTGCCCAGCCGCAGGCCGATCCCCGTCGCCTCATGGTGGCCGGAGCCTCGCGCGGGAGCGAAGCAGCCCAGCTGATGGCCCAGTACTACCCGGACCTGGTACGCGACGCAGTGGTCTACGCGCCCAGCCGCAATACCAACGGCGCCTATCCGATCAACTGCTGTGGGACACAGGAAGCTTGGACCAAGGGCGGCAAGAGCCTGAACCTTGTTCCCATTCCGCTCAACCATGTCCGCGGGACCGTGCTGGCCGTCGCGGGTGGGGCCGACTCGGTGTGGGGATCGCTGTCTTCCGCCCAATCGATCGCTCAGCAGTCCAACGCCTCCGGCCGTAAGGCCAAGGCCCTGCTCTACCCGAAGGCCGGCCACGGCGTCGGAGGCTTCCCCTACCTGCCTCTTGGGGTCGACGGCGGTGGCACCCGTGCAGCGAACGAAAAGTCCAGGGAAAGCAGTTGGCCTCAACTACTCCAACTGCTCGAACGGTGATGCCGAGGACGGACCTGACGGGACAGTTGCGACCGCACTGGCGTCCGGACGGCCCGGAGACAAGTCCGGGGCCGCCGTGTTTCCCGTTGCCTGGACCCCCTCGATGCGAACTATGGGCATGGCGGTCGCTGAGGTTTGCTGGGGACGTTAGACGCCCGCTCAGCGCCGGTGACGGTCAGGGCTGGGTGCGGTGGTTGCTGTACTTCGCTGCTGTACAGCGGGCCCCTAGCTTCGGTGGTCGCCGTGGTCGTGAAACGGGGGTTCGCCGGGTGGGATTCGTGGGACGCCACCCGAGTCGCAGACCCGGCGGGCGACCTCACGGAGCTTGATGTTGGTCTCTTGTGAGTAGCGGCGCAGCACGTCAAAGGCTTGTTCTTCAGTGAGGTCGTTGCGGCCCATAAGGATGCCCATGGCCTCGCCGATGACGTGGCGGGTGGCGATGGCATGCTCCATCTGGGCGTGGGTGCGAGCGCTCGAAAAAGCGATCGCCGCGTGAGAGGCAAGCAGCAGGCCGGCCTGTTCGCTGTCCGCGGTGAACGAGCCGGTTTTGCGTGAGTAGAAGTTCAGCGCCCCGAATTCCTCGGCATCGGTGAACAGCAGGAATCCCATCATGCTTCCCACGCCCAGCTCGAACGCTCTCGGGGCGAAGAGTGGCCAGCGCGGCCGCTCCTCGGTGAGGTCGGTAATCCGAAAGACCCGCTCCCCCTCCGCGCTGTGAGCTGTGTCGAAACACGGGCCTTGCCCCAGCTCCGCCTGGAGTCGATCGCTGTCGACCACCAGAGAATCGGTGGGAGCGAGGGTCTCCACCTGGTGGTCATGCAGCACAAGGATGCCCGCCCCGTCGCAGCCCTCGACCAACTCCACGGCTGAGTCCGTGATCCGGTGCAGGGTGGCATCGAGCGAATCCTGGGCCAAGAGGTCCCGCGCCATCACCGCTAGCTTCTGCCCGAACTGTCCCCAGTCCACTTCGTCCTCCGCTTCGCATCCGGTCAGGACAAACTGATACCCGCGTTCGACAGACTCACAGCCGGATCGCCCATCGGCGCAGGTGACGGCATCAGGAGGGAAGGCCACCCCCAGGCAGTGCCCGTGAGCACCACGAGAATTCGAACAAGAGTCTCAATCTGTAGTAATTGGTTACCCGTTACTCCATGCAAACACCGCGCGGCACCGCTCACAGGGTGGCCTCTTCAACTTCGCGGGGCCGGCCTGCGGCCGACGTCGGCGAGAGGTTGGCTCCGAGGCTTTGGGCGGGAGCTGCCATGGGGCGAGTGATCATGGCCCCGTAAGCTTCCGGCGAGTCGGGCAGTCTGTGGACCTGCCCGTAAAGCACGACGTTGGGGCCATGATCTTCGAGGCTCGCCCCATGGTGGCTGCCTAAAGTCTCGGAGCCAACCGGCCCATCAGCGGGTTTACCGTTTCCTACTCGGGCCCGCACTCGCTGCGGCCCGGGGCTTGGCCCCGGCGCCGAAGGCGCAGAGGGGTCGAAGCCCAAGGGCCAGCCCGCGCTCGCGCGGGCACTTGGTTTTCGTGGGGGAGAAAGGAGCGCCCTTCCGTCGTAGCTCGTTCGGTAGGAAATGGAGCCGGGCCCGCTCGGCCGCGGGGCTCCCGGAAGGCTTCCGGTTCTACGACCTCCGTCACACCGGACACACGCTCTCGACCCGTTCGGGTGCCACTCTCAAGGACACGATGGTCCGCGCCGGCCAGTCCTCCGAGAAGGCGGCGCTGATCTATCAACACTCCGATGCCGAGCGGCAACGGGACGTGGCGGCCGGACTCGACGACATGGTGCGCGCCGAGCGGGCGAAGCAGCGCGACGATGACCCGGCGCACCACAAGGAGGAGCCCACCGGCAGCTAGTCGGTCCTTGTGGTGCGGATGTGGTGCGCGCCCCGGCTACCGGTCTAGACAACAAAGAACCCCCGGGCCTCTGGCCTGGGGGTTTCACATGGAGCGGGTGACGAGAATCGAACTCGCACTCTCAGCTTGGGAAGCTGATGTTCTACCACTAAACTACACCCGCGTAAGACGCCGGCTGGGCCGGTGCCGAATGCTCGCTCACTGTACCTCATGCCCGGCCCCCGGCGTCGAAGCCGCGGGGCCCGCTTGCGTTTCGGGGGGTGGACGAGGCTGCGGGGAGCCGGAGTTGGGGCGTACGGTGGGGTGACGGAGGGAGCCCGGGCGAGGCCGGAGTGCCGCCTGGAGGGCCGTCTCTTTCATCCCGTAATGTGGCTTTCGGCGTCAGGGAATCAGCCTGACGCGGCTCATGGGGAAGGGACTCTGGGACTTGATGGAGCGCACCGTCGTCCGTTGTGCCGAGGGGCACGTGTTCAGCACCGCTTCGTTCCCGATGCAGCGGGCCGAGCGGCTCGGCCCCGGCCGGCTGCTCCGCTGCCCACGGTGTGCCCGGCTCCGCAGTGTGGTGCCGGTGGCCTTGGAGAGGGCAGTGCCGGAGCAGTAGGACGCAGCGACAGCGGCGGTGCGGCGGGGGCGGGCGCGGCAGGAACGTGTCGGCACCGGGGCACCGCCGTGACGGCGACGGCGTGGTGACGTGGGGTCGTCGTGGCGTCGTCGTGGTGGACGAAGCGAATGAACGGCACGGGCGCGTGGGGTCGCCACGATTGTGGTGGCCCCGCGCGCCTTGCGTATCCTCAGGACGTGCTTCTCTCTGACAAGGACATCCGGGCCGAGATCGACGCCGGGCGGGTCCGGATCGATCCCTACGACGAATCCATGGTGCAGCCGTCGAGCATCGATGTGCGGCTCGACCGCTACTTCCGGGTGTTCGAGAATCACCGCTACCCCCACATCGACCCCTCGGTCGAGCAGGCGGACCTCACGCGGCTCGTCGAGCCCGAGGGCGACGAGCCGTTCATCCTCCATCCCGGGGAGTTCGTTCTCGCCAGCACGTACGAGGTCATCACGCTGCCCGACGACCTCGCCTCGCGGCTCGAGGGCAAGAGCTCGCTGGGACGGCTGGGGCTGGTCACCCACTCCACCGCCGGGTTCATCGACCCCGGGTTCTCCGGGCACGTCACCCTCGAGCTGTCCAACCTGGCGACCCTGCCGATCAAGCTGTGGCCGGGGATGAAGATCGGCCAGCTGTGCATGTTCCGGCTCAGCTCGCCGGCCGAGTTCCCCTACGGCAGCGACCGGTACGGCTCCCGTTACCAGGGCCAGCGCGGACCGACCCCCTCGCGCTCCTTCCTGAACTTCCACCGCACCCGGGTCTGAGGCGATGACCATGTCTCCCGTGCGCGAGAACCTCACCTACGAGGGGTTCGGCGTCGCCGTACGCGAACTCGCCCAGGCCATCGCCGACGACGGGTACGAGCCCGACATCGTGCTCTCGATCGCCCGTGGCGGCGTCTTCGTCGCGGGAGGGCTCGCCTACGCCCTCGACTGCAAGAACATCCACCTGGTGAACGTCGAGTTCTACACGGGGGTGGGGACGACGCTGGAGATGCCGGTCATGCTGGCCCCCGTCCCCAACGCGATCGACTTCTCCGACAAGAGGGTCCTGATCACCGACGACGTCGCCGACACGGGCAAGACGCTCAAGCTCGTGCACGACTTCTGCGTCGGCGAGGTCGCCGAGGTCCGCAGCGCCGTGATCTACGAGAAGACCCAGTCGCTCGTGAAGTGCGAGTACGTCTGGAAGCGGACCGACGAGTGGATCAACTTCCCGTGGAGCGTCGAACCCCCCGTCGTCCGGCGGGCCGGGCAGGTGCTCGACGCGTAGGCGTGGGGCGCCGCCGCGACGGTTCGCGGACGTGACACGAGAGGGGCTCCCGGCGGTGCCGGGAGCCCCTCTCGTGCGCCCTGGGCGGGCGTGTGCGCCGTCGTGGGCGTCAGAACGTGCCCAGCTTGATGATCGACAGGATGGCGATCAGCTGAATGGACGAAGCGGCGAGGGCCTTCGGCCGCGGGAGGTCGTGGGACTTGCCGACCATCAGGGTCAGCAGGGCGCCCGCGGCGACCCAGGTGATCCAGCCGAGGAGCTTCACGAAGGACGCGTCGCCGCCGAGGAACATGGCGAAGACCAGCCGCGGGGCGTCCGTTATGGACATGATCAGCATCGAGAGGCCGACCGTGGGCTGCCAGGCGCCGTCGCCGCCGAGCTGACGGGCCAGGGTGTGGGTGACCACGCCCAGGACGAACGTGCTGAGCACGAGCGCGACGGCGGTCGTCAGGACGATCGGGACGGCGTTGGAGAGGGTCGCGTTGATCGCGTCCTCACGGGCGCCGTCGAAGCCGAAGACCGCCAGCAGGCCGTAGAGGAACGTCACGATCAGGGCCGGGGCCCACATCGTGTAGTCGCGCATCTGGAGGAAGGTCCGGCTCGGGGCCGTCACGATGCCCGTGAGCAGGTCCTTCCAGTGCAGCCGGGGGCCGACCGGCGGAGCGGCCGCCTGGCCCGCCCGGTAGGTGTCCCCCTGGTTGTAGGGGTCCTCGCCGATCGAGAAGGCCTGGGTGTGGCCGGGGCTGTTCGCGGCGTACGGGTCCGGGCCCTGCTGCGGGTGTCCGTCGCCGAAGTACTCCGGCTCGCCGTGCCCGCCGCCGTGCCCGCCGCCCTGGGGCCAGCCGCCCTGCTGTCCGCCGCGGTAGGGCTGCCCGCCCTGCGGTCCGCCGTACGGCTGCTGTCCCCCGTACTGCGACTGCGGCGGCGCGGGCGGGTAGCCGTACGGCTGCTGCCCGCCTCCCCGGGGGGACTGCTGCCCACGTCCCTGGGAGGACTGTCCGTACGACGGTTGTTGTTGCGGTCGCCCTTGCGGGGCACGGTTGTCCCGGCCCCCGCGTCCGATCCTGAATCCAGCCACGTCATCGAACGTACCTGGTCCTGGAGGACGGTGTGCGGGGGCCGGGGCAACGGGCCCGGCATTGGGTCCGAGCTGTGACATCCCTTAAGGGAGCGCCGCGGGCGGCCCCTACGGGGGCGGCTGCCCGGCGAAACGCCATGGTGAGAGGGGTCGCCCGAACGGGGCCGCCCGGACGGGGCGGCCCCTTCGGAGGCGGTCAGTCGGCGAAGAGGGCGCCGAACTGGGGGGTGCCCGACGTCGAGACGCCGGACGCGTCCGGGGCGACGAAGCGGGAGCCGGCCGTGGTGATCGCGTGGCCGTCGGAGGGCAGGTAGACGACCGCGCCGTCGGCGGAGTTCTCGTACGAGCCGACGAGCAGGTCGGCCTTTCCGTCGCCGTTGACGTCGTCGAGCTTGACGTCCGCGCCGAACAGGTCGCCCTTCTCGTCGTTGCCGGGGACGCCCGCCGTGCTCTGCGCGAACGCCTGGATGCCGGAGGAGACGTTGATACCGGCCGCGGAGCCGTACATGACGGTGACCATGCCGGTGTTGGTGACGCCGCCGAGGTCCTCGTCCGGGGCCGAGACGACCAGGTCCTGGTAGCCGTCGCCGTTGATGTCGCCCATGTCCAGCTCCCAGCCGAAGCTGTCGCCCTTCTCCGAGGAGCCCGGGACGTTGCCGCTGTTCTGGGTGACTCCGGTCGTGCCGGCCGGGCCGGACGCCGAGCCGTAGGTGATGTTCACCTTGCCGCCGTTGGCGGAGTCCGGGACCGGGGTGCCGTCGGTCGTGGTGGCGTCCCAGCCCGCGCCGCTGACGATGTCGCCGAAGCCGTCGCCGTTGATGTCACCGACGCCGGTGATCATGCCGGGCTTGAGGGCCTTGGCGGACGCCACGCTCAGGCCGCTCGCCGTGCCGGGCACGTAGTAGTTCGTGTTCCAGCCGTAGTCGGTCCGCGTCTCGAAGCCGTCGACGATCAGGTCGGTCCTGCCGTCGCCGTTCACGTCGCCGGCGGTCAGGCTGAGCGGTCCGTAGGGGCGGTCGTTGGTGCCCGACTGGATCGGGGGCTTGATCGTCGTACGGGCCCCGGGGGTGCCGGACGTGCTGAAGCCGCCCTTGTAGACGTAGAGCGTGCTCGCCGAGCTGCCGACCACGAGGTCGGCCTTCCCGTCGCCGTCGAAGTCGCCGGCCGCCAGGTCCTTGCCCCAGTAGTCGTGCGAGGAGGGGGACGGGTCCGGGACGTCGACGCTCTTGCCGGTGAGGCCGTTCGCGGAGCCCCAGAGGATGGCGAGGGCACCGCCGTTGGTGTCGGTGCCGACCTTCTCCCACGGGGAGGAGACGGCGAGGTCGTCGTAACCGTCGCCGTTGAAGTCGGCGTACGCCGTCTCGCCGCCGAAGCCGTCGCCGGCCTCGGCGGTGCCGGGGACGCCGGTGGTGTTCTGGCTGATCGTGGAGCGCTTGGCGGACGAGACGCCGGTGGTCGTGCCGTAGAGGGCGACGATCTGACCGGCGCCCGCGTGACCGCCGACGGAGGCGCCGTGGGCCGAGACGGCCACGTCGCCCTTGCCGTCTCCGTTGAAGTCGGCCTGCGGGACCCTCATGGAGTCCGCGGCGGTGGCGGTCGCGGCCGAGAAGGTGAGCAGGCCGCCCGTCAGCGCGGCGGCCGTCGCCGTCGCGAGGGCCAGTCGCACGTGGTGCGGGTGACGCTTGTGCATGCGGGGTTCTCCTGCGGCATGCGGGGACGCTCGGGGGGCGTCCAGAGTCGATGGGGTGCCGTACCACCCGTGTTCACCTGGAGTTGTTCCGGGCGTGGTGGGGCGGACGTCGAACAGGAGACCGGTCAGGGCGGTCGAGGGTTGTACGTGTATTCGAAGAATTTCTGAGCCGGGTGGGGTTCACGGGGTGCGGCACCCCGGCCACGCCGAAGCAGCCCGGTCGCACGGTGCGTCGAGGCCGCGTCGGCCGTGCCGCCGGCCGGTGCACGGGCCGGTGCGCGGCCGTCGCCGCGGCCCTACGCCAGCCGCAGCGGGACGCCGATGTCGTCCGGTGTGAAGAGCCGTGTCTCCTTGGGAGCGAACCCGTCGTCCGTACCCCGCAGCACCAGGTACGCGCCCTTCCTCTTCTCGTACAGCGGCCCGAAGACGACCGCGTCCATGTGGCCGTCGCCGTCGACGTCGAGCAGCGGGGGACGGTGGTTGAACGCGTTCCAGCCGTACGGGTTCGGGGTGCCGGGCAGGCCGTCGGTCTTCGAGTCGATCCCCTGCTCGCCGTCGGGGGACTGCGTCCCGTCCGCCCCGCCGGGCAGCAGCGTCACCTTGCCGTCGTGGCCCCGGAAGGTCGGGGTGTTCACGACGACATCCGGTCTCCCGTCGCCGTTGACGTCACCGACGGCGGGCGACGAGCCGAAGCCTGTGGAGTCCCAGCCGGCAGCGCCTGTGCTGCCGATCACGGTCCGCTCGCGGCCGGTGTCCAGACCGGACTTCGCCCCGTACAGGATCGTCAGGGCGCCCGTCGGGACCTTGGTGAGCTTGGTGTGCACGAGCAGGTCGGGGAGGCCGTCGCCGTCCGCGTCCCCGGTGTCCGGGACACCGGGCTCCGTCAGGCCGTCGATGACCTTCTCCTGACGGGTGTCCCGCACGAGCCCCTGTTCGCCGCCCTCGTACACGCCGATCGAGTGCAGGTCGGAGGGCGGGCCCTTGCCCTCCTCCACGTCCGACTCGTCCTGCTCGAAGTCGAGGGAGTACGTGAACACCACCTCGGCCCTGCCGTCGCCGTCGAAGTCACCGGTGGTGGCCGTGGCGGGTGTGACATAGCCGTGCTGGCCGAGGTCGAGAACGGCCTGCCGGGCCGGTGTCCCCTCGCGGTCGAAGGGACCGTACAGGAGCAGCCCGTCGCTGCCCTTCCCGGTGGCGCTGGGGTTGCCCGAGCCGCTGTGGCCGCCGTGGCCTCCGTCGAGCAGGTCCACGGAGCCGTCGCCGTCGAAGTCGGCGGCGGCCAGCGGACGGAAGCCGGCGGGCAGATCGAGCCGGCGGGCGGTGCTCAGCCCGTGCGCCCCGCCGAACAGCGCGAAGGTCTCGCGTGCGGTCCCGCCCGTACCACGGCTGCCGACCAGGTCCGTGAAGCCGTCGCCGTCCAGGTCGGCGCGCAGGGGCGCCGACGTGAAGGCCGCGTCCGGCTCGGTGCCGGCCGGAGTCCGTCGTGCCGTGGCGGTGACGAGGCCCGCGCGCGATCCGTAGACCACGACCAGGTTCTCCGTGTGTTTCTTCCCGTCCCTGGACTTCGACCGCACGACGTCCACGAAGTCGTCGTAGCCGTCGCCGTTGAAGTCGCCGGGGCCGGAGTGTTCGGCGGGCTTTCCGGCGGCGGGCCTCGTGGTGGCGGGGCGGGAGGAGCGGCCGCCCCCGGAGGGCTCGTTCGCGCCGCACCCCGCGACCGCGAGCAGAAGGGCGCACCCCAGGACGGCGGCCGGACGGCGGGTACGCATGGCGGGCTCCAAGAGGGACTACGGGGCCGGACGGGGATCAGGGGTTGCCGGGGGCGGACTCGTCGACGAGTCCTGATCCGTCAGGTCTCCGAGAGGAACGCGGCGGTGGAGAAGGTGACGCCGTCGGCGGCCTCGCCGCCCTTGTCGTGCGGGACGGGGAGCCGGGCGGGGGTGTCGGCGGCCCGCACGGGTGTCCGGCGGGGGGCTCCGGCGCCGTGGGCGGGGCCGCGGGCGGCGAGGAGGAGGACGCGGCCGA
>Ga0105251_10003299_pt1 | contig 11806 bp, 12 predicted proteins | sample KBSS64metaG_FD_80424 | JGI IMG/M metagenome (GOLD analysis project Ga0105251, IMG submission 80424) | Switchgrass rhizosphere microbial communities from Kellogg Biological Station, Michigan, USA - KBS S6-4 metaG | ecosystem: Host-associated > Plants > Roots > Rhizosphere > Soil | place...
AACATCGAAGAAGGCGGCTCGCTGACCATTATCGCCACCGCGCTGGTTGAAACCGGCTCGAAGATGGACGAAGTGATCTACGAAGAGTTCAAGGGTACCGGCAACATGGAGCTGCCTCTGGATCGCAAGATCGCCGAGAAGCGCGTTTTCCCGGCCATCAACATCAACCGCTCCGGCACTCGCCGCGAAGAGTTGCTGACTGCCGATGACGAGCTGCAGCGCATGTGGATCCTGCGCAAACTGCTGCACCCGATGGACGAGGTCGCTGCCATCGAGTTCCTGATCGATAAGCTCAAGCAGACCAAGACCAACGACGAGTTCTTCCTGTCGATGAAACGCAAGTAATCGGCTGAACCGCTCGATAAAAATGGTGTCCTTAGGGACACCATTTTTTTTGCGTTTCTTTTGGGACAGCACAGACAGGGAGTCCTATGCATACCTTTGGCAATCGGCGCGACATCGACGGTCTACGGGCGCTGGCGGTCATTCCCGTGGTGCTGTTCCACTTCGGCCTGGGCGGGGTGAGCGGCGGCTTTGTCGGCGTCGACGTATTCTTCGTCATCTCCGGCTATCTGATCACCGCAGTGATCTGCCGCGAAATCGCGGCAGGGCGCTTCAGTTTCGTCGACTTCTGGGCGCGCCGGGCGCGGCGCATCATTCCCGCCCTGAGCGTGGTCATCCTGGCGACTATGGCCGTGGGCTGGCTGCTGCTCACGCCCCACGATTACTCGCAGCTGGGCCGGGCCGTGCGCTACCAGGCCATGTTTATCTCCAACATCCTGTTCATGCGCCAGGACAGCTATTTCAACCCCGCTTCGGACTTCAAACCACTGCTGCATACCTGGTCGCTATCGGTGGAAGAGCAGTACTACATTTTCTTCCCGCTGCTGCTGGTGTTGTTCAACCGCTACGTGCGTCATTGGCGCTGGCTGTTGTTCGGGCTGTTGCTGGTGTCGTTCGGGCTTAACGTCTGGGTGATCAAACGCGAACCGGATGCGGCGTTCTTCCTGTTGCCCATGCGCGCGTGGGAACTGCTGTGCGGAGCGATGCTGGCCATATTGCCGCCGCTACAACACAAACCCAAGCCGTGGGTCTTCGAAAGCGTCAGCCTGGCAGGCCTGTTGGCGGTGCTGTACGCCCTGTTCTTTTTCGATAGAGAAACCCTGTTCCCCGGCTGGGCGGCGCTATTTCCTGTGCTGGGCGCCACGGCGATGATCTGGGCCAACGGCCAGGCTGCGACCGTGGTTGGCCGCCTGCTCAGCCTACGCTGGCTGGTGGCGGTCGGGCTGATTTCCTATTCGCTGTACCTGTGGCACTGGCCGGTTTTCGTCTACGCCAATGCCATTTCGATCGACGGCATGCAGCCACTGGAAGCCGGGGCCTGGATCGCCCTCAGCGTGGCCCTGGCCTGCCTGACCTGGCGCTTCGTCGAACTGCCGTTCCGGGAAAAGCAGATTTTCGTCAGCCAGCGTTCGATGCTCTCGGCAGGTCTGGTTTGCCTGTTGGTGTTGGGCTTGGCGGGCCAATGGGTTCGCTCCGTCGATGGCGTGCCCGAACGCCTGTCAGGTCAGGCCATGCGCTACGCCGAAGCCCGGGACTGGCAGCAAGGGCAAATGGACTGCCTGCTGCAGAAGGACAGCCCGGACCTGGACAAAATTTGCCGATTCGGCGGCGATGAAAACACCCCGCCCGTGCAACTGGTCTGGGGCGACAGCCATGCCGCCGCGCTGCTGCCCGCCATTCAGGCTGATGCCCGGCGCTATGGCATCGCCGTATGGCTGGCGGCCCTGTCCGGTTGCCCGCCAATCCAGAGCCACGAAACCCGCGACCAATGCCAGGACTTCAACGCCCGGACCCTGGAAGCAGTCAAGCAACACAAGATTCATGACGTAATCCTCGCCGCGCGCTGGAGTCTGTACCTCTACGGCGAAGAGGATGGCGACCGCGAGCATGTGCTGTATCACCGCGACAGCGTGCCTGACGCCGAACAGCAGGTAGCGCGCGATCTGACGCGCATGATTGCCGCCCTGCGTGCAGCCGGGGCGCGGGTATGGATTTTCAAGGAGGTGCCGCTGCAACGCCAGGGCACCGTAGCCCGCCTGAGCAGCCTGGCAATGGTCGGGCGCTCTGCCGAAGCCGTCGGGCGACCTTTGGCCGAGCATCAAGAGCGCCAGCATTTTCTCGCCACGCTATTCCATCGCCTCAGCGTACAGGACCCGCAGGTGCAGGTGCTCGACCCGGCGCCACTGCTGTGTCAGTCGGGTGTCTGTCGGGCCGAGTTCGACGGTTATTCGCAGTACATGGACGAAAATCACCTGTCGGATCAGGGCGGCGAGCGCATGAAGCCGCTGTTGGCCCCGATCTTCTTGAGCGAAAACGCCCGTTAGCACGCTCCAAGGATGGCGCCATGCTTCAGAGCAGGTAGGATGTGCGTCTATTTTATGAGTGGCCGGGTTAATGAAATTCAACGACCTACGCGATTTCGTGCAGCAGTTAGAGCAGCGCGGAGAGCTGAAACGCATCCAAGTGCCCATTTCCCCTGTGCTGGAAATGACCGAAGTCTGTGACCGGACCTTGCGCGCCAAGGGCCCGGCACTGCTCTTTGAAAAACCCACCGGCTTCGACATTCCGGTGCTCGGCAACCTGTTCGGCACGCCTGAGCGCGTGGCTATGGGCATGGGCGCCGAATCGACTGAAGAACTGCGCGAGATCGGCAAGCTGCTGGCCTTCCTGAAAGAGCCCGAGCCGCCCAAGGGCTTGAAAGATGCCTGGTCCAAGCTGCCGATCTTCAAGAAAGTCATCGCCATGGCGCCGAAAGTGGTCAAGGACGCGCCTTGCCAGGAAATCGTCATCGAAGGTGACGATGTCGACCTCGGCATGTTGCCGGTGCAGACCTGCTGGCCGGGCGACGTCGCCCCGCTGATCACCTGGGGCCTGACCGTCACTCGCGGGCCGAACAAGGAGCGGCAGAACCTGGGCATCTATCGCCAGCAGGTCATCGGTCGCAACAAAGTCATCATGCGCTGGCTCAGCCATCGCGGCGGCGCCCTGGACTTCAAGGAGTGGAAGGACAAGCACCCCGGCGAGCCGTTCCCGGTGGCCGTGGCCCTGGGCGCAGACCCTGCGACCATTCTCGGCGCCGTGACGCCGGTGCCGGACAGCCTCTCCGAATATGCCTTCGCCGGCCTGCTGCGGGGCAGTCGCACCGAGCTGATCAAATGCCGTGGCAACGACCTGCAGGTCCCGGCCAGCGCCGAATTCGTTCTGGAAGGGGTGATCTATCCGAACGAAATGGCCGATGAAGGTCCATATGGCGACCACACCGGCTATTACAACGAAGTCGACAGCTTCCCGGTGTTTACCGTGCAGCGCATCACCCATCGCATCAAGCCGATTTACCACAGCACCTACACCGGCCGGCCACCGGATGAGCCAGCCATTCTCGGCGTGGCGCTGAACGAAGTGTTCGTACCGATCCTGCAAAAGCAGTTTCCGGAGATTACCGACTTCTACCTGCCGCCCGAAGGCTGCTCCTACCGCATGGCCGTCGTGACCATGAAGAAGCAGTACCCGGGTCACGCCAAGCGTGTGATGCTGGGCGTGTGGTCGTTTTTGCGACAGTTCATGTACACCAAGTTCGTTATTGTCACCGACGACGACATCAACGCCCGTGACTGGAACGACGTCATCTGGGCCATCACCACGCGCATGGACCCCAAGCGCGATACGGTGATGATCGACAACACGCCCATCGATTACCTGGACTTCGCGTCACCGGTATCGGGGCTGGGGTCGAAGATGGGGTTGGACGCAACGCATAAATGGCCGGGTGAAACGACCCGCGAATGGGGTCGGGCGATCGTCAAGGACGAGGCCGTAACCCGCCGGATCGACGACATCTGGAATCAGTTGGGAATAGATTGATGCGCGTAACCTTGCAGCCATCGGGCGCAGTGCTGGAAACCTTGCCGGGTGAGCGGATTCTCGACGCCGCCCAGCGCCTGGGCTACGAATGCCCGCAGAGCTGTCGCAATGGCAATTGCCATGTCTGCGCGGCGCTGCTGGTCTCGGGCCAGGTCAGCCAGAACGGCGAGACGCTCACCCATGGCGAGATCTACACCTGTGTCGCCGAGCCGCTGCAAGACTGTGAGCTGCTGTGGGACGGTATCCTGGCACCGGGCGAACTGCCCGTGCGTACCTTTGCCTGCCAGGTCAGTGAATGCGCCGAGGTTGGCGGCGATGTCTGGCGTGTCGGGCTGCGGGCGCCAGCAGGCAAGGCGCCGCGTTATCACGCCGGTCAGTACCTGATGATCCATCGCGAGAACGGCGAGAAATCGGCGTTCTCCCTGGCCAGCGCGCCCCATAGCGGCCGCGACCTGGAAATGCACGTGCTGGTGCGCGAAGCCAGCGCCCAGAGCCTGATCGAACAACTGCAACGCAACGGTATCGCCAAGGTCGATCTGCCTTTTGGCGATACCCACCTGGCCGAGCTGCCCGACGGGCCATTGGTGCTGATCGCTGCCGGGACCGGCATGGCGCAGATGCACAGCCTGATCGAACACTGCCGCGCCAAGGGCTTCAAGCATCCGGTGCACTTGTACTGGGGCGTTCGTCGCCCGGAAGACTTCTACGAAATCCGCCATTGGGATGAATGGAAAAGCCTGCCCAACCTGTATCTGCACAAGATCGTCAGCGACCTGTGCGGCTGGGAAGGCCGCTGCGGCATGTTGCACGAAGCGGTCTGCGAGGATCTGGCCGATCTGTCCGGGGTGCACGTGTATGGCAGCGGCTCACCGGCAATGATCTATGCCACTCTCGACGCCCTGGTGGCTGCGGGCATGGACGCGCATCAGATGCGCGCCGACGTGTTCGCCTATGCACCGCGCGGCTAAGCGAATCTAGAAACGCAGCCCCAGATTGAGAATCGCGACGGAAGTGCCCAATAGCGCCACTTCCGTCGTGATCGGCCCCAGATGCATGCCTAGGGCGGGAACCACCAGCGGCGCGACACCAAAGCGATTCAAGGGGATTTTGTCGCGATACTTGCCCCGGTAGCCGTGCAGCAAGCCACCGCTGACCTTCAGGTAAAGCGGATAGTCGGCGCTGTCGAAGCGCATGCCACCGTAGGCGTACACCGAGCGCTGCTCGTAGGTATTGCGAAAAGTCGCCGCCCCGTACAGCAAACCCGAAGCCTCATTGCGCTCCAGGCCAATCAGGTTTTGCCGATTGTTATGTTCAGGATCCGGGTTGAAGTGACGGGTATAGACGCTGCTCTGGACCTGCCAGAACGCGCCGTCTTCGCCGGCATGGGTGTCCTGCACCACACCGCATAACAGTATCAGTGCTACCAACAGCACAGCTTTCATCGCGCCACCCTGCCTATCGCTCACAAAGGGCGGTTTTATAAACAAAGCGTTTATCCGCTCGATAGCTGAAAAGTCAGCGGTGAACGTAGGACATTTCCCAAATTTGCGCCAAGCGGGAGATTTGCTGGATTACTAATTGCATCATGTGTTTTTGAATCGATTCAGCGTCAAAGAGTGACTGATGGCTTTTTGAGGCTGTCTGATAGTCATATAGCCAGTAAGCTGATTGGCTGATGCACTGCTTTTTTCGCACGCACGGAACGCTACAACTGGTCATGCTTCGGCCAGGGGGAGCCCAATGAACAACCAAATCAATAGCTTGGCGACGGCTGTGCACGACGGCCTGGGCCTGACGTACCCGCCGGTCATTGACCTGGGTCCGCAGCTGACCCACGAGCAATTGATCCATTCGATGGAAAATACCTTGCAGCGCCATCATGGCGGCCCGGTCTGGCTGTTCGCCTATGGGTCATTGATCTGGCGCCCCGAATGCTCCGCCGTAGAGCGCCAGCGGGGGCGCGTGCACGGCTACCATCGCGGTCTGTATCTGTGGTCCCACGAACATCGCGGCACGCCGGAACAACCGGGGCTGGTGTTCGGCCTCGACCGCGGCGGCTCATGCAGTGGCTTCGCCTACCGCCTGCCGGAAGAAAACCTCAAGGAATCGTTGCTCGCACTGTGGCAACGGGAAATGCCGTATCCATCCTATCGCCCACACTGGCTCAGCTGCCGCCTGGAAGACGGCCGCCGGGTTCAGGCGTTGGGTTTTGTTCTGGAACGGCATCTGCCCAGCTACGCCGGCAACCTGCCCGACAGCGTACTCAGCCAGGTACTGGCCAGTGCCAGCGGTCGCTACGGCACTACCCGCGACTACGTCGAGCAGACCGCCAGCGCCCTGCGCAGCCACGCCATGCCAGACCTCAACCTCGAGGCCCGGCTCAAACGCTGTCGGGTTGATTGCCAGACGGTTTAATGGCCGCCTGTGCGGGCGTTAAATCTGTGTCTGTGGGACGAATTCATTCGCGAATAGGGCCGGTACATCCAACATATATCTCTAACCCGGAACCGCTTTCGCGAATGAATTCGCTCCCACAATTACTCCACCCGTGCAGCCATTATGCAGTCGTTATTTGTCACGACTCACACTCGCCACCTGCTTATGCCAAAGCGTCGGCAGCAGGAAGACAATCGACAGCACACACGCGATCAGCAACAGGACAAAACCACCGTCCCAGCCGAAGTGGTCCACCGTGTAGCCCATCGCTGCGCTGGCTGCGACCGAACCGCCCAGATATCCGAACAGACCGGTAAAGCCTGCTGCCGTACCTGCCGCCTTCTTCGGCGCCAGCTCCAGTGCCTGCAAGCCGATCAGCATGACCGGACCGTAGATCAGGAAGCCGATGGAGATCAGCGCGATCATGTCGATAGTCGGGTTACCCGGCGGGTTGAGCCAGTACACCAGGGTGGCAATGGTCACCATGACCATGAATACGACACCGGTCAGGCCGCGATTACCCCGGAACAGTTTGTCCGACATCCAGCCGCACAGCAGCGTGCCGGGAATGCCCGCCCACTCGTAGAAGAAGTAGGCCCAGGAAGTCTTGTCGACGGTGAAGTGCTTGGCTTCTTTCAGGTAGGTCGGCGCCCAGTCCAGTACGCCGTAGCGCAGCAGATAAACGAAAACGTTGGCCAGGGCGATGTACCAGAGCATTTTGTTGCGCAGTACGTATTTGACGAAGATTTCCTTGGCGGTGAATTCTTCCTCATGGCTCTCGTCATAGCCTTCCGGATAGTCGTTCTTGTAGTGCTCGATGGGCGGCAAGCCGACCGATTGCGGGGTGTCACGCATGGTCGCGAAGGCAAACAGCGCGACCAGCAGGGCCACAGCGGCCGGGACGTAGAACGCCGCGTGCCAGTCGTTGGTCCAGCCCATACCCAACAGGAACAACGGGCCGATCAGGCCACCGCCGACGTTGTGCGCCACGTTCCACACCGACACTACGCCGCCACGTTCTTTCTGCGACCACCAGTGCACCATGGTCCGCCCGCTCGGCGGCCAACCCATGCCCTGGGCCCAGCCGTTGATGAACAGCAGGATAAACATGATGGCAACACTGGAGGTTGCCCAAGGCACGAAGCCAAACACGAACATCACCGCCGCCGACACCAGCAACCCGAACGCCAGGAAATAGCGTGGGTTGGAACGGTCCGAGACAATGCCCATCAGGAACTTCGACAAACCGTAGGCAATCGCAATGGCCGACATGGCCACGCCCAACTGCCCACGGGTGTAACCCTCGTCGATCAGGTATGGCATGGCCAGGGAGAAGTTTTTGCGCAGCAGGTAATACCCGGCATAACCGAAGAAGATGCCTGCGAAAATCTGCCAGCGAAGGCGGCGGTAAGTGCTATCGATCTTTTCTTCGGGCAGGGGCGCCCGGTGAGCGGCAGGACGAAAAAAAGCAAACATCGAAATCTCCATTTTTTGTTTTTTTCAGTGCGAAAGTGAATGTTACATTTTCGTTACAGAAAAAAGGAGAGTTTCTCGTCGGCTTATTTGTAGGAAATGGCTGGATTGCCGTGTTCATTTGTGAACATTGTGAGCAGATGTAACAGAAGCCGTTGCTCCGCCTGAACAGCGGAGCAACAGAGGACTCATCGCACCGCAACCACCACTTTGCCCACCGCTTTGCGATTGGCCAGCGAATCAATCGCCTCGCCCGCCTTTTCCAGCGGGTAGACCTGAGACACCAGCGGCTTCAACTTGCCCTCTGCATGCCAGGCAAACAACTGCTGGAAGTTGGCCGCGTTATCCTGGGGCTGACGCTGGGCAAATGAGCCCCAGAACACGCCCAGTACCGCCGCGCCTTTGAGCAGCGCCAGATTCACCGGCAGTTCGGGGATGCGTCCGCTGGCGAAGCCCACCACCAGCAGGCGGCCATTCCAGGCGATGGAGCGGATGGCCTGGTCGAAGAGATCGCCGCCGACCGGGTCGTAGATGACGTCGACGCCGTTGCCTTGGGTGAGGCGCTTGAGCTCTTCCTTGAGATTGCTTTCGCTGTAGTTGATCAGCTCGTCGGCACCGGCATTCTTCGCCACTGCCAGCTTCTCTGCGGAGCTGGCGGCAGCGATGACCCGGGCCCCCATGGCCTTGCCGATCTCTACAGCCGCCAGACCAACGCCACCTGAGGCGCCGAGGACCAACAGGGTTTCACCGGGTTGCAACTGTGCGCGCTGCTTGAGGGCGTGCATGGAAGTGCCGTAGGTCATGCTGAAAGCGGCGGCCGTGGTGAAGTCCATCGCGGGCGGGATAGGCAAGACGTTGTAGCCCGGCACGGCGATCTGCTCGGCGAAGCTGCCCCAACCGGTCAGGGCCATGACCCGGTCACCAACCTTGAGGTGGCTGATCTTTTCCCCCACTGCAGCCACGACACCCGCCGCCTCGCCACCCGGCGAAAAGGGAAAGGGCGGCTTGAACTGGTATTTACCCTCAATGATCAGGGTGTCCGGAAAGTTGACCCCGGCGGCATGAACATCGAGCAGGATCTCGTTTTTCTTGGCTTCAGGGCTGGCCACTTCTTCGAGCACCAGGTTTTCGGCAGGGCCGAAAGCTTTGCACAGCACGGCTTTCATCGGGGCTATTCCTTTCGCGGTGATGGCCGATAAGTGTAGGTGGCGAGTTTTTTCGGTCAATCAGCATGCCCGGCCATGATGGCTTTCTATAAGCTGACGTATGCTAGCCAACAAATAGAATTGAGGAGTGGACTGTGAAAGCGTGGATTCTGATGATGATGGTGGCCTTCTCACTGCCTGCTCTGGCCAACGAAGAAGCCAAAGAGGAAGGTCCGCCAAAGGCTATTTATGTATCCTTGACCCCTCCGTTCGTGGGCAACTATGCCTTGGATGGCGGCCCCAAGCTGCGCGTTTACAAGGCTGATATCGCCCTGCGCGTGACCGGTCCTGACGCCCAGGCTGCGGTCAAGCGCAACGACCCGCTGATCCGTAACCAGTTGGTCGCGCTGTTCTCGCAGCAGACCGTCGATAGCATGAGCAGCGCCGACGCCAAGGAAAAACTGCGTCAGGAAGCCCTCAAGCAGGTGCAACAGGTGATGACCGACGAAGAGGGCAAGCCCATCGTCGAAGACCTGCTGTTCAACAACCTGATCGTGCAATAAGCGCGCTCAGCGCAGTGCCAGGATCGCCGCCCATTGCTCCGCGGTGACCGGCATCACTGACAGGCGGCTGCCCTTTTGCACCAAGGGCAGCTGTTCCAATGCACTCTGCAGTTTCAGATAGCCCAACCCCAAGACCTTCGGGAATGCTTCGACGAACTCTACGTCAACAGCGCTCCACGGGTTCTTTTCGGCACTGGCCTTGGCATCGAAATAGTGGCTTTGCGCATCCAGTGCTGTCGGGTCCGGGTAAGCCGCTTGCCTGATCCGAGCGATACCGGCGATACCCGGCTCCGGGCAGCTGGAGTGATAGAAGAAAAACTCGTCCCCCACCGCCATCGAGCGCAGAAAATTGCGCGCCTGATAGTTGCGCACACCATCCCAGCGAGCCGTACCCAGGCCTTTCAGGTCGCTGATCGACAACTCATCGGGTTCGGATTTCATTAGCCAATAAGCCATCATCGAGACTCCTCAAGCAGGGAATTGGGCAGGTTGTCAGACAGTTTGATGACAAACCGACAGTCGGCTGACGCCAGTATTTGCGAACTGCGTCATGTTGTCGGAGAATGCCGCCATTTTAAGCTTCACGCTGTTGCGCGGCCTATACAAAAACCGATGCTGACATCGTATTGATTTGCCGAAGGGGGGCAGTCAATGAAACGCAAGCCGGATTTACTATGGATTCTGGTCATTTTGTTCGGCTTGGGCATCGTGACCACGGGCTATGCCCAGAGCCTGTGGGCCAACAAGTCAGATGCGGCCCCGATGGAAATCACCCAGCAACAGCAGAAAAAGCCGGGTAAGCATTAATTCGATCCGGGAGCGGACTGTGGGAGCGAATTCATTCGCGAAAGCGGTTTTACCCCCCAATGGAATGGATTGAATAGACCGGCCTCTTCGCGAATGAATTCGCTCCCACAATTTGATCCCGCAACTGGCTCTCATATCGTTTGAGCCAGGTTGCCGATATCTATCAGGCCAGATACCAACGCTTATCCGATACCGTCCCCGCCATCGGCACATCCCAGCTGGCCTGGGCCAGGCGCGGGACCTTCTGGCATTCATGGGCCAGGCCCAATAGCGTCGGCTTTTTCCAGGTCTTGCGGCGCGACCGATACGCCAGGCTGCGGTCATAAAAACCGCCGCCCATCCCCAGTCGCCCACCCTCGTCATCGAAGCCCACCAGTGGCATCAGAATCAGATCCAGCGCCCAGATCTTGCGTTGCCGCCCGGTATTGATCAGCGGCTCTGGAATGCGGAAGCGGTTGGGCCGCAATTTCTCGCCCGGCCGTACACGCTGGAACACCATCTTGGTTCGCGGCCAGGCATTGAGCACCGGCAAGTAGGTGGCCTTGCCCCGGCGCTGAGCGGCGCGCAGCAACAGGCGCGGGTCGATTTCACCGTCCATCGGCAAATACAGCGAGACATGCCGGGCACGGCGAAACAACGGGTGTTGCGCCAATTGGCGATACAGCCCAAGAGCGGCCTGGCGTTGTTGATTGGGGCTGAGTGAACGGCGGGCCTTGCGCAGCTGGCGACGCAATTGCTGGCGCGAGAGCGGGGCGACATCGGTCATGCGGGCTGATCCATCGATGCTCGAACCGGGAACAAAGCCATCAGGACGATGACTTCATGCTGCCCATTGCCCGCTGTGCAGGCAATGAACATAAATGTGAGACTCCCCGACGAACCGCTGTCGGTGTAGCCCTTGAACCCGAAAGTTCAAGGTGGAGATTGCAGGAGGTCTTAAGGCTTTCCGTCAAGCGGACATGCACACCGACCCCAACGTGCAACCCCCGTGGTTGTGCGTATCGGCTCAGGGACATGACCGACTGGCAAGCACTCCAGGGAGCGGGCGCCAGTATACCGAAACATCTCGCAAGAATCAGCCTTGGGGTGTTCCCGGCTTGGAATCGCCGTCCTCTGCCAGGGCCAGATCGATGCGTCCGACCAGGTCACGCACCTGTTCACGGGTCGAGCCGCTGACCTGTACGTCAGGCAGGCTCTGCTTGTGCAGCAGATCATGGGTGATGTTCAAGGCGGCCATGACAGCGATGCGGTCGGCGCCGATAACTTTGCCGCTGCTGCGGATTTCGCGCATCTTGCCGTCCAGATAACGGGCGGCGGTGACCAGATTGGTACGTTCTTCCTGCGGACAAATGATCGAATATTCTTTGTCGAGGATTTGAACGGTGACGCTGTTGCCATTACTCATGAGTCTTGCTCCAGGGCCTTGAGGCGCGAAATCATGGACTCGACCTTCTGCCG
>Ga0105251_10003306_pt1 | contig 11788 bp, 11 predicted proteins | sample KBSS64metaG_FD_80424 | JGI IMG/M metagenome (GOLD analysis project Ga0105251, IMG submission 80424) | Switchgrass rhizosphere microbial communities from Kellogg Biological Station, Michigan, USA - KBS S6-4 metaG | ecosystem: Host-associated > Plants > Roots > Rhizosphere > Soil | place...
CATCGGGCAGGACCTGGTGCATGCAGTAATGGAAAGCGGGCTTGCCACGGCGCTAATCGCGGAGCGCAGCCCGACACTGCGCAGCGATATTTTTACACAGATGATTCTGCTGGTTGAAGATGATGAACGCATTGTGCCGGGCACTGTGGATGTGACTGAAGAAAGTACAACTCGCCTGGTTATCACTGCTGATACATATGATTTTGGTCCGTTATCCGAGGGAGTGGATTATGGAAAAGCCGAAGGTTGATTTTGGAAAAGTCCTGCAGGATGCAGGGATGCCGGTCACAGAAGAAGCGGTGACGGCAGAATTTAACAGCCGGGTTAAAAGTGAAGGTTTTATTACTAACACGTCCCGGATGTCGCCATTCTGGCGTCTGGTCACTGCGTTAATCACAACGCCAGTGATGTGGATCATCAGCGCACTGATTAATGTGGTCATGACAAATATGTTTGTGGCCACAGCAACCGGGCCGCTTTTACGCCTGCTGGCGTGGGGGCTGAATGTTACCCCTAAGCCAGCCAGCGAAGCGCTGGGAGTGGTTCGTTTTACCAAGTCCTCTGCAAGCCAGGTTGTGACAGTTCCCGCCGGTACAGTCGTGCAGACTGAGCGTATTAATGGCGTTATCTATCAGCTCGCAGTCACAGCAAACACCATTATTCCCGCTAACGTAAGATCCGCGCTGATACCGGTACAGGCCACTGGCGCAGGGGCTGCGTGGAACCTTGCGCCCGGTTATTACCGTATCCTGCCCGTTGCCGTGTCGGGGATCGCCAGTGCGGTGAATGAAGATGACTGGCTGACGCAGCCGGGGGGCAATGACGAATCAGATGATGAGCTGCGCGAGCGCTGCCGCAACCAGTTCAATCTGGTAGGTAATTATCATACTGATGCTATCTACCGCAGCATGATTGCATCGGTGGCGGCATTATCAGTTGATCGCGTTTTCTTTGAGCATGATGCACCTCGCGGGCCCGGAACGGCAAACGCGTATCTGTTGCTCGACAGTGGGCAGACATCGGAACCCTTTATTGATGCGGTCAATGACTTCATTAATACCCAGGGCCATCATGGTCACGGCGATGATATGCAGTGTATGGCCATGCCGGAAACGAAGCACGATTTGACCGCAACAGTGTATGTCGTGAACCTGGCGAACCTCAGCGCTGAAGGTCAGGCAGCGCTTAAAGGCGATGTTGAAAGTTTAATTCGTTGTGCGTTTCGTGAAAATACTGCGTGGGATGTGGTGAAGACCTGGCCGTATTCACGCTTTTCATTTTCACAGCTGGGCCGTGAGTTACACGAAATGCTGGAAAGTGTTGATTCAGTTGAGTTCTCAATCAAAGACATCACCAGTCAGCTTGAAGTGCCGCGACTGAAGTCACTGAGCGTGGAGCTGAAAAATGCCTGATTTTTCCAGACTCAAACTGCCGTTCTGGATGGACAAAGGCGAGCTGGCAAAGTTGCTGGCTGGCTGTAAAAAATTCTGGCAGTGGGTATATGACTGGTTGCAGTGGCCATCAAAACAATTCGATCCGCTGGTCTGCCCTGAACCGTTGTTGGCTCTGCTGGCATGGGAACGCGATATCACTCGTTTTAATGGTGAACCGCTGGATTTATTCCGCAAACGTGTGGCCTACGCATGGATTAATGCGCGTGATGCCGGCAGCGTGGAAGGCTTTATTGCAATATTCCACCGCCTGGGCATTGGGTATGTGGAATTGCAGGAGCGGCAGGAGGGAAAAGACTGGGATGTCATTACTATCCGGGTAAGTGACGGCCAGATAGCCGCAAATGGCGCGTTATTACTGGAAATTATTCGCCAGTATGGTCGGACGTGCCGGCGATATGAATATGAGGTCATCACGATCAACGAACTGGATGTTCGTGGCGGGTGGTTTACCGGAGATTACGTGGTTTATACCGCGTCAAAATAAGACTTCAGGGAAGAAAATATGTCACAGACCGTTATCACAACCGCCTTTGAGGCGCTGAAAGCACAGCAGGCGGCGAGTAATACCCCTGTCATCCTGGACGGATTTGTATTCGCTAATGTTCCGGGGCTGAATATTGCCGACCCTATCGATCCAGCTGAAGCGATGCCCGGTGCCGCGCAGATTGTCCATCGTGCTGATGTTGCAAAAACGGGTGTCGTCAATGAAAACGCAGTGGTGTACTCCGTGACTCTGGGTGCAGACATTGGCGATTTCGAATTTAACTGGGTGGGGTTAATCAATAAAGCCAGCAACACGCTGGCGATGATTGTTCATGCGCCGGCACAACAGAAAGTAAAAAATGCGGCAGGTAAGCAGGGTAATGTGCTGACCCGCTCATTTTTGATGGAATATGACGGAGCTAAAAAAGAAACTCAAATCACCACGCCGGCGCAGACCTGGCAGATTGATTTTACCGCACGTCTGGCCGGGATGGATGAGCGAGTCCGGGTGGAAAATATCGATGTTTACGGCGCGGCTGCATTCCTGGGTAACGGATTTCTGGTAACGAAATCCGGGAATAATTACGCAGTGACTGCCGGTGTCGGTTATGTTGGGGGATTGCGCGGCAACCTTGCGGTCAGTAAAGCACTGACTGTGGCCGCAAAGCCGATGAAAGTCTGGGCAGACGTGAGCTGGACAGGGACGCTGACCAGCGTCTGGCAAACAGCTGTTGATATACAACTGAATGCAGCACTGGTTGATTACGTAAAAGACGGCACCTCGCATTATGTTTGCGCCATTGCGCAGATTAACGCTGACGGAACGGTCACGGATTTGCGCCCTAAAGGCCCGCTGTCACAGCAGCAGGCAAGCAGTGATTATTTGCGCAAAGATAAAAATCTGGCCGAGGTGGAAGATAAAGCAGCCGCACGTGGAAATATTGGCCTCAAAGGGGCTGCGGTTCTGGACGTGGGTGCTACGGCAGGAACAGTTGCGGCAGGTAACGACACGCGCATTGCGAACGCCCTGCAGAAGGGGAGTAACCTTTCTGAACTGACTGATAAATCTGCGGCCCGTAATAATCTCGGCCTAAAGGGTGCGGCGGTTCTGGATGTGGGTACTGCAGCAGGAACAGTAGCGGCAGGAAATGACCCACGCATTTTAAATGCGGTTCCCAACAGTGGTGGAAGCATTGACGGGCAGCTCATTATTAATAGCGACGCTTCAGGACTTACTTTAAAAACGAAATCAGCAAAATATTCTTGTTATATATTTTGTAAATACTACGATAATACTAATTATTGGTATGTTGGTGCAGGTTCTAATGATAAAACAGATGTCGCTTTTAATAACTATAAGGGAGGGAATAATAGTATTAGTTTGTTAGGAGATGGCGCGGTGTTAATTACCGCAACGAATGATAAAGATGTGAAAATTACCGGTCAGGTCATCCCTACAAAGTACGATAATTTTGATGCGAAATATCAGCCAAAAGGCAGCTACACCCCTGCGGGTGAGGCGTATACCAAAGCGCAGTCAGATACTGCTTATGCAGCAAAGACAAGCGTGTACACAAAAACAGAAAGTGACGGGCGCTATATTTTCGCGGATTCTGCAAGTTACGCCGGGTTTGTTTCCAATGACGCGACCAATCCGTATTTTCGGCACAAATCGACTAACGCCATAATTAACCTAGCCACCAGGTCATACACCTATTCTAAAGCGGAGGCTGACACCCGTTTTCAGCCTAAAGGAAGTTATACCCCGTCAGGTGAGGCGTATACCAAAGCCGAAAGTAATGGTCGCTATGTTACTCAGGTCAGGCTGGGAAGCGTGACAAGTGCAGGCCAGATCGGTAACAGTAATTTGAACTACGGGAATGGCATTGTTCTCACGGGTATCTATGGTTCTGCTAACTACACCATTAACCTGACTATCTATTATCGCGCCATTCAATATCTAATTAATGGTGTCTGGTATACAGCAACGTCGGCTTAGAGAAATATCATGATTATTTTGAATAAATTAACTGCCTATATTCCTGATGAAAAAAGCGCTGTGGCAGAACTCATTTCACTGGGCGTATCATTTTTGAAAGATGAAAGTGGTAAGGACTGGTATGAAGCACAAAAGGAATTTGATAAGGATAAATTGAAAATCGTTTATTCATATGACGGGATTATTCGCTCAGCGGATTATGATATTTCTGCGCTCTGGCCTGCAGATATGTCGATAGCTGAAATTGAGAGGGAAGCCGTCCCGGAGGGTTTCAGTATTAATGGCGAATGGTTTTTTGACGGTGAAAAAATCATCCCTGTACCAGTTGATCATCTTGCAACAGCGAAGCGGGAGAGGGTATACCGGCTGACTGAAGCGTCAGAGGCAATGGCCCCACTACAGGATGCCACTGACCTAGGCATTGCCACTGATACGGAAATCAGTTTGCTGGCAGAGTGGAAAAAATACCGTGTTCTATTGAGTCGGATTGATGTCACGCAGACTGACGGGATTGAATGGCCACAGCCGCCAGTTGCTGTCTGACAGACATGGACACTCCTGGTGTTCATCTTCTTCATCGTCAACAAACCAGACGCACCAGAAGTAACAAAATAACAAACTTATAACCAGTACCGCCGCACCCTTTAAAATGTATTGCATTATTTCGCCTCCAGCTTTGCGGGAAACGATACGGGCAATAACTATGTATAGGTAATGGGTATAAACGATCAATTCATGTGGCGAAGATATAAAAATGGAGTTTTATATGGCATGGATGCAGAAAGTATTGCGTATACCCCCACAGCTATCAGCTTTGTCCTGCAGTGTTATCCCGGCTCACCCCTGGGTGCCAGAACTGGGTCAACATACTAAAACAGGGGGGTATCTCAGCCCGCTAAATGCAGTCTCCTATCTGAGTAATAAGCTGATGGAAAAAGGGGCTGGAACGCACAACATCATCTTACTGCTTTGCGAAAATACGCCGGCAGAACTCCTTTCATCGCTTGATTCTGTTTCGTCCATTCTGCCCATGCCTGAGCTGAGGCAGGTGCGCCGGCTGGCGCAGTCATTCAGTGAGCTGGAGCAGGTAAAAATGCAGTTGCCTGATGTGGTTTCTGCTTTACCTGAACCGATTACCGTAGCGACTGAAACCACACGCCAGGCATTGAACGCAGCGCGTGTGGAGGCTGCGAAACTTGAGGCGGACGCAGCTGCCAGTGTGAGTTCGATAACCACCGGGCTGGCGGGTTTTCTTCAGGAGCGCACCGCAGCACTGGCCGACATCGCAAGCGCCATGACGGAGCTGCAGGGGAAAACGGCGAACGCGTGGTTTTTCAATATGAAGGGGCCGGCGCTGACAACGGCGGTGGAGCTGGTAAAAAATCTACCCCATCCGGATGCGGTACACACCGCCGCCATTCTTTTCACAGGAAGTGATTTGAGCGCACTGGAGGCAATGCTTGGCTAACATCATTCTGGCTCTCGATGGCGAGGCCATCATCATGAAAAACCTGCGTGTCACGCTGGGGATGCAATACCAGGATAAAGACCAGTCAGGACAGACATCGAGCACAACAAAAGCGGAACAGGGCATTAAAGCCAAAGAGCTGCAGGTAAGTGGTGTTATCCCGTTTACTGACGCGCCAACGCTGAAGCGTCTTTTTGCGAAGGCCAGCGCCACGACAGCCGGCGGCGCACTGGCAGTTTACCGTGTGGCCAATCTGACGGCCAACACGGTAGGCATTCGCCAGGTCACGTTTGCGGGCAAGTTAGATGTGCAGGAGCAGGACGGGAAAATGGCGTGGGGTGTCCAGTTCACTCTGCGTGAAAAGCACAGCGTTCCGGAAAAACGACAGGCGAGAAACGATTCCAGAAATGGTACTGCAGCGGTAAAACAATCAGCCGGCACAGGGGGAGCAGGTGACGCAGGCGGCAGCGCAGCGAAAGAAAGCGATCAGAAGCTGACATGGTTTGAAAGCAAGGTGCTGAAACCTGTCGATAGCGCACTCGGAAAAGTGGTGAATTAATGCGCCCGATAAAACGTCTTTATCTTTCCAGTGACGAAATCCCCCTGGCAGATGTCAATCTGGTACTGGAAATGTCATCAGGCGGTCGGGGTTTTATTACCGCCGTGACCAGTGATGATTACACCGGCAAACTGGTACGTCTCGACATTGGTTACCCCGATATGATGTATCGCTGGTTTACCGGGTATGTTGAGCGGTCGCAACCGGCAGAGAACGGCAGCGTAAAACTTTTTGTGCGGGAGCTGGCGGGTAAACTGGATAAGCAAATTCCCTGCTCATTCCAGCATCCAACGCTGCGCATCGTTACTGACTGGCTGGGAAGTCATACCGGCCTGACATTCACGTTGCCCGCAAACGCCGACTATACCGACCGACCAATTGCCCATTTCACTCACGCCGGCACTGGCTGGCAGCTGCTGGCCATACTGGGAAAATCATTCAGCATTCCGGATTATGTTTGGTATCAGTTACCAGATGGCGACATGTTCACCGGCAGTTATGCGCACAGCTTGCTGGCAAATAAGCCGGTCGATATTCCGCATGAGTTCAGCCAGGCATCAGCCGCAGGCGATACGATGACAATCCCGATGGTGCCAACACTGCGACCGGGAGCAATGGTGAATGGCCAGCGGGTAACGAAAATCGGGCTGATGAATGATGACATGATGCTGACATGGACACCGCTTGATGCCGCCGGTAATCCGCTGACAAAGCCCCTGATCCGCCGTCAGCTTGAGGCGGTATGTCCTGAAATTGCCGGTGGGCTGCATATTCCACGTGTTGCGCGGGTGATTGCGCATTCAGAGCCGGTGAGCAGTGGCAATATTGCTAACGAGTTTCGGCCACGTTATGCCGTGGATCTGCAGCTGCAGGATGCAGACGGCAACCCGGTAACGGATACCCCCGTTTATAAAGCGGTCCAGGTGCCGGTGCCTATGGCTGGCCATGACAGCGGCATGTTCCAGTTTCCTCCGGTCGGAACGCTGGTTGAGGTGGCTTTCATGGATGGCCGGCCCGATAAACCGTTTATCCGTCAGACGTTACCTGATGGCACAAGCCTGCCAAATGTGAAGCCCGGCGAGCAGCTGCAGCAGCAACGTGACGGAGTGGAAACGCGCGTCACTGTTGAAGGGCATATGCAGCGCACCACTGACCAGACCATCAGTGAAAACTCAATGCACCGCGAGGTGAAGGCCGACACTGAAAGTCGCACTATCACGCAGCGTGAAACGACCATTCATGCCGGCGACACAACCAAAGTTATGGGGCCAGCTAAACTGATGGCCGGTGCAATTCAGCAGGCCAGCACCGGTGATTACGCCATCGGCACCCAGGCCAACTATGTTGCACATGTGGCGCAGAACGCCACGACAGAAGTCGGGGGCAATCAGTCAACAAAAGTCACAGGTAACATCACGACTGAATGCGCGGCGCTGACTGAGAAGATTGCGGGTTTACGTAAGAGTGTTGCCGCCGGCGGGCAACAGGTGATGGGGCCAACTGTTCATATAGGTAGCGAATCAGTGAACGCTCTGCAGATGATGCTGGATACCATTGACCTGGTGCAGCAGTTGGCAACACTCTGCGCGGCGCATACGCATCCGAGTACGGGAGCGCCTACCAATGCCGGCAGTTTTACGACAGCAGCGTCAACTGCGACAACCACAAAGAATAAATACAAAGGCATGATTGCCTGACCTGCCAGCACCATGAGACAGCCCGCCGCGCGCGGGCTTTTTTGTGCCCCAAATACAGCCCCTCAGAACGCACCACAAGCCACGCAGCAGCGCCGCCACGTCAACGTATAGAGCAGAAAGGATCGAAGCGGCAGAGCCTCGCAGAAACGCAGCCGCAGCCACTCACGGAACGAATCACATCACGGAAACCGCGCTACACCGCACCCGCCTGCGCTCTTTGCGTCATAAAGTTTTTTCAGTTAGGGATTTGTGCAATTGCACCCCGTAGGCCGCGCCAGCGCTGGGGATTCCGTGATTATCGGCAATTGCACAGAATGTAATGAATTTCAGCGGATTTCAGTTGAGCGGCCAGGCCAAATTGTGGGGATGAAAATCAACACAAAGAATAACAATGAGTTATGACGTTTTCGTGAGTTCCGGCCATCCGGATATTATTGGCGATCGTTCATGGCTAAGTTTGTTAAAGCCTTATCTGGCGCGGATTTGTGTCTTGTTGGTAGCTTTTACGCCATTGCAATGACTTGCACTGTCAGCCCTGCGCAGCACATGTACATCACGCACCGATATCACCATAACTAACCCACAACACTTACACATACAAAACAACCAACAATTCAGGGTGAAATCCAGCCAATAGAGAAGTTTTCAAAATTTTAGGGGGGGCATCGGAAAACCGTCACAAACGTCACAAGGTTTAAAAAATATTATTATCTATATGATATATATAAATAAATTAACAAATAAAAACCATCACAAAAGCATCACAAAAGCATCACGGTGTGACGGTTAATAATGATCACAAATGAATTTTTTAATTATATGAATATTAAGAGATATTTTTTTTGTGACGGTTTCTGTTGCGGTTTGTGATGGTTTTACCGTCACAACTATTATTCATTTATTTCATGAGGTTATGATGTCATTTGAAAGGGTGTGACGGTTGTGACGGTTTTCCGATGACTGACTCAAAAAAGGGGTAGGGTGAGTATCATGTTTGTTAACATTTGATATCACGGTTGATAGATGAGGGGGGATAGGTTTGATCGGTATGAAAAAGCCCCGCCAAAAGCGAGGCGCATTTTAGTATGAGAAATAACTATTTATTGAAAACACAACTGCGACCAAATGGAGAACCCATTACTCTGGCCATTTTCTCACATGTGATTGTTACTTTTTTTCCTTTTCTCAAAGTTAATGCTGTACTTTTTTCGCTATCTTCCATTTTCATGCTTGCCGGCATAAATTCATTAGAGGTTTTTAACTGAATAATGATCGAATCGGTAAAGTCTTTTTCAATAGATTGAACCACTCCAGAAACTTCAATTAGATTTCCTTTCATTTGTTCATCTGCAGCCACTTCGTTTTCTTCATATGCATTGAATAGCTTGGTTGCTGTAGTACTGAGAACCATCTGCTGTGGTGCCGATGGCACAGGTTTATCTTTTACTACAGAGGAAGTTGACTGCTCAGTTGTTATTTCTGCGGCAGTCTGTTTTTTATCTTTTCCTACAATGAAACCAATAACCATTAGAGCTATAAATATATAAAAAATCCATTTGATAATTTTTTTCATAATGCTTAAACCTTGCCAGATTAGTTGTGTTAATTTTGATAACAAATATCTATATAATAATTAACAGTGGAGCGCATTCGATAGGTAATGATTTGAATACACTGGCGATTATACCATCCGATAATTTGTGAGAGAGGTTTGTAGTCACTTTTGAGGCAAAAAAATAGCCTCGAATAATCGGGCTATTTGGTTGATATGGTCGAATTGTGGACGTCGTATGAAAAAAATCCTTTTATTTCATAGTGCTATATCAATAAAAAACGCGCCCGGAGGCGCGTTGAGTGTGATAAAGCTAATTGATTACTCTTCTTCAATTTCCGCGATAGCAACGTCTTTCACTGAACCTGCTGTGCGACGCGCTTCACCCTTGTGTTGCACTTTATTCAACTGCCGCTCCAGTTTGTTGATCAAATCGTTGATAGCCGTATACATATCATCGTGTTTGGCGCTCGCTACGAGCTGGCCATTTGGCGTATTAATGGTGGCATCAGCCACGAAACCTTTCGGTTCTTTGGACAAAACAATGTGTGGATTAATTAGATGAGTTTGCCACTTGTCCAGTTTTGTTAGACGGTCTGCGACGTGCTGACGAATAGCTGGGGTGATTTCCATTTGTTTGCTGGTAATGTTCATTGTCATAAAGTTACCTCTTGTCATTCCCGTCTTGGTAACTCCAGCATACCTTTCTGAATGTCAAAATGTGTGATGTAAATCACATTATTTTGTCACTTTTTGTCAGTAAACCCTTTTTGTGAGGCAGGACAGGATCTCTGTTTTTAAAGCTTGTGGAAGTGAAAAATAGCGTCCATATTTGATTGGATGACCTGACGCTAAACCGTTTCAGTTTACGTATTTCAGGCAATAAAAATGGCAGCCATATGGCTGCCATTTTGTTTGATAAATCGGTGAATCAGGTGTTGCTGCTATTAGCCGCGATAATTTTTGCAACTTTGTCAGCCTGGGCTGGCATTTGCATTTCACGGTAAGCATTTTCCATCAATTTCAGACCATCACGAGTGGCCTGAGTATCAGGGAAATCACGCAACATTCCTTCGACACGGTTAACTACTGCAACCCACGCGCCGCGTTTAGTGTAGTATTGCGCCACTGAAAGCTCATATTTCGCTAAACGATCTTTCAGGAACACCAGACGCTTGGTGGCATCGGTGACATACTGGCTGTTCGGATAACCGCGAACCAGCTTAGAGAAATCTCTGAACGCATCGCGCGCATGCGCCGGATCCCGGTCTGAACGATCTACGCCAAAGAAACCTTGTAATGCGCTATCATCTAACGCCATATCCGTCAGACCGCGCATGTAAAGTACGTAGTCAATGTTTGGATGGGTAGGATTAAGGCGCATAAAGCGGTCAATCGCTGCCTGAGCCAATGGCAAATCAGCGTTCTTATAGTAAGCATAGATAAGATCTAACTGCACTTGCTGCGAGTAAGGCCCGAACGGATAACGGTTATCCAGCGCTTCCAGTTGCGTTATCGCCGCTTTAAAGTTACCGTCCTGCAACTTTTGCTGCGCAGTCGCATAGATCTCAGAAGGTGGATTATCAGGAACCTCATCCTTGGAACTGGAGCAACCAGCCAAAGCCAGGCTCAACGTGGCTGCTGCCACCAGATATTTCATACGCGTCATGACGTTTTGACTTTCCTCAGAATGTTATCCGGGAGGCTCGCAGTACCAGCTCCCGATAAAGACCAGCTACAATAGCACACTATATTAAACGGCATTGCCGTAAAACCCAACGTTAACGAAGAAGCTGTCTATGGCACAACTAGTACAACTCACCGCAACTGTGTCCGAATCTCAACTCGGTCAACGCTTAGATCAAGCTTTGGCCGAATTGTTCCCGGATTATTCACGTTCGCGTATAAAAGAATGGATTCTTGATCAGCGCGTGCTGGTCAATGGCAATATCAGCGACAAACCGAAAGAGAAAGTGTTGGGTGGCGAAAGCGTCACTATCAACGCTGAAATCGAAGAGGATGCGCGCTGGGAACCACAAGATATCCCGCTCAATATCGTCTATGAAGATGACGATATTCTGGTGATTAACAAACCGCGTGATTTCGTTGTGCATCCTGGTGCGGGTAACCCTGACGGGACCGTCCTGAATGCACTATTGCATTACTACCCACCGATTGCTGATGTACCGCGTGCGGGTATTGTGCATCGCTTGGATAAAGACACGACCGGTTTGATGGTCGTTGCGAAAACTGTTCCTGCGCAAACTCACTTGGTTGAAGCTTTGCAATTACGTGAAATCACGCGTGAATATGAAGCAGTTGCGATTGGTCATATGACTGCGGGTGGCACTGTAGACGAGCCAATCAGCCGCCACTCTACCAAGCGCACCCATATGGCTGTGCATCCTATGGGTAAGCCAGCTGTTACGCATTACCGAATCATGGAACATTTCCGCGTACACACACGTCTGCGTCTGCGTCTGGAAACAGGTCGTACTCACCAGATTCGTGTGCACATGGCGCATATCACTCATCCATTGGTTGGCGATCAGCTGTACGGTGGCCGCCCACGTCCG
>Ga0105251_10003310_pt1 | contig 11782 bp, 9 predicted proteins | sample KBSS64metaG_FD_80424 | JGI IMG/M metagenome (GOLD analysis project Ga0105251, IMG submission 80424) | Switchgrass rhizosphere microbial communities from Kellogg Biological Station, Michigan, USA - KBS S6-4 metaG | ecosystem: Host-associated > Plants > Roots > Rhizosphere > Soil | place...
CAAGATCCGTGACGTCATCGGCAAAGGCGGCGCCACCATTCGCGCCATCTGCGAAGAGACCAAGGCTTCGATCGACATCGAAGACGACGGCTCGATCAAGATCTTCGGCGAAACCAAGGAAGCGGCAGAGGCTGCCAAGCAGCGCATCCTGGGCATCACCGCCGAGGCCGAGATCGGCAAGATCTACGTCGGCAAGGTCGAGCGTATCGTCGACTTCGGCGCCTTCGTCAACATCCTGCCTGGCAAGGACGGCCTGGTGCACATCTCGATGCTGAGCGACGCTCGCGTAGAGAAAGTGACCGACGTGCTGAAAGAAGGTCAGGAAGTCGAAGTGCTGGTACTGGACGTGGACAACCGCGGCCGTATCAAGCTGTCGATCAAGGACGTTGCCGCGGCCAAGGCCTCGGGCGTCTAAGCGACTGACACGCAACAGGAAAAAGGGCCCTTCGGGGCCCTTTTTTTATGCGCTCCGGGAACCTTTTGCGTACTTGCATCTTGCATGCAGGTTTACCGGGCTGATTGCAAAATGCACGACGGCCATTGGCTAGTTGTTTATCTAAGTTGTTGATTTATAAGGAAACAAGCGAAACGAAAAAGCTGGCACAGCACATGCAACTACACTCTTACCTGCCGCCAGGACTTACGGCGCAGACCTTTCGAAAAACAGGAGTGACCCACATGAAGAAGTTCGCCATTGCTGCCGCTACTGCTACCGCTCTGACCCTGACCATGGCTAATGCGGCATTCGCCCAACAGTCCACCCAGGCCCCCATGACGATCGCGGCCGGTGAGGTGACCAAAGCCAAGGAAGCGACCTCGGACACCTGGATCACTACCAAGGTGAAATCGGACCTCATGACCGAGAAGGGCATTCCAGGCAGCGACATCAAGGTCGAGACCAACAAAGGTGTCGTATCCCTGTCGTCGACCACGGCCATTACCGAATCGCAGAAAAAAATGGCGGTTGATATCACCAAGAAAATCAAAGGCGTGAAGGCCGTTTCCGCTGATGGCCTCAAAGCCGAATAAGGAATGTCCCGACGGCCAAACGGACTTGGCCACATTCAACGAAAAGCCCCGGCCTGTGCCGGGGCTTTTTCATGGGCGTTCAATACACCGGATTGCGGGCGATAACATCGCTCTCGAAACATTCCTGCTCGACGATCAGCGGCTCGACCAGTGGGCGGCTGTCGCGGAAATGGGCGGTCTGGGTGTGCGCTTCGTACGCATCATCGTCGCGGTAGATCTCGTACAGGTAGATCACGTCTGGGTCGACCCTGTCCTGGGACACGTCGAACACCAGGCAGCCTGGCTCGGAAGCGACGGAGGCCGCGGCATTGACCTTGATGGCGGCCAGAAAGTCTTCGGCGCAACCGGGTTTGACGCGGGTCTTGATGAACAGGCTATACACAGGACGCTCCTTTTGTTTTAAATTCTATTCTGAATTGTATACAAAAATGGAGTCGCGCCAATGTCCGAATTACCTGCTCGTCCCGGTCGCCTGAATGGCCTGCGCCATATTGCCCTGCTGGTGCCCAACCTGGAGGAGTGCGAACGTTTCTACGTCGATGTGATGGGCATGGAGGTGTTGAACCGGGCCAACGAGGACCTGGTTTATCTGACCTGCGGTAACGACAACCTGTCGCTGGGGCGTGGGGCAGGGGCGGCCAATGGGCTGCAGACCCTCGACCATTACGGTTTCATCGTCGACAGCGTGGAGGAGCTGGAGGCCTGGTACCAGTACTTCAAGGCGCGAGGTGTGACCTTGCTCGACAAGCCGTTCAACCATGGTGATGGTGCGCGCAGCTTCCACCTGCTGGACCCTGCAGGGAACAAGGTTCAGCCGCTGTACCACCCGTCGGTGTCGGGGCAGCGGCTGGTGTGAACCAGTATCGCGTCTGCCTGTAGGAGCGGCCTTGTGTCGCGAAAGGGGTGCGAAGCGCCCCCATGATTGCAGCTTCGCCGCATGAGTTGCCGGGGCCGCTGCGCGGCCCTTTCGCGACACAAGGCCGCTCCTACAAGGGCTCATACAGGCTTGTGGCTACTCAGCGTCAAGGTGCATCGGCGTGACCACCCGCCCATCACTTTCAGCCTGCCCCAGGTTGGTATCGATGAAGTAAACCCGGTCATCCTCGAGCTTGCCCTTGTCGACCAGGTAGTCCTTGATGCTGCTGGCCCGCTCCTGGCCAAGGGTACGCAGCAATGCCGTGCTTTCAGCCCACGACTTGATCACCGCCTCGCGCAGCTTGCTAGTGCGCTCGTAGCGGCTCAGCTGCTCCCACTCGGCTGGAGGTTGCTGCTTCAGGCGGGTACGGTAGATGCCCTCGAGCATCGCCGGTTTGTCGCTGTCATCGACCAGCAGCATCGAGGCGTTGGCCGGTACCTTGTCACCACGGCGCTGCAGGATCTTGTACCAGGTCGCCTGGTATTCGCGTTCCAGGCGCTGCTGGGCGATCAACGGGCCGTCGCTGCTCTGGGCGCTGGTGCCTTCGATTTCCAGGCGCAGTTCCGGGCGCTCCTTGAGTGCTGAAGCCAGCTTGTCCAGGGTCGACTGCGCATCACCACTGAGCTCGCTGGAGCCAGGGGCGAAGGCCACCGTGCCCAAGTCTTCCGAGCCACCACCGGCAATCAGCCCGCCGATGAACTTGAACGGCGCCTGGGCCGCACGCAGTACCAGGTTGCGCAGGGTCTGCCAGACGATCGGCATGACGCTGAACTGCGGGTTGTTGAGGTCGCCGGAAACCGGCAGTTCGATGGAGATCCGCCCTTCGGTGTCCTTGAGCAACGCAATTGCCAGGCGGATCGGCAAGTCCACCGCATCCGGGCTGTCGACCTTTTCCCCCAGCTGCAGCTGTTCGACCACCACTTTGTTCTCGGCCTTGAGCTGGCCGTTGGTGATCAGGTAATGCAGGTCGAGGTTCAGTCGGCCCTTGCGGATGCGGAAGCCGGCGAACTTGCCGGAGTAGGGCGTCAACGTAGTCAGTTCGACGCGCTTGAAGCTGGTGGCGATATCCAGGCTGGCCAGCGGGTTGAACGGGTTGAGCGCGCCCTTGATGGTGACCGGTGCATAACGGTCGACCTTGCCTTTGACATCGACCTTGGCCGGTGCCGGCTTGCGATTGTCGATGGTGCCGATCTGGCCATTGAGCTGCTGGACGGCGGTGGCGAAGTTCGGTGTCAGGGTCAGGTCGGCGAAGTTGGCCGAGCCATCGTTGATGTCGATCTGGCCGATGTGGATACCCAAGGGCTTGCTGGCGGAGGCACTGGCGGGCTTGGCCGGGCGGCTGGCAGGTGCGCCGGCCGGTTGCGGGATGAGCAGGTCGTCGACGCTGGTGGTGCGGTCTTCGTTGATGATGAAGCGCGCGTAGGGCTGCAGCAGGGTCACTTTGTCGATCGACAAGGCATCACCGTGCACATACGACAGGCCATCGACGTTGACTTGCTGCCATTTGACGAAGTCGCGGCCCTTGATGGTGTCCAGGGTGTGCAGCTGGTTGACCTGGGCCTTGCCCGCGACCGTGAAGGCCAGTGGCTCGGTGCGCTTGAGGTCGACCTTGAGGTCGCTGGCGAGCATGCCGCTGCGCAGTTCGAGGCGAATGAACGGGCTGATGTAGGCCTGGGCGACACGCAGGTCGATGTCACGGGTACTGACATCGAGCTTGGCAGTGACCGGCGCCAGGTTCACTTCACCTGCTGCCTGCAGCTTGCCTTGTTTACCAACGCCAGTGTCGAGCTTGAGGGTGAAAGGCGACTGGTTGAGGCTGTCGAAACCCTGCATGTCGAGGTTCAGTGGGCCGACATCCAGTGCCACCGGCTCCTTCTGGCTACGGTCGGCGAGGTGTACCTGGTAGTTGCGCAGCTGCACGTCCTTGAGCAGCACCTGCCACGGCTTGCTTGGCTCTTTCGCGGCTTTTTCTTGCGGCGTTGGTTCGGCAGCCGCCGGCTCGGCTTTTTCCTTCGGCGTGGCCTTGGCCGGCTGGCTGGCGAACAGCTTTTGCCAGTCGAGCTGGCCGTCCTTTTCCAGGGCCGCCCAGGTTTCCAGTTTTTCGCTGCGAACCTTGCCGACGGTGACCAACTGCTTGGCCAGGTCGATGGAGGTCTCGCTCACTTCCAGGCTGGCCAGGCGCACCAGCGGCCGGTCATCCGGGGCCTTGATGGCGAATGGCGCGATCTTGACCGAGGTATTGTCCAGCAACAGCTCGGTTTCCTTGGACAGGTTGAGCGTGTAGTGGGTGTCGAGGTTGAACACGCCGTCTTCCAGTACCAGCGGCACGGCATCGCGTACGTAGGGCCAGAACAGCTTCATCTTGCCATCGGTGACCTTCAGTGTGCCTTGCGAGGCAATCGGTGCCAGGCTGAGGGTGCCGTTCCAGTCGACCCGCCCGCCATTGGGGCCAAGCGCGACCAGGGTCATGTCGGCATTGTCGTCCGGCAGGGTGCTGAGGTTTTTCAGCTCCAGGTTCATGTCGTCGTAGAGAAACTCGATCGGCTCGCTCGGGCGCTGGTCCTCGAAATGCAGATAGCCGCCACTGAGCTTGATGCTGCCGATTCGCAGCGGGAAAGGGTCACTGGGCGGCTGCTCAGGTTTGGGTTCGCTGGCGGGCAACTTGAACAGTTGGGTCAGGTTGAGCGTACCGTCCTTGGCAAACAGCACCTCGTTGCGTGGCTTGTCGAGTTCGATGGCCTGCAGGTGCAGGGCGCCGCTCCACAGGCTGTCGAGCGCCAGGTTGGCGTAAAGCCGTTCGAAGCTGACCTGCTCCTTGCCGGGTTCGCCCAGTTGCAGGCCCCAAAGCGTCAGTTCGAGGCTGAAGGGGTTGAGCTCGATGCGTTGCAGGTGCGCCGGCACGGTGGCGTACTGCGCCAGCTGCTGATTGGCGATACGCAAGGCGACACCAGGAAGAACGAGGAAGCCGAGCAAGCTGTAGAGGGCCACGAGAGCCAACAGGGCGCCGAGGGCGCGAGTCAATCCTTTGTACATGTGTCGCTTCGTCTGTCTAAGCAGGAGTGCTTGGAGTATGGCACGTTAAATCGGTTCCGCTGAGGCGACCACTTTCCCGTCACTCGATGCCCATGCGCCGCCTGGCCCGATGAGCCGAGCCGTCGCGCATGGCCCAGCGCAGGATCGGTGCCGTGCGTTGCAGGCCAAGGCGGATCATGCGCCGTTGCAGCGGCCCATGCTGCAAGCCGAGCATGGCCTGGGCCCAGTCCGGCAGCAGATCGATGCCTGCGTGCAGCATCAGCTTGCCGACCGGCTCGGCAAGGCGGCTCGGCGCCGGGGCTTCGAGCAGGATCCCGACAACCTCCAGGCTGCGCGCGCTGCAGTGCAGTTGTGGGCGCATTCGCTGCAGGTAGTCCGCGACCTGCTGGCAGGAGCGGGGGACATTGCGCGCCCCGAGGCGTTCGGCAATCAGGGCGATCTCAGCGTAATAGGCGTCCTGATCGGCACGTGAAAGATGAGGGTCGCGGTAACGCAGGTGGGCGGCGAGGAAGCTGCTGACTTCGGCCACATGCACCCAGGTCAGCAGGTCCGGGTCGCTGGCGGCATAGGGGCTACCGTCGGGTGCGGTGCCGGTTACCTGCAAGTGGATGGTGCGCACCTTGTCGATCAGCCATTCGGCATCGCGGGTGGAGCCGAAGGTGGTACCGGAGATGAACTGGCTGGTGCGGCGCAGGCGGCCGAGCAGGTCTTCGCGGAAGTTGGAGTGGTCCCACACCCCGGCCAGGGCCAGCGGGTGCAACAGTTGCAGCATCAGGGCGCTGATGCCGCCGACCAGCATGCTCGGGAAGTCGCCATGCACCCGCCAGCTGATGCTGTGCGGGCCGAACAGGCCGGGGTCGCCTTTGGGGGATTCGAGATCGAGCTGGCCGAGGGCCAGCCCGGTGAGGCTCATGACCTGGGTTTCGATGCGGCGGCGTAGGGCTTCCATGGCGTCCTGTGCGTCAGGACGGCCATGGCAGGTGGCCGCCCGTTATTGATTGAGGCGTTTGTCGATCAGGCCCTGCACCACGCTTGGGTCGGCCAGGGTCGAGGTGTCGCCGAGGTTGTCCAGCTCGTTGCAGGCAATCTTGCGCAGTATACGCCGCATGATCTTGCCCGAGCGGGTCTTGGGCAAGGCCGGTGCCCACTGGATCAGCTCTGGCTTGGCGAAGCTGCCGATCTCCTTGCTGACCAGGGCCAGCAGCTCGGCCTTGAGTGCATCGTCAGGGGTGATGCCATTCATGGTGGTGACGAAGGCATAGACGCCCTGGCCCTTGAGATCATGTGGGTAGCCGACCACGGCAGCTTCGGCAACGCTGTCGTGCAGCACCAGCGCGCTTTCCACCTCGGCGGTGCCGATGCGGTGGCCGGAGACGTTGATCACATCATCGATGCGGCCGGTGATCCAGTAATCGCCGTCGGCATCGCGGCGGGCGCCGTCACCGGTGAAGTAGTAGCCGGGCATGGGCTTGAAGTAGGTATCGACCATGCGCTGGTGGTCGCCATAGACGCTGCGGATCTGCCCGGGCCAGCTGGCCTTGATCGCCAGCAGGCCGGCGCCCGGGCCTTCGATCAGCTTGCCCTTTTCGTCGAGCAGGACCGGTTGCACGCCGAACATCGGCTGGGTGGCGCAGCCGGGCTTGAGCCTCAGCGTGCCGGGTAACGGGGTGAGCATGATGCCGCCGGTCTCGGTCTGCCACCAGGTGTCGACGATGGGGCAGCGCTTTTGCCCGACCTCTTCGAAGTACCACTCCCAGGCTTCGGGGTTGATCGGTTCGCCAACGCTGCCGAGCAGGCGCAGGCTTTTGCGCGAGGTGCCCTGCAGCGGCGCCGACCCTTCACGCATCAACGCACGCAGGGCAGTGGGCGCGGTGTAGAAGATGTTCACCTGGTGTTTGTCCACCACCTGCCAGAAGCGCGAGGTGTCCGGGTAGTTGGGTACGCCTTCGAACATCAGCGAAATCGCGCCGTTGGCCAACGGTCCATAAACGATGTAGCTGTGGCCCGTGACCCAGCCGACGTCGGCCGTGCACCAGAACACCTCGCCGTCGCGGTAGTCGAACACCACCTTGAAGGTCATCGTCGCTTGCAGCAGGTAGCCACCAGTACTGTGCAACACGCCCTTGGGCTTGCCGGTGCTGCCGGAGGTATAGAGGATGAACAACGGGTCTTCGGCATCCATGGGCTCAGGTGGGCAATCGTCACCGGCCTTTTCGGTCGCTTCGTGGTACCAGAGGTCGCGCCCCTGGTTCCAGGCCACGTCGCCGCTGGTGCGGCGTACCACCAGCACGGTGTTGACCGCAGGGCAGCTGGCCAAGGCCTTGTCGACGTTTTGCTTGAGCGGGATGCGCTTGCCACCGCGCACGCCTTCATCGGCGGTGATCACGGTGCGGCAGTCGGCATCGAGAATGCGGTCACGCAGGGCATCCGGGGAGAAACCGCCGAACACCACCGAGTGGATGGCGCCAATGCGCGTGCAGGCCAGCATGGCGTAAGCGGCTTCGGGAATCATCGGCATGTAGATGCACACCCGGTCGCCTTTGTTCACGCCGCGTGCCTTCAGGGCGTTGGCCAGGCGGCAGACCTGGCGGTGCAGTTCGCGGTAGGTGATGGCCTTGGAATCCTTGGGGTCGTCGCCTTCCCACAGCAGGGCGGTCTGCTCGCCGCGCTGGGCCAGGTGACGATCGATGCAGTTGTAGCTGACGTTCAGTTGGCCGCCGTCGAACCAACGGGCCTTGCCGGTCTTCAGGTCGCATTGCTGAACGCTCGACCAGGGCTTGATCCAGTCCAGGCGTTTGGCCTGTTCTGCCCAGAAGGTGTCGGGGTCATCAACCGACTGGCGGTAGAGGCGCTGGTAATCGTCGGGGGAGAGGCTGGCGGACTGGCTGACGGCCAGGGCCTGGGGATACTGCCTGATATCGAACATGGCGGGTGGTCCTGCTCTTGTGAGGGGCGAGGGACAGCAGCGGCTATTCGATGGACAGTGTAGTCAGTGGGGATGTTCCTTGAAGGCTGCTGCCGAGGTTGTAGGAGCGGCCTTGTGTCGCGAAAGGGCCGCTCAGCGGCCCCAGCAATTTGTGCTTCTACTCAAAGAACCTGGGGCTGCTTCGCAGCCCTTTCGCGACACAAGGCCGCTCCTACAAAGAGCGGCCCTGCGAGCTTGGATCAACCGCGGTGACGGCCGCGGAAGTAGTTGATCAGGCCTTGGGTGGAGCCATCATCGGCGCTGTCTTCCAGGCTGCCGACCAGGCGCTCGTACACGCCCTTGCCCAGCTCCTTGCCCAGTTCCACGCCCCACTGGTCGAAGGCGTTGATGCCCCAGATCACGCTTTGCACGAACACCTTGTGCTCGTACATCGCCACCAGTGCGCCCAGGCGACGCGGGCTGATACGCTCGACCACCAGGGTGTTGCTCGGGCGGTTGCCCGGGATCACCTTGTGCGGCGCGAGCTTTTCGATGTCCGCTTCGTTCAGGCCCTTCTGGCGCAGTTCGGCCTCGGCTTCTTCACGGGTCTTGCCGAGCATCAGCGCCTGGCTCTGCGACAGGCAGTTGGCGTACAGCCACTGATGGTGGTCGGCCACCGGGTTGAAGCTGACCACTGGCACGATGAAGTCGGCCGGGATCAGTTGGGTGCCCTGGTGCAGCAACTGGTGGTAGGCATGCTGGCCGTTGCAGCCGACGCCGCCCCAGATCACCGGGCCCGTATCGATTTTGACCGGTGTGCCATCCTGCAGCACGCTCTTGCCGTTGGACTCCATGTCCAGCTGTTGCAGGTGCTTGGTGATGTTGCGCAGGTAATGGTCATACGGCAGGATCGCGTGGCTGCTCGCGCCCCAGAAGTTGCCATACCAGACGCCCAGCAAGGCCAGCAGCACCGGCATGTTCTTGTCGAACGGTGCGGTCTGGAAGTGCTGGTCCATGGTGTAGGCACCCGACAGCAGCTCTTTGAAGTTGGCAGTGCCGATGGCCAGGGCGATCGGCAGGCCGATGGCCGACCACAGCGAGTAGCGCCCACCCACCCAGTCCCACATCGGGAAGATATTCTCTTCGCGAATGCCGAAGGCCACAGCAGCGGCCTTGTTGCTGGAAACCGCGATGAAGTGGCGATACAGCTCGGCTTCCGAACCGCCCTGGGCCAGGTACCAGGTGCGCGCGGCCATGGCGTTCTTCAGGGTCTCGAGGGTGTTGAACGACTTCGACGAGACGATGAACAGCGTGGTTTCGGCGCGCAGTTTGGCCGACAGTTCATGGAACTCACTGCCGTCGATATTGGCCAGGTAATGGCAGCGCACGCCGCGCTGGGCATAAGGCAGCAGGGCTTCGGAGACCAGCTCGGGGCCGAGGAACGAGCCGCCGATGCCAATGTTGACCACATCGGTGATCGGCTTTTCGCTGTAGCCACGCCACAGGCCGTCATGAATGCGGCCGACCAGTTCGGTGATCTGGTTGAGTACCTTGTGCACTTCCGGCATCACGTTGACGCCGTTGACGCTGAGCTTGTCGCCCACCGGGCGGCGCAGTGCGGTGTGCAGCACCGGACGGCCTTCCGAGGCGTTGATGATCTCGCCGCTGAACATCGACTTGATCGCATCCTGCAGGCCGACTTGTTCGGCAAGGTTCACCAGCAGATCGCGGGTTTCGTCGGTGATCAGGTTTTTCGAATAGTCGAGGAACAGCCCGCAGCTGCTCAGGGAGAATTGGTCGAAGCGCTTGGCATCGGCGGCAAAGGCTTCGCGCATGCTGAAGCCTTGCATGGCGTCGCGGTGTTTCTGCAGGTCCTGCCAGGCAGGCAGGGCCGTCACATCGTGGGGGGTACGGTAATACGCCATTGCGCGGAATTCCTTGATGCGGTGTGAGCCTTGGACAGGGCAGTCATTGCCGGGTTCAGACTGGCCATCATTATAGGCAAAGGCCGCGCGCAGGGAATGGGTATGGCGGGGGATTTTGGGAAGGGGCGCTGTGCGCGCCCCAGGCCGTCACGCGGTTTTCTCGTCCAGATGCAGATAAAGGTTGTCGATCAGGCGAGTGTTACCCAGGTATGCCGCTACCAGAACCACCAGGTCGCGGTCGCCGAACGCTGCCGGGCGCAGGTTCAGTGCATGACGCACTTCCAGGTAATCCGGACGCAGCCCGGCTGCGATCAGGCTGGCCTTGCCTTGCTCGATCAATGCCGCGAAATCCACCTGGCCGCGGGCAAGCGCTTCACCGATCTGTTGCAAGGTGCGATACACCGCCGGCGCCGTGGCCCGCTGCTCAGGCGTCAGGTAACCGTTGCGCGAGGACAGCGCCAGGCCATCCTCGGCGCGCACGGTCGGCTCGCCGATGATCTGGATCGGCATGTTCAGGTCGCGCACCATGGCTCGGATCACTGCCAGCTGCTGGTAGTCCTTCTCGCCAAACACGGCCAGGTCTGGCTGGACCATGTTGAACAGCTTGCTGACCACGGTCGCCACGCCTTCGAAATGCCCGGGGCGGCTGGCGCCGCACAGGCCCTCGGAGAGGCTGGGCACGCTGACGCGGGTTTGCACGGCCATGCCGTCGGGGTACATCTCTTCCACGGTGGGCGCGAACAGCAGGTGGCAGCCCGCATCGAGCAGGCGCTGCTGATCGGCGGCGAGGGTGCGTGGGTACTTGTCGAGGTCTTCGTTGGCACCGAACTGCAGTGGGTTGACGAAGATGCTGGCGACCACGAAATCGGCGCGTTGGGCGGCCTTGGTCACCAGCGCGGCGTGGCCGCTGTGCAGGTTGCCCATGGTCGGCACGAAACCGATGCGCTTGCCTTCACCGCGGGCACGGGCGATGGCGGCACGCAGTTCGCGGACGGTCTTGACTGTGTTCATGCGCTGAATCCGTGCTCGGCTGCGGGGAAGGTAACCTCTTTGACGGCCTTGACGTAGGCGCTGAGGGCGCCCTGGATGTCAGGCTGGCCTTCCATGAAGTTCTTCACGAACTTTGGCACTCGGCCACTCAGCGACAGGCCGAGCATGTCGTGCAGCACCAGCACCTGGCCGTCGGTGGCGCTACCAGCGCCAATGCCGATCACCGGGATGCCCACCGCCTGGGTGATTTCCGCAGCCAGCTCGCTGGGCACGCACTCCAGCAGCAGCATCGCCGCGCCGGCCTGCTCCAGAGCAATGGCGTCGGCACGCATCTGCCGCGCCTGCGCTTCTTGGCGGCCCTGGACCTTGTAACCGCCCAGCACGTTGACGGTCTGCGGGGTCAGGCCCATGTGCGCGCACACCGGCACGCCACGTTCGGCCAGCAGGCGGATGGTTTCGGCCAGCCAGGCGGCGCCTTCGAGCTTGATCATGTGGGCGCCGGCCTGCATCAGCGTGGCGCAGTTGGCAAAGGCCTGCTCGGGCGTGGCGTGGGCCATGAACGGCAGATCGGCGAGGATCAGCGCGCCATCGTTGCCGCGTTTGACGCAGGCAGTGTGGTAGGCCATCTCGGCAGTGGTGACGGGCAGCGTGCTGTCATGGCCCTGCAGGACCATGCCCAGGGAATCGCCCACCAGCAACACGTCGACGCCGGCCTGGCTGCAGGCCTTGGCGAAGGTCGCATCGTAGCAGGTCAGCATGGTGATCTTTTCACCCTTGGCCTTGAGGCCATGCAGGGTGGTCAGGGTTACTTCAGGCATGTAGGAAAATCCTCGTTCAGGCGCTGTGAAAAACGACTGCATACAACGCGTGTAGTCATCTTCCGGAGCGGCACATCATCGCGCGTGATGTTCGGGCACAGGTCCGTCCGGGCCTAAATACGGGTATGCGGCACTTTGGTGCCACACGGGACGCCTATAGTCGTGA
>Ga0105251_10003311_pt1 | contig 11777 bp, 12 predicted proteins | sample KBSS64metaG_FD_80424 | JGI IMG/M metagenome (GOLD analysis project Ga0105251, IMG submission 80424) | Switchgrass rhizosphere microbial communities from Kellogg Biological Station, Michigan, USA - KBS S6-4 metaG | ecosystem: Host-associated > Plants > Roots > Rhizosphere > Soil | place...
TGCACGTGGCCCTGGAAACCGCCTATCAGATGGCCGAGACCCGTATATGACCGAGCATTACCAACACCGGGCGCGCAAGCGCTTCGGGCAAAACTTCCTGCACGACGCTGGCGTGATTGACCGCATCCTGCGCTCCATCCATGCCAAGCCCGAAGACCGCCTCCTGGAAATCGGCCCGGGCCAGGGCGCCCTGACCCAAGGCCTGCTGAAAAGTGGCGGCCAGCTGGACGTGGTTGAGTTGGACAAGGACCTGATCCCGATCCTCAACCAGCAGTTCGCCGGCATGCCCAACTTCAACCTGCACCAGGGCGATGCGCTGAAGTTCGACTTCACCAGCCTCAATGCAGCGCCCAACAGCCTGCGGGTGGTCGGCAACCTGCCATACAACATCTCCACCCCGCTGATTTTTCACCTGCTGAACAACGCCGGCATCATCCGCGACATGCACTTCATGCTGCAAAAGGAAGTGGTCGAGCGTCTGGCGGCGGGCCCTGGTGGTGGTGATTGGGGTCGCCTGTCGATCATGGTTCAGTACCATTGCCGCGTAGAGCACCTGTTCAACGTCGGCCCGGGCGCGTTCAACCCGCCGCCGAAGGTCGACTCCGCCATCGTGCGCCTGGTGCCTCACGCGGTGCTGCCGCACCCGGCTAAAGACCACAAATTGCTGGAGCGCGTGGTACGCGAAGCGTTTAACCAACGCCGCAAGACCTTGCGCAATACGCTGAAGGCTTTGCTCAGCAACGCTGAAATCGAAGCCGCCGGCGTCGACGGCAGCCTGCGCCCCGAGCAGTTGGACCTGGCCGCCTTCGTGCGACTGGCTGACCAGCTCGCCATTCAGCCTGCGCCAGCGGCTGAATAAAGTAGCGTCGGGCACGGCCAGACAGCATGTCTGGCCTAGTGCCCACCACTTGGCCTAGACTGATCGGCATCCGCTGTTCCCCCGCTTTTGCTTTTAAGGCCTCTTGCATGTCCGATCCTCGTTATCAGATCGACGTCAGCGTCGTCACCCGCTTTCTGGCGGAACAATCGCAACCCGAGCAGAACCGTTTTGCGTTCGCCTACACCATTACCCTGCAAAACAACGGCGAGCTGCCTGCCAAACTGCTGTCGCGCCACTGGGTCATCACCGACGGTGACGGCCAGGTCGAGGAAGTCCGCGGCGCCGGTGTGGTCGGCCAACAACCGCTGATCGCCCCCGGCAAGAGCCACACCTACAGCAGCGGCACCGTCATGACCTCCCGCGTCGGCAACATGCAAGGCAGCTACCAGATGCTCGCCGACGACGGTAAACACTTCGACGCCATCATCGCCCCGTTCCGCCTCGCGGTACCTGGAGCCCTGCACTGATGGCGACGTATGCGGTCGGTGACCTGCAAGGCTGCCTGGAACCGCTCAAGTGCCTGCTCGACCGTGTGGCCTTCGATCCAGCCAAGGATCGCCTGTGGCTGGTAGGCGACTTGGTCAACCGTGGCCCGCAATCCCTGGAAACCCTGCGCTTCCTTTATGGCATGCGCGATTCCCTGGTGTGTGTGCTGGGCAACCATGACCTGCACCTGCTGGCCGCAGGCAATAACATCGAGCGCCTGAAAAAAGGCGACACCCTGCGGGAAATCCTCGAAGCGCCAGACCGCGCCCAGTTGCTTGACTGGCTGCGCCGGCAAAAGATCATGCACTACGACGAGAGTCGTGACATGGCCTTGGTGCATGCCGGCATTCCACCCCAGTGGACGCTGAAGAAAGCCCTCAAGTGTGCAGGCGAAGTCGAAGCCTCCCTGGCCGATGACAACCTGTACACGGCTTACCTGGATGGCATGTACGGCAACGATCCCGTGAAGTGGGACAACGATCTGACCGGCGTCGCCCGCCTGCGGGTGATCACCAACTACTTCACCCGCATGCGCTTCTGCACCGCCGAAGGCAAGCTGGACCTCAAGAGCAAGGAAGGCGCCGACACCGCCCTCCCCGGCTACAAGCCCTGGTTCGCCCACAAGGAGCGCAAGACCCGTGAAACGAAGATCATCTTCGGCCACTGGGCAGCCCTGGAAGGCAAATGCGATGAACCCGGTGTATTCGCCCTCGACACCGGCTGCGTGTGGGGCGGCGCCATGACCCTGATGAATGTCGACACCGGCGAGCGCTCGAGCTGCCAGTGCGACTCGCCCATTCCCGAACAACTGCAGGCCACGGCAAAGCGCTGAGCCGCGCTTTCACACAGGCCAAAGGAGCCCGCCATGACTGAATTCAAACGTATCCCTCCCGAGCAAGCCCAGGCCCTGCGCGAGCAAGGCGCGGTGGTTGTCGACATCCGCGACCAGCCGACCTACAACGCCGCCCACATCAGTGGTGCCCAGCACCTGGACAACCACAACATTGCCGACTTCATTCGCGCCGCCGACCTCGACGCGCCGGTAATTGTGGCGTGCTACCACGGCAACTCCAGCCAAAGCGCGGCCGCCTACCTCGTGAGCCAGGGTTTCTCCGACGTCTATAGCCTCGACGGTGGCTTTGAGCTATGGCGTGCGACCTATCCTGCAGAAATTGCTGCAGGCGACGCGCAATAATTTTTTTCAAACCCCGCTACCCCGCGTGACGCTTGGCCTCGCGCCGTTTCTGACGAACGGCGCGGCCAAACTAATTTCGTATCGCGCCTTGACCTCCCTGATTCCGAACTATCCTTAAGCGCAGGCCATCCAAAACAGGGGAGAGCCGGTACACCGGCGTGCGGGTCATCGGTAGCGTTTCAGGGTGTTCTGGGGGGAAAACGGCCATTGGTGTCCACCAATGGCTGCCAGCATCGACTGATTGATCCGGCGTCGGCTCCACGTATCGAGCGAGGTGACGACGTCATGAGTATTTTTAGCCACTTCCAACAACGCTTCGAGTCCACCCGCCAGGAAGAGCTCTCGCTTCAGGAGTATCTCGAACTGTGCAAAAAGGACCGCAGCGCCTACGCGTCTGCCGCTGAACGCCTGCTATTGGCGATCGGCGAGCCGGAGCTGGTGGACACCGCAGCCAATTCGCGACTGTCGCGAATTTTCTCGAACAAGGTGATCCGTCGCTATCCGGCCTTTGAAGACTTCCATGGCATGGAAGAATGCATTGACCAGATCGTCTCGTATTTCCGCCATGCCGCCCAAGGCCTGGAAGAGAAGAAACAGATCCTCTACCTGCTCGGCCCCGTCGGCGGCGGTAAGTCGTCCCTGGCCGAGAAGCTCAAACAACTGATCGAGAAGGTGCCGTTCTACGCCATCAAGGGCTCGCCGGTGTTCGAGTCGCCCCTGGGGCTGTTCAACGCCACGGAAGATGGCGCGATCCTCGAAGAAGACTTCGGTATTCCAAGGCGCTACCTCAATACCATCATGTCGCCGTGGGCGACCAAGCGCCTGGCCGAATTCGGCGGCGACATCAGCCAGTTCCGGGTGGTGAAGCTCTATCCATCGATCCTCAACCAGATCGCCGTGGCCAAGACCGAACCCGGTGACGAGAACAACCAGGACATCTCGGCGCTGGTGGGTAAGGTCGATATCCGCAAACTCGAAGAATTCCCGCAGAACGACGCCGATGCCTACAGCTACTCGGGCGCACTGTGCCGGGCCAACCAGGGTCTGATGGAGTTCGTGGAGATGTTCAAGGCACCGATCAAGGTGCTGCACCCACTACTCACCGCGACACAGGAAGGTAACTACAACAGTACCGAAGGCCTGGGGGCGATTCCGTTTACCGGGATCCTGCTGGCCCACTCCAACGAATCGGAATGGCACACCTTCCGCAACAACAAGAACAACGAGGCCTTCATCGACCGGATCTACATCGTCAAGGTGCCGTACTGCCTGCGGGTCAGCGATGAAATCAAGATCTACGACAAGCTGCTGTTCAACAGCTCCCTGGCCAAGGCCCATTGCGCGCCTGACACCCTCAAGATGCTGGCCCAGTTCACCGTGCTGTCGCGCCTCAAGGAGCCGGAAAACTCCAACATCTACTCGAAGATGCGTGTGTATGACGGCGAAAACCTCAAGGACACCGATCCGAAGGCCAAGTCGATCCAGGAGTACCGCGACACCGCAGGTGTGGACGAGGGCATGAACGGCCTGTCGACACGCTTTGCGTTCAAGATCCTGTCCAAGGTCTTCAACTTCGACCCGCACGAAATCGCCGCCAACCCGGTGCACCTGCTCTACGTGCTGGAACAGCAGATCGAACAGGAACAGTTCCAGGCTGAAACCCGCGAGCGCTATCTGCGCTTCCTCAAGGAATACCTGGCACCGCGCTACATCGAGTTCATCGGCAAGGAAATCCAGACCGCGTACCTGGAGTCCTACAGCGAATACGGCCAGAACATCTTCGACCGCTACGTGCTGTACGCAGACTTCTGGATCCAGGACCAGGAATACCGCGACCCGGAAACCGGCGAGATTCTCAACCGCGTAGCCCTCAACGAGGAACTGGAAAAGATCGAAAAACCCGCCGGCATCAGCAATCCAAAGGATTTCCGCAACGAAATCGTCAACTTCGTGCTGCGCGCCCGGGCCAACAACAACGGCAAGAACCCTACCTGGCTCAGCTACGAGAAGCTGCGGGTGGTCATCGAGAAGAAAATGTTCTCCAACACCGAGGATCTGCTGCCGGTCATCAGCTTCAACGCCAAGGCCAGCAAGGAGGATCAGCAAAAACACAACGACTTCGTCACTCGAATGGTCGAGCGTGGCTACACCGACAAACAGGTACGACTGCTCTCCGAGTGGTACTTGCGGGTCCGCAAATCGCAGTAAGGCAGCGACAAGCGTGCAATGCCAGGCTCCCGGTACGCCGGACAGTCTGGCAATCGACCGCTTGTCTTTAAGCTTCCAGCTTGCCGCTTGAAGCTTGTAACTTGAAGCTGCCCGGAGGGCTCCTACATGAGCTATGTGATCGACCGACGTCTCAATGGCAAGAACAAGAGCACGGTAAACCGCCAGCGGTTCCTGCGGCGTTACCGTGACCACATCAAAAAGGCCGTCGAAGAGGCCGTCAGCCGCCGCTCCATCACCGACATGGAGCATGGCGAACAGATCAGCATCCCCGGACGCGACATCGATGAACCGGTGCTGCACCACGGCCGGGGCGGCAAACAGACTGTCGTGCATCCCGGCAACAAGGAATTCACCAGCGGCGAACATATCCAGCGGCCTCAAGGCGGTGCGGGCGGCAAAGGGCCGGGCAAGGCCGGCAACTCCGGCGAAGGCATGGATGAGTTCGTGTTCCAGATCACCCAGGAAGAATTCCTGGAGTTCATGTTCGAAGACCTGGAACTGCCCAACCTGGTCAAACGCAACCTGACCGGTACCGACACTTTCAAGACCGTGCGCGCCGGGATCAGCAACGAAGGCAATCCGTCGCGGATCAACATCATCCGCACCCTGCGTTCAGCCCATGCGCGACGTATCGCCTTGTCTGGCAGCAGCCGCGCGAAGCTGCGGGATGCCAAGGCGGAACTGGAGCGCCTGAAACGCGAAGAGCCGGACAACTTCGGCGATATCCAGGAAATCGAAGCCGAAATCGCCAAACTCAGTGCGCGAATTCACCGCGTTCCGTTTCTCGACACCTTCGACTTGAAGTACAACCTGCTGGTCAAGCAACCCAATCCCAGTTCCAAGGCGGTGATGTTCTGCCTGATGGACGTATCCGGCTCCATGACCCAGGCGACCAAGGACATCGCCAAGCGCTTCTTCATCCTGCTGTACCTGTTCCTCAAGCGTAACTACGACAAGATCGATGTGGTGTTCATCCGCCATCACACCAGCGCCCGGGAAGTCGACGAAGAAGAGTTCTTCTACTCGCGGGAAACCGGCGGCACCATTGTTTCCAGCGCCTTGAAGCTGATGCAGGAAATCATGGCTGAACGCTATCCGGCCAACGAGTGGAACATCTACGCCGCCCAGGCCTCCGACGGCGACAACTGGAACGACGACTCGCCGATCTGCCGCGATATCCTGATCAACCAGATCATGCCGTTCGTGCAGTACTACACCTACGTCGAAATCACCCCGCGCGAGCATCAGGCGCTGTGGTTCGAATACGAGCGCATCAGCGAAGCCTTCGCTGACACCTTCGCCCAGCAACAATTGGTCTCGGCCGGTGATATCTATCCGGTCTTCCGTGAACTCTTCCAGCGCAGGTTAGTGACATGACCGCCAAAGAGCATAAGCGCCAACCCATATCCACGGGGTCCGAATGGACCTTCGAGCTGATCCAGGCCTATGACAAGGAAATCAGCCGCATCGCGGCGGGTTATGCCCTGGACACCTACCCCAACCAGATCGAAGTGATCACCGCCGAACAGATGATGGACGCCTACGCGTCCGTGGGCATGCCCCTGGGTTATCACCACTGGTCCTACGGCAAACACTTCCTCAGCACCGAAAAGTCCTACACCCGCGGCCAGATGGGCCTGGCCTACGAAATCGTCATCAACTCCGACCCGTGCATCGCCTACCTGATGGAAGAAAACACCATCTGCATGCAGGCACTGGTGGTAGCTCATGCGTGCTACGGGCATAACAGCTTTTTCAAGGGCAACTACCTGTTCCGCACCTGGACCGATGCCAGCTCGATCATTGATTACCTGGTGTTCGCCAAGCAGTACATCATGCAGTGCGAGGAGCGCCACGGCATCGATGCAGTGGAAGACTTGCTCGATTCTTGCCATGCGCTGATGAACTACGGTGTCGATCGTTACAAACGCCCGTACCCGATCTCCGCCGAAGAAGAACGGCTGCGCCAGAAGGACCGTGAAGAGCATCTGCAAAAGCAGATCAACGACCTGTGGCGCACCATTCCCAAACGCGCCGGCAAGAACAGCGACAAGGACAATGCACGCTTCCCCGCCGAACCTCAGGAAAACATCCTGTACTTCATCGAAAAGCACGCGCCGTTGCTGGAGCCCTGGCAGCGGGAAATTGTGCGCATCGTGCGCAAAATTGCCCAGTACTTCTACCCACAACGCCAGACCCAGGTGATGAACGAAGGCTGGGCCACGTTCTGGCACTACACCCTGATGAACGACCTGTACGACGAAGGCCTGGTGACCGACGGCTTCATGATGGAGTTCCTGACGTCCCATACCAGCGTGGTCTATCAACCGGGCTTCGACAGTCCCTACTACAGCGGTATCAACCCGTATGCCTTGGGCTTTGCCATGTACCGCGACATCCGGCGCATGTGTGAACACCCTACCGAAGAAGACCGCCGCTGGTTCCCGGAGATTGCCGGCAGCGATTGGCTGTCCACCATCAAGTTCGCCATGAGCAGCTTCAAGGATGAAAGCTTCATCCTGCAGTACCTGTCACCTCAGGTGATTCGTGACCTCAAGCTGTTCAGCATCATGGATGACGACCTCAAAGACGACCTGCTGGTACCGGCGATCCACGATGAGCCGGGTTACCGCACCATCCGAGAAACCCTGGCAGCGCAGTACAACCTGGGCAACCGTGAACCCAACGTGCAGATCTACAGCATTGACGTACGCGGTGATCGCTCGTTGACCCTGCGCCATCAGCAGCACGACCGTAAACCGCTGGGAGAGTCCACTGACGAGGTTCTCAAGCACCTGCATCGCTTGTGGGGGTTCGATATTCACCTGGAAACGCTGCAAGGCGACCAAGTGATGAAAACCCACCATGTTCCGCCCCGCAACGAACACGGCGATAACGATTACGGCCGCTTGGACCTGGCCGTCGTACACCTGTGAAACGGCAAAGCCTCCATTGGCGGGTCGCAGGCGTTATCCTGTGCCGCTAATGGAGGCTTTTTCATGCAAATCTACAAAGTCGGCGGTGCGGTGCGTGATCGCCTGCTGGGCATACCGGTTACCGATGTCGACCGTGTCGTAGTCGGCGCAACCACTGAAGAAATGCTCGCCCTGGGCTACAAGCCCGTGGGCTCGGACTTCCCCGTCTTTCTTGACCCGAAAAACGGCGACGAGTACGCCCTCGCCCGCACGGAGCGCAAGAGCGGCCGGGGTTATGGCGGGTTTGTGTTTCACGCGAGCCCCGAAGTTACCTTGGAAGAAGACCTGATCCGCCGCGACCTGACCATCAATGCAATGGCAGAAGATGACGACGGCAACCTGACTGATCCGTACCACGGTCAGCGCGATCTGAAAGAGCGCATTCTTCGCCACGTTTCCCCCGCATTCGCCGAAGATCCACTCCGAGTGCTGCGCGTTGCCCGTTTTGCAGCGCGATACGCAGGCCTGGGTTTTACCCTCGCGCCAGAAACCGTGGAGCTGATGCGCGAACTCAGCGATTCAGGCGAGCTGGAAGCCCTGACGCCCGAACGCAGTTGGAAGGAGATTTCCCGCGCACTGATGGAAAACCAGCCACAGGTGTTTATCCAGGTGCTGCGCGATTGCGGCGCCCTGAAAACCCTGATGCCGGAAATCGACGCACTGTTTGGCGTGCCGCAACCCGAAGCCCATCACCCCGAGATCGATACCGGCATCCACACGCTGAGCGTGCTGGAGCAGGCGGCCATCCACGCCCAACCACTGACAGTGCGCTGGGCCTGCCTGCTGCATGACCTGGGCAAGGGCCTCACGCCTGTGGATAAGTTGCCGCAGCACATTGCTCATGAGCATCGCGGCCTGGAGTTGATCAAGGCAGTGAACGAGCGCTTCAAGGTACCAAGGGATTGCCAGGAATTGGCACTGCTGGTGGGCGAATATCACACCCACGGCCATCGCGCGCTGGAGCTGAGGCCTTCAACTTTGCTGGAGTTGCTGCAAAGCTTTGACGTTTACCGTCGCCCGCAGCGCTTTGAGGAATTTGTGGTGGCGTGCGAGATGGACGCCCGCGGCCGCAAAGGCCTTGAGCAGAGAAGTTATCCACAAGCGGATTATTTGCGCGGCGCGGCGCTCGCCGCACGGGGTGTCGCGGTCGCACCGCTACTGGAGCGAGGATTCAAGGGCCCCGAGCTGGGTGAAGCGCTGAAACGCGAACGGCTCAAGGCGCTGAAAGCCTACAAGAGCGCATCCGGCGTTAACGGCTGATTACGCCACTCGAAAGCGACCGGCGCCAGTACCTGATCGATCTGCGCATCCTGCCAAAGCGCGGCAAATGTCTTGCCCGCCTCAGGGTGCACACGCTCCGGCGCCATCAGCGACAGCGGCCACAGCACAAACGCGTTCTTCAGGATTTCGGCCCGGGGCAGAATCAGGCCATCGAAATTACCGACCAGCTCGCCGTACAGCAGCACGTCGATATCCAGCGGCAGCCCCTTGCGATCCGGGGCATAGCGGCCATTGTCGGCCTCGATAAACTTCAATCGACGGTCCAGCTCCATCAGCGGCAGGTCGGTATACGCCGACACCACCAGATTGAAGAACGGCCCGCTCTTGATGCCCACCGGCTGGCTTTCAAACACCGCCGAACAGCGCAGATCCGTCAGGAAACCCGCCAGCGCATCGAGGCCAGCGCGTAAATGGGCCTCACGCTCGATATTGCTGCCAAGACCAAGGTAAACCTGAGTTAGCGACATCCGCGCTCGATCTCCACGCCCACGCCCTTGGCTGCCGGAACGGCGCCGGGCTTGGTCAGTTTGAGGTGCAGCCAGGGAATCTGGAATTCACTCATCAATACTTCGGCCAGGCGCTCGGCAAAGGTTTCCACCAGTTGGAACTGCGCCTGCTCGGCAAAGGCCTGGATACGTGCGGACACGCTGGCATAGTCCAGTGCCAGGGTCAGGTCGTCACCGGCAGCGGCCGGGCGGTTATCCCAGGCGAAGCTCAGGTCCAGACGCAGGCATTGCCGGATACCGCGCTCCCAGTCGTAGGCCCCGATCACGGTGTCAACTTCCAGGCCTTCGATAAACACTCTGTCCAAGCACTCTTCTCCGCTGCACGACAAGGGCGCGATGCCCCGTTAGAATCAGGGCGTCCTCGCCCGGAATAGTTAGCATGTTTTGGTTACTGGCGACTCTCGCCTACCTGCTCGGCTCGCTGTCCTTCGCCATTTTGCTCAGCCGCCTGACGGGAAATCCCGACCCGCGAATGAGTGGCTCAGGCAATGCCGGCGCCACCAATATGTTGCGCCTGGCCGGCAAGAAACTCGCCGTATTGACGCTGTTCGGCGACGTCTGCAAGGGCCTGTTGCCCGTGTTGATCGCCGATCTCGCCGGGCTGTCGCTGCAACAGCAAGCCTGGATCGGCGTCTGCGCGGTGCTCGGCCACCTGTTCCCGCTGTACTTCCGCTTTCGCGGCGGCAAAGGCGTCGCTACGGCGGCCGGCATGCTGCTGGGCATCTACCCACCGGCGGCGCTGCTGGCCATCCTGGCCTGGCTGCTGACGTTCTACCTGACCCGTACCAGCTCGCTGGCCGCATTGATCGCCACACCGCTGACGCTGCCATTGCTGGCCTGGCAGGAACCGGCGGCGCTGGTGCCGATGAGCGTGCTCACGCTGCTGATCGTCTGGCGCCACCGGGGCAATTTACGCGACCTGTTTGCCGGGCGCGAACGGCATTTTTAAATACGCCCGGTGAACCCGGTTCACGTTCGCGGGTTACAGCGGCGGCAGTTGCTCCATCGGCCAGCGTGCCTGCACGCTGATCGCCAGGCTTTCATGCTGACCGGCCTGCAAACGCTGGCAACCGGCATAAGCGATCATCGCGCCGTTATCGGTACAGAATTCGGGGCGGGCGTAAAACACGTCGCCCTTCATGTCGCCGAGCATTTTCTCCAGGGAGCTGCGCAACGCCTTGTTCGCGCTGACGCCGCCCGCGATCACCAGGCGCTTCATGCCCGCCTGCCTCAGGGCCCGCTTGCACTTGATGGTCAAAGTCTCCACCACGGCCTGCTGGAACGCCAGCGAGATGTCGCAACGGGCTTGTTCACTGTCGTCTCCGGCGCTGACGCTCTGTTGCCAGGTGTTCAGGGCAGAGGTTTTCAAGCCGCTGAAGCTGAACATCAAGCCGGGGCGATCGCACATCGGACGCGGGAAGGTGTAGCGCCCTGCCACGCCTTTTTCCGCCAGCCGCGCAATTTCCGGACCGCCGGGATAATTGAGGCCCATCATCTTCGCGGTCTTGTCGAACGCTTCACCGGCAGCGTCGTCCAGGCTTTCCCCCAGCAGCGTGTATTGACCGATTGCGTCGACCTGAACCAGCTGCGTATGGCCACCCGAAACCAACAAAGCGACGAACGGGAACTCTGGCGGGTTTTCTTCCAGCATCGGCGCCAGTAAATGGCCTTCCATGTGGTGCACACCGAGGGCCGGAATGCCCCAGGCAAATGCCAGCGCCTGGGCGCAAGAGGCCCCAACCAGCAGGGCTCCGACCAATCCCGGGCCTGCGGTATAGGCAATGGCGTCGATCTCGGTCGGCACGCAGCCGGCCTCGTCCAATACCTGGCGAATCAATGGCAGCATGCGTTTCACATGATCACGGCTGGCCAGCTCCGGCACCACGCCACCATAGGCGCGATGCAGGTCGATCTGACTGAACAGTGCGTCGGCCAAAAGCCCGCGTTCACTGTCGTAAAGTGCGACACCGGTTTCGTCGCACGAGGTTTCTAATCCCAGAACTAGCATGGGTTTGCGCCTTGTAGAGGCTGAATTCGAAGGCGCGCATAATAGTCGCCGCTCCCCCTCCCGACTAGCGGTTTTCGATCAGAGGCTTTGCATTCCTGCCAATGAGGGGTTAATATCCGCAACCCTTAAAAACCGACGACCTCAGCCGCGAATTTTTTGCGACGAGAACGTTGATTCCCGGTAATGAAAGAAGGTAGCTCTGGATGCCAGCCGTCAA
>Ga0105251_10003313_pt1 | contig 11772 bp, 14 predicted proteins | sample KBSS64metaG_FD_80424 | JGI IMG/M metagenome (GOLD analysis project Ga0105251, IMG submission 80424) | Switchgrass rhizosphere microbial communities from Kellogg Biological Station, Michigan, USA - KBS S6-4 metaG | ecosystem: Host-associated > Plants > Roots > Rhizosphere > Soil | place...
GGCCCGTTCGTGGGGGAGGCCGTAGAGGGATTCGAGTTGTTCCAGCGTGGTGAGCATTGGGACTCCTTATCGATCGGTCAGGTGATGTGTCAGCCACCGAAGCTGCGCTGATAGCCTTGCGCCGATTGCCGTATAGCTTGTGCAACATTAGGGGCTTGTCGGCAGTAATCGTCTTCACGCTTGAGAACAACGTCAAGGGTTTGGAGCAGTGCCCGGATTCGCTCCTCGGGTTTCTCCACCTCACAGATTCCAGCAAACTCCAGGATGCCCAGACGTGAGGCAAAGAAAGATTTATTGCCGGCCAGGTCGAGAGCCAGAGCGTCCTCGGGGAGGTAGGCGGTGGTATTTGCGATGTCATAAGCCGGTGCAAGCCTGGCATCGCTCTTGATCGGGTCGCTATACAACAGGCCGAAATTCTTCAGATGGGCATCGCCATTGCCCACTATGCAACTCAATGCCACGCTGTCGAACAGTTGGTCGAGGGAGCTGCGTTCATGCTCAATTGAACAGTAAACGCGTACGGCTTTGGCGATCATGTTGTAGCTCTTGCTGTATTTCTGTTCTGCAGACAGGCCCATCAGCGTGGTCATGTCTTCGAAGCCCAAGGGGTTGGCCTGCTCATCCCGATCAAAGCGCCGCATGATGAAAAGCTTATGATTCTGCGACAGGTAAAACGGCGGCACGGGTATGCCTGCATCTCTGGCAATGGACATGCACAGGTATTCGTTGATGGCCAATCCCGGAAATTCGTCGCGCCCACTTTTGATGATCAGATCATTGGTTTTTGAAGTGAATTTCTGCTCTGGGGTTTGTGGCTTTTCCGGCACCAGCACCTTGGGCTGAACACCGGAAATTCCTGCTCGCAGGATGTAGCGATCTACCAGGTCAGCAAAAAGATCTTCCGCCCCGTCCCAGGCGAGAATTTCGTCCAGGTTTTCTCCCGTCGACGGAGCGCCGTTGCGCTGAATCAGCTCATTGACTTGGTCCGAGGAAACGAAGACGCGACCGATAGGCGCACTGCTACCAGACAATGCCAGCAGCAACATCGGGTCTACCTTCACTGTCTTGGCAAGGCGATTGCGAAGCTGCTCCAGCACAAACCCTTCTGGCAGGTTCATCTGGAATATCGGATGTAGCTCTCGTCGACGGTATTCATCTGCGCGAACGGGCATTACCAGGCTGAGTGCGCTGGGTGGTAGTGCGTTATCGCCGTAGCGGAAAAGATAGTCGCCTGCACTGGTGAATACGCTGCCGCTGGCGCCTTGAGGGGTATGAACTTGAAGCTTCGGGCTATTCATTGAACAAGTCCTCCACTTCTTCCAGCGTTGGCATGGTGGCAGGTACCAATTTTATTTCACTGCCCAAGGCGGCAATCACTCGAGCGTAGGCATTCATGGAGACCGTTGGGCTGCCTTGCTCGATTTCAATCAGTTTTTGCCGAGTTACGCCCGCCAAGCGCGCCAATTCCGCTTGTTTATAGCCTCGGTTGAGCCGCATGGTGCGCACTTGGCTGCCGATTCTCTGGGTGATGACAGAAGAGTCCATGTCTCGTAGCCATTACATTTATGTTGATAAGTTATGTATACGTTACATTTTGGCATTGTCAAGGTGCCTCGGCACCAAACACCCACGCCAACCGGCGCTCATACCCAATTCGCCCCTTATACGCCTCCCCGCTGTCCACCCAACCCTGCTGCAAATACAGCCCCATCGCCGCCACATTGTCCGTGTCCACCGACAGCTCCAGCGCCTTGATCTGCGGCCAAACCAGGCGCGCGGCGGCGGGGAGGGCTTGCAGGCAGGCTTTGCCAAACCCCAGGCCTTGCTGGTGGCGATCGACTTGCAACGCATGCAGCGTGGCGCTGTGTTCATCCGCCCAATGGGGCAGGCAGGGGGGACGTTTGAGCAGCAGGAAGGCGACGGGCATTTCGTCGGCGAGTAACGCAAAGCCTGCCACGCCAGGGTTCGGATTGACCAGCAGGGTGTTCAGCGCACAGTAGATATCGCCGGAAAACCCCAGTTGTTCGGGATGCACTTCCAGGGCGTTGAGTTGCTGTTGTTGCAGGGCAGTCAACGTCTGATAGGCGACGAGGCGGGTTTCCATCGGCGTAGCATCCGAAATCCTACATAGAAGCGCGGATTCTAGCGGGTTTGCGGTAGTCGCAATTATTTTTTGCAGGAGTGTCGATTGGCCCGGGGCTCAGTCGACTAAGGGTGTCTTCAGTGATTTTTCCCGCAAGGAGTATCGCCATGAGCACCGCCATCAGCAGCTTGATCGAACAATGGAAACAGGCCGTCACAGACAAGGATGTCGAGAAGATTGTCAGCTTTTACGCCGACGATATCGTCGCGTTCGACGCCGTTAGCGCCCTGCAGTTCAAGGGCAAGGCCGCCTATGAGGCGCACTGGAAGGCGTGCATGGAGTTCTGCCCGGGCCCCGGGGTTTTTGACTTTCATGAGATGCATATCGTCGCCGCCGATAACAGCGCCTTTGCCCACTGGCTCGCACACTGTGGCGGCACCGGGCCCGACGGCGTGCTCAAGACCTGCTGGATGCGCGTGAGCGCCGGCTACCAGCGCGTTGGCGGCGAGTGGAAAGTGGTGCATGAGCATTGGTCGGCACCCTTCGACATGGAAACCGGCGCCGGTCTGTTCGACCTGAAACCTTGATCGTCGCGAACTATAGTCAGTTGTCCGAAAACGGAGAATCCCATGAAATACCTCTGCCTGATCTATAGCAACGAGCAGGTGCTGCACGATTCGCCCGACAGTCCCAAGGACCCGGAGTGTTTTGCCTATGCCGAGTCTGTACAGGCCAGCGGGCGGATGCTTGCCGCTGAGCCGCTGGAGTCGGTGACCACCGCCACCACGGTGCGCATGGGCAACGGCAAGCTGTCGATCACCGACGGGCCGTTTGCCGAAACCAAGGAGCAGCTCGCCGGGTTTTACCTGATTGAGGCCAAGGACCTGAATGAAGCGATCCAGGTGGCCGGTGGCATTCCGGCCGCCCGGGTCGGCAGCGTGGAAGTGCGCCCCGTGCGTGAATTGAATCTCTGATCACAACAATAAAACTCAGGAGGTTTCCCATGAGCAATCAACCCAAGCCCGCCGAATTTGAACTGTCCATCAGTCGCTTGATCGACGCCCCTCGCAGCCGCGTGTTTCGCGCCTGGACCGAGCCGGCGTTGGTGCAGCAGTGGTGGGGCCCGCACGGCATGACCACCCCCGAGTGCGAAATGGACCTGTGGGTCGGTGGGCAATTTCGCACCCTGATGCGCGCGCCCGACGGCAGCGAATACCCGACCCAGGGCGTATTCCTCGAAATCACCGCGCCCAGTCGGCTGGTGTTTACCGATGCCTTCACCCCCGGTTGGATCCCCTCGGGCCAGCCGTTCATGACCGCCGAAGTCACCTTTGAAGACGTCGACGGCAAAACCCTCTACACCGCCCGCGCCATGCACTGGAGCGCCGAAACCAAGCAGGCCCACGAAGCCATGGGCTTTCATGAGGGCTGGGGCCAGAGCCTTGACCGGCTGGTGACGCTGGTGACCGAAGGCCTGCGCGATTGACGGTGCAGGCCCGGGTCGAAGCGGTTTATCGCAGCGAATCGCGGCGCATCCTGGCGACCCTGATTCGCCTGCTCGGCGATTTTGACCTCGCTGAAGAAGCCTTGCACGAGGCGTTCTTCGTCGCGGTGGAGCGTTGGGAGCAAGACGGTGTGCCCGACAATCCCCGGGCCTGGCTGGTCTCCACCGGGCGCTTCAAGGCCATCGACCGTTTGCGGCGCCAGGCCCGGTTTGCCGCGCACCAGAACGCGTTGTTGGCTCAGGCTGATGAATTGGAAGAAGCCGACTGGAGCGCTGAAGACGTGGAAGATGACCGCCTGCGCCTGATCTTCACCTGTTGCCACCCGGCGCTGGCGGCGGATGCCCAGGCGGCACTGACCTTGCGTGAGATCTGCGACCTCACCACCGAGGAAATCGCCCGGGCGTTCCTCGCCACACCGTCCACCATCGCCCAGCGCATCGTGCGGGCCAAGGGCAAGATCCGCGAAGCGAAAATCCCCTATCAAGTCCCGTCCCTGGCGGAGTTGCCCGAGCGCCTGGACAGTGTGTTGCGGGTGATTTACCTGGTGTTTAACGAAGGCTATTCGGCGTCCATGGGCGCCGACCTGACCCGAGAGGACCTGACCCGCGAAGCGATTCGCCTGGGCCGATTGCTGATGGAATTGTTGCCGGAGCCGGAAGTGATGGGCTTGCTGGCGCTGATGCTGCTCCACGAATCCCGGCGCCCGGCACGCACCTCGGCCGGCGGCGAATTGGTGCTGCTGGATGAGCAGGACCGTTCGCTGTGGGATGCATCGTTGATTGCTGAAGGATGCGCCTTGGTGGAGAAATCCCTGACCACACGGCGCTTCGGGCCCTACAGCCTGCAGGCGGCGATTGCGGCGGTACATGCCGAGGCGACGAGCGCTGACGAGACCGACTGGCCGCAGATTGTTGGGCTGTACGAGGTGTTGCTCGGGCTGGTGCCGTCGCCGGTGATCGAACTGAATCGCGCGGTGGCCGTTGCGATGCGCGATGGGGCGTTGGCGGGGTTGCAATTGGTGGACGGGATTCTGGCGCGGGGGGAGTTGGTCGACTATCACCTGGCGCACTCGGCGCGGGGCGAGTTTTGTCGGCGATTGGGGCGAGTGGAAGACGCGCGGCGAGCGTTTGAACGGGCGCTGGCGTTGACCCAGCAAGAACCGGAAAAGCGCTTTATCGAGCGGCGTTTGGCCGAACTCAAATAGTACAGGCGCTGGAGATCCAAATGTGGGAGCGGGCTTGCTCGCGAATGCGGTGGATCAGTCACTGAAATGTTGACTGACACACCGCCTTCGCGAGCAAGCCCGCTCCCACATTTGTTCGATGTTGTCTTGATGAATGAGTTACGGCTGCTGACGCGTCGCCGCCAACACGATCTCGCGAATGCACACATGCTGCGGCTGCTGGTAGGCATAGGCAATCGCCGAAGCCACGTCATCCGCGCTCAATACCGTGCCGCCCATGTCCTGTTTCCACGCCTGGTAGCCGCTCTTGATCGCTTCATCGGTGGTGTGGCCCAGCAGTTCGGTTTCCACCGCACCCGGCGCAATGGTGATCACCCGCACATTGTGCGGCGACATTTCTTCCCGCAGGTTTTCCGAAATCCCGTGCACGGCAAACTTGGTGCCTACATAGGCGACATGGTTAGGGAAGGTCTTGCGCCCGGCCACCGAGCTGACGTTGATGATGGTGCCGCCCTTGCGTTCGACCATGCTGGCGGCCACCGCGTGAATGCCGTTCAGCAGGCCTTTCACGTTGACGTCGAGCATCTGCTCCCACTGTGCCGGGTCCTGTTCGCTGACGCTGCCCAGCAGCATCACGCCGGCATTGTTGATCAGTGCATCGGCCGGGCCGAATTGCGCTTCGGCTTCTTTCACCGCCGCCACCAGCGCAGCGCGGTCGGTGATGTCGACACCGCGACTCAAGGTGTTCGGCAGCGCCAGGGCATTCAGCCGGTCGATGCGGCGGGCCAACAGCAACAGCGGGTGGCCGGCGGCCGACAGCAAGCGCGCAGTCGCTTCGCCAATGCCCGAACTGGCGCCTGTGATGATGATCAATGGCTTGCTCATGCTTGAACTCCTGAAATAAGAAAAACAAATAACTAAACGTGGGGCGCAGTATATTTAGGCCTTGAGTGGCTGAAAAATGCCTTATTCCTCTGTCTGTCATCGGTATTAACTATGGATGTGCGTCATCTCAAGGCGTTTCTCGCGGTGTTCGAAGAGCGCAATATCACCGCGGCCGCCCAGCGCCTGTTCATCAGCCAGCCGACGTTGTCGGTGACCATCAAGCAGTTGGAAGAAGAGTTGGGCGTGGCACTGTTTCTGCGCCAGCCTCGCGGGGTTGAAGTCAGCGATGAAGCGCGGGTGTTGTACCCGCAAGCCCGGCGCATGGTGGCCGAGGCCGATGCGTTGAGCCGGTTGTTTCGCGGGCGCGAAAACCGCATCGCCCTGGAACTGGGGGTGGAAGGCGATATTGCCGACAGCCAGATCGAAACCTTCCTGCGCATGGCGCACCAGGGCCTGCCCGGTTTGCTGCTGACCTTGCAGGAAGGCTGCGAAGGAGAAGGGCGCCTGGCGGTGGAGGAAATGTGCTGCGAGGACGAATTATTCCTGCCGCTTTGGGAAGAGCCCTACGTGATGGCGCTGCCGGTTGGGCACCCGATGGCGGCGGGCGGCAAGGAGCAGGCCTGGGCACCGATTGAAGACTGGATCACCTGCCCGCAGCATGATTCCCACCAACGGCTGATGGCCTTGTACGGCCGCTCGCCCCAGGCGGTGGCCGGGCATGCCGGTTCGTTGACCCAGGCCTTGCACATGGTGGCGGCCGGTGTGGGCGTGGCGATGTTGCCGCAGTCGCTGGCGGCGGAGCGGGCCGGGGTGGTGATTCGCCCCTGGCACCTGCCGGCACCGACGCGCCGGGTGGGCTTGTGCTTTGCCGCCCAGGCCCTGGAGTTGCCGGCGTTGCGGGCGCTGCATGAGTATTTCCAGAACAACCGCCCGCCGCAGATTGAAGCGGCCTGACTGCGCCTTTGAATGCACCGCAAATTCAATGTAGGAGCTGGCTTGCCTGCGATAGCGGTGTGTCAGTCACCACCGCTATCGCAGGCAAGCCAGCTCCCACATTTGATCTTCATTGTTGCGAATAGTGTGTTCCGGCCTTACTCCAGCATCTTGCCCAGCAACCAACTGCCTGCCGGGCCGGGCGGATGCTGGCGTGACCACAACGCATCCACCGCCACCGAGCGCGGCCAGCTCCGGGCCTTGATTTCACACAGGTGGTCGCCGCCAAAGCGTTCCACCAGCCAGCGCGGCAGCGGCGCCCAGCCAAAGCCCAGCTGCGCCATTTCCATCAGCATCAGGTAACTGGGCGCCGACCACACACGCCCCAGGCCCCGGGTTTCATTCGGGTTGATGATGCTCGCCAGGCGCAGTTCGCGGTGTTGCTCCAGGGTTTGCTGATCGATGTCCTTAAGGTTTGCCAGCGGATGTTTGGCGGCGACAAACAGCGCGATTTCCGTGCGTTCTTCCACGGCGGTGCTGGTGAGGTCCGGCGGATAAACCTCCTGCTTCTCGATAAACGCAATCTGCGCCCGGCCGCTTTGCACCAGGGCGACCAAGTCCTCGCATTCGGCGATCAGGCATTCCAGCTCCAGGTCCGGGTAGCGCTGTTCGAAGGCGCTGAGGGCGGTTTCGAAACGGTCCGACTGGTAGGTATCGGACATGGCGATACTCAGCTTCGGCTCCAACCCCTGGGACAACTGGCTGGCCGCCAACTCCAGGCGGCTGCTGGCTTCCAGCACCTGCTCGGCGCGTTGCAACAGCACGTGCCCGGCCGGGGTCAGCGTGGGCTTGCGGCTGCTGCGATCAAACAGCACCACGTCCAGGTCAATCTCCAGGCTGGCCACCGCCGCGCTGACGGTGGACTGGCTCTTGCCCAGCTTGCGCGCCGCCGCCGAAAACGAACCCTGGGTTGCCGCCTGCACAAACGCCTGAAGCACTTCATGGGAAGCCATGACTATCGCCTTGATCGATGGTTACTGGTTATGAAGTATCGAGTCAAAGGGTAATGATGGCAACCATCGTCACTCACGGAGAACGGGTCATGACACCCACCAAGTCGATTACTGAACGCGTTTGGCAGGCCATTGGTTTTGAAGGCCTGGCCTTGTTGATCTGTACGCCGCTGCTGGCGTGGATCATGGATAAACCAGCGCTGGAGATGGGCATGGTGACCTTGGCCATCAGCCTTATGGCGCTGGCCTGGAACGTGATTTTCAACGGCCTGTTCGACCGGCTCAAGGCGCGCCTGCAACTGTCCGGCGGGGTGTGGACGCGCGTGCTGCACGCGTTGATGTTTGAAGGCGGCCTGGTGGCGATCTGCGTACCGTTGATTGCCTGGTGGCTGAACATCAGCCTGATGCAGGCGTTTATCCTCGACATCGGCGTGCTGCTGTTTTTCCTGCCGTACACCTATGTGTATCACTGGGGTTATGACGCAGTGCGCGAGCGGATCATGCAAAAACGCCAGGCGAAACAACTCGCCTAGAAAATCCCGGCCAACACCTGGCGTAGCAGCTGTCGAGCCTAGGCGAGGCTGCGTCGGGAGCGACTCGGTTCTGAGCCAGCCATCGGGATCGGCGGTGCGGCCTACGCAGCCTCGCTTAGGCTCGACAGCTGCTACCGGGGGGAAGTCAGGTGAGTTTTAAGGCGCTGACAAAATCCAGGAACGCCCGTACCTTCGCCGCCGGCAAATGCCGCGACGGGTAGAAGGCATACAGCGGGAAGCGCTCATCGGGCCAGTCGGGAAACAACTCGACCAACGCGCCGGATTCGAGCGCTGGCGCAAGCCCGAGGTCGAGCATCTGCGCCACGGCATGGCCATGTTCGCACACGCTGTACAAAGTCCCGGCATCGTTGACCACCAGCCGCCCGCTGGTGGCGACGTTGACGTGCTCGCCGGGCCGGTGGAATTCCCAGCCAAACGGCCGGCCGGTCTGGGAGTCGCGAAAGTCGATGCACACGTGCTGGCCGTCTTCCAGATCCTTCGGGTGGGTCGGGCGGCCATGGCGCTCAAGATAGTCTGGCGACGCCAACGTCAGCACCCGCACTTCCATCAACTTGCGGGCAATCAGTGAGGACGATTGCGGAATACCAAAACGGATGGCCAGGTCAAAGCCATCCGCCACCAAGTCCCCGAGCTGGTCCCGTGTGTGCAGGTCCAACTGCAACTGCGGGTACTGACTCATGAATTCACCGAGCACCGGCCCCAGCACCAGCCGCGAGAAGTACGGGTCGATGTTCACCCGCAACCGCCCGCGCACCGTCAGGGCGCTGTCTGCCGCCGAGCTGGCGGCTTCTTCCAGGCCGGCCAGCAGCGGGGCGATTTCCTGGTAGAAACGCCGGCCTTCGTCGGTCAATTGCACCGAGCGAGTGGTGCGGTCGAACAGGCGAATCCCCAAGCGTTTTTCCAGCCGCGAAATGGCCCGGCTGACCCCCGAAGGCGTCATCTCCAGGCTGTCGGCAGCGCGGGCAAAACTGCCGCTGTCGACCACGGCAGCCAGTACGCCCATGCCGCCGGCCAGTCCTGGATCAAAACTCATGGGTGATTGCCTGTCAGGTATCCGAAAGCATTGATGCTAGCGGAGAATCTGGGCGCGTTACAGAAACATCCCGCCCGACGCCTCGACGCGCTGCCCGGTGATCCAGTTGCTGCCATCGGCCAGCAGGGTGGAAATCGCCCCGCCAATGTCATCCGGCAAGCCCGCGCGACCGAGTGCGGTGTTGTTGGCGACCATCGCGTTCACGTTTGGATTGTCCCGTACCGCGCCGCCGCTGAAGTCGGTGGCAATCGCGCCGGGGGCCAGGGTGTTGACGGTAATCCCGCGGGCGCCCAATTCCTTGGCCTGGTAGCGGGTCAGCACTTCCACCGCGCCTTTCATCGAGGCGTACGCCGCGTAACCCGGCAGGCTGAAGCGCGCCAGGCCGCTGGAGATATTGATGATGCGGCCGCCATCGCTGATCAGCGGCAGCAGTTTCTGGGTCAGGAAAAACGGGCCCTTGAAGTGGATCGCCACCAGTTGGTCAAACTGCGCTTCGGTGGTTTCGGCGAAGCTGGCGTGGGCGCCAATCCCGGCGTTGTTGACCAGGAAATTGAAGTGCGCCTGGCCGAACACGTCCTTCAACACCGAGCCGACCTGGGCGGTGAATGCATCGAAGGTGGCGCTTTGGCTGACGTCCAGTTGCAGCATCGCCGCCTTGCCGCCCAGCGCTTCGACTTGGGAGACTACGGCCTGGGCTTCGTCCGCCGCGCTGTGGTAGGTGCCGATGATGTCGACGCCTTGTGCCGCCAAGTGCAGCGCAGCGCTTTTACCCAGGCCGCGGCTGGCGCCGGTGATGAGTGCGATTTTACGGGTCATGGTGGAGTCCTCGGAGCAGGTGAGTGTTCGTGGGACTGAGTGTATTTGTCCGGCCATAACGTGATAAACAGAGCTATACCGGAATCACTGGCCGGATAAGGCGAACAATCCCATGAACAAACTGGAGTTGCTGCGCACCTTCGTGCGCGTCACCGAACTCTCGAGTTTCACCCAGGCGGGCGAGAGCCTGGGCCTGCCGCGCTCGACCGTGTCCGAGCATGTACAGGCCCTGGAAGAGTTGGTCGGTGCGCGCCTGTTGCAGCGCACCACGCGCAAGGTCCAGGCCACCCAGGATGGTCGCGTGCTGTATGAGCGCAGCAAGGATTTGCTGTCGCATATGGAAGAGCTGGAAGGCTTGTTTCGTCAGGATGAGGCGCAACTGGCGGGGCGGATTCGCGTGGACATGCCCAACGTCATGGCCCGGGAACTGATCCTGCCGCGCCTTCCGGAATTCATGGACCTGCACCCGCTGATCGAGCTGGAAATCAGCAGCACTGACCGCCAGGTCGACCTGCTGGCCGAAGGTTTCGACTGCGTGTTGCGGATTGGCGCGCAGCCGGACCAGTCGGTGGTGGCGCGGCTGTTAGGCAGCATGACGATGATCAATTGCGCCAGCGCGACTTACCTGCGACGTCACGGCATACCCGAGACGCTCGACGATTTGGCCCACCATCAACTGGTGCATTACGTACGCCCGTTGGGCTCGCGTTCGCCGGGGTTTGAATACGTACAGGGCAACAAGGTGCACCGGGTTCCCATGGCCGGGCGGGTGACCGTCAACAGCACGGATGCGTATCGGGCAGCGTGCATCGGCGGGTTCGGCCTGACTCAGGTGCCGGTGCTGGGCATTGTCGATCTATTGGCCAGTGGTGAGTTGGTGGCGGTGCTGCCGGACTATCCGCCACCCGCGCTGGACGTGTCCCTGCTGTACGCGGGCCAACGGCATTTGCCGCTGCGGGTGCGGGTGTTCATGGATTGGCTGGCGGCGATCCTGCAATCCCGGCTTTAACGCCGGGCTGACAACTGCTGCGGCGCCAGGAAAGCATCGTGGAAGTAATCCCGAAACGCCTGCATCGCCGGGGTGAAGTCGCGCTCGCGGTGCCAGGCCAGGCCGACACTCATGGGCGTGACCTTGTCGGTGACGCTCACGGTTTCGATGCGCTTGCCCTCCAGCGACCACGGGCGATGCACCAGGTCCGACAGAATCGCCACGCCGCTGCCGTTGGCAACCATGCTGCGCACCGCCTCCACCGAACTGGTGCGCAGCCGCACCTTGGGCGTTTGCCGGGCCTGTTCCCAGTAGCGCATGGCGCTTTGTTCGGCCTCGTCGACGGTGAGGAAAATGTACGGCTCCCTGGCCACATCCGCGAGGCTCACGGCCGGGCGTTCGCACAACGGGTGATGGCTGGGCAGCCACAGGCGGCGTTCGGAGTTGAAGAGGATTTCCGAGACGATGTCCGGGTGGGTGAGGTTGGCGGTGAGTACCACGGCCATGTCGAACTGGCCGTTGAGCAGGCCGTGTTCGATGGCCTGGCGTTCCTGTTCGAAGACCTCGATGGTCACGTCCGGGTGCCAGTGTTCCATGCGTTGCAAATGGTGCGGCAGGAAGTAACCGAGCACGGTGTAGCTGGCGGCCACCCGCAGTACGCCGCTGGCGCGGTAGTCCGGCAACGGGCTGTTCAGGGCGTCGTCGACACTGCGCACAATCACGTAGGCCCGGTTGAGAAAATGCCGCCCGGCATCGGTCAGGCTCATGCCCTGGGCCGA
>Ga0105251_10003321_pt1 | contig 11751 bp, 9 predicted proteins | sample KBSS64metaG_FD_80424 | JGI IMG/M metagenome (GOLD analysis project Ga0105251, IMG submission 80424) | Switchgrass rhizosphere microbial communities from Kellogg Biological Station, Michigan, USA - KBS S6-4 metaG | ecosystem: Host-associated > Plants > Roots > Rhizosphere > Soil | place...
CCCCACAACACGCCCTGCACGTTGATGCCCAGGGTGCGCTCGACCTGTTCCGGGCTGACGTCCAGCAGCGCGTCGATCTGCGCGACCCCGGCGTTGTTGACGATAATGTCGAAGCCGCCGAGGGCCTGGTGTGCGTGTTCGACCGCCGCCACTACCTGGTCGCGCTTGGACACGTCGGCGATAAACACCGAGGCCTTGCGCCCCAGGGCCACGACTTCGGCGGCCACGGCTTCGAGCTTGGCGCCATTGATGTCGACCAGGGCGATGTCGGCACCGTCCTGTGCCAGGCGCAGGGCGATGGCCCGACCAATGCCCTGCCCGGCGCCGGTCACCAGTGCAACTTTTCCAGCGATACCCATGATGATCTCCTGCAAGGGTTAGAGAAGTCCTGTCTATCGCAGGTGGGCACGCAGGCTGTCGAGAGGCACGTCATTCAGTGGGCGGGCTGAGACGGGACGTCTCACTTGTAAAACCGGGCGGTTATGCCTAGCTTATGCGCCCCCCGCCCTGCGCTTTAAGGCCCTCCCCCATGGTTTTGCGTTTTCGTCCTGTCGTCAGTACACGTTTCGCCCTCGGCCTGCTGCTCAGCGGCGGGATCGGCAACAGTTGGGCGGCACAACTCGAGCTGCCGGCGGTGCAGGTCCAGGGCGAGGACACGTCAGGCTATCGCGCAGACACCGCCTCGGTCGGCGGCTTCAACGAGGCGCCGCTGCTGGACACTCCTGCCTCGATCACGGTGATCAATGCGGCGCTGATCAAGGACCAGCAAGCGCGCCTGCTCAGTGAAGTGCTGCGCAACGACGCTTCGGTGGGCGATAGCTACGCCCCCATCGGCTACTACGAAAATTTCGTGGTGCGCGGTTTCTCGCTGAATGCGGCGAGCAGCTACAAGATCAACGGGCGCACCATCACCGGCGAGCAGAACGTCGCCCTGGAAAACAAGCAGCAGGTGGAAGTGCTCAAGGGCCTGGCCGGTTTGCAGAGCGGGATTTCCGAGCCCAGCGGCGTGATCAACTACGTGACCAAGCGTCCGGAAGACGTGCGCCAGGTGACGGTGTCCACCGATGACCGCGGCAGTGGCTATATCGCCACCGATGTGGGTGGCTGGTTTGGCAGCGAGCAGCAATTCGGCCTGCGGGCCAACGTCGCCCATGAAGACCTCAATGCCTATGTGGAGCACGCCAACGGCCAGCGCGACTTTGTGTCCCTGGCCTTCGACTGGAACATCAGCCCCGACGCGGTGCTGCAACTGGACGCGGAATACCAGAACAAACAACAGCGCTCGGTACCGGGCTACCAGTTGCTGGGCGGCACCGAGGTGCCCCACGACGCCTCGCCGAAAAAACTGCTGGGCCACCAGAGCGGTTCCAGGCAGGTCGGCATCGATTCGCTGAACCTCAACGGCAGGTTCGAGTACCGCTTCAGCGACCAGTGGAAAGGCAGCGTCAGCGCCGCGCGCAGCAAGGTGGTGATCGATGACTACAGTTCGTTTGCCTGGGGCGGCGACACCAACGGTGTCGGCAACCACTTCACGCCCGAAGGCAACTACGACGTCTACGACTACCGCAGCCCCGACGACACCCGCCGTGACGATGAAGTCCAGGCGGCGATGACCGGCCTGTTCGACACCGCAGGCATCGGCCATGAACTGACCTTCGGCACCAGCGCGTTTCGCCGGGTGATCGACAAGCGCAAGTCCGTCAACGAGTACATCGGCACGGCCAATATCGACGCTGACGCGCCGACGTTCACGCCCACCGACAAGCCGTTGAACGACAGCCATCGCACCCTCGACAGCCGCCAGTATGGCCTGTTCATCACCGACCGCATCCGCCTCAACGAGCACTGGCAAACCCTCCTCGGTGGCCGCGAAGTGCGCCTGGATGAAAAAGCTTTCGACGGCGTCACTGGCAACCAGGCCCGCCACACCCAGCAATACGTGTTCCTGCCCCAGGCATCGTTGATCTACAAACCGGTGGAAAACATCTCGCTGTACACCAGCTACAGCAAAGGCCTGTCCCTGGGCGGCACCGCCCCCTGGTTTGCCAGCAACGCCGATGAAACCCTGGCCCCGACCACCTCGCGGCAAATCGAGGCCGGGGTAAAATACGACTGGCGTCGCATCAGCTTCGCCGCCGCTGTGTTCCAGACACGCCAGGCCTACCAGTACGCCAGGCCGGATGGCGCCGGCCAGTTCACCTACGTGCAGCAGGGCGAACAGAAAAACACCGGCGTGGAACTGTCGGCCAACGGCTGGGCCACCGAGCGCCTGCAGATTTCCACCAGCGTGGCGGCGATTCGTGCACGGGTCAGCGGCAGCGGCACACCGGCATACGAAGACCACCAGGCGATCAACGTGCCCAAGCTGCGCGCCAGTGTGTACGCCGATTATGCGTTGCCGTGGGTCAATGGCCTGGCGGTGCTCGGCGGCGTGCAATACAGCGCCAAGAAGTACGCCAATCGCAGCGGCAATGTGGAGGTGGGGGATTACGCGGTGGTCAACGTCGGCAGCCGCTACACCACCCGGGTCGACGGCTACGAGACGGTGTTGCGCCTGAGCGTCGACAACCTGTTCGACAAGCGCTACTGGCGCGACGCGGGCGAGTACATGGGCGATGACTATCTGTTCCAGGGCGCGCCGCTGACGGCGCGCCTGAGTGCTTCGGTGAACTTCTGACACTTACTGCTGTGGCGAGCGGGCTTGCGAATCGTCGCACCGCCCGCGTTGGGGTGCGAAGCGCCCCTGATGAAGACGAATGGGGTATATCAGGCACTCCTCTGCGCCTGGTTTTGGGGCTGCTGCGCAGCCCAGCGCGGGACAAGCCCGCTCACCACAAAAGAGCCGTCTTCAACCGCCTTATTCAGGCATCTTGCGGAAACCTACCGCGAGGCGGTTCCAGCTGTTGATGGTGGCGATGACCACGCTCAGGTCGACTTGCTCCCGGGGGCTGAACTCGGCGGCGAGCGCGGTGAAGTCTGAGTCCGGGGCGTGGGTCTGGCTCAGCAGCGTCAGGCTCTCGGCCCAGGCCAATGCCGCGCGTTCACGCGGGGTGAAGAATGGCGTTTCGCGCCAGGCCGACAAGGTGTACAGGCGACGCTCGGTCTCGCCACCCTTGCGGGCATCGGCGGTGTGCATGTCCAGGCAAAAGGCACAGCCGTTGATCTGTGAGACCCGCAGGCGGATCAGCTCCAGCAATGGCAGTTCGATGGACAGTTTGCCGACGGCGGCTTCCAGGGCGAGCATGGCTTTCATGGCGTCTGGGGAAGCGGTGTAGAAATCGGTACGGGCTTGCATGGGGAACTCCGGAACGGTGGGAAGTGGTGGCTAGGTTAGCCACCGGGCCGTAGGGGAGAAATAGCCAATTACGGGGAAGAACAGGTGACCAATGGCGCGATCAACCTGGTAATGGAATTACCCGCAACGGTCGCACCGACTTATAGGAAAAACTCGAATAGATCTCCTTGACGCACGGCAGCGTCTGCAACACCTCCCGCGCAAACTCGCCGAACGACTCCAGGTCCCTGGCCACCACCTCGAGCAAAAAGTCATAGCGTCCCGACACGTTATGACAGGCCACGATTTCCGGAATATCCAACAGGCGTTGCTCGAACGCCCGGGCGATTTCCTGGGTGTGGCTCTCCATCATGATGCTGACAAACGCCGTCACCCCATACCCCAGCGCCTTGGGCGAGAGGATCGCCTGGTAGCCGCTGATCACCCCGCTTTCCTCCAGGTTCCTGACCCGTCGCCAGCACGGTGAAGTGGTCAGGGACACGCGGTCGGCCAGCTCGGCCACGGTTAAACGGGCATTACCCTGCAGGGCGTTTAATAACGCTTTGTCGGTGCGATCCAGCGTGATGGGCATGACGTGCCTCTGTTTATTGTTTTTAGCGAGTTTTCATCCCAGGACAAGGGATTTGTCGGCAAAGTTTGGAAAATACGGCCGTGGTTATAAGCATAGCATTGTAGGAAATAAGGAGCGCCCGACATGAATACTAAACACAATGCATTCGGCTTTTCCACCCGTGCCATCCACCACGGCTACGACCCCAAGGACCACCACGGCGCACTCGTGCCGCCGATCTACCTGTCGGCCACGTTTGCCTTTCCCACCGCCGAATACGGCGCCGCCTGTTTCGCCGGCGAGGCCGGCGGCCATTTCTATACGCGCATTTCCAACCCGACCCTGGCGCTGCTGGAGTCCCGCATGGCCAGCCTGGAAAACGGCGAGGCGGCGGTGGCGTTCAGTTCGGGCATGGGCGCGATTGCCGCGACGTTCTGGACCCTGCTGCGCCCAGGCGATGAGGTGATCGTCAGCCAGACGCTCTACGGCTGCACCTTCGCCCTGCTGCATCACGGTATCGGCGAATTCGGCATCAAGGTGCGCCACGTGGACCTCACCGACCTGGCGGCCCTGCAAGCGGCACTCAGCCCCGCCACCCGCATGATCTACTGCGAAACCCCGGCCAACCCCACCCTGCAACTGGTGGACATCGCCGCCGTGGCCGCCCTCGCCCATCAACAGCCGAACGTGACCGTGGTGGTGGATAACACCTACTGCACGCCGTACCTGCAACGCCCCCTGGAACTGGGCGCCGATGTGGTGGTGCACTCGGCCACCAAGTACCTCAGCGGCCATGGCGACATCACCGCCGGCATCGCCGTGAGCAACCAGGCCCTGGCCCAGCGCATTCGCCTGCAAGGCCTCAAGGACTTGACCGGCGCGGTGATGTCGCCCCAGGACGCTTCGCTGTTAATGCGCGGCCTCAAGACGTTGGCCCTGCGCATGGACCGCCATTGCAGCAACGCCCAGGCCGTGGCCGAAGCCTTGCAGGCGCATCCCGCCGTGGAGTGGGTGACGTATCCGGGGCTGCGCGGCTTCGCGCAACACGCATTGGCGGCGCGGCAGATGAGCCAGGCCGGCGGCATGATCGCCTTCGAACTCAAGGGCGGGATCGACAGCGGACGACGCTTCATGAATGCCCTCAAGCTGTTCACCCGCGCGGTCAGCCTGGGCGACGCCGAGTCACTGGCCCAGCACCCGGCGAGCATGACCCATAGCACCTACACCCCTGAAGAACGCGCGCACCACGGCATCAGCGAAGGCCTGGTGCGTTTATCGGTGGGGCTTGAGGACGTTGCCGACCTGTTGGCGGACGTGCAGCGGGCGCTGGCCAAGTGCACCCGCGCCGTGCCACGCCAAGCGCTCAAGCCTCTCGCGCCTTCACCTTCAAATGCCGCGCATACCAAGGCCGCTGCGGCACGCGCTTGAACAGGCCCTGCAACAGGTGCTCGTCCTCGCCAAAGGTAATGCGCAAGGCGAGCTTCATGGTCTCCGGGTCCATCTCCATCGACTTGCCCATCTGCAACCCCGGGGTGGTGCTGCAGCCATGGGTGTCCGGGCCCAGCCACGGGTCGTCGACTTCGACCCAACGCCCCGGGGCGAACCAGGCCACGCCGTTGACGTCCAGGCGCCTGACTTCGCCGGGGTTGAAGCGTTCGTGGGCTCGGTACCAGTCCTCGATACGGTCGTCGATCCAGCCGTGGAAGTGCCAGAACACCGGGTTCACATGAGATGAAAACGGGTCGCCGAGGAAGTCGTTTTCTGCCGCGTACCAGCGCGGGGCAAAGTCTGCCGGGTCGCGGGCCAGGGGGACCGGCGCGCCGTTGGACGGGTCGCGGGGCACCGAGGCCCAGCGCATGTGCAGCCAGTCGTGCAGGCCCAGTTCCATTTCGGAGCCGAGCTGGCCCAAGGTCAGTCTGGCCAGGTAGCGCGGGTCGCGGTACTGCGATTCCCAGACCTGGAAGTTGCTGTGGTAGGTCTCGGCGGCCTTGATGTCGCTGACCCACTGGGTGTATTCGCTGTCGTCCGGGGCTGACCAGGTGGGCGGCAGCGCGAAGCCGTCGTGGTTGTCGAAGTAACGCAGGAAGCCTAGGCGGTCGCGCTCCAGCGCCGGTTGCGGTTCGGGGAATACGGGCCACGAGGGCAGATCCTGCATGGAACGCGCGGTGCCGAGCATATGCCGGTGCATGAAGAAAAAATCGATGCCCGAGCCGTTGCGGTCTTTGTGTTTGCCACGGGCGTCACGCTCCTTGCCGCGCGGGCCGGGTTGCCAGCCGATGCCGCGCAGGGCGTCGCGTTTTTCTTCGGAGAGTTTGTGCCACTGGTCACGGGTGGCGTGCCACAGCTGGTGAAACAGGCGGTGCTCCGGGGCAATCAGCCAGGCCAGCAGGGTCGGGTTGAGGCCGATGCGTTGGCGGGCTTCGGGAAACAGCTGTTTGTGGGCGATAAAGCGGTTGTCACGTTCGGTCAAGGCCAGGGGGCGATCCAGGTCGAGGATGTGCCCGCTGAGGGTGCTGCTGCCGGCGTTGGCGAAGTCGGCCCAGACTTCATCGAGGGTCATCTTGAACTCATAGGCGGGCCTGCCGTCGAGGGCATCGCGGTCGATCAGGCGCCAGTAGAGCAAGGCGCCCTCGCCCGTCAGCAGGTCACCGAGCACGCGGTAGCGCGGTTCGCCGTCGGCGCGCAGGTTGGCGGCGGTGTCCAGGTAGCCGCGCAGGCCACGGCCACGGGGGGCGATGTCGAGCAGCAGTTCCAGGCCTTGCAGCGGCAGGCCCTTGAGGCCGGCGTCGCGGCCTTCCAGGCGCAGGCGCCACACCCCGCGCAAGGTGTTGGCCAGGTGCTGCCCGGCGGTGTCGGCCAGGTCCACGGTGGCTTCGCCGGGGGTGATGGGGAATTCTTCTTCGCGCGTCAACTCGCGATGGGCATAGAAAGCGGCCGGCACAGCCGCGCCGGTCAGCGCCAAGCCTGCGATGAACCCACGTCGAGAGATGGTCATTGTCTACCTTAGGAAACGGCTTTATCAGAGCTAGAACGTTTGCAGGCCGGGGAAATTTACCGCCCTGCCCGTGCCGCCTAAATTTCCCCGCGCACCACTCGTTCTTCCCTGATAGCGAAGGCCTCAACTGACTGAGATGGCAATGACAAAACCACGTTCGAAAAAGGCGCTGTACATCGGCGTGCCGCTGGCACTGGCCATCGGTGCCAGCGCAGGCTTCCTGGCCTGGGATCACTGGTTCAAGGGCAATGCCGGCTACCCGCTCGCCGTGATCAAGCAGGCCAATGAACTGCAGGACCGCCTGCTGTCGTTCGACAGCCACATCACCGTGCCCATGGACTTCGGCACCGCCGGCAACGAGGCGGACAAGGACGGCAGCGGCCAGTTCGACCTGGCCAAGGCGGCACGCGGTCGCTTGTCCGGCGCAGCCCTGACGATCTTCGGCTGGCCGGAAATCTGGAATGGCCCCAATGCCCCGCACAGGCCTACTGACGGCTTTGTCGAGGAAGCCCGCCACGAGCAGGAGGTGCGCTACAAGATCATCTCCGGCATGGTGCGTGACTTCCCCAATCAGGTCGGCATCGCCTATACCCCGGATGACTTTCGACGCCTGCATGGCGAAGGCAAGTTCGCGATTTTTATCAGCATGCTCAACGCCTACCCGCTGGGCAATGACCTGAACCAGCTGGACCTGTGGGCCGCCCGTGGCATGCGCATGTTCGGCTTCAGTTATATCGGCAATAACGCCTGGTCCGACTCATCGCGCCCACTGCCGTTTTTCAATGATTCCGTCGATGCCCTCGAAGGCCTGTCGGACATCGGCAAGCAAGCAGTGCAGCGCCTCAATGACCTGGGGGTGATCATTGACGTGTCGCAGATGTCGACCAAGGCCCTGGAGCAAGTCGCGCACCTGAGTCGCACGCCGATGGTGGCGTCCCACTCGGCACCGCGCGCGTCGGTGGACATCCCGCGCAACCTCAGCGACAAGGAACTGCAACTGATCAAGAACAGTGGCGGCGTGGTGCAGGTGGTGGGCTTCCCGGCCTACATACGCCCCCTGAGCCAGCCGACCCAGGACAAACTCAACACCCTGCGCGCGCGTTTCGACCTGCCGCCGCTGCCCAACCTGGCCATGGCCCTGATGCCGGGGGACGCGATCATCGCGGCATGGCCGGAGCAGAAGTTCGGCCAGTACGCCCAAGGGCTGTACGGGATTCTTGAGGAAGAACCCAAGGCCACGCTCAAGGACTGGGGCGACGCCGTCGACTACACCGTGCGCAAGATCGGGATCGATCACGTCGGCATCGCTTCGGACTTCAACGACGGCGGCGGCCTCGACGGCTGGAACAACGTCGGCGAAATCCGCAACGTCACCGCCGAACTGATCCAGCGCGGCTACTCCGAAGCCGACATCGCCAAGCTGTGGGGAGGCAACTTCCTGCGGGTGTGGGACCAGGTACAAAAAGCCGCCAGACCCTTGGCCAACCGCTAATCACCTAGAAGCAAGTCCATGACTGACCGCCGTACGTTTCTCAAGCAGGCCGGGGTATTCGCCGCCAGCCTGCCATTGGGCGCTGCACTCATCCCGCAGGCACTGGCTGCCACCACCACGGATGACCCATGGACGGGGTTCAAGCAGCTGTTCAACCAGGACCCGGATTACCTGCACTTCTCCAACTTCCTGGTGGCCTCGCACCCCAGGCCGGTACGCGAGGCTATCGAGCGTTACCGCGCCCAGATCGACCGCAACCCAGGGCTCGCCATGGACTGGGACCTGGAGGAAACCTGGAAGCGCGAAGGCCAGGTACGCGAATGGGCCGGCCGCTACCTCAAGGCCACCCCGGCGCAGATCGCCCTGACCGGCAGCACCTCCGAAGGCCTGGCGATGATCTATGGCGGCATCAAGGTGCGCCCGGACCAGGAAATCCTCACCACCGTGCATGAGCATTACGCGACCCAGAACGTGCTGGATTTTCGCGTACTCAAGGAAGGCACCCAGGTGCGCCGGATCAAGCTGTTCGAGCGGGCCAGCCAGGTCTCTGCCGATGAGGTGCTGGGGAATATCCAGCGCAATATCCGACCCAACACCCGCGTGCTGGGCATGACCTGGGTACAGTCCGGCAGCGGCGTAAAACTGCCCATCGGCGAGATCGGCAAGCTGGTGGCGGCGCACAACCGCAACCGCGACGACAAGGACCGCCTCCTCTATGTGGTGGATGGTGTGCATGGTTTCGGCGTGGAAAACCTCGACTTCCCCGACATGCATTGCGACTTCTTTATCGCCGGTACCCATAAATGGATGTTCGGTCCGCGGGGTACCGGGCTGGTGTGCGCGCGCAACCCTGAAAACACCTACGTCACGCCCATGGTGCCGACCTTCTCCGAAGACAAGGACTTCGCCACCATCATGACCCCCGGCGGCTATCACGCCTTCGAGCATCGCTGGGCCGCGGATGAGGCCTTCAAGCTGCACCTGCAACTGGGCAAGGCGCCGGTCCAGGCGCGCATCCATGGGCTGAACGCCGAACTCAAGGAGCAATTGCTGGCACACCCGCAGATCGAACTGGTCACGCCGCGCAGCCCCGAACTGTCTGCCGGCTTTACCTTCTTCCGGGTCAAGGGCCAGGACAGTGATCGGGTGGCGGCCTACATGCAGAAGAACCGCGTGGTGATCGACGCGGTGGACCGCGACGTCGGCCCGGTGATCCGCACGGCGCCAGGCCTGCTCAACAACTCCGACGAAATCCAGCGCTTCATGACCCTGCTCAGCCAGCGGTTGTGACGCGCCTTTTTCCCTTTGCACGAGAGGCCCCTATGACGCCACTGCGACTCAACCCCCTGACGACCCTGGCACTGACCGCCCTGTGCGGCGCGCTGCTGCCGGGCCTGGCCCAGGCTGCCACGCCGCAACCAGGCAAAGTGTTCAAGGACTGCAAGGACTGCCCGGAAATGGTGGTACTGCCCGCCGGCACCTTCACCATGGGGACGCCGGAAGACGAAGTCGGCCGCGAGCCGGACGAAGGCCCGATGCATGAAGTGACCTTCGCCAAGCCGTTCGCCATGAGCCGCTTCCACATCACCGCCGGCGAATGGGACAGCTATATCCGCCAGACCGGGGTGAAGATCGCCGACGGCGACACCCGCCCCGGCCGCGAATGCATCGCCAGCAAGCCACGCTACCCCCAGGGCCCGCGCCAGCCGGCGGTGTGCATGGACATGGACGACATCAAGCACTACGTGGCCTGGCTGTCGAAAAAGACCGGCCAGCAGTACCACATGGTCAGCGAAGCCCAGCGCGAATACGCCGCACGCGCCGGCTCCACCGGGCCATTCCCGTTCCCGTTCGACGAGGGCAAGGGCTACAGCATCGCCAAGCATGCCAACACCTACGGCCCGGCGGACGGCTACAGCTATTCCTCGCCCGTGGGCAGCTACCCGCCGAATGCGTTTGGCATGTACGACATGCATGGCAATGTCTATGAGCGGGTGGCCGACTGCGAGCACTCCAGCTACATCGGCGCGCCCACCGACGGCAGCGCATGGATGGAGCCAAACTGCGAGGGCTACATGATTCGCGGCAATGACTGGGGCGAGGCGCCGGTGTTTTCGCGCTCGGGCAACCGCAACAACATCTATCCGCAGACACGGGGGGATTGGATTGGCTTCAGGGTCGTGCGCGATCTCTGAAGCTGACGGGATTTAATCTGGGAGGGGGCTTGCTCCCGATGGGGTGCGGCAGTCGACATCGCCATTGACCGATACTCCGCCATCGGGAGCAAGCTCCCTCCCACAGTCAAATCGTGCGCGGCTTAGACCCCCTTCTGCGCCAGCAACTCCAGGCCTTCATGCAACGCCGGGAACAGGCTGTTATTGAAGTTGTTCCAGCGCAGTTCGAGGATGGTGTCGTCCGGCGAAATTTCGGTCTTGAGCACGTCGTGGAACACTTCGCCGGAGTCGATGCCGTTGTCCACGTAGTGGAACGAGGCGCCAGTCAGGTACAGCGGTTCACACGGCTGCGTCTGCTTGGTCGCCCAATCCACCACGGCTTGTCCGCGGGCACCGTACAAGGCATTCCAGGTGGCGTAGGCACCCCGGCGCTCATAGGGCGATTCGATACGGGTGATACCGGGGTGGATGTTCATGATGCGACGGGCAAACGGCGCACCGGGGCGCACCAGCTCGTCCAGGATCACCAGCAGGCCGTCGAGCACCACGATATCGGCCTTCAATTCCACCAGGGTGTCATGCAGGCGACGTTCGAAATCCTGCTTGCCGGCAACGTGTTCCGCGCTGCCCCGAGGCAGGCGCCGATAGGTGGACGGCACGCTCAGCAGCAGATCGTTGACCAGGCGCCCCTGCACCCGCAGGTCGGCCGGGTACAGCCACTGGCGGCCGGGCTTATAGGCAAAGCCGTAGTCGGCCACCAACTGCTGGTCCCGCGGGTTCTGCTCATCGTCGTCATATATCACGCCCACCAGGTTGTAGGCCTCGCCCAGTGACGTGTCGTTGAGCGACCCCACCAGAAACTCCAGCACCGACTTCATGTAGCGCTCGTGGTCCTTGTAGGCCACCGGCTGGCCGGCCTTGTCGGCAGCGGCATTGCGCAGGGACCACACGTACACCAGGTTCTTTTTCGTCATTGTTTCGCTCTCGCTGGAAAGATCAGGCACGCGCCGATACGCGTGCGCCTACACCACAAGAACGAACCAGCCCACGCGCAATTTATCCGCCACCACCACCGCCGGGCACGCCGAGCTAAATAGTCGCGCCAATCCTTCGTTTGTCATGGGTAAGGGTCTGTGTGCCCAGCCCCCTCTTTTTCACTTTCCGGGAAGTACTTATGACCGACCCCAAGCGCGGCGCCTTCACAGGTTTGCTTGCATTGCTCAGGCCGTTTCGCACCATCGTGAC
>Ga0105251_10003325_pt1 | contig 11738 bp, 10 predicted proteins | sample KBSS64metaG_FD_80424 | JGI IMG/M metagenome (GOLD analysis project Ga0105251, IMG submission 80424) | Switchgrass rhizosphere microbial communities from Kellogg Biological Station, Michigan, USA - KBS S6-4 metaG | ecosystem: Host-associated > Plants > Roots > Rhizosphere > Soil | place...
TGCCTCAGGCAACACATTATCCTGTGGCTCCCACAGGATTTCTGATGCCTCAGGCAACACATTATCCTGTGGCTCCCACAGGATTTCTGATGCCTCAGGCAACACATTATCCTGTGGCTCCCATAGGGTTTCTGATGCCTCAGGCAACACATTATCCTGTGGGAGCGGGCTTGCCCGCGAAGAGGCCGATACAGACACCCTCACTTGGACAGGTAACGCATTCCTTCTTCCAACCCCTGCAAGGTCAGTGGATACATCTTGTCCTCGATCAGATCCCGCACCAGGTGGGTCGACGCCGTGTAATCCCAGGCCTGCTTTGGATAAGGGTTGATCCAGATGATCTTCTTGAATTTCTCCATGAAGCGCTGGATCCACACGTAACCGGCTTCTTCGTTCCAGTGTTCCACGCTGCCACCCGGCTGGGTGATTTCGTAAGGCGCCATGGCCGCATCACCGACGAACACCACCTTGTAGTCATCGCCATACTTGTGCAGCAGGTCGAAGGTGGAGAAGCGTTCTGATGTACGCCGCAGGTTGTTCTTCCACACCGACTCATAAACGCAGTTGTGGAAGTAGTAATACTCCAGGTGCTTGAACTCGGTCTTGCAGGCCGAGAACAACTCTTCGCAGACCTTGACGTGGGCGTCCATCGAACCGCCGATGTCGAACAGCAACAGCAGCTTCACCGTGTTGCGCCGCTCCGGGCGCATCTGGATGTTCAGCAGCCCGGCGTCACGTGCGGTGTGGTCGATGGTGCCGTCGATGTCCAGCTCTTCGGCTGCGCCTTCGCGGGCGAACTTGCGCAGGCGGCGCAGGGCCAGCTTGATGTTGCGCGTGCCCAGTTCGACCTGGTCGTCGAGGTTCTTGTACTCGCGCTGGTCCCACACCTTGACCGCCTTGCCCTGGCGTCTGCCGGCCTCGCCGACGCGAATGCCTTCGGGGTTGAAACCACCCGAGCCGAACGGGCTGGTGCCGCCGGTGCCGATCCACTTGTTGCCGCCGGCGTGGCGTTCCTTCTGCTCTTCGAGGCGTTTCTTGAATGCCTCGATCAGCTTGTCCAGGCCGCCCAGCGACTGGATCTGAGCACGTTCTTCGTCGCTCAGCGAGCGCTCGAACTCCTTGCGCAGCCATTCATCGGGGATCAGCGCCTCGATGTGCTGGTCAAGGTTTTCCAGGCCCTTGAAGTAGGCGGCGAAGGCACGGTCGAACTTGTCGAAGTGGCGCTCGTCCTTCACCAGGATGGCGCGGGCCAGGTAATAGAAAGCGTCCATGTCGGCGAACACCACGCCTTTTTGCATGGCGTGGTGCAGGTCGAGCAGTTCGCGTACCGATACCGGCACCTTGGCCGCGCGCATTTCATTGAACAGGTTGAGCAACATGGCCCGGCTCCTGTCAGCGGTTGCCGCGCCGGCTCATGAAGGCCAGGCGCTCGAGCAGGGTCACGTCCTGCTCGTTCTTCACCAGGGCGCCAGCCAGCGGCGGGATGGCCTTGGTCGGGTCGCGTTCGCGCAGCACGGCTTCGCCGATGTTGTCGGCCATCAGCAACTTGAGCCAGTCGACCAGCTCGGAGGTGGACGGTTTCTTCTTCAGGCCCGGCACCTTGCGCACGTCGAAGAACACGTCCAGTGCTTCGCTGACCAGCGACTGGCTGATGTTCGGGTAGTGCACGTCGACGATCTGCTGCAGGGTGCCGCGGTCAGGGAAGGCGATGTAGTGGAAGAAGCAGCGGCGCAGGAAGGCGTCGGGCAGCTCCTTTTCGTTGTTGGAGGTGATGATGATGATCGGGCGCTGTTTGGCCTTGATGGTCTCGTCGATTTCGTAGACGTAGAACTCCATCTTGTCGAGTTCCTGCAGCAGGTCGTTGGGGAACTCGATGTCGGCCTTGTCGATTTCGTCGATCAGCAGGATCACCCGCTCGTCGGCCTCGAAGGCCTCCCACAGCTTGCCCTTCTTCAGGTAGTTGCGCACGTCGTGGACCTTGTCCACGCCCAGCTGCGAATCGCGCAGGCGGCTGACCGCATCGTACTCGTAGAGGCCCTGGTGGGCCTTGGTGGTGGACTTGATGTGCCAGGTGATCAGGCGTGCGCCGAACGAGGCGGCCAGCTGCTCGGCGAGCATGGTCTTGCCAGTGCCAGGTTCGCCCTTGACCAGCAGTGGGCGTTCGAGGGTGATGGCCGCGTTTACCGCCAGTTTCAGGTCATCTGTGGCGACGTAGTCGCGAGTGCCTTCGAACTTCATGGGTCTGTCCTCTGCGGGGTGCCTGTGCTGGCCTCTTCGCGGGCAAGCCCGCTCCCACAGGATCAGCACAGGCTTGGACCTTGTGGAGTACCTGTGGGAGCGGGCTTGCCCGCGAAGAGGCCAGTGCAGACAACACATGTTTGTGATTTGCCAACGACTATAACGCGGGGTTCGGCAGCTGGAAACGCAGACCGGGTATTCAGTCCCTGAATGGCCCGTCACGCGGCTTCAGTCAGGCTTGGGCGGAGGCTGTTCATAGCGTGCATTGAACGCCTGGATAAAGCCGTTGCGCAGGATCTGCAAAAACGCCTCGAGGGCACTGATGTCCTGCTTGTGCACGCTGCCACTCAGCTCGACGCGGGTGGCGAACTGGTTTTTCGGCTGGTTCTTCAGCACCGTTTCGCTGGCCCCCACCAGCGCCTCCCAGACCGAGCGGAAGATGTTCTTGTTCTTGTTCTCCACGTCCTGCTGCCAGTCGAACACATCGACATCGCGCAACAACGGCTTGATATAGCCATGCAGGCGGCCGTCTTCGGCCTGGGCTTCGATGACCAGGTCGCCGTGGCCGGCATTGAAATCGAACTTGCCGTAGGCGCTGGAAAAATCGTTGAGCCTGCGCAGCTCGATGCCGGTGGCACGCAGGCGGAATTCGAAATCGTCGAAATCACTGAACGGGTCGAAGGTGGCGCGGCTCTCGACCTTGGCATCGCCCAGCAGCAGGGCGTTGGCGTCGAAGCTGGCATCGCGCCGGCCCTTTTCGTCGCGCACGTTGGTCAGGTTGCGGATGTTGGCATCGAGTTGCGTGGCCTTGAGGTCGACCGGCGGCTTGGAAGTGAAGTTGCGAAAGGTCAGCGTGCCATTTTCGATCTGCACGTCGTTGAGGGTGATCGGCAGCAGTTTCTCCAGCTGCTGGCGCCAGTCGGTCCCGCGGCCTGTCTGCGAAGCCTGCTTGCTGCCGCCGTCGACGAAGTTGAGTACGGGCCGCTCGAAGGTCACCTTGGCCACCACGGCCTGGTCGTGGATCAGCGCATGCCAGCTCACCGACAGGTCGATCAGCGGCGCGTCCAGCAGCGGTACCGGTACCTTGCCAGTGGTCTTGACGATCTTCAGGCCGTTGATCTGGTAGGCACCGCGCCACCAGGCCAGGTCGACGTCGGCCACCTGGCCGCGGTACTCGCCCATGTGGGCAAGCTTGTCGTTCAGGTAATTACGCACCAGGTAGGGCAGGGCCAGCTGCAAGGCCACCAGCAGCACGATCAGGCTGGCCAGGCCAATTAAAGGCCAGCGATAGCGAGCTTTCATCGCAAGGCTCTCCGTGGCGGGTTGCACGGTTGACCGCAGGCAAAGCCTGGGAGTTCGAACAGGCTTTACTGGCCACCGGGGCGGGCTTACCCTTTAAGTCTTTCCCCGCTGTTTCTCATGTTCAAGGACCCTGCCATGAGCCGTATCTTTGCAGACAACGCCCATTCCATCGGTAACACGCCGCTGGTGCAGATCAACCGCATCGCTCCGCGTGGGGTGACCATCCTGGCCAAGATCGAAGGGCGCAACCCGGGCTACTCGGTCAAGTGCCGGATCGGCGCGAACATGGTCTGGGACGCCGAGAGCAGCGGCAAACTCAAACCGGGCATGACCATCGTCGAGCCGACCTCGGGCAACACCGGCATCGGCCTGGCCTTTGTCGCCGCCGCCCGTGGCTACAAGCTTATCCTGACCATGCCGGCCTCCATGAGCCTGGAGCGACGCAAGGTGCTCAAGGCGCTGGGTGCAGAGCTGGTGCTGACCGAGCCGGCCAAGGGCATGAAAGGCGCCATCGAGAAGGCCAACGAAATAGTCGCCTCCGACCCTGCCCAGTACTTCCTGCCGGGCCAGTTCGACAACCCGGCCAACCCGGCGATCCACGAAAAGACTACCGGGCCAGAGATCTGGAACGACACCGACGGTGCGGTCGACGTGCTGGTTGCGGGCGTTGGCACCGGCGGCACCATTACCGGCGTGTCGCGCTACATCAAGCACACCCAGGGCAAGTCGATCCTGTCGGTGGCGGTCGAGCCGGTGGCTTCGCCGCTGATCAGCCAGACCCTGGCCGGTGAAGAGCTCAAGCCCAGCCCGCACAAGATCCAGGGCATCGGTGCCGGCTTCGTGCCGAAAAACCTCGACCTGTCGATCGTCGACCAGGTCGAGACCGTGACCGACGAAGAGTCCAAGGCCATGGCCATTCGCCTGATGCAGGAAGAAGGCATTCTCTGCGGCATTTCCTGTGGTGCGGCCATGGCTGCAGCGGTACGCCTGGCCGAGAAACCGGAGATGCAGGGTAAGACCATCGTCGTAATCCTGCCCGACTCGGGTGAGCGTTACCTGTCCAGCATGCTGTTCAGTGACCTGTTCAGCGAGCAGGAAAACCAGCAGTAATCAGCCCTGCCGCTGATCCGGCGCAACATTCGGCGGCCTGGTTTATTGCAAAATCTTCATGAGTGAGATCCTGCCCTGGTTGTTTTTACCGGGGCGGGATGGGTTTATGATGGCCGGATGATTTTTCTGGGAGCAGGCAGCGCTGGCCTGCGTCCCATCCAAGGAGTGTTGCATGACCTTTTCCTTCCTCGCCAAGGCAGGTGTCCTGCTGGTGTTCTTCGGCAGCGTGCTGTACGTGCACCTGCGCGGCAAGGCACGCCTGCCGGTACTGCGCCAGTTCGTCAACCATTCGGCGCTGTTCGCCCCCTATAACAGCCTGATGTACCTGTTTTCGGGCGTGCCGTCCAAGCCTTACCTGGACCGCCAGCGCTTCCCTGAGCTGGACGTGCTCAAGGACAACTGGCAGGTGATCCGCGAGGAGGCCATGCGCCTGTTCGACGAGGGTTACATCCGTGCTGCCGAAAAGGACAACGACGCAGGCTTTGGTTCGTTCTTCAAGAAAGGCTGGAAGCGCTTCTACCTGAAGTGGTACGACAAGCCGCTGCCGTCTGCCGAAGCCCTGTGCCCGAAGACTGTCGAGCTGGTCAGCAGCATTCCCAACGTGAAGGGTGCGATGTTCGCCTTGCTGCCGGGCGGCAGCCACCTGAACCCGCACCGCGATCCCTTTGCCGGCTCCCTGCGCTACCACCTGGGCCTGTCGACCCCCAACTCCGACGCCTGCCGCATCTACGTCGACGGTGAGGAGTACGCCTGGCGTGATGGCGAGGACGTGATGTTCGACGAGACTTACGTGCACTGGGTCAAGAACGAAACCGACGTGACCCGGGTGATCCTGTTCTGTGACATCGAGCGGCCGCTGAGCAGCCCGTTGATGACCCGCATCAACCGCAAGGTCAGTGCCTTCCTCGGCCGCGCCACCGCGCCGCAGAACACTGACGACGAGCGTGTGGGCGGGATCAACCAGGCCTATGCCTGGAGCAAGCGCTTCAGCAACAAGATCAGCACCCGCGTGAAGCAGTTCAAGCGTGCCAACCCCAAGGCCTACCGTATCCTGCGGCCGGTGCTGGCAGTGGTAGTGGCTTACGTGCTGTATCGCTGGTTGTTCTGATTGCAGGCCCGGCCTCTTCGCGGGCAAGCCCGCTCCCACAAGGATCGCGCAGCCTGTGCACTACATGTGGGAGCGGGCTTGCCCGCGAAGAGGCCGGAACAGGCTATTGCCCGAGCCTGATTTCACCGCTATATTCCAGAACACTTCTCTTCCCTGAAGACCCGATCATGCCAGCCATCCCTTCCACCGCAAGCTTTGCCATCGCGCCAGTCGCGGGCACGGTCGTGCGTGGCAGCCAGCAGCCGGCCATGATCAGTCACTACCCACCACCTGTCAGTGGCGTCGTAGGCGGCGTAGCTCCGCCTCCTTGCGTGGTAGAGCTGGGCTGATCGGCTTCTGGCCGTCTCCCTTCGCACCCGCAACCTACTGAACACGGTCGGCACCTTCCCTCGCTGAAGTTCACGCCCGCCGTCTGGCTTATTCGCCTTATATCAGGTGGCAATACATGTCTGTCTTCAACAAAGCATCTGTGGCCTCGGCGGCCACCACCAGCCTGTTCGTCCTGCTCTGGAGCAGCGGCGCGATCGTCTCCAAACTCGGCCTGGCCCATGCCAGCCCCTTCGCCTTCCTGCTGCTGCGCTCGGCGCTGGCCCTGACCGGCCTGCTGCTGATCGGCCCGCTGCTCGGCCTGCGCTGGCCGCGCAGCAGGGGGGCGATCCTGCGTGCCCTGGGGACCGGCTGCGTGCTGCTCGGCGCCTACCAGATCTTCTACCTGCTGGCACTCAACACCCATGTCACCCCTGGCGTGATGGCCACGGTGATGGGGGTGCAACCGATCCTCACCGTGGTGCTGATGGAGCGCCAGCGCTCCTGGAGCCGGCTGTTCGGCCTGGGTTTGGGGCTTGGCGGGCTGGTGATGGTGGTCTTCCAGGGCATCAACCTGGGCGGGGTGTCGCTGCTCGGCATGCTGTTCGCCCTGCTGGCGCTGGCCAGCATGACCCTCGGATCGATCCTGCAGAAGCGCATCACCGACAACCCCATGGGCACACTGCCGTTGCAGTACGTCGCCGGCTTCGCCCTGTGCGCAGTGTTCGCACCGCTGCAGCCGTTGCAGGTGCAATGGACTGGCGGCTTTGTCGGCGCGCTGCTGTGGATGGGGCTGGTGGTGTCGTTGCTGGCAACGCTGCTGCTGTACCGGCTGATCGCCAAGGGCAATCTGGTCAACGTCACCAGCCTGTTCTACCTGGTGCCGGCAGTGACCGCCGTGATGGATTTGCTGATCTTCGGTAACCGCCTGGCGCCGCTGAGCCTGCTGGGCATGGGGCTGATCGTGGTCGGCCTGCTGTTCGTGTTCCGCAAACCAGCCGCGCGGCTGGCCGAGGCCTGAGGCCTAGCGGAATTCTTCGGGGATGGCGTGGCGCAGCACGCCTTCCTCGAAGTCCAGGATGCCGGCTTCGCGCTGGGTCAGCAGGTAGTAGAGCAGAGTGTCGGCCGATCGCGTTGCCGGCACCTCGACCGCCAGCATCCTGACCGCTTTTTCCACCTCGCAGGTGCAGCCGAACTCGGTCAAGGCCGCGTGTACCTGCTCCAGGGTTTCCGGTGGTTTGACGACGACCCGGAACACCGACGCCCCGGCGCTCTGCTGCAAGGCGTCGAACCAGGCCTGGTCGCCCTCGTTGCGGATGCTGATGATGTCGCCGGGCGCGATGCCGTAGACGTGGAAGGGAATGCTGTCGACCCGATGGCCACCCGCGACCGCTTGAGTCCACAAGCCTTCCACCGAGGCTGGTGGGTAGCCGTGCTCGTCCTGCTCCAGGCGGAACAGCACCTTTTTGAATGTGTCGCTCATGGTTCGCTTCGCCTCACGTGCGCGCCGGGCGCAGCACCAGCCACAGCGCCAGGGCAATCAGCACACCGCCATACACATGCGCCATCGACAAGGGCTCGTCGAGCAGCCATGCCCCCCACAATACACCGAACACCGGTATCAGGAACGTCACGGTGCTGGCCCTGACCGGGCCGATCTCGGCCAGCAGGCGGAAGTACAGGATGTACGCAAAGGCGGTGCACAGCAGGCCCAGGCCCAGCAGCGACAGCCATACCTGCCAGCCGCCCCAGCTTGCCGGTGGCTGGGTCAGGGCGCTCCAGGCGAACAGCGGGCTGATCATCAAGGTGGCGCCGAGCATGCTGCCCAAGGCCGACAGGCGGCTGTCCAGGCCGCTGATCCAGCGCCGCGCGAGGAAGCCGGCAAAGCCGTAGCAGGTGGTGGCCGCAAGGCAGGCCAGGGCGCCTTGCACCAGGGCCATGTCCAGCGCGACCGGGCCGGCGCCGCTGAGGATGCCGACACCGAACAGGCCGAGGAAGATGCCGCCGAGCTTGGGCAGGGTCATGGCCTCACGGAAGAACAGCGCGCCGATCAGTACGCCCATCAGCGGTGTGGTGGCGTTGAAGATGGCCGAGTAACCGGCGGGCAGCACCTGCGCGGCCACTGAATAGAAGGTGGCCGGGATGCCCGAGTTGATCATGCCCAGCACCAGGCAGGCGCCGAGCTTGCCGTTGAAGTTCCAGCGCACCCGGGTGGCGGCGAGGATGGCGATCAGGCCCAGGCAGGCGATGGAGACGCGGAAGAACGCGGTAGGGATGGTGCCCAGCTCCGGGGCGATGATGCGCATGAACAGGAAGCTCGCCCCCCAGACAGCGGCAAGGGTCAGCAGGCGGGCTAGGGCGATGGGGCTCACAACGGTCTCCGGATACAGGGCAGGGCGCGAGTGTACGCCAGGCGTCGGGTGTGTTTCTTGTGCTTTCTTGCGCGGTAAACCTGTACCGGCCTCTTCGCGGGTAAACCCGCTCCCACAGGACCTGCACAGTGCTGAAACCAGTGATGTCCCTGTGGGAGCGGGTTTACCCGCGAAGAGGCCAGTACAGGCTAAGCTCTTTATCTCACCAGGCGTGAGGTTCATCCCATGACCCAGCATTGGCCAGCCGGCGAAATCGCCCGGATGATCCTCGACGGTTTTGACGACTATCGCGAACATTTTCGCCGCATCACCCTGGGCGCCCGTGAGCGCTTCGAGCAGGCGCGCTGGCAAGAGATTCAGCGGGCAGCGGCGGTGCGTATCAACCTTTACGAACAGAAGGTCGGCGAGGTCAACAGCTGGCTGCGTGACGGCTTCGAGGCAGACGTGCTGCTGGATGTGGAACAGTGGCCGCTGGTGAAAAACGCCTACATCCGCCTGATCGACCCACGCCTGGACGATGAGCTGGCGGAGACCTGGTACAACTCGTTGTTCTGCAGCCTGTTCAGCCATGACCAGATCAGCGACGGCTGCATGTTCATCCACACCACCCGGCCTTCGATCCGCGCCCATGAGCGCGCAGCGCAGACCCGCACCTACACACTGGGTGCTGGCCTGAAGAGCCAGCTGCGGGCGATCTTTGCCGATTACCCGTTCGATACACCCTATGGCGACCTGGAAAGTGACCTCGCGCACCTCGAAGAGCAATTGCGCGAATGCCTGCCGGACTGGGTGTGCAAGGACTCGGCCCTGACCGTGGAGCTGTTCGTGCCGGTGCTGTACCGAAACAAGGGCGCCTACCTGGTCGGCCGCTTGTACAACAGCGACGAGCAGTGGCCGCTGGTGATTGCGCTGCTGCATCGTGAAGGCCATGGCATCGAGGCTGATGCCTTGATCACCGACGAGGCCGAGGTGTCGATCATCTTTTCGTTCACGCGTTCGTACTTCATGGCTGACGTGCCGGTGCCTGCGGAGTTCGTCAACTTCCTCAAGCGCATTCTGCCGGGCAAGCACATTGCCGAGCTGTACACCTCGATCGGCTTCTACAAGCAGGGCAAGTCGGAGTTCTACCGTGCCTTGATCAACCACCTGGCCAGCAGCGACGACCGCTTCGTCATGGCGCCCGGGGTGCGCGGCATGGTCATGAGCGTGTTCACCCTGCCGGGCTTCAATACCGTGTTCAAGATCATCAAGGACCGCTTCTCGCCGTCCAAGACCGTCGACCGCGCTACGGTGATCGACAAGTACCGGCTGGTGAAAAGCGTCGACCGGGTGGGGCGCATGGCCGATACCCAGGAGTTTGCCGATTTCCGCTTCCCGCGGGGCAAGTTCGAGCCTGAGTGCCTGGCCGAGCTGCTGGAAGTGGCCCCCTCGACCGTGGCGCTGGAGGGCGACACGGTGCTGGTCCGCCACTGCTGGACCGAGCGGCGCATGACCCCGCTCAACCTGTACCTGGAGCAGGCCAGCGAAGGGCAGGTGCTCGAAGCCCTGGAGGACTATGGGCTGGCCATCAAGCAACTGGCGGCGGCGAACATCTTCCCCGGTGACATGCTGCTGAAGAACTTCGGCGTCACCCGGCATGGGCGGGTGGTGTTCTATGACTATGACGAGATCAGCTTCCTCACCGAGGTGAACTTCCGGCACATCCCGGCGCCGCGCTACCCGGAGGATGAGATGTCCGGCGAGCCGTGGTACTCGATCGGGCCGCACGATGTGTTTCCCGAGGAGTTTCCGCCGTTCCTGTTTGCCGATATCAGCCAGCGCCGGCTGTTCAGCCGGTTACATGGGGAGTTGTATGACGCGGACTACTGGAAGGGGCTGCAGGCGGCGATCCGCGAAGGCAAGGTGATCGATGTGTTCCCCTATCGGCGCAAGGGGCGCTGATCCTTGGCTTCCAGGCCCGGCCTCTTCGCGGGTAAACCCGCTCCCACAGGTACTCCACTGGCTTCAATATTGCGCGGTCCCTGTGGGAGCGGGTTTACCCGCGAAGAGGCCGGGCCTGCTGTACACAATCAGACCTTCAGGCACTTCAGCTCACTGAAGTCTGTACGCACCTTGGCCAGCCGCTCTTGCAGGAATTGGCGCTGCACCGGTGTGCTCAGGTGCAGCAAGTCGATCAACAGGCTGCGTGCCTGCTGCTCGGAATTCTGATAGGCAGCACGATACTCCGGCGTCCACAGGCTTTCCTTGCGTTGCAGCAACGTCGCCAGGCGCGGCTCGAAGCTGGCGTCGTTGCGCTGGTTCATGGCCAGCAGCAGTTGCTGCTGCCAGTGCTGGCGGTTGGCGATCCACTGGCGGTTCTGGTCGCCCAGCGCCTGCGACCAGGCCTGCACACGCTGGTGTTGGGCGGCATTGAGCTCGCCAAACCAGTTGTTCAGGCGTTTTTCCATGCGTTCGCTGCGGCGGGCGATCTGTTTGGCCAAGGGGGTGTCGACATATTGCTTTTGCCGCTCGTTGATATCGTCGCGAAAGGCGTCGCGCATCTGGGCCACCTGCGCGTCACTCATGCCGCGCAGCAGTTCGGTGGCCGAGGGGGTGATTTCTTCTGCCACCCGGCCAATCGCCTGGCGCGCCTCGACCGTGCGTTGTTGCAGGGCCTGGTCGGTCACCTGGTCCTCGGCGACCATGTCGCGCACCCGGTCGAGCCAGTCGAGGTAGCCGGGCAGTTGGGTCTTGCAGTGCCAGGCCAGGTGCTCCTTCAACCGTTCGTCGAGCAGGGACTTCTGTTCACGGTTCATCGCCAGGTAGTCGCCCAGCGACCAGGGCACCAGGCGGTCGAGGTTGCGATAGGCCAGGTCGATGCGGCTGCAGGCCGCCAGCGCCACGCTGCAGGCGATGGCAAGGAGCAGGGCTTTGGACTGGCGTGCAGGCATGTGCGAATCCTTGCAGTGGCTGGCCATTCGGTAGACGCAAGGGGGGCGACGCAGTTCCGCCCAATCAGTGACCGGGCAGCGCGCTGGCTTCAGGTGTAGAATAGCCGCCTTGTCTTGAGGAACATCGGAAATGGCTCTGCTTGGGCGTTACAACAGTTTGCAAATCGTGAAACACGTGGAATTCGGCCTGTACCTGGACGGCGGCGCCGACGGCGAAATCCTGCTGCCCGGGCGCTACATCCCGAAAGACGCCGAAACCGAGGTCGACGACTGGCTGAACGTGTTCATCTACCTGGACAGCGAAGACCAGCTGATCGCCACCACCGAGAAGCCCAAGGTGCAGGTCGGTGAGTTCGCCAGCCTCAAGGTCAA
>Ga0105251_10003329_pt1 | contig 11732 bp, 8 predicted proteins | sample KBSS64metaG_FD_80424 | JGI IMG/M metagenome (GOLD analysis project Ga0105251, IMG submission 80424) | Switchgrass rhizosphere microbial communities from Kellogg Biological Station, Michigan, USA - KBS S6-4 metaG | ecosystem: Host-associated > Plants > Roots > Rhizosphere > Soil | place...
CCGTTGCGCGCCGGCGAGCAGATCATGGGTCGCACCAACATCAATGGCGACCTGTCCCAGGCCCACGTTTACCTGACCGGTCAGCGCCGCGTACGCAAACTGCCCAATGCCTGCTGCGATACACCGACACCGGCGACTGCCGGGGTGATGTCGTTCGACGAATTGAGCGTGTTCCAGGGCCGCATGGACCGTTTCAACTGGAAACTGGTGGGCAAGCAGGAGATGTACATCCCCTACAACACCAACAAAGTGCAAACCGCCAGCAAACCTGAAGACCTGTTCCTCGCTCATCACATGAACCCGGACTACGTGCGCTGGGAATTGCACCGGGTGTGGGTGGTCGAGGCCGATCTGGCACCGGGCAAGCGTCACCAGTTGCCGAAGGGCCGCTACTACCTCGATGAAGACACCTGGCAAGCCATGCTGGGCGATCGCTGGGACGCCAACGGCCAACTGGCCAAGACCCTGTGGTCGTTGCCGGCGGTCCTGCCGGACCTGCCCGCGCAAGCGCAATTGTCCTCGGGTTTCTATGACCTGACTTCCGGCGCCTGGTTTATCCAGAACGTCTACACCGGCCAGCCTGAGCAGTACGCCATGGTCGATCGCTACAAGGCCTCCGAGTTCTCGCCGGCGGCGATGGCGGGTGCTGGCGTTCGTTGAAACGGACGGTGAGTTCGGCCGGATCGTGGCTTGCGCAGCGTGATCCGGTTTCAAACGGTATTTCGAGGTCGGTATGAACAGATTCTGTCAGGTGATTGTTCGGCTGGTGTGGCTGATGGCGATGCCGTTTAGCCTGGCGCACGCCGAGGCGGTGGGCGACGCACTGAACACCCCGGCGATGCAGGCGCCGCAAGCGAAATCCGCGGTGCTGCTGGACCTGGCTCGTGCAGGGGCGCGGTTGGTGGCGGTGGGGGAGCGGGGCATCGTGCTGCTTTCCGATGACAACGGCGTCAACTGGCGGCAAGCCGACGTGCCGGTTTCGGTCAGTCTGACGGCCGTGCAGTTTGTCGACGCCAATACCGGCTGGGCCGTGGGGCATGCCGGTGTCGTGCTGGCTTCCCGTGACGGTGGGGAACACTGGGTTGTGCAAATGGACGGCGTGCGTGCCGCACAGCTAGAGCTGGTAGGCGCCACTGCTCAACTGTCTTCTGCGAGCGATCCGGATGCCGCCGCGGCACGTGTGCAAACGGCCGAACGACTTGGTGCCGAAGGAGCCGACAAACCGTTTCTCGCCCTGCAATTCGTCGATGCCCGGCACGGCCTGATCGTCGGCGCGTACGGCCTGGCCTTTCGCACCGACGATGGCGGCACCACCTGGCATTCCATCATGGGGCAAATAGATAACCCGATGGGCGCGCACTTGTCTTCCATCGTTCAACAGGGCGAGCACTGGTTCCTGGCGGGCGAGCAGGGTTATCTCGCTCGTTCGGATGATGCCGGCCTGTCATTCACCCAGCTGCAAAGCCCTTACGGGGGGAGCTTCTTCACCCTGCAGATGCGCGACGACGGCGTGTTGCTGGTGGCAGGTTTGAAGGGCAATGCTTTTACCTCCCGTGACCTGGGCGAAAGTTTCCAGCCTGCCCCGGTGTCGATGCCGGTGTCTTTCAGTGACGCAGTTCGCACCGCTGACGGCCAGCTACTGCTGGTCAATCAGAGTGGCGCCTTGTTTCGCACCAACAACCAGCCCGGCGCATTGCTCAAGCCTTATGGCAAACCGCTCGGCAAGCCCGTTGCCAGTGTCATCGAGGCCGCTGACGGCAGCGTGACGCTGGCTGGTTTTACTGGGTTGACGCGCCTGTCGCCGTCAATCGCTACCGCTTCGGAGTGAGGTTATGAAGTCTCTCGACAACGCCACGGCAAGCCTGGCGAATTTCGATCCGCGCTCCGGTTCAGTGGTGGAACGCACATTGTTCAACCACCGCCTGTGGGTGCTGTTGGTGTGTGTGTTGACCACCCTGGTGCTTGGGTATCAAGCCACCCGTATCGAGCTCAATGCCAGCTTCGAAAAGATGATCCCTACCCAGCAGCCCTACATCGCCAACTACCTTGAGCACCAGAAACAGCTCACCGGCCTGGGCAATGCCCTGCGCATTGTGGTCGCCAACCGACATGGCGATATCTATGACGCCGAGTACCTGAAAACCCTGCAAGCCATGAGTGACAAACTCTATCTGACGCCGGGTGTCGACCGGGCCTACATGAAGTCGCTCTGGACACCCGCCACGCGCTGGGTCGCCGTGACCGAAGACGGCCTCGATGGCGGCCCGGTGATACCGGATGACTACAGCGGCTCCGCCGCCAACCTCGAAGCGCTGCGGCGCAATGTCCAGCGCTCCAATGAAATCGGGCAGTTGGTGGCGTTCGACCAGACCTCGAGCATCATCTACGTGCCTTTGCTGGCCTCCACCGCCGACGGCAAACCGCTTGACTACGCGGAGTTGTCCGAGCAACTGGAGGCGCTGCGTAGCACGTATCAAAGCGCCAACATCGACATTCACATCACCGGGTTCGCGAAAAAGGTCGGTGACCTGATTGCCGGCCTGAAGCAGATCCTGTTGTTTTTTGCCGTCGCGATCCTGATCACCACCGCTGTGCTTTTCTGGTACACCCGTTGCCTGCGCAGCACCGTACTGGTGGTGCTGTGCTCGCTGGTGGCGGTGGTCTGGCAGCTCGGTTTGCTGCCCTTGCTGGACTACCAACTGGACCCGTATTCGGTGCTGGTGCCATTCCTGGTTTTTGCCATCGGCATGAGCCACGGCGCGCAGAAGATGAACGGCATCATGCAGGACATCGGTCGCGGCATGCACCGGGTCGTGGCCGCGCGCTTTACCTTTCGCCGATTGTTTCTCGCCGGGCTGACGGCGCTACTGTGCGATGCCGTGGGTTTCGCGGTGCTGATGCTGATCAAGATCCAGGTTATTCAGGACCTGGCGGTGATCGCCAGCATCGGCGTGGCGGTGTTGATCTTCACCAACCTGATCCTGCTGCCGGTGTTGCTCTCGTATGTCGGTGTCACCCCGCGCGCGGCACAACTGAGCCTCAAGAGCGAACAGGCCGAGCAAACCGGGCAGACGCGCCATGCCTTCTGGCGTTTTCTGGACCTGTTCACCCATCGGCGCTGGGCCAGCCTGTGCATTGCCATCAGCCTCGCGCTGGCGGCGGTGGGTTTTCTGGTCAGCCTGCAACTGAAAATTGGCGACCTCGACGCCGGTGCGCCGGAGCTCCGTGCAGATTCGCGCTACAACCAGGACGATGCCTTTCTGACCCGTCATTACGGCGCCAGCAGCGACCTGTTTGCGGTGATGGTGAAAACCCCGCCCAGCAGTTGTGCGCGCTACGACATCCTCGCCAAGGTCGATGCCCTGGACTGGCAACTGCGTGCCTTGCCGGGCGTGGATTCGACCAATTCCCTGGCGCTGTTGAACCGGCGCATGCTGGTCGGCCTCAGTGAAGGCAATCCGAAGTGGTATGAGCTGCAGAACAACCAGGCAATGCTCAACATGATCACCGCCAGCGCGCCGCGCGGGTTGTACAACGAAGACTGCAGCCTGTTGACCCTGTATGCCTACCTCACCGACCACAAGGCCGAAACGCTGACGCGCCTGGTCGAACACGTGGAAAAATTCGCCGCGGCAAATAACACCGACGAGGTGCAATTCCTTCTGGCCGCCGGTAATGCCGGCATCGAAGCGGCGACCAACATCGTGGTCAAGCAAGCCAACCGCGAGATGCTGGTCTGGGTCTACGGCGCGGTCATTGTGCTGTGCCTGATCACCTTCCGCTCCTGGCGCGCCACGCTGTGCGCGGTGATTCCCTTGATGCTGACGTCGATCCTCTGCGAAGCCTTGATGGTCTGGCTGAACATCGGCGTGAAAGTCGCCACGCTGCCGGTCATCGCCTTGGGCGTGGGCATCGGTGTCGACTATGCGTTGTACGTGATGAGCATCCTCCTGGGTCATCTGCGCCAGGGGGCAAGCCTGTCCGAAGCCTATTACCGCGCGCTGGTTTCTACCGGCAAGGTGGTGATGCTGACCGGTATCACCCTGGCCATTGGCGTCGCGACCTGGACGTTTTCACCGATCAAGTTCCAGGCCGACATGGGCGTGCTGCTGGCGTTCATGTTCGTCTGGAACATGGTCGGTGCCTTGGTGTTGCTGCCGGCGCTGGCGTACTTCCTGTTACCCGCACGCAGCGAGGCACAGGGTGCCGTTGTGCCAATGACGTCAGCCAACGTGGCGGGGTCTGAGTCGGCGGTTATTGCCGACGTTCATCAGCTGCGAATCAAGGAGCTCTGCCATGGTCGCTAATTCCCCCGTAGAAAACGCCAGCCGACAAGCCGGCTTGGCGCAATCGCTGTTGTTGCTGCTGGGCAGCTGTTTGCCGGTGCTGGGCGCGGTGTTGCTGGCCCCGGTATTACCGCGGATGCAGGCGCATTTTGCCGACGTGCCCGGCAGCGCCGTGCTGGTGCCTGTGGTGTTGACCTTGCCGGCTTTGATGATCGCCTTGCTGGCGCCGTTCGCCGGTCTGATCGCCGATCGCCTGGGGCGCAAGCCATTGTTGCTGGCCTGCATGTTGTTGTACGTGCTCTGCGGCGTGCTGCCGCTCTGGCTCGACTCACTTGCGGCAATCGTGCTCAGTCGTGCGGGCATCGGATTGGCCGAGGCGGGGATCATGACCTGCTGCACCACATTGATGGGCGACTACTACAGCGGTGCCAGGCGTGAGCGATTGTTTGCCTTGCAGATGGTCGCCACGTCGTTGTCGGCGGCGGTGTTCATCGCGCTGGGTGGCTTTCTCGGACAAAACGACTGGCGTACCCCGTTTGGCTTGTACGCCGTAGGCCTGGTTTTCCTGCCGCTGATGGCCTGGAAACTGTGGGAGCCGCAGCCTCGCACGCAGCCAGAGCGAGCAACGCCGCCGGTGCCGGCAGGCAAATTTCCATGGCGCGCCCTTATGCCCATGTATGTGTTGTCGCTGTTGGCGGGCATGAGCCTGTTTATCGTGCCGGTACAGGCCGGCTACCTGCTCAACCTGCTGCACGTGGATGCCCCGCAACAGATCGGCATGACCATGGGCGCCAATCAACTGGGCGTGCTCATCGGGGCGTTGAGCTTCCGTTTGTTCAGCGGGATGCGGGGGCAACACATGCTGTTGATCGCCTTCGTACTGGCGGGCATCGGCGGGCTGTTGATGGCTGACGCCTTGACCCATGTGCAGGTCGTGGTTGCCGTGACGATCAACGGCCTGGGCATCGGCTTGATGCTGCCCACGCTGATCACCTGGATCATGGTGCAAGTCAATTTCCATCAACGCGGGCGGGCGGCGGGGTGTTTTACCGCGGCCATCTTTGCCGGCGAATTTATCAGCCCCCTGGTGGTTCTCGGCCTGACCGCTGGCGTCGTCACCGCGCTACCGCATGCGTTGGCCATCGTCGGAGGGCTGCAACTGTTGGTGGCGGCGTTTTGTCTGGCCGTGCCCCGGCTCGGTGGCCTGTCACCTCATGCGAATGTTGTTGCCGGTGGCACCACCATCGGCGACGGAAACTGAACGAGGATATTCCATGCAAGCGCTTCCTGAATTCAAACGAGTGGTTACCGGTCACGATCAACATGGCCAGGCGATCGTCGCCAGCAATGGGCCGACGCCGAACGTGTTCCCGCTGTCGTCCGTGCCGGGCACGGTGTTTCATGAACTGTGGAACAGCAGCGCCAGCCCGGCGTTGCTGGACAACGCCAGCGATCCCAGCAGCAAACCGTTGCAACTGAGCCCCGGACCACAGGGCAGCGTGATTCGGGTGGTGGATATTCCACCAGACAGCGTGCAGAACCAGGTCAGCGCTGAAGAGGCCGCGGCAGCGTTCGCCGAAATTGGCCAATCCCACGCCGGCACCGGCAAAGCCGACTCCCGGCACAAATTGATGCACCGCACCGAGACGCTCGACTACGGCATCGTCACCGAGGGGGAAGTGTGGCTGGTACTGGATCAGGAGGAGGTGCACCTCAAGCGCGGCGACGTCGTGGTGCAGCGCGGCACCAACCACGCCTGGAGCAACCGCACCGAAGCGATGGCACGTATGGTCTTCATTCTTCTCGACGGGCGCTTCGCCGCAGAGTTGAACCCTGAGCAAGGAGCATCGGTATGAAACTCGCCACCCTGAAAAACGCCAGCCGCGACGGTCAGCTCGTCGTGATCTCGCAAGACCTCGCCTGGGCACTGGACGCCAGCTGCGTGGCGCCGACCTTGCAGCACGCCATAGAAAACTGGAGCAGCAGCGAGCCGCGTTTGCAGGTGCTGTACCGTCAATTGAATGCCGGCGAAGCGGCGGATGCCTTTGCCTTCGACCCAAGCCAGGCCATGGCGCCCTTGCCGCGTGCCTATCAGTGGTGCGACGGCTCGGCCTTCCTCAGTCACGGTGCGCTGATGCAGAAAGCGTTCAACCTAGATCCCATCGACGGCGTCGAACACACGCCGCTGATGTACCAGGGGGCCGGCGACGATTTCATTGGTCCGCGCGACGATATCGCGCTGCCGAGCGAGAGCCAGGGCATCGATTTCGAAGGCGAGTTCGTGGTCCTGGTGGATGACGTGCCAATGGGCTGCGACGCACAAAGGGCGCTGCGGCACATCAAGTTGATTCTGCAAATCAACGACGTCAGTTTGCGCGCCCTGGCCCCGCGGGAAATGCGTACCGGCTTCGGGTTCTTGCAGGCCAAGCCCTCGTCCAGCTTCGCTGCGCTGGCCATCACCCCGGACGAGCTGGGTGATGCCTGGCGCGATGGGCGAGTGCACTTGCCGTTGCAGGTGCACTGGAATGGCCAATGGTTCGGTCATCCGAACGGCGGGCAGATGAACTTCAGCTTCGGCCAGTTGATCGCCCATGCGGCGCTGACTCGCCGGCTGCGCGCGGGCACGCTGATCGGCTCCGGTACGGTCTCGAATGCCGAGCGCAGTGCGGGTTCGGCCTGCATTGCCGAGCGTCGCGCCATTGAAATGATCGAGCACGGTGCCGCACAGACGGGCTTCATGCGCTTTGGCGACCGCGTGCGCATGGATGTCCTGGATAGCGACGGCCAGTCGCTGTTCGGCGGCATCGATCAATGCGTGGTCCAGGCCCAAGGCTGAGGAGCGGCTTATGCGTGTGTTGATTACCGGTGCCAATGGTTTTGTCGGACGAGAGCTGGTGCGCTGCCTGCTGGCGCGGGGCAGCTTGCGCGGCCAGCGCATTGGCTCGTTGCTGGTGCTGGACAGGGACTTGCAGGGCTTGCCGGAAGACGCTCGCCTGCGTCGTCATTTCGGCAGCGTGACCGATCCGGCCTTGATGCGCCGGGTGTTGGCCGACGGCATCGACGTGGTGTTCCATCTGGTCAGCATTCCCGGGGGGGCGGCAGAAGAGCAGTATGAACTCGGTTACCAGGTGAACCTGCTGGCCAGCCTGGAATTGCTCAACCAGCTGCGCAACAAAACCCAGCCGCCGGTCCTGGTGTATGCCAGCAGCGTCGCAGTGTATGGCGGTGATTTGCCGGAACGGATGAACGAGGCTGCCGAGTTGCACCCCCAACTGTCCTATGGCACGCACAAGGCCATGGTGGAAAGCGCCGTGAGCGACCTTGCCCGGCGCGGCGACGTGGATGGTCGCGTATTGCGCCTGCCGGGCATTGTCGCCCGGCCCCGCGAGCCCAATGGCTTGCGTTCGGCATTTATGAGCGAATTGATGCGGGCCTTTGCCGAAGGCGAATCCTATCGCTGCCCGGTCTCGCCAGAGGCGACAGCCTGGTGGATGTCGGCGCGCTGCTGTGTGAACAACCTGATCCACGCTGCAGAGCTCGATGGCGCGGCGTTGGGCGCGCAACGGGTGTGGCAGTTGCCGGTTCTGCATCTGTCCATCAGCCAAGTGGTCGACGCACTGGCCGAGCGCTATGGGCAGGAGCGCCGCAAGCTGATCAGCTATGCGCCCGACGCCGCCCTGCAAGCGTTGTTCGGCCGAATGCCGCCCCTGAAAACCCCGCAGGCCCGGGCCGCCGGTTTCAGCCATGACCGTAATGCTGCCGCGCTGGTCCGCAACTCCCTTTATCCCGCCGCCCCCCGACACTTGCCCCTGACCGGAGAGACCCTTCATGTCACAGCCAAACAAGCCTAAGCGTCGTCTCGTCGACCTCTCGGTCACCCTCGACAACAACCCCTATACCGATCCGCCACCGTTGTTGCCGAAGATCGATTACATGGATCACCAACAAGGCTGGCCGGAAATGGCCGCGATGTTCCCCGGGCTGCAGCTCGAGCAGATGCCAGGCAACGAATCCTGGGCGGCCGAGCGACTGCACATCACCACCCACAGCGGCACGCACATGGATGCGCCCTGGCATTACGCCTCGACCACCGATGGCGGTCAGCCGGCGTTCGGCATCGATGAGTTACCGCTGGATTGGTGCCTGCAACCGGGAGTGAAGCTGGACTTTCGGCACATGGCGGACGGTCATGTGGTGACGGCCGACGAGATCGAAGCCGAGCTGGGGCGAATTGGCCATCAATTGCAGCCACTGGATATCGTGCTGGTCAACACCCGTGCCGGGGCGTTATTCGGTCAACCGGGGTATCTGGATGCCGGTGTCGGAATCGGTCGTGAAGCCACCTTGTATCTGTTGGAGCGTGGGGTGCGGGTGGTCGGCACCGATGCCTGGAGTTGGGACGCACCGTTCAAGTACACCCGGGAGCGTTTTGCAGCCGACGGCGATGCCTCGATCATTTGGGAGGGGCACAAGGCCGGACGCGATATCGGCTATGGGCAAATGGAAAAGCTCGCCAATCTGCAATCCCTGCCGGCCAGTGGGTTCACGGTGTCGTGTTTCCCCTACAAGATCAAGCACGCATCGGCGGGGTTTGTTCGCGCGGTGGCGATATTTGAAGCGTAAGCCAGGCACCGAACAACCCTCGATCAACCACAATAAGAGAGAACACATGCGTCTGCCTCACACCTTTCTGACGGCCGTGCTGGCGCTGGGTAGCAGCCTGGCCATGGCGGCCAGCTCAGGCTCCGTGCAGCCTAACATCCTGCTGATCGTGGCCGATGACCTGGGCTATTCCGACCTGGGCAGCTATGGCGGCGAAATCAGTACGCCAACCCTGGATCAACTCGCCAGGGATGGCCTGCAGTTCACCAACCTGTACGCTGCGCCGACCTGTTCGATCACCCGCTCGATGCTGATGTCCGGCACCGACAATCACCTCGCCGGGCTCGGCACCATGGCTGAAGCCTTGCAACCGTTTCAACGGGGCAAGCCGGGTTACGAGGGGTATCTGAACCAGCGTTCTTACTCGATTGCCGAACTGCTGCAACAGGGCGGCTACAGCACCCTGATGGTCGGCAAATGGCACCTGGGGCTGGAGGCGGATCAAGGACCTGATCAACGAGGATTCGAGCAGTCTTTCACCTTGCTGGAGGGCGGTGCATCGCACTTCAAACCCTCCAGCATCGACCCGACAAAAATCGAGCAAGTGCACTACCGCGAAAACGGCAAGGCCGTGGAGTTGCCGGAGAATTTCTATTCCTCGGACTTCTACACCGACAAGCTGATCGGCTACCTGCAAAACAGCCAGAAAGACGGCAAGCCGTTTTTCGCCTATGCGGCCTTCACCTCGCCGCACTGGCCGCTGCAAGCGCCCAAGGAGTACCTGGACAAGTACAAGGGGCGGTTCGATCAGGGCTATGACAGCGTACGGTTGGCGCGTATCGAGCGGATGAAAAAGCTGGGCTTGATGGCGGGCGACGCCCAGCCGGCGAAACCGTTGCCGGTGAATCCCAAGCTGCCGGGCTGGGAGCAATTGAGCCCTGAGCAGCAACAGGTCGAGGCGCGGAAGATGGAAATCTACGCTGCCATGGTCGATAACCTAGACCACAACATCGGCCGCCTGATCGATTACCTGCGCCAGAGTGGCCAATACGACAACACCCTGATCGTGTTCATGTCGGATAACGGGGCGGCGGGGGAGAACCACGCCCAGTTCTATCCACCCGGCGCGCGCACCGACAATAGCTATGCCAACCTCGGGCAGAAGGGATCACAGATCGACTATGGCCTGCGCTGGGCCGAGGTCAGCGCGGCTCCCTTCCACCTGTTCAAAGGCTCCACCGCAGAAGGCGGCATCAGCGTGCCGGCGATCGTCCAGTTGCCCAAGGCATTGCGTCGTCAGGGGGTGGAACGCGGCGTAGCGCGGGTGGATGACCTGGCGCCGACCTTCCTGGAGCTGGCAGGTATCGCACTGCCAGCCGATGCCGATAAACACCCGATCACCGGCAAATCAATGCTGCCAATGCTCGCCGGTAAAGGCAGCCCGCACATTGACGACAGCCTGGCCGGAGAGCTGTTCGGCAATGCCTATTACCGCGAGGGAAACCTTAAACTGCTGGGCATGCGCCCGCAGGGCGGGTTTGGCGATAACGCCCAGCCGCCGCAATGGCAATTGTTCGATCTGGCGCAGGACCGCGGCGAAACCACCGACCTGGCTGCCGCCCAACCCGAGACGGTGCAACGGCTCAAGGCGGCCTGGATGAAGTATGCCGGGCGGGTGGGCGTGGTGTTTCCCCACACCATGACTGTGGCCGAAGACAAGGGACCAGCCGTTGATGACTGATCAGTTCTGCTTGCGACCGGACACGGGTCTCGTGTCGATATCAGGTACGGAGGTGGCGTGATCAGGTAATTGATTTGGCGGAAAAGCCGGGTAAGGTGGCGCATCTTTTGCCGCGGTGCCCACAATGACAAGCCCCAGTTTCAAGGATTCGAACGGCCAATTGGCGCAGGGCTTCAAGCCTCGTCACGTCACCATGCTTTCCATCGCCGGCATCATTGGTGCCGGCCTGTTCGTCGGGTCGGGGCATGCCATTGCCGCGGCTGGCCCGGCCGTCTTGCTGGCCTATCTGTTCTCCGGCCTGCTGGTCGTGCTGGTCATGCGCATGCTCGGGGAAATGGCGGTGGCCAACCCCGATACCGGATCGTTCTCTACCTATGCCGACCAGGCCATCGGGCGCTGGGCCGGGTTTACCATCGGTTGGCTTTATTGGTGGTTCTGGGTCCTGGTGATTCCCATCGAAGCGCTGGCAGCCGGCCATGTGCTGCACCAGTGGTTTCCCCAGGTCGATGCCTGGCTGTTCGCCCTGGGTTCGATCATCGCCCTGGTGGTGACCAATCTGTTCAGTGTGTCCAAGTACGGGGAGTTTGAATTCTGGTTCGCCATGGCCAAGGTCGTGGCGATCATCGGTTTCATCGGAGTGGGTTTTGCCGTGCTGATGGGCTGGGTTCCCGATCGCGAAGTCAGCGGCTTGAGCGGCCTGATGGCCCAGCACGGCGGCTTTGCTCCCAACGGCTTGTCCGCGGTGGTCGGCGCTTTCATCACCATCATGTTCAGCTTCATCGGTACGGAAGCGGTCACCATCGCCGCTGCCGAATCGAATAACCCCGCGCAAAACATTGCCAAGGCCACGCGCTCGGTGATCTGGCGCATCGGGGTGTTCTACCTGTTGTCGATTTTCGTGGTGATCTCCGTGGTGCCCTGGAATGATCCGCTGTTGGCTTCCGTGGGTTCCTACCAGCGCGCGCTTGAGCTGATGAACATTCCCCATGCCAAGTTCATGGTGGACGTGGTGGTACTGATCGCCGTGGCCAGTTGCATGAACTCCTCGATCTACATTGCCTCGCGCATGCTGTACTCGCTGGGCCGTCGTGGCGACGCACCGA
>Ga0105251_10003331_pt1 | contig 11731 bp, 9 predicted proteins | sample KBSS64metaG_FD_80424 | JGI IMG/M metagenome (GOLD analysis project Ga0105251, IMG submission 80424) | Switchgrass rhizosphere microbial communities from Kellogg Biological Station, Michigan, USA - KBS S6-4 metaG | ecosystem: Host-associated > Plants > Roots > Rhizosphere > Soil | place...
GCTGTTCATTTTCGGGCCTCCGCTTCCGGTGGTGCTGATGGCATCATCCTATGTTCGGAAACGGCGCCGCCCTATGGGCAAATTGCGGCCCGGCATCATGGCCCCGTTACCTGAATGTGACTTTCGGGTGCGGTTCGCGCTACGGTTGATGAGTGCCTGTTGTCTCCGATACGGGCGCTCCCCAGCCGATTGCCTAACTCTGCCGCGGCCCGGGGGTAACTCGCATCAACGTCCGGCAGAGACGGGGAAACCACTTTTGATCTGCTCATATGCAGGTCTTGGGGTGAAGCCGCACAGTGCCCGCAACGACGGGCCCGGGAGTGCGGCCGGGTGCCTCCCATCCGAATCCGACAGCTCACCTCGCAGGCATTGGGAGAGGCTACATTTTTCATGACTTCAGTCAATACTTTTGCGCGCCATGCCGCCGTCCTCGCCGCCGCATCCGGCCTGGTCCTGACCAGCGGAATGGCCGCCAACGCCGCCACCGCCCCCGTGCAGCGTGACTCTGCTCCGGCGTCGAACGTCGACGTCACCGGACAGGTCAGTGCCCCCGTCAGTGCCGATTCAAGCGTCAAGATCAGCTTCGAGCGCCCCGCAGTGGATTCTATTGCCGCGCCGGTCATCGAACAGCCCGTCGCGCCGGCTCCGGCTCCCGCTGCAGCCCCGGCGGCGGCGCCCAAGGCTCCGGCCAAGCCGGTCATCCAGGTGCAGGCCGCTCCGGCAGCAGCTCCGGCAGCAGCGCCGGCCGCGGCGCCCGCGGGCGGACGCAACGCCATCATGCTCTCGGCCGCCTACAGCCAGGTGGGCATCACCCAGGACTGCACTGCCATGGTGGAAAAGGCCCTTGGCGCCGCGGGTAAGCCCGTTGGCGACATCGGTCCCCGCGCGTTCCTTGGCCTTGGAACCGTTGTAGCGACGCCGCAGCCCGGTGACATGGTGGTCCAGTCCGGCCACGTCGGCATCTACGCCGGCAACGGCCAGGTGGTCAGTGGCGGCATGAACGGCAAGAACCAGACCATGGTCCACCCGCTGTCCTGGCTCACCGCGACCGGCGGCGTGACGTTCGTCCGCGCCTAAGCCGCACGGCCCCGACCCGGGGCCAGACAGTCCGGAAAGACCGGCGCTCGAGTTCCCTTGGGGGCAACTCGACCGCCGGTCTTTCCTGTCTCCGCATTCGGGGGTCCGGGATCCCGATGGCATAGCTTTCCCCGGCGCAGGGTCCTCAGGGATTCCCGCTGCCCATGAGCGGAAGCGTCAATTTCATGACGGTTCCCTCGCCGCCCGTCGCGGCCACCTCGACGGTGCCCCCGGCCGCGACGGCAATCTCCCGGACCAGGGCCAGGCCGATGCCAAAGCTCCGCTGTCCCTGTGAGGTGCCGGTGCCGGCCGTCCGCACGAACCGGTCAAAGATCCGGGCCTGATCGACGCCGGTGATTCCGGTCCCGGAGTCCGCCACCGTGATCACGGCGCGCTTCTGCTCGATTGAGGTCGTGATGGACACGCGGCCGCCCGGAGGCGTGTGGGCCAGCGCGTTGTCCGCCAGGGCCAGCACGGCACGCCGCAGCGCATTCTTCTCGATCCGGGCCAGCGGCCGGGCAGCGGCAGAGAATTCCAGGCGCACCTGCCGCTGCTCTGCCACCTGCTGGAGGCTGCCGGCGACGCTGGCGGCAGCGTCGGCGAGGTCGGCAGGGGGCGCGGAGCGGTCCGGGGCCTCCGCGGTTGCCGCGAGGAGCAGTTCGTTGACAATCCCTGTCAGCGTCGCGGCGTCCTCCCGGATCTGGGCCAGGTCCTGGCTTTGCCTGGAGCCGGGCACAGTGTTGCGCTGGGCCAGCTGGATCCTGGTGTCCAGGATGGTCAATGGCGTGCGCAATTCGTGGCTGGCGTCCTGGACGAAACGCCGCTCCCTTGCCAGGGCATCACTGAGGGGACGAATCGCGCTGCGCGCGCTGAGCCACCCGACGATGCCGGCCAGCAGGATCCCCGCTACCCCGGCGATGATCATGGCTTCGAGGACATCCTTGGAATCCAGGTAGGTGTAGGCCGTCCCGGCCGCCGCCGAGCCCGGCACTTCAGGATGGGCCAGTTGGTTCGTGAGGTACAGCGCCGTGGCGGCGAGCAGCCCGAGAACCATGACTGCGCACGCAGCACTGATCCGCACCGCGACCTTGAGGGAAGCCTTGCGCAGGATGGAGTGGTCCGGATTTCCGCCGGCCGGCCAGCCGTCACTCATGGGCTTCGCCGATCTGGTATCCGAGGCCGTGCACCGTGCGGATCACGGCTTTGGAGATCTTCCGGCGCAGGTGATGAACATAGGTATCGATCACGCCGGGCTGCTCCGAGGCGTGGAAGCACGCCGCGAGGAGCTCATCCCGGGTGAAGACGCGGTCCGGTTCCGCGGCAAGGGCTGCCAGCAGCTGGCCTTCCTTTGCGGTCAGTGACACCGTTTGCCCGTAGACGGAACGGACGGAGCGCTGCGTTGGATCCAGTTCCCAGTCCCCGATCGCCACCGGTGCCGGGGCCGGGGGAGTGAAAGTCCGCGTCAGTGCGCGCAGGCGTGCTGCCAGTTCGCCGGCGTCGAACGGCTTGGTCACGTAATCGTTGGCGCCGGCGTCCAGGCCCCTGACTTTTTCGTCGGCATCGCCCAGTGCGGTCAGGATCAGGATGGGCGTGGCAATGCCTTTCGACCGCAAAGCCGTGATGAGGGCGATGCCGTCCATGGCGGGCAGCCCGCGGTCCACCACCATGACGTCCCAGCTCCCGGTCAGCCCCTGGTGGAGGCCGTCGCGGCCGTTGGTGACCAACTGGACCCGGTAGTCCGGGCCCAGTAGCTCGGCGATGAGCGGTCCCAGGACGGCGTCGTCCTCGACGAGCAGCAGGGACGGAAGGTCAGCGGAGGTCATGTCAGCTATTCTTCCGCGGCCATTTCCTCAGTCCGCAGTCCGGCCCCGGGTTCTTCTGCCGTGTCGCCGGCGGCTTTGTCTGCGGCTGCGGCGGCGCGGCGGGAGTTCCGGCGGCGTTTGAGGAGCTGCACCACCCCCGGCACGACGGAGACGAGCACCATGGCCACGACGATGGCGTCGATGTTCCTGGCGATGATGTCAAAATGCCCCAGCCAGGTGCCAAGCATCGTCACGGAGGCCGCCCACGCGACGGCGCCGGTGATATTCCACAGGGTGAAGGATTTGTAGTCATAGCGCGCGGTCCCGGCGGTCAGCGGAGCAAACGTCCGGACCATGGGGACGAAGCGGGCCAGCACGACGGCGGCCCCGCCGTGGCGGCGGAAGAAGTCCTCCGTGGTGGTCAGGTGCGCTGTCTTCAGGATCCGGGCGTCGTCCTTGAACCATCGCCGGCCAAATTTCCGTCCGAGCATGTAGCCGACCTGGTCCCCGGCGACCGCGGCCGCGGTGACGACGCCGATCAGCACAGGCAACGTCAGTTGCAGCTGCTGGTGCAGAAGTCCTGCGGTGAACAACAGGGAGTCGCCGGGCAGGAAGGGAAAGAGCACGCCCGATTCGATGAAGACCATCACGGCGATCACACCCAGTGCGGCCGGGCCCAACCCGGCGAGCAGGCTTGCCGGGTCCAGCAGGGACAGTGTTCCGGCGGCGTGCACGGCCGGAAGGGAGGCAAAAACGTCCAGGGCGGGCATTCTCATTTCTCCTCGGCGCCCAGCGGCCGGCTGCCCGAACGGGCCCGGATCCGCGCCGCTATCCGTGGCGCGAGAAGGTTCCACAGTCCCGCGAGCAGGACCACGGCTGCGCTCGAGGCCAGGAACGACGCCGCGACATCCGTGGGGTAGTGGCCGCCGATGTACAGCCGTGACCAGGCTACGACGAGGGCCATCACCGCCGCCGCGACGGCCGTGACCTTGGCCCAGCGGGTTCCACGGGCCAGGAAGTACACTGCGAATCCCAGTGCCACAGCAAAGGACACGTGGCCGCTCGGGAAGCTGTTGGAACCCGTTTCCGGAGCCAGGGGATCGAACAGCAGGGCAGGGCTGGGCCGCTGGCGGGCCACGAGGAGCTTGAAGAATTCACTTGCCACCCAGCCGGATGATGCCACGAGGCCGAAGGCAATCGCCTTGGCCAGGCCGCCGCGGAACAGCCAGATGTACAGCGCCGCGGCGCCGATCAGCGCGAGGCCCGCCACCGGGCCAAACACGACATTCAGCGCCATCGCGACGGCGGTCAGGGCGGCGGCGTGGTGCTGGCTCAGGTCCTGATCGACCCCGAGCTCGGCGGCGCTGAAGCCGGGTGTCAGCTGCGCCGCCAGGCCCAATGCCACGACGGCGGCCGACAGCAGGACGCCCAGCACTAGCCAGTGGCGGACCTGGGGGAGGGCCCACAGCCGGGGACCCGCGGCGGGGCGCACGGCGTCGGGACGGCTTGGTGCTCCACTTCGGCTGAGTGCTCCAGCACCGCCCAGCGGCGCATCGCTCTTAACAGGGGCAGGTCCAGTCATGGGATCCTCCGGCTCGGGACAAGGGCGCCCGGACAGGCGACGACTCCCACTCTTCCGCCAGCCCGTTAAGAAACGCTTAAGAAAGTGTCGCGGCGCCGGCCGAGGGGCTACGTCTGGATGATCCGTGCCGGCTACGCGGCGTAGCGCAACAGCGCCACCCCGTTGCCGAAGGCGCGCGTCTCCAGCAGCCGGAGCTGGGTTATGCTGTCCGCAGCCTTGAACAGGGGGCGGCCCCGTCCGATCAGGACCGGATGGACGTACAGCCAGTATTCGTCGATCAGCCCGAGCCGCCGGAAGGTGTCGGCCAGTTCTGCCCCGCCCAGGGCCAGGTCCCCGCCCGGCTGCTCTTTCAGGGCCAGCACTTCTTCCGGCACCACATCCCGGACCACGGTGGTGTTCCAGGCGGCGGATGTCAGCGTCCGGGAGTAGACGATCTTGGGCATGTCCCGCCAGATCCGGGCGAACTCGGCCATCACTGCGCCGGCGGCCGGGTCCTGGTCCGCGGTGGGCCAGAACCCTTCCATCAGCTCGTACGTGACGCGGCCGTCAAGGAAGGCACCCATGGTGCTGAGCTGTTGGTTGAAATGGCGGTGCAGCTCGTCGTCGACCATGTGCCAGCTGATGTCGCGGTCCGGGCCCTCGAAGAATCCGTCGAGGGACACCTGCATGGCCAGGATGATTTTGCGCATCGCCGCTCCTTACGTTTTCACCAGCGTACGCCGCTGCTTCGGATGGCAGACCCACTTTTTCCCGGAGCCGTACCCTTGCGCGGGAAGCCGCCAGGGGGAAGAATGCTGGAAGTCTATGGCCCCACCGCGGTCAGTCACCTTCGGGGAAGCATGATGCCTGCGAACGATTCGAACAACAGCACGGGGCCGGTCCCGAAGCCTGAACCGGCGCCGCGCCACTACCGCTCCGGCGGGCACCGGGCCAACGACGGTTCCCGGCCCGGTCCGCGGTCCCTCGCCCGGCGTGCGGGGAGGACCCGGCGACAGTATCTGACGGCGGCCGCCGTCGCACTGGCCCTTGTGGCCGCCGGCGTCTATGCAGGCGTCCAGGCGGCGCTACCCGTTGACCCGCCGGCCGCTGCAGCGACGCCGACGGCGCCGGTCACGGATGCCGGCCGGACCGTTCCGCCGGCATCTGACCTGCCCGCAACTGCTTCGCCAACTACTGCTTCGCCCGCGGCCGGCGCCGTCTCGGCGGCCGCCGGGAAGCCCGCTGAGATCCCCGCCGTGCCTGCCGTCGCGGTCCCGGCCATTGACCCGGAACTGGACAGCCAGATCAACGGGATCATCGCGGCCAACAGTGCCTATGCCCTGGGGGTGTCCTTGATCGATGTCTCCGACGGCGTGGTCCACGGCTATGGGGCCCAGGATAAGTTTGTGGCCGCCAGCACGGCAAAGATCCTGGCCGCGTCGGCGTATTACCACCTCGTTGAGACCGGCCGCGCCTCGCTGACCGCCCCCATGGGCAACTCGACGGCCGGCACCCAGATCCGCCGGATGGTCCAGCAGAGCAACAACGACTCGTGGGCGCTGATCCTGCGGGCGGTCGGCGCGCGGGGCATCACGGATTACGCCGGCTCGATCGGGATCACCTACGACCGCACGGTCAACCTGCTGACGCCCGCAGAAATGGCCAGGACCCTCCAGCTGCTCTACACGGGACAGCTGCTCAATGCCCGCAACACCGCCCAGCTCCTGTCCTATATGCAGAACACCAACTTTGAGACACTGATCCCGCCGGCGGTTCCGCCCGGGGTAGGGGTTCACCACAAGTACGGACTGCTGTTCGGAAACCTGCATGACGCGGCCGTCCTGGACAAGGACGGCCGGGCCTTCGTGTTCGTCGTGTACACCCGCGGCAGGAATTACTCCGATATGGGCCCCCGCACCCAGATCATTCAGCAGCTCACCCGGACCGTGACCGCCGCCCTGTTCTGATGGTTGAGGTTCTGACGCCAGCCGCTGTTAGACGGACACCGGCCCGGCGGCAGCGCGTTCCTTCTCCCTGGTCTTCCTGGACTTGGCGAACCGGAGATAGAGCGAGGGCACGATGAACAGATTGAGCAAGGTGGAGGTGACCAGGCCGCCCAGGATAACCACGGCCATGGGGTGTTCAATTTCATGGCCCGGGATGTTGCCCATGACAACCAGGGGTACCAGGGCAAGCCCGGTGGCCAGGGTGGTCATGAGGATGGGCGAGAGCCGCTCCGCCGCCCCGCGCATCACCAGGTCGCGGCCGAAGGTCTGGCCTTCATAGGTTTCCAGATGCTGGCAGTGGTTGATCAGCAGGATGCCGTTGCGCGCGGCAATCCCCATCACCGTGAGGAAGCCAACGAGGGACCCGAGGGACAGGACGCCGCCGGTCATGTAGGCGGCAATGACCCCGCCCACCAGGGCTACCGGCAGCGTCAGCAGCGACAGGACGGCCAGCCGCCAGCTGCGGAAGGACGCCTGCAGCAGCAGGAGGATCAGGACAAGTGCCGCCGCGGAGTAGATCATCAGGCGGTTCGTTGCCGCCTCGCGTTCGGTGTATTCGCCGAGCAGCTGCACGCTGTAGCCGGTGGGGAGCTCCAGGCTCTCCAGCCGCGATTTCAACTCACCGACCACTGTTCCCATGTCCGCACCGTTGGCCAGGAAGGATCCCACCTCGACGCGGCGGGATCCGTTGGTGCGGTCGATCTGGTTCGGCGTAGCCTGCAGGCTCACGTCCGCGACGTCGGCGAGGCGCACCCGCGCTCCGCTGGGCGTATCGATGGGCAGATCCTCGATGCTGGTGACGGAGGAGCGGGTGGCCGGGGTGCTCCAGACCTGGACGTCGTAGGCCCGGCCGTCCCGGAAGACGTCGCCGACCTCCTCGCCGGCCACGAGTGTCGCGGCCGCGCGCCGGACATCGCCCGGTTTGAGGCCGTACTTCTGCGCCGCGGCCAGGTTAACCGTCACGGCAATCTGGGGGACTTCCACCTCGAGGGACACATGCGGGTCCTCGGTGCCCTCGATCGAGTCCATGATGGTCTTGACCCGTTGCGCCTGTTCCCGGAGCACATTGAGGTCGTCTCCGTAGACCCGGACCAGGATGGGTTCGCTGGCGCCGGTGATGACCTCTTCAATCCGCTCCTTCAGATAAGTCTGGACGTCACGGTGCAGCCCCGGGTAGCCGTTGACCACGTCCTCCACGGCGGCCACGGTCGCGTCGTAGTCGGCGTGGCGGTCGATGCTGATCCAGTGTTCGCCGGCATTGACACCGACGATCTCGTCCGCGGCAAATGCCTGCCCGATGTGCGTGCCGCAGTTCAGGACGCCGGGGACCTTGAGGAATTCCTCACAGCCGCGCTGGGAAATCCTGAATTCTTCGGCGGCAGACGTACCCGGTTCGGAGATCCAGTGCATCAGGAAGTCCCGTTCCTTGAACGTGGGGAACAGGGAAGAACCCATCAGGGGAGCGAGGACCAAACCCACCACCGCCAGCACGCCAAAGCCCGCGTAGCCGAACCGGGGCCGGTTCATGGCCTTGGACAGGGCGGCGTGGTAGCCGCGTTTGAGCACACGGACCAGCGGCGCGTCGCGTTCTTCCAGTTTGGCGTTGCCCAGCAGAATCAGGGCAAGAGCCGGCGTCACTGTCAGCGCCACGAACATCGAGGCCAGGACAGCCAGGGTGTAGGAGACGGCCAGCGGCCGGAAGAAGACGCCGGTCAGACCGTCCAGGAAGAAAATCGGTACGGCGGCGACCACAATGATCAGGGTCGCGTAAACGATCGGGCTGCGCATCTCCAGGGAGGCTTTCAGGACCACCGATGCCGCAGATTCGTCACTGCCCCGGGCGCGTCGCTGCCGCAGGCGGCGCATGATGTTCTCGACGTCGATGATCGCGTCATCGACCACGACGCCCACCGCAATGACCAGCCCCGCAAGGACCATCGTGTTGATGGAGCTGGACGTGAAGTAAAGCACGAGTGCGGCTGTAAGCAGGGACAACGGAATGGCGATGATGCTGATCAGGGCCGTGCGCCACTGGAAGAGGAACGCGACGAGGATCATGACCACCAGCAGGCAGCCCAGCAGCAGCGCGATGCTGAGGTTGGAGATCGCCTCCTCGACGAAGCTGGCGGGCCGGAAGATCGTGGTGTCGAAGTTGATGCCGCTCAGGCCCGGCTGCAGCTCGTGGAGGGCCTCCTCCACGCCTTTGGTCACGTCCAGTGTGTTGCCCCAAGGCAGCTTCTCGACGATCAGCATGAGCCCGTGGCCGTTGTTGATCACGGCGTCACCAATCAGCGGCTGATGGTCCTCGACAACCTGGGCAACGTCGCCCAGGTGCAGCGCCACGCCGTCCTTTTCCCGGATCGTCACCTGGGCCAGATCCGCGGGCGTCTGGATCGGCTGGACGTGGCGGACGCCCATCCTCTGGGTCGGACTGTCAATGAAGCCGCCGGTGCCGATGAAGCGTCCCGGCGAGTACTTCAGCAGCCCGGCGTCGAGGGCGCCGGCGGTAACTTCCATGACCTGGTTGAGCGAGACGTTCTGGGCCTTGAGCTTGTCAGGCTCCACCTGGACCTGCAGCATCTGGAGCCGCTCGCCCCAGATCGCCACGTTGGCCACCCCGGGGACCCGCAGCAGACGGGCCCGGATGGTCCAGTAGGACAGCATGGACATTTCGATGAGCGAATGTTCCGACGACGTCATCCCGATCTTCATCACGCGGCTGGTCGCGGACAGCGGCTGCAGCATCACCGGCGGGGCCGCCCACGTCGGCAGCGCCGCGGTCACCGACGCCATCCGTTCCGAGACGAGCTGACGGGCGTTGAGCAGGTCAGTGCCCTGATGGAAGAGCAGCACGATCGAGGACAGCTGGGGCACGGACTTGGACCGTATCTCGTCCAGGCCCGGCATGCCGCTCACGGCGGCCTCGATCGGCACACTGACGAGCTCTTCGACTTCCTGGGCGGTCAACCCGAGGCATGCGGTCTGGATTTCGACGCGCGGCGGGGCGAATTCCGGGAAGACATCCACGGATGCGGCGCCCAACTGCAGGGAACCGAGCAGCATCACGGCGCACGCGAGGGCGACAACAACCGTCTTGAAACGGAGGCTGATCCCGATGAGCCAGCGCATGTCACTCGGCCGTATCGAATTCGGTCCCGAGAAGTTCCTCGGCACCTGTCGTAACGACGACGGTCCCTGCCGGCGGCCCGTCCGTCAGGACGGCAACGTCGCCGTTGATCCGCTGGACCGTGATCGCTTGGCGGACGTAGACCCGGGGCTCAGGGTTGGTGTAGACCCACGCCTTGCCCGAGCTGTCGTACAGGATGGCCCCGTAGGGGGCAGTGAGCTTCCCGGTCTTGGGATCCACTGCAATCACCGCTGTCGCGATCCCGACCCGTTCGACGGCGTGGTCGGTGAGGGTGAGCCGGTGAAGATCCGTGCCCGGGACTTCAGCGATCTCCGCCGGTTCGCCTTCGGATGGTGCGGCCTCCGGTGCCTGGGCGCAACCTGTAGCGGAGAGCGCCGTGAACGCCGTCACGATCAGCGCGGTGATGAAAACCGCGACCTTGTTGCCCCGCGGCGAAGGTGTGGAGTTCATGACCCATCCCGGCTTTCAGTTGGTGCAGCGGTGCCCTGGCCGGCCGGCGCGCCGGGTGCCTGCTGCGGCTCGAACCGAAGCAGCACGGCGGGCACGACAAACAGGGTGAAGAAGGAAGTTGTCAGCAGGCCTCCCCAGATGATCACGGCCAGCGGCAGGATGATTTCCGCTCCGACGACGCCGCCCAGCAGGACCAGGGGCAACAGCACCAGGGCCGTGATCACGGTGGACATCAGGACGGGTCCCAGCCTCTCCCTGCTTCCGCGGACCACCAGCGCGGGCCAGGGCGCTTCAGCATCGGTTGCCCGCAGGTCCCGTACGTGGCTTGCCAGCAGGAGGGCGCCGCGGACGGCGATACCAAGGACTGCGGCGAAGGCGACCAGGGCGACCAGGGCGTTGACGCCCCCGGTGGCCTGGGCGGCCAGCACGCCGCCGGACAGTGCCAGGATCAGGCCCAGGAAGAGCGGGGCGGCGAGCCGCCAACTCCCCGTCGCCGTTTGCAGCAGCACCAGGATGCCGGCTGCGGCGACTGCCGCGAGCAGCCAGAGCCACTGGTAATTACTTTGCTGCTGGGCGTACTGGGTGAGGATCTCGGCGTGGTAGGACATCGGGAACTGCATCTGCTGCAGGGCCGCGTTGATGTCACGCTGGATGTCGCCCAGCGGGCGACCCTGGATGTCAGCCTTCACGTCAATGCGGCGCGAGGTGTCATCGTGCAGGATCACGGATTCGTTCCCGACCATGGTCACCTGCGCGACGTCGCCGAGGCGGGCGTGCCCGCCGTTGGGGGTGTCGATGATCAGGTTGCGGACGCTGTCCAGGCTGCTGCGGGTGGCCGCGGCGCCCTTGACGATGACGGAGAAGACTTTCTGCTCTTCGTACAGGTTGCCGACTTCAATGCCCTGCAGGAGGGCGGCTGCCGCGCGCCGGACGTCGCCGGGGACGACGCCGGCCTTTTGGGCCGCGGCGAGGTTCACCTTGACTTCGGCGATGGGCTGTTCGGCGGGCAGGTCGACGTGGGGATTAGCCACCCCGGCCGTGTGCTCCAGGATTGTTTTGACCTCCGCCGCCTTCTGCCGCAGGATCGCCGGGTCGAGTCCGAAGACCCGGACGGCAAAGCCGCTGTCGGCTTCTTCCCGGATCTGGTCGATGCGTTCCTGCGGATAGGTGGAGACTTTGCTGGTCAGGCCCGCATAACCGGCGATCACGCGGTCGACGGCGGCGGCCGTGTCGGCGTAGGCCGCGTCGGGGGCCACGGTCACCCACAGCTCGCCGGAGCTGACGTCGCCGACCTGATCGGAGGTGATTGCGCGCCCGATGTGTCCGCCAACGTTGGCCACGCCCGGCAGCGTGCGCAGTTCGTCGGCTGCCGCCTCGGTGATCCGGCTCATTTCCTGGTCCGAGGTTCCGGCGATCGCGCTCCAGTGCACCACCAGGGTCTTGTCCGCCAGGACGGGCACCACGGGATGGGTTCCGGCCAGCTGTGGTGCGAGTGCCAGTCCGGCCAGCGCCACAACGGCGGCGGCGGCGAAAACCCACCGGGTTTTGCCTGCCAGGCGCTTCACGTGGCCGCCGTAGGCGCCTTCAAGCCGCCTGAGGGACCGCCGCTCCGGGGCCTTGGAACCCGCGGGGAGGACGAACGCGAGGGCTGCCGTGACGGTCAGGGCGACGATCATCGAGACAACCA
>Ga0105251_10003333_pt1 | contig 11725 bp, 10 predicted proteins | sample KBSS64metaG_FD_80424 | JGI IMG/M metagenome (GOLD analysis project Ga0105251, IMG submission 80424) | Switchgrass rhizosphere microbial communities from Kellogg Biological Station, Michigan, USA - KBS S6-4 metaG | ecosystem: Host-associated > Plants > Roots > Rhizosphere > Soil | place...
CAGAAGCAGCTGCTGGCCATGGTCGTCGGCGGACTCTTTGGCGCGCTGTGCTTCTTCGGCATCATCATCCTGCTGGCACGGCGACTATTCAACTCGCGCGTGCGGGCCACCGGCAGCTTCGGCGATACACTGGTGCTGCTGCTGCTGTTTGCGCAGTTGTGCCTTGGCTTGATCAGCATCCGGGTATCGGCCGGGCACCTGGACGGGGCGGTGATGGTGCAGCTGGCCGAATGGGCTCAACACATCGTAACCTTCCGGGCCGGTGCGGCCGACTTCATCGTCGGGGTGAGCTGGGTCTACAAAGCCCATATATTCCTCGGCCTGACCCTGTTCCTGATCGCGCCCTTCACCCGCTTGGTGCATGTGTGGAGCATTCCTCTCAGCTATCTGTGGCGGCCCTACCAAGTGGTGCGTCGCCGCCAGGCCACGCTGCGCTATGGACCGCGGGAGTAACCAATGACTCAGTCGCCACGGATATTGCCGATCACCGTCATCGACTCGACAAGCCCCGTGCCCGCCGAAGCCGGGCACCCTCATTCCCAGGTAGCGGAGCGTCGATCGCTCGGCCAGCCCGCGCCCTGTCGGCTGCACGTGGGCGACACCGCGATCAGCGAGGCGGACATCGCCCGTGAAATGCTGTTCCACCGTGCGATGCGCCCGGAGCAGTCCCGCGCCGACGCGGCGCGCGCTTTGGTGGTGCGTGAGCTGCTGCGCCTGGAAGCGCTGCGCCTTGGCCTGGTGGCCGACGTGGCAGCCGAGCGTCCAGTCATCGATGAAGAGGCCCTCATCGAGGCTCTGATCGAGAGCCAGATCGATAGCCGGACCCCTGATGAAGGCGCCTGTCGACACTACTACACGCAGAATCCGGAGCGCTTCCGTTCACCAGATCGCATACGCCTGCGCCACATCCTTCTGGCCGCACCGGCTGACGACGTGGCAGGCCGCCTGAAGGCACGCACCCAGGGCGAGGCCCTGATCGCCGAACTGCGCGGGCAGCCGCACTTGTTCGCCGACCTCGCGCTGCGCCATTCGCAGTGCCCGTCGAGTGAGCAGGGTGGGGACCTGGGTTGGCTGCAGCGGGGGCAGACCACGCCGGAGTTCGACCGCCAGGTGTTCCGCCTGCGCCAGGGCCTGGCCGGGTTTCCGGTGGAGTCGCGGTGGGGCCACCACGTGGTCAGTGTCGACGAACTTGAAAGCGGGCAGCCGTTGACCTTCGAGCAGGTACATGCACAGATCCGGGACTACCTGGAGCTGCAGGTCCGCCAGCGCGACGTGCAGGCCTACCTGCTGTCCCTGCGCGAGCGCTATGCGGTGCGCGGACTCGACGAGATCGAAGCGGCGGCCGACTGAGCCGCCCCCTGTTGGAGACCCCATGAACCAGATCGACTCCCCGGCCAGCGCCAGCGAACAACAACGGGCGCTGTGGCTGAGTACGTTTGCCTTCACCGTGTGTTTCGCGGTGTGGATGATTTTCTCGATCATCGGCATCCAGATCAGCAAGCAGCTTGGACTCAATGACACCCAATTCGGCCTGCTGATTGCCACTCCGGTGCTGACCGGTTCGGTGATCCGCGTCTTCCTGGGCATCTGGTCGGACCAGTTCGGCGGCCGCAAGGTGATGACCTTGGTGATGCTGTGCGGTGCGGTGGCGACCTGGATGCTGACCTACGCCACCACCTACCCGCAGTTCCTGCTGGCAGCGCTCCTTGTCGGGATCGCGGGGGGCAATTTCTCGGTCGGCGTAGCCTATGTGTCGAAATGGTTCCCCGCCAGCCGTCAGGGCACCGCGCTGGGCATTTTCGGCGCCGGAAACATCGGTTCGGCAGTAACCAAACTGCTTGCGCCGCTTGTGATGGTGGCGGCAGGATGGACGATGGTGGCCAAGGTCTGGGCGGTCGCCTTGGCGATCACCGCCGTGCTGTTCTTCCTGCTCAGCAAGGAAGATCCTTCGTTGCAGGCGCGGCAACGGACCGGGACACAGCCGATGCGGTTCGCCGAGCAGATGGCGCCGCTGCGCAACATCCAGGTATGGCGCTTCTCGCTCTACTACTTCTTTGTGTTCGGTGGATTCGTGGCGCTGGCCCTGTGGCTGCCTCACTACCTGATCGGTGCGTACGGCATGGATGTCGCGAAGGCCGGCATGCTGGCGGCGTGCTATTCGATCCCCGCCAGCCTGTTCCGGGTCGTGGGTGGGTGGCTGTCCGACCGCATCGGTGCACGGCGCGTGATGTACTGGACATTCGCCGTGTCGGCGATCTGCACGTTCCTGCTCGCGTACCCCGACACCGAGTACGTAGTCCAAGGCATCCACGGAGAAATCCGCTTCCACCTGGCCATCGGAGTCACCCTGTTCACCGTGCTGGTGTTCGTGCTGGGCTTCTTCATGTCGCTGGGCAAGGCGGCGGTGTACAAGCACATTCCGGAGTACTACCCGCGGCACGTGGGCGCGGTGGGCGGCGTGGTCGGCATGATCGGTGGATTGGGCGGGTTCATCCTGCCGATCGTGTTCGGTGCGCTCAACGACGTGACAGGGATATGGAGCAGCTGTTTCATGCTGCTGTTCCTGGTGGTCAGTGCCGCGCTGGGCTGGATGCACTTCGCGATCCGACGCATGGAACGTCGCCACCATCCCCAGCTCGACCGCGAGACGGACCTGCCCGAAGCGATCGATGCCGCTGCTGCGGAGCAGCGCGCAGGATTGAACCAGGTCAATGCGCCGCCGAAGTGATGGCGGCGCGATCAGGAGTGCTGCATGTGATCGCCCCACAGCTGCTGTCTGAATACCTGTGGGAGCAGCCTCCGCGCACGCTTCCCGACCGCGCTGCAGTTCAGCGAAGGCTGCGGAGGGCATGCTGCCATGGCGTATGATTGCTGCGTGCTTCCACCCGCTGGAGTTGCAGGCTCCGCTGCAGGACTGATGACCTCACCCATCCCTCCCAAAGGACAGTCGTCCGGTACCCCGGCCAATCCAGCCGCCGCAGATGACGGCGATGCGCTGCATTTCTGCAGTACCTGCGCGTTTTCCGATGCCTGCATGTCCCAGGGCTACGACAAGACCGCACTTTCCGAGCTGCATGTACTGGTCGATCATGTCGGGCCATTCCATGCCGGTGATTACATCTTCCGCGCCGGCGAGCGATTCGATGCCATTGCCGCGGTGCGTGCGGGCATGGTCAAGACCTTCATTGACGACAGCCAGGGCAGCGAGCAGGTGCTTGGCTTCAGCCTGCCCGGCGAGGTGATCGGTCTCAATGCCATCCACGGTGCGCGCTACCCCTGCAGTGCCGTGGCGCTGGATACCGTGCACCTGTGCCGCATTTCATTTCCCCGGATGAGCCAGCTGGCTACCCGCATGCCCGGACTGCAGGCCAAGCTGTTCAGTCTGCTCAGTGCGGAGATCGGCAAGGCGGCGCTGCTGGCGGCCAATCACCGTACCGAGGAGCGCATGGCCGCATTTCTGGTGGACATGTCGGAGCGTTACGCGCGGCGCGGTTTTTCCGCCGTGCGCTTCAACCTGACCATGGCGCGCGCCGAGATTGCCAACTACCTGCGAATGGCGCCAGAAACCGCGAGCCGCGTGCTGCGGCGCCTGTCCGACGACGGCGTGATAGCGGTGAGTCAACGCGAGATCCTCCTGCTGCAACCCGAGCGCCTTGCGGCGATGGCCGCGGCAGGCAACAACGAAAGCGATCCAACGTCCGCGCAAGGACCTGAACGATGAATCGACTGCTGTTCCTTTTCCTGTTCCTGTTGATCGCCGCTCTGCCGGCCAGCGCCGCGGAGCTGACGGTGTCTGCCGCCTCCAGCCTGACCGAAAGCTTCCGTGACATCGCCCGCGCCTACGAATCTGCGCATCCGGGCACGAAGGTGGACCTCAACTTCGCGGCGTCCGGTGTCCTGCTTCAGCAGATCACGCGCGGGGCGCCAGTAGACGTGCTGGCCACCGCCGACACGGCGACCATGGACCAGGCAGCGAACAGCGGATTGCTGGAAACCGATTCGCGCCAGACCTTTGCCACGAACGCACTGGTCGTGGTGGTGCCGCCGGGCCGCAAAGGCGCCCCGATGACCCTGGCCGCCCTGGCGGGGAAGGGTGTGCAACGTGTGGCGATCGGTAACCCGGACAGCGTTCCAGTGGGGCGCTATGCGCGGACCGCACTGCAGGATGCCGGACTGTGGGAGACGCTCACGCCGAAGACCATTACTACCCAGAACGTGCGCCAGTCGCTGGATTACGTCGCGCGCGGGGAAGTCGACGCCGGATTCGTCTACGCCAGCGACTACCAGGCCATGCCGGGACGGGTGGTGCGGGCGTTCGTCGTGCCAGTGAAGTCTCCCATCACCTACCCGCTATCGGTCGTCAAGGCGAGTGCACACGCAGCCGAGGGCCGCCGGTTCATCGCGTTCGTGATGTCCCCGCAGGGCCAGGCGATCCTGCGCCGCCGCGGTTTCGGTGCGCCCTGAAACGTGGCGTTGGACTGGTCCGCGCTATGGTTGTCGCTGAAGGTCGCCGGCTGGGCAACCGCGATCAACCTGGTGCTGGGCGTTGCGCTGGGCGCACTGCTGGCGCGTCGGCGTTTTCCGGGCCGCGAGCTGCTCGACACGCTGCTCACCCTGCCGATGGTGCTGCCGCCGACCGTGCTGGGGTATTACCTGCTGGTCGTGATCGGGCGCAACGGGCCGCTCGGCGCATGGTTGCAGAGTACCTTCGGCATCAACCTGGTGTTCACCTGGCAGGCGGCGGTGATCGCAGCGACCGTGGCGTCGCTGCCGCTGGTATTCAAGCCTGCCCGGGCCGCGTTCGAAGCCGTGGACGGACAGCTGGAACAGGCGGCGCGCACGCTCGGGGTCTCCGAGTTCGCTTTGTTCCTGCGGGTCAGCCTGCCATTGGCCTGGCGCGGCATCCTGGCTGGACTGCTGCTGGCCTTCGCGCGGTCGATGGGCGAGTTCGGCGCCACCCTGATGGTTGCTGGCAGCATTCCCGGGCGGACCCAGACGCTGTCCATCGCGATCTACGAAGCCGTGCAGGCCGGCCACGACGACAAGGCCAATGGCCTGGTGATCCTGACGTCAGTGGTGTGCATCGTCATCCTGCTGGCTGCGGCGCGATTGGTGGGCGGACGGCGCCGGGAGCCCCGCGATGTGGCTTGAGCTGAATATCCGTCGGCGAATGGAAGCGCCCGGGCAGGCGTTCATGCTCGACGTGCAGTTGCAGTGCACCCAGCGCCGTGTGGTCCTTTTTGGTCCGTCCGGCGCGGGAAAGAGCCTGACCCTGAAGGCCATCGCCGGTCTGCTGCGCCCGCACGCAGGACAAGTCCGCCTGGGCGAGACCACGCTGTTCGACGCGGCACGTGGCATCCAGCTGCCGCCGCAGCAGCGTCGCCTGGGCTATGTATTTCAGGACTACGCGCTGTTCCCACACCTGAGCGTCCGCCAGAACATCGCCTTCGGCCTGCATCGTGGCTGGTTCAATCCGTCCCGGCGCGGAGTAGATCCGGAGGTTGAGCATTGGATGTCGGCGCTGCGCATCGACCACCTGGCAGAGCGGATGCCCGCACAGCTGTCGGGCGGCCAGCGGCAGCGAACTGCGCTGGCGCGGGCGCTGGTCACTCGTCCGCAGGCACTGCTGCTCGATGAACCCTTCGCTGCGCTGGACCACGCGCTGCGCGATCACCTGCGGCAGGAACTGATCGGGGTACTCGACGCCACCGACATTCCGCTTTTGCTGATCAGTCACGATCCGGTGGATGTGGGGATGTTCGGCCAGCAGGTGCTCGAACTCGCCGATGGCCGTATCAGACACCGCTGAGGGAATCAGTACAGTTCGCAGTGCAGCCGCTGTTGGGCCTTCAGGGTGGACCACGCTGTGGCAGCCGGCATCTGGTCGGGATAGAGCGCGTTGAGCGCCTGCTGGATCGCACCCTCCAGGTGCTGCCGGTTACCGCAGAGGTAGAGGTGCGCCCCTCGCGCGAGCAGGTGCCTCACCGTGTCCGCCTGCTCGGCCAGGACGTGCTGGACATAGTATTTATCATGGCCATCGCGTGAAAATGCGGTGCGCAGCGTTGCGAGGGTACCCGTTTCCAGCCAGCCCTGGAGAACATCCTGGTACAGGAAATCGTGGGCACGGTGCTTTTCGCCGAACAGGAGGTGCACCTCGCGACGGCTGCCGCTGGCCTGCAGCTCGTTCACCAGTCCCATCAGTGGCGCAATGCCGGTGCCCGTTCCGATCAGAAGCAACGGCGCGCTGGGGTCGTCCGGCAGATGAAAACCGGGGTTGGAACGGCAGTACACGCGGACGCTGCCGTCGCCATGCAGCAGCCAGCTGGTTGCCGTACCGCGCCGGAGACGACCGCGATGATGGTAGGCGACCTCGCGGATGCACAGGGCTACGGTGTCGGTCGAGGCAGACGCGATGGAGTAGGCGCGGGGCAGGCACGGCGACAGAAGCTCCTCCAGGCGGGCCAGCGGCACGCTTTCCGGTGTTGCATGGTCCATGAGGACGTCAAGCATGTCGTTTCCGTGCAGGTAGGCCTCCAGCGCCTGCCGTTGGCTGACTTTCAGCAGGCCTTTGAGTACCTCGCTGCCACCCAGCCGGGCCAGCTCGCGCAGTACCCCTTTGCCAATCACGCGAAGCTCCTTATGACGGAGCAGTTCCACCGCGCGCGCATCACCGTACCAGCGGGCGAGCGATTCCAGCAGCCCCGGGTCGTTCGGTGCGATTGCATGCAGTGTGTCGCCCGCGCGATAGGCGATACCACTGCCGCGCAGGTCCAGCTCGATATGCCAGGCAGCGGGTTCGCTACGGCAGAGCCGCCGTCGCTCGATGACCGGGGCCGTGAACGGATCAGCTTCGCCATACGCGGTGACCTGCAGATGCAGGTCGCGGCCCGCTTCGGGGTTGCCGGTGAGTACCTCCCCAACCACCGGTGCCCAGCGTTGGAAGAACTGCTCGTAGCTGGCATCGGCATCGACCCGGTTCAGGATCGGTGCTGCCTGGCGCTCACCGAGCAGGGCATCCAGTGCCTTGGTGAAGCCACAGAAGCGCGGGTAGCCGATGTCGCCCAAGCCGAACACCGCATAGCGCAGTCCGGGCAGGGCGGGCGCCTGGCGCAATGCTTCGGCGAAGCGCTCGCCATTGGCTGGCGCTTCGCCGTCTCCAAACGAGCTGGAGAGCGCCAGCAGGACATCGCCTGCACCCAGTGCGCTGACGTCGATGTCATTGAAGGGCAGCACCTGCGGCGCGTACACCCGCAAAGCCGGAAGCGAGCCGAGACGATGGGCAAGAGCGCGGGCGTTGCCGGACTCGGAGCCGTAACCCACCAGCACCCGAAGGATGGGGGCTGTGGCGCTCACGCGACCTCGTAGAACGCGTCGAATTTCTCCTTGCTGAACTCCACTGCCTCGAAGTTGCCCATGAGATCGTTCACCACGCGGCGGATGCTGATGTAGGCGCTGATCTGTCCGGCAGCGTCGAACAGCGGCTGCACCGTGGTATCGACCACGTAGAGGACGCCGCCCTTGCCCAGGTTTGGCACGATACCGGTCCAGGTCCCGCCGGCCTTGATCGTATCCCACATTTCCTTGTAGACGGCTTTCGGAACGTCGGGATGCCGCACGATGCTGTGCGGCTTGCCGATCAGCTCCTCGCGCTGGAAGCCAGTGAGGGTGCAGAACAGGTCGTTGGCATAGGTGATGTTTCCCTGCAGGTCGGTCGTGGAGACCACCATGACCTTTTCGAGGGCATTCAAAAGCTGGTCGTTGTCGGGGCGGTAGGACATGGCGGATTCCACTTGAATGGGGGATGAGGTCGGTTCGGGGACAGCATCCGCCGAAGCCGTTCGATCCGCCCTGACATTCGTCAACAATGCCACTTCCTGAGCTGCGACAAGGCGTCGCATCGAAATGCCGCCTTCCATGAATTGGACGTGGCGACGGAATGTGGATAGCGGGAGCACCCATTGTGCAATGTGCAGAAAATACTTAGCCAAGACTCACGCCGGATTGACGATCTGCTCTCCATCCTGAATTCTCCAACCTGCCCGCGGACGCCTAGCCCATGTCTTCGACCGTCGTCAAGATGACGCGCATGCAATTGACCGCCATGGTAGTAGGCGGAATGATTGGCGCGGGTATTTTCTCCCTCCCTCGCACCTTCGCCGGCGCCACCGGTCCCCTTGGCGCGGTGGTAGCCTGGTTGATTGCCGGCCTGGGCATGTACACCCTGGCCCGGGTGTTCCAGCTGCTGGCCGAGCGCAAACCGGACCTGGATGCAGGCGTGTTCGCATACGCCAAGGAGGGCTTCGGCGACTATCCGGGCTTCCTTTCCGCGTTCGGCTACTGGATCGGCAGCTGCATCGGCAATGTGTCGTACTGGGTGCTGATCAAGTCCACCCTGGGCGCGTTCTTCCCGATCTTCGGCGACGGCAATACCGTTGTCGCGATCCTGGTCGCTTCGGCCGGCATCTGGATGTTCCATTTCATGATCCTGCGCGGCGTGCAGCAGGCGGCCGCGATCAACAAGATCGTCACCATCGCCAAGGTGATCCCGATCATCGTGTTCCTGGTGATCATCGCGTTCGCGATGAAGATGGACGTGTTCCGGTTCAATTTCTACGGCGGCGACATCAGCGGCAACATCTTCGAGCAGGTGCGCGCCACCATGCTGGTGACCGTGTTTGTATTCCTGGGTATCGAAGGCGCCAGTGTGTATTCACGGTATGCCAAGGACCGAAAGGACGTCGGCGCAGCCACCATCACCGGGTTCCTGGTAGTGACCACGTTGATGGTGCTGGTGACCCTGCTGCCGTTCGCGGTGATGGAGCGTGCCGACATCGCCGGCCTGCGGCAGCCGTCCATGGCGGCGGTGCTGGAGGCCGTCGTGGGGCGCTGGGGTGCGATCTTCGTCAGCGTCGGCCTGCTTGTATCGGTGCTGGGTGCGTACCTGACCTGGTCGCTGATCTGCGCCGAAGTACTGTCTGCTGCGGCGCGAACCAAGGACATGCCGGCGATATTCGCGCGCGAGAATGCCAATGGCGTGCCCTCGGCTGCGCTTTGGGCCACCAACATCATCATCCAGTTGATCGTGATCAGCACCTACTGGTCGCGCGATGCGTTCTCGCTGATGCTCAACCTGACCAGCGCGATGTCGCTGATTCCGTTCCTGCTGGTGGCCGCCTACGGATTGCAGCTCACCAAACGAGGCGAAACCTACAACGAGAGACCCAACGAGCGCGGCCGCGACCTGGTGCTGGCATTGCTGGCAACGATCTACACCGTATTCCTGCTGTATGCCGGCGGGATCAAGTTCATCGTGCTCTCCGCGGTGCTGTATGCGCCGGGCAGCCTGCTGTATTTCTGGGCACGCCGCGAACAGGGCGGAAAGATCTTCACCAAGGCGTCGGACTTCATCATCCTGGGCGTGGCCGTGGTGGCCGCCGTGGTCGGCGTCTACTGGATCGCGACGGGCTACATCCAGATCTGACCGGCGATGACTCCTGCCGGGGGCAACCGCAACCTGTCGCTGCTGGAGCTGACCGCGCTGGTGGTCGGCTCCATGATAGGTTCCGGCATCTTCGCGCTGCCAGCCGCGTTCGCCAGCAACACCGGTGTGTACGGTGCGCTCGCCGCCTGGCTGATCGCAGGCACCGGCATGCTGATGCTGGCGTTCGTGTTCCAGTCGCTGTCGCGGCTGAAACCTGAGCTGGACACCGGCATCTATGCCTATGCGAAAGCAGGCTTTGGCGACTACGCGGGCCTGCTCTCGGCGGTGGGTTACTGGCTGGGCTGCTGCCTGGCCGACGTGGCCTGCCTGATCCTGATCAAGGCCACGCTCGGCCAATATTTCCCGGCGCTGGGCGACGGCACCACCGTGGTGGCGATCGCGTCCGCGTCGCTGCTGCTGTGGGGCTTCCATTTCCTGATCCTGCGCGGCATCAAGGAAGCGGCGCTGATCAATACCATTGCCACGGTGGCCAAGCTGGTGCCGTTGGCCGTGTTCATCGTCTTTCTGTTCGTCGGCTTCCGGGCCGACGTGTTCGCACTCAACCTGTGGGGCTTCGACCCGCCGGGCATGTCCACCCTGTGGCAGCAGACCCGCGGCACGCTGTTGTTGACGGTGTTCGTGTTCGTGGGCATTGAAGGCGCCAGTGTGTACTCGCGCTATGCAAAGCGCCGCGAGGACGTTGGCATCGCCACCGTGGCCGGTTTCCTCGGCGTGTTGTGCCTGCTGGTGATGGTGACCATCCTGTCCTTCGGTGTGCTGCTGCGGCCGGACCTGGCGGCATTGGCCACGCCGTCGATGGCCGGGGTGATGGAGGCCATCGCCGGGCGCTGGGGGGCGCTGTTCATCAGTGTGGGATTGTTGATCTCGGTGCTGGGCAATTATCTGTCATGGTCGCTGCTGGCCGCCGAAGTGCTGCACTCGGCGGCGCTGAACGATGCGATGCCACGCGCGCTTGCACGCGAGAACCGGGCCGGCGTCCCCGACGCGGCGCTGTGGCTGACCAATGGCGTGATCCAGGCATTCCTGCTGGTCAGCTGGTTCGCCGACTATGCGTTTACCCTGGCCTTGAAGATGACCAGTACGATGACATTGGTGCCGTATCTGCTGGTGGCGGCCTACCAGCTGAAGCTGTCGCTGCGCGGGCAGGGCGGGCATGCGCGGATGCGCTGGATCGCCGGCGTGGCCACGGCGTACGCGGTGGCCATGCTGTTGGCGGGTGGCAGCCGTTACCTGCTGCTGTCCAGCCTGCTGTATGTGCCCGGTTCGATCCTGTTCTGGGCCTGGCAGCGCCATCGTGGCCTGGCGTTCCGTCCCACAGAGCTGTTGGTACTGCTGGTACTGTGCGTCATGGCCGTGGTCGCGCTGGTGGGCTTCGGCAGCGGATGGCTGCGGCTGTGATGGCAGGTGCCCTGTCCCGGCTTGCTGCACCCTACCGTGGACCGATGTGCCGCACCGGCCAGGTACTGGGCGCGGTCTTCTTCATTGCGTCGCTGACCCCCAGCCTGGTGCCTCGCGGCTACGTGGCACAGGGGCTGCTGTCGGGCGTGTGCTTTGCGATGGGCTACCTTATCGGCGTGGCGCTGGCCGGCCTGTGGCGGCGGCTGATGCTGCCCGAGCTGGGCACCGGCAGGCTGCAGCGGCTGCTGCGCGGCTTGCCTTGGATCGCGCTGCTGGCCTGCGTGCTCGCGGCCTGGTGGGTGCGCCCTTGGCAGGATTCGGTGCGCGCGGTGATGGGCCTGGCGCCGATGGACGAGGGATTCTCTCTGCGCCTGCTGGCGATTGCATTGGGCGTGTTCGTGGTGCTGCTTCTGGTCGGTCGTGCCTTCGTCTGGGTGGCGCGGCGCGTGGGTGCGCTGTCGCGGCGGGTGATGCCGGCGCCGGTAGCACGGTTGCTGGGGATCGTGGTGGCAGGCGTCCTTTTCTTCAACATCGCGAATGGGGTGCTGCTGCGTGGCGCACTGCATGCCGCCGATGCCTCGTTCCGGACCGCCGACGCACTGATGCCCCCCGACGCCACGGCGCCGACGGCAGCCGGTAGCAGCGGTGGCCCGGGCTCACTGGTGGCGTGGGAGCAGATGGGCCGGGCAGGGCGCGACTATGTCCGAGCCGGTCCTGACGCGGCCCGGATCGCTGCGTTCACAGGCAAGGCAGCGCTGCAGCCTATCCGGGTCTATGCCGGGCTGCCGTCCGCCAGCGATGCGCGTGCGCGTGCCCGCCTGGCGC
>Ga0105251_10003336_pt1 | contig 11709 bp, 7 predicted proteins | sample KBSS64metaG_FD_80424 | JGI IMG/M metagenome (GOLD analysis project Ga0105251, IMG submission 80424) | Switchgrass rhizosphere microbial communities from Kellogg Biological Station, Michigan, USA - KBS S6-4 metaG | ecosystem: Host-associated > Plants > Roots > Rhizosphere > Soil | place...
GGCGAAGGCAATCGGGTTGGTGCCGAACAGTGGGCGATCGGCGCCGTGCGGCACCACGCAGGTCATGCTGTTGACCACGCTCAACGCCACCAGCCCTTCATAGGCGAACGGCTCGACGTCCGGCCACAACGCCGCGAAGTGATGGGAGTTACGAATCGCCAACACCGCAATGCCGGCACTGCGAGCCTTTTCCACCAGCAAGGCGCGTGCGGCGGCGAGCGCCGGTTGGGCGAAACCATTGCCGGCATCCACCCGGACAAAACCCGAGGCCACGTCCTCGACCACAGGCACGGCCTGGCCATTGACCCAGCCGCTCTTGAGCGTGGACACATAACCGGGCATGCGGAACACGCCATGACTGTGGGCACCGTCGCGCTCGGCACCGGCGCAGTTGAGGGCCAGTGTCCTGGCGACCTCATTGGAGGTGCCATGCCGAACGAAAATACGTTCGAGCAACAGGACGAGAGAATCAAAATCCAGGGTTGAGTTGGCCGAACTGACTGCCATTTCAGGCGAAGCGGTCATCTGAAGCTCCAGTTTTATTGTTAGAGGCGGGCGACATGTCGATTAAGCGCTTTCTTACTGGCGTCCTGTCAAGTCTCTCGCGCAAGCAATATGTACCGCACCCAAGCTGATCCCGCTCCCTATTGTCACCCCTTGATTCAATGACCTGCGCCGAGCAGTGTCGCAGTCCAACAAGGAAGCATCATGACAATACCTGCATTACCGTATTTTTTTGACGAGGCTGAGCGCGCGTCCACTGCCAGGGAACCCGGCGAGCGGGAAAATGCGCTGGGCTTTACCCTGGACGATCTGAGTTGGCTGAAGACGGTTTACCTGCCGACCCAGGCAGCCCGCAAAAGCCATGGAAAACCGATGCAGGTCTTCCATCTGTTGTTGTCTTTGAGCGACAAGGCCGACATCCCATTGGCCGGCAGCTTTGCCATGAGCCGACCCGGCAATGGCGAGGTCACGCTCTACACACCGTGGAAAGGCTTGATCAAATTCGCGGACATGGTCGTCCTCAAAAGCACACTCAAAGCGTGGTTGGCGCAGGCCACTGGACAACGTGAACTGTTGCGTTTCCTCTCCATCGAACAACGCATGGCCGCCGCCGCAGCACTCGATATCTCCACCCGCGAGATCGACGGTGCCGTGTTTGAAGATCAGGAACTCACGCTCAAGCAACAGCAGGAACACAATCTCAAGGCGATGATCGACGAATTGGTCAAGATGCCCTCCTTGCAATCAATGCTGGACGACACCCTCAAGCACTCGCTGTACAAGTCGTTCCCCAAACTCGACCAGCGCCTGACGCAGCTGAAAAGCTTTGTCAGTACAGGTTCTGTGTTTGATGACGGCGAAACGACTCATACGGTTGCCTCGATGCCATTGAGCAACGCGCTGCTGGTTTTTTACCTGACGAACCAGTGGCCAAGGGGCGACTCCAGGGTGTTTGCCCACCCCGAGCACGTCATCAGCAGCGATGCCGACAACCATGCCTGGGAAAGCGCGATAAAAGAAATCGCGCAGAGTCTCACCCCGCACCTGCACAGTCTGCTTGCGACGTTCTGGAACACGCCCATGGCCAATGGCTTGTCGCGACAGGCGTTTTTCGCCGAGTGCTTGCGTGACATTTTTCACGCGAGACTGTTACACCAGCGTCAACAGGGCACATTGACCACAGAGCAATACCAGCGACTGTTGACTGTCAGCCTCGCTCCCGCCTCGACCGACCCTCTTCGCATAGAAAAAGTACGGGTCACCGCCCCCTTCAAACATTTTGCGGAACTTGCCTCGACCTTGATGATTGGCGGCGCCAACTCGTTGGGTTTCCTGTACAGCCCGTCCCGAGGCATCGAGGCCTCAAGCGACCTGCCCGCGGTGAAAAAAATCGTCCTGCAGATGCTCGAAAGCGAGGGGCATGAAGACACGTTGCTCAATTTCATGTCATTGGACGAACGCAGTACCTTTCTGGGGCTGGAACCGAACGAACGGCTGATCATTGGTGAGCCCATCGTCGGCTCGGTGTTTACTCGCTTGATGCATGACATCGTGGATAAACAGCGGCAAAACCTCAGCCATGCCTTGAGCCGTTACCGTGAAAGCGAAGGCATGCTGGACCCTCATGCCTTGCTCGACAACGCCTTGGACGTTCGGGGGTTGATCGATCAACGCTTGCTGCTGGCTGAAGCCCAGGGACGCTGGAGCACACGGCCGGACCGCGGCATTAACGCGCGACCGGCCACCGTGCGCGCCGAGTCGGCCAAACAGGAGCTGTCGCTGCTCAATTCGGTCGAACAGGCGCTCGATCAACTCCTTGAAAAACACCCGGCCATTCCCCCGCAGACCCGCACGTTCACCGATGCGCGAAGCCTGGTCAACCTGTCACTGGAGGGTTTGCAATCGAGTTTTACCCATACCCTGTCAACGGCCCTGCGCAGTGAACTGAAGCTGCGCACCGTCTCGCGCACTCTGGGTGCGTCAGAACGGGCGATCATCAAGACCGTGCTCGATACGCCCATACACTGGCAGCGAGCAGCATTGAACGGCTTTTTACCGGAAGTCTTTGCCCTGGCGTTGAAGGCTGGAGCCACTGCAACCCCGCTGAAACTGGCCAGTTGTTTTGTCTTGACTGAACGGGGTGGCCTGGATCCGGTGCACTCGGGCAAAGCCATTCTGTGGACGCCGGCACTGGGATTTGAAGCCTTCAAGGCACTGACGCCACTAAAGGACGAGCTCGAACGGCGCCTTGAAAACGAAAATCATCGTTTTATGCTCTTGGAAAACCTCGGCCGCAGCGAGCGGTCGCCCGGCAAAGTCTACACGCTGGCGCCGCTGCAACGGATTCATGGGCATTTCCTCGAACATGTGCAAAAGCCCTTCGTTGATCTGGACCAAGCCTTCGTCACCCGTGCGCTGACCACCCCTCTCTCCCCCGCGCCGCTGGCCAACCTGTTGAATCTGGTAGCCCTGCGTGAGCCGATGACCGGGCTCAGTCGCGCGACCGACATCGCCCAGTCCCTGACCACCCAGCAAAAACTGCCAGCCTGGCTGGCCAAGGCGTCGATCAATGAGCTGATCCTGCATGGCGAGCTGCTTGAGCAATACCTGAAAAACGTAAAGGACGACCAGGATTACCTCACCGGCATCCGCTCATTGCAGCGCACTGCCCACCATGAACTGGAAAAACAACTCAAGGCAGACAACTTCAACATCGACCCCGACAAGGTCCAGGTCGAGATCAGCGCGGGTCCCAGGTCTGCATCCAGCAGCCAGACGCTGACCGAATTTGCGTTGGCTCACCTCAAGGACCTCGACACCATCCGCCTCAAACTGACGCCCCTGGACACCACGGTCATTGCGCAAGGCTTCGACGAACGCTACATCAAAGACCTGATACGCAATCTGAAACCGGGTGAGCATCAGCGGAAAATCCTCAGCGCAGCCCTCGCCGACACCGAGGCAAACAGGGTTCGCCGGCAGCGTTTCTACACGCAACTGCCCTGGCAACTGATGCACTACGCCCATGAAGAAAAACTGCAGGAGCGCTTGAGCGAAACCGGTTTTGACCTTGTCCGCCAAGTCATGGACATGCCGGACGCCATCGCCCGAGCCGCCGTCGAAGGTGCCCACGCCATCATCCGGCCTTTGGAGTTCCTCGGTGTCAGGAGCGGCCAAACCGTAAAGGTGCCTGGCATCTACCTGATCGGTTCATCGGCAGATAACACAGCGCCGCAGGTGCTGTTGGCCCCTCACAGTCCTCGGCACGGGATGAAGGAATACGCAAGCGAAGCCCAGTTGTTGGCCGAACTGAAGACACGCGGCCCATTGCTCGATTGGATACTCATGAACCTGGAGAACCCCGAGCGGATCTTGCTGCAGACGCGGATGGCAACGTCCAGCAACCGGACGACAAGAGCCGTGCCGGTGGCCTCGGGCAATACCAGAGCCGACGTCACGCTGGCATCCAACCCCATCAAGGGGCACCTGTTCGGTCAATTGTTCCATGACAATGCCGCGTTGTTGAGCCGATTGCTCGGTTGTCAGTCCGATGACGGAAAGCAGAGTGAATGGGCAACCATCAAGCACGTTCTGGGTGAAGACCTGCACGAGGCCTATTCGTTTTTCATGGGCAAGCTCGCCTACCCTGTCACGGTGTACTCCAGCTACCGTGACATCAAGCAATCCGCCGAAGACCTGCAAACGCATAAATGGTCGTCGGCCATCAAGAGGTTCATCAGCGGCATTGCTCAACTCGCTTCGTTGCGCCAATCGCTGGACATTCCCGCACCGCCGACTTCCAGGCCGACCGATGCGCTGCAAGAAAAACCTGAAGCCGCCTGCAAATGGCAAGACATCAAGGTTACCGCCCCCGAACGCACTGGCCTGAAGCATCATGAAAGCCTGCACGTCGACCTGGCTTCGCTCAAGCCCGACTCAACGCTCGGGCTCTACGCGCACCCGGCGACCCGGCAAGTTTACGGGCCGGTGGAAGGCAAGGTATTTGCGGTGGCCAAACGCGGCACCCGCTGGCGCATCGCTGGCACACAGGCGCTCGGCCCTTATCTACGGCAAAATGAATCGAAACAATGGGTGCTCGACCGGGCTGCACCCGCACCGCAATTTGGCCTCATCCGCCGACTGGATGCGCTGGCAGCGGCCTGGGACGGCATGAACATCGACGCCCATGGAATGGCGCAAATACGACGCCTTTTCCCGCTAAAGGCCCGGCAAATCGACGAAGCGCTGGACCTGGCGACGAGCTATGCCTGGAACAGTTTTCAAAACCTGCAGTTGCTGAAGAACGCCAACGACACGACCACCCCCGTGCACGAACTCATCAAGCGTTTCATCGACGTGCCAGAAGTACTGCCCGCACATGTGGAAAAGCTGGAAAAAGTCGTGGGCGACATGTTTGCCGCCTTGTTGGACCCTTCGCTCAGAAAGGCCAAGTCCGATCGTTTTGTCGTCGGCAGGGTAATCGAAGGCGCCGAGAGTACATTCGGTTTTGTCGTCCCGAAGGACATAAAAAAGAAAATCTACCTGGGAGCAAAGTTCTTTGACTCCAGTTACGAGCATTACCGCCAACACCTTACCGACAAGGCCTTCCCGATCAGTACGCATGCACGGGCGACGACTCTCCTGCATGAACTTTCACACATCGTTTGTGACTCCGAGGACATTTCCTACATGGATCCTGGTAGACCTTTCGCCGATCTGATCGGCACTGCCAGTGGGACCGCCAGGCAGCTCAAAAATGCTTTGACCAGTGTTCAGGACACCGCGTTGTCGATCAAGACACCCTACACACAACTGTTCATGACCCAGGATCCCGACACTGGCGAGTGGGAAGATCCGGGAAGTTCTACTCTTGCAGATACCGATCGGGTCAAAGCGCATATCCTGGCGTTGACCGGCGCAGAAAACCTGAGCGGTGCTCGCGAGACCTTCAAGAGAAACTCACTGGTCCGGCTGGCGGTACAACTTGGCAACGCGGATAGCGTGGCCTGGTTAATCAGTCAGCTCGGACGGGTGTTACACACCCACACGCCTTGATTCAGAAAATAAACAGCCGTTTGATGGGTAAATGCCATGACGGCTGTTTTCGCAAGCTGCCCTCAAGGTTAGAATGCGGGAAATCAGGATGAGTCAATGACCGACACCCCTCTCCCGCAAGCCCAGTTTGACGCCATTACCGAAGCCGCCGCGCATTGGTGCATGCGCCTGCATGAACCCGACTGCACCGTTGAAGAGCGCCAGGCATTCGAGCAGTGGCTGGATGTTCATCCACTGCATCTGGTCGAATACGAGGCCATGCTGGAAATCTGGGAAGTTGCAGGCGATCTTCCGCGACCAGACTCCAGCGTTGCGCCAATGGTGCGCCGCACCCGGGCGTCCTGGCGCACTGTCGGCATGGCGGCGGCCGTTTGTGCATTGGCGTTGCCGTTGGCGGCGTACAGCGGCTGGAACCTGGGCTGGCTGCCCAATTCGTATCAACACTTCGAGGCGACCGACAGTGTGCGTCAGGTTACCTTGAACGACGGCAGCCAGGTGGAACTGAACCTGGGCAGCGAGTTGACCTACAGCAACTACAAGGATCGACGCCAGGTCACCCTGGGAAAAGGCGAGGCGTTCTTCAGCGTCAGCCACGACGCGTCGCACCCATTCGTCGTCAAGGCGTCCGAAGGCCGAATCCGGGTCACCGGGACAAAATTCAACGTCTGGATGTATGAAGACCAGGTGAAGGTAAACCTGGTCGAAGGCTCGGTACTGGTCAGCAGCAACGATGACCTGTCGAGGGATGGCTTGAGGCTCGGCCCTTCGATGCAAGCGAGCTATCGCCATGGCGACCACATTCCGCGGATCAGCCAGACCTACGACAACGACAACTCGCTGGCCTGGCGCAACGGTAAACTGGTGCTCGACGACCTGACGCTCAGCGATGCCCTGCCATTGATCAACCGCTACCTCGAAAACCCCTTGATGGTCGCCGACAACAGCACCGGCGCGATCCGCATCGGCGGCATCTACAACATCAAGGAGCTTGATACCCTGGTGACGTCCCTGCCCAAGGTGCTGCCGGTCTACCTGACCCGCAACAAGGACGGCAACCCGGTGCTCAACGCCATTCCGCAGCAAAGCCCGAAAATCTGAAGGCCGCAGCCCTCGCGGCTGCGGCCTTCACGCCTCAATCAACCCGCCTTCAGCTTACTGGGTACCCCCCCTGGCGTTGTGTTCGTGGATGGTTTGGGCCTGATAGTCCGGGTCCGCCAGGATCTGTTGCTCGGTGAATGGCAACACACTGAGCTGCTTCTTCGAAAAAGCCAGCGTCTGGTCCCGCGAGTATTTCGAGGCTGGATCGCTCGACAGCGAAAATGCCAGAAGCCCCTTGGCCTGCGGGCCCTGTTCATCGAACGTCACCACTTGCAGGTAGCTGGTACCGCTGACCACTTCGCGTTTGCCGTCGCTCCTGGGCACGCTCTGGATGGCGTTGTAGACGCCCAACGTACCTGGCCCGCCATGGATCGGCGTTTGCTCCCCACCGCTGCTGACCACTTGGACATCGCCCCAGCGGGCATCTTTCCTGAGCCCTGACGCCTGGACCTGCTCTACCGATGCCAGCATCGCTTGGCGCAACGCCTGCGCCACCTGTGGACGGTCAACCGCCAGGCCTCTCGGCGTGTGTTGCGGGTCCAGCGGATCGAACGCCACGCGCCAGGCATCGGGCAGCTGATCCAGCGCCTGCATGACATTCTGGAAATGCACGAAGCCCATGCCGCTGTCGAGGTTGGCCTTGCGATCCCAGGCCTTGAGGCTGGCACACAGCGGCGCCAGCGCCTGCGCATCGGCCCCCAGGTCGGCCGCGCAGAATTGCAACAGGTCCGGCATCACTTGCGTCGCCTGATACACCTGGTCATCCAGCACCATCTGTTGCAGATCCGCCGCCGCGATCGGCCCGGACCTGGCCAGTGAACCCAGGCGATCCAGGGCGAACCGCGCGCGCAGCCCCAAGGGTTGGCCGTCCTGGCTGATCAATGGCGAGAAACCGGTGAGCGGCTGCGCCGGGTTGGCCAGCCAGGCCGAATCATTGGAATGCTGCACGAAGTCCTTGCGTAGCAGTTGCGGCAATTGGCTCGCGGCAAAAATGCCTTTTTGTGCGGCGTGCGGGTCGATGTCCCAGGCGCAGGCGCTGTTTGAACCGTCGAGGATGATCATCTGCAAGCCGATTCGTGGATCACTGCACTGCGCGAGTTTTTCGTTGCTCACGTTCGGCACCACCGACAGGTTCATGTACAGCGTCTGGCCCTGATCGTCCGCCGCCAGGGTGTTGACCCACGGGATGCCCTGGATTTCATGGACCGAAGCCTGGAACGCCTTGAGGCTGCCGGCACGGTTCATGGCGTACCACTGCTGCAACACCCGGTCATTGTCCAGGTTGGCATCGCGCAAGCTGTAGGCGAACTGATTATCCCAATCCAGCTTGCCCGGCCATTGCACAATCGGGCCGAATTGCGAGCTGTACACCACGTGGGACACCGCTTTGACCGTGCCATCCGGCTGCTTGAGGTCAACCGTCAGCGTCTGTTTGTGCATTGGCAGGGATTGGCCATCGAGCAGGTAACGGGTCGGATCCTTAGGATCGAGCTGCAGTCGATACAGCGTGAAGTGTTTGGACGAATCCACCGTGTGGGTCCAGGCCAGGTGCTGGTTGAAACCGATATTGATCAACGGCAATCCAGGCAATGCGGCGCCCATGACGTCCAGCTTGCCAGGGATGGTCAGGTGCATCTGGTAGAAACGCATCCCGCCGACCCACGGAAAATGCGGGTTGGCCAGCAACATGCCGCGTCCGTTGAAGGAACGCTCGCTGCCCACCGCCACCGCGTTGCTGCCACGATCGAGGGCAAAGCGCTGCAAGCGTAAAGCGGCCACCTGGAACGAAGCCTGCTCATGGCCAGTGGCGGCGACCGCGGCCGGCGGCGTCGCACCCGCCAGGGCTTCGGCGAACTGCCCGACGCCGCCTTCGACCAGCAAGCGCCGGGTCAGCTTGACCAGATCCATCGCGGTAATGTCCCGCACCCAATCGCCCTGGCACTGCGGCGGCAGGCCCCGCGCCCGACGCTCGCCCAGGAAACGGTTGTAACCGGCCACATAACCTTCCATCAGCTGCCGTACTTCAGGGGGTTGCGCCTGCCAGAAAGCATCGACCGCCTGCGGGGTGTTCAACCAGATGAAAAACAGATCGCTGAGGCGGTTTTCCCGACCTTCGACGGTGAACGGGTCGGGGCCGAAGAAGCGTGAGCGTTGACCGTTCACCGTGGCGATCTCGTTGGCCAGCAAACACAGGTTATCCTGAGCGTAGGCATAGCCGATGCCGTAACCGAGCCCCCGCTCGTTCTCGGCTCGAATATGTGGCACACCGAAACCGGTCCGGCGGATATCGGCACTCGCCTGCCCAGGCGGGTTCTGTGCACTCGCCGCAACGCTCAGCCCGAGAAATACACCCGCCAGGCTGATCCTGGCTAACTGGCTGGAAATAATCACACTCGCTCCTGATCGAAAACCGATGGTCACAGTTCTGCGTACAGACTGCGCATCCTGTTAGGGACGAAGCAAACGACGAAAATTTAGGAGACTGGATGGCGGTCGCGGACCGCATTTCAACGCCACCTTACACAGTGGTCACATCATGACGACGAAATTTCTACATTTAAGTCTTCATGATTTGGGTCGCTCATGCGTCTGTAAGGCAAGAGCGCCCAATTTTTCCCGATCAGGCTCTGAAAAGGAGTTTTTGCAATGTACAACTCGCAACTGCCAACGGACGGTAGCAAAGCGCCAAAGGGCACTTCCATTGGGGTCGGTGTTTTCGACCAGCGTACCGAACGCCACGGCAACGAGCGCATCCGCATCCTGCTCAAGAGCTTTGGCCTGCGAACCAGTCTGATTCGCCTGAAAGTCATCGACGCCTTGCTGTCGGCCGCCGAGAACGACCGCAGCCTGGGCGTGCGCGGCGTGCACACGCACTTGCTGGAACTGGATATACCCTTATCGTTCCTGAGTGTGCGCGAGGTGTTGAAACGCTTGTGCACCGAAGGCGTGATTGTCCTCAATGCGGACAAGAGCTACAGCCTCCACCCACGCGCCGCCGCCCTGCTGAGCCACGACTGATCGAGCCAGGCCCGGCGCGCCGCTCAGGGCTTGACCTTGCGGCGCATCACGCCGTTGACGACCACCACGACCACCGCCACGCCAATGGCGATGTACTGGAACAGTTTTTCACTGATGACGCCGGTGTTCTGCAAATACGAAAGGCCAAACATGATTCCCAGTACCACGAGGGAGATCAGAATCGAGTATTTCAAACGTTGCGATTGAGTCATTGGTAATTCCTGAAGCTGAAATATGTATCCGCTGTGCATCCATCAGACGGGGGCTTATGTTACAGCCGATGAAGATTTTTAGCTTTATCGCGGCGAAGGCCGCCTGACAGCCGCCCATGTATGATCGTTCCCATGCTCCGCGCGGAAATGCCGCCAGGGACGCTCCGCGTTCCGCTGACAACGCATGACGTGAGCCGTGTGCAACGGGTGCGGCCGCCCACCTGACAAACTTGTCATCTTCCCCTCATCCGCCTGACAACTTTGATCTACGATAATAAGGCCAAGCAACTCGGTAGCAATTCGAAACAAACTCGGAACGCCTACCCGCTAAAAACCTTCAAAATATGATTTTCGCCCGCTACCCGAGACCCCTTCCCCCATGCGAACCCATTTACGTCTGGCTGCCTTGGGCGCCCTGTTCATTTCCTCCCTGGCCCAAGCCGCCGACCTGATCCCGATCGAGGTCCATCGTGATGCCAATTGCGGTTGCTGCAAGAAATGGATCAGCCATCTCGAAGCCAATGGTTTCAAGGTAGAAGACCATGTCGAAAGCAACATGAGCGAGTTCAAGCAACAACACGGCGTACCTCCGCGCCTGGCCTCGTGCCATACCGGCTTGATCAACGGCAAATTCGTGGAAGGCCATGTGCCAGCCGATCAAGTGCTGGCCCTGAGCAAGCGCGATGACCTGCTCGGTGTTGCCGCCCCTGGCATGCCCATGGGCTCGCCGGGCATGGAAATGGACGGCATGAGCGATGCCTATCAGGTGATCGGCCTGAAAAAGGACGGTACGGATGTCGTGGTGGCGGACTACCCCGCCCATTGATTTTCACTGCCTGCTTCGGCTTGTTCCTGGCGGCGTTCGGTGCCGCGACTTTACTGCCGCTACAGTCCGAAGCGGTGCTGGTCGGGCTGATCCTCAGCGATCGGTACTGGCTGTGGTTGCTGCTGGCTGTCGCCACGCTGGGCAACGTCCTCGGTTCAGTGGTGAACTGGTGGCTGGGACGCGCCATCGAGCGCTTTCGGGACCGGCGCTGGTTCCCGGTCAGCGCCAGACACCTGGAAAACGCCCGTCGTCACTATCAACGTTACGGCCACTGGTCGTTACTGCTCAGTTGGCTGCCGGTAATCGGCGACCCACTGACCCTGGTGGCCGGCGTCATGCGCGAGCCGCTGGGGCGTTTCCTGTTGATCGTGACCCTGGCCAAAGGCGCCCGTTATGGCGCAGTGGCGTTGGCCACCCTGGGGTGGATGAGTTGAACCAAGTGCCGCGGCGATTGCCTGTTTAATGTCGCCCTAATCGTGCCGATCCAGCATCGGCGGATTTTCAACGGAGTTCATCCATGCCCCTTACCCGCTCAAGCTGGCTGCCCGGCCTGCTGCTGACCGCCGCCATGCCCGCCATCGCTGCCGAGGGCCCGGTCTACGGCCCCGAGCTGCAAGGCTTCGAATACCCCTACACCGTCAAGCATTTTGCGTTCGAGTCCCAGGGTAAATCCCTGCAAATGGGCTACATGGACGTGGCAGCCCATGGCAAGGCCAACGGCCGCAACGTGGTGCTGATGCATGGCAAGAACTTCTGCGGCGCCACCTGGGAGACCTCGATCAAGGCGCTGAGCGATGCCGGCTATCGGGTCATTGCCCCGGACCAGATCGGTTTCTGCACGTCCAGCAAACCGGACCATTATCAGTACACCTTCCAGCAACTGGCGAGCAACACCCAGCAACTGCTCAAGGCCCTCGGCATCCAGAAAGCCAGCTTGCTCGGACATTCCACCGGCGGCATGCTCGCCACCCGCTATGCGCTGCAGTATCCCGAACA
>Ga0105251_10003339_pt1 | contig 11692 bp, 9 predicted proteins | sample KBSS64metaG_FD_80424 | JGI IMG/M metagenome (GOLD analysis project Ga0105251, IMG submission 80424) | Switchgrass rhizosphere microbial communities from Kellogg Biological Station, Michigan, USA - KBS S6-4 metaG | ecosystem: Host-associated > Plants > Roots > Rhizosphere > Soil | place...
ACGTAGCCCTGCTCAGCGACGGCGCGCAGGATTTCAGGATTCAGGCCAAGGGAATCAAAAGACATAACAACTCCGAACCGCCCCGGCCCGTCACAGGCGTAGTTTTCAGGGAGATTATTGCGAAAGAGATGGCAAAAACCACAATGCCATGAAGCTGCGCAGTCTAGCAGATTTTGTGATGAACCGCATAAAATCTGCCGAAAAGAATCCTCTGGCTAACAAACCACTGCTCCCGGTCCTGGCGATAAACAAGCGCCGCCGCAGAACGCGGCGGCGAAAACAACTAACGCAGGCGATGCTTAATTTTTTCGACCATCTTCGCGGTGGAAATGCCGTAGCGGTCGTGCAGCGTCGGAAGCGCCCCGGCCAGCAGGAATTCGTCGGGCAAACCGACGGTATCCAGTTCGCAGCGCACGCCTTTGCGCATCAGCAGCGCGGCAACCGCCTCCCCTAACCCGCCAACCGACGTGTGGTTTTCCGCGGTCACCACCAGACGACCGGGCCTCGACGCCTGCGCAACGATCGCTTTTTCATCGAGCGGTTTGATGGTGGGTACGTGCAGTACCGCCGCGCTGATATTATCGGCCCGCAGTTTTGCAACCGCTTCCAGGGCGCGCATGGTCATCAGCCCGGAAGAGATAATCAGCACATCGTTACCGTCCTCCAGCAGCTTCGCCTTGCCCAGCTCAAACTGATAATCATATTTATCGAGCACCAGCGGCACCTTACCGCGCAGCAGACGCATATACACCGGACCGCTGTGGTCGGCAATCGCCGGTACCGCCTGTTCTATCTCCAGCGCATCGCAGGGATCGACGATGACCATCCCGGGGATGCCGCGCATAATCGCCAGATCTTCCGTTGCCTGATGGCTCGGCCCGTAGCCGGTGGTCAGACCCGGCAGCGCCGCGCAGATCTTCACGTTCAGATGCTCTTCGGCGATAACCTGATGGATAAAATCATAGGCGCGGCGGGTAGCAAAAGCGGCATAGGTGGTGGCGAAGGGAATAAATCCCTCCTTCGCCATTCCCCCGGCGGCCCCCATCAGCAGCTGCTCCGCCATCCCCATCTGGAAGAAGCGATCCGGGAAGGCCTGGGCGAAGATATGCAGATCGGTATACTTTGACAGATCCGCGGTCATCCCGACGATTTCCGGGCGCTGCGCCGCCAGCTTCGATAGGGCGACGCCAAACGGGGCGGAAACGGTCGCCTGGCCTTCATCAGCAATAGAGGCGATCATCGCCGACGTCTTTAAACGTGGTTTACTCTGGCTCATTACAGCACTCCTTCCGGTTTGTTGGCGTCCAGCACCGCAATCGCCTTTTGCCATTCGTCGGCATCGACGCGGATAAAATGGTTCTTATCGCGGGTTTCCAGGAACGGCACCCCTTTGCCCATCAGCGTGTCGCATAAAATGACCCGCGGCTGGTTGCCCGCATAATTTTTCGCGTTGTCGAAGGCGGTAATCACCGCCGCCAGATCGTTGCCGTCCACGCGCTGCACGTACCAGCCGAAGGCGGACCATTTTTCATGCAGCGGCTCAAAGCCAAGGATTTTGCGCGAATCGCCGTCCGCCTGCTGTTTGTTCACATCAACGATATTTATCAGGTTCGTCAGGCCGTAGTGGGCCGCCGACATCGCCGCTTCCCAGGTCGACCCTTCGTCCAGCTCCCCATCCGACATGGAGTTATAAACCCAGGATGCGCTGCGCTTCTGCCGCAGGCCGAGCGCCATCCCGACGGCAATGGAGAGCCCCTGCCCCAGCGAGCCGCCTGACATCTCCATCCCCGGCGTATAGGTTGCCATACCCGACATCGGCAGACGGCTGTCGTCGGAGCCGTAGGTCTCCAGCTCCTCTTGCGGGATAATTTCCGCTTCCAGCAGCGCCGCATAATAGGCGATGGCGTAATGGCCGTGCGAGAGCAGGAAGCGGTCGCGTCCTTCCCACTCCGGCTCTTCCGGGCGGTAGCGCATCGCGTGGCTGAACGCGGTGGCCAGCACATCCGCATAGCCTAACGCCTGGCCGATGTAGCCCTGTCCCTGAACCTCGCCCATTTGCAGGGCATAGCGGCGGATACGCCACGCCGCCGCGGCAACTTTTTGTAATTCTGTGATTTTCATCTGCTTGCCTCGCTTAGTGGATTAACATGCCGCCGTTCACGTCCAGGGTGATACCGGTCGAGTAGGAAGAGAGATCGCTGCCGAGGAACAGGGCGGCGCGCGCGATATCCACCGCATCGCCAAGGCGGTTCATCGGGATCCCGGCAAGGATATTGGCCGTCATGTCGTCGGTCAGCTTACCGGCGGTGATATCGGTCTGAATCAGCCCCGGGGTAATGCAGTTAACGCGGACGTTATCCGGACCAAGCTCGCGCGCCATCGCCCGCGCCAGGCCGAGCACCCCGGCTTTCGCCGCGCTGTAGTGCGGGCCGCCGAAGATACCGCCGCCGCGCTGGGCGGAAACCGAAGAGATACAGACGATGCTGCCCGATTTTTGCGCCCGCATCGTCGGAATAACCGCCTGCGACATCAGCAGCGTGCCGCGCAGGCTGACGTCCAGCACCGCGTCGTAGTTGGCGCGCTTAATATCCATCAGCTTCAGCGGCTGAGTAATCCCGGCATTATTCACCAGCACATCGACCCGGCCATATTTCGCCAGAATCTGTTCCATCGCCGCCTGAACCTGAACTTCATCGGCAACGTTCGCCGCAAGGCCAAGATGGCCTTCGCCTAAGGCCGCGGCCGCCGCTTTGCTGGCTTCGCCATTGAGGTCGAGAATGACCACGCTGGCGCCGTTTTCAGCGAATAATTTGGCGGTGGCAAAACCCAAACCGCGTGCCGAGGCCGCGCCGGTAATAATGGCGACTTTATCTTTTAATAACATATTTTCACTCCATGACATGACGCATATTAATTAACAGGATATATTTCCGTTATTGTGGCTCATCGAGAAAGAGAATCACCACCAGACCTATTGCGGCGCAGATGCCAAAATAGGTGAATACCGAATTAAAGCTGCCGGTTTGATCGAGTAAAAAGCCCGCAGCCATCGGGGCAACAAATCCGCCGAGGTTACCGCCGCTATTGATAATAGAAGAGGCGATCGGATAGGTTTTATTATCCGAAACGGCCATACCGTAGGCGGTAAAGGCCGGCCAGCCAATATTCAAACATAAACCGACGAAGAATAATCCGACACAGACCGCCCAAGTGCTCGCGGGAATATTTAGCATAATGAGCATCATGACCACGGTGGAAATCGCGGTAAACATCATTGTCGGTTTACGTCGCCGGCCTAATACCTTATCCGAAATCCATCCACCGCCAATCGCACCTATAAAACCGCCAATACACGGCATACTTGCCACGAAGCCCATGCTCATTACATCAAAACCGCGCTCTTTAACCAAATACAGCGGGATCCACGTTAATAATCCGTACAGCACGCTAACCATCATAAAATAAGCCAGACAGTCGCCAAGAATATTTTTCGAGGTAAATAATCCTTTCGCCGTATCAATAGGGGTAAGCTTTTTCACCCGAATAAATTTATCCAGCCAGATAAAGCGATCGGCAATTAATATATTTTGCCGTACGGCGTTTTTATCGCTTTCACGCCCGGCGTTAATCTTTTCCAGTTCGCTTTGCGAAACAAATCCGCTCTCTGCGGGTGTTGACTTAACCAACAGGTACCACGCCACCGCCGCCACAATTCCCGGTATCGCAAAGGAGAAAAAGACCCATCGCCAGCCCCAGGTTACCGCGATCCATACCGCCAGCGGCGGTACGATGATCGGCGCAAACATGGTGGCGGCGATGTAGACGCCCGTTGCCGTGGCTTTCTCTTTCGGCGGGAACCAGTTATTAATGGTCGAAGCCAGGCCTACCGGACATGGCCCTTCGCTAAGCCCCAGCCCCAGCCGCACCATCTTCAGGCCAAACACCGAGCTCACGGTGCCCATTAGCCAGGTAAAAGCGGAAAAACCGAAAATCGACAGCGCGACCAGCCCTCGCGTGCCGCGTTTGGCAATGAAAAAGCCGGCCGGGATCTGGCTGACCGCATAGCCCAGGAAAAACATGCTGGCGATGGCCCCGGCTTCAAAGTTGTTGATATGAAACTCATCAATAATGAACGGCAATACCGCGCCGATATTCGTTCTGTCGGCGTAATTTATGGCATACACCAGGAAAATCATCGTCAAAACCACAAAACGATATTTTGTTTTCCTGGCGTCAGTACAGACCACAGTATCTATACGTGACATAGGGTATCCTCTGTATTTTTTATGCTTTTTGTCGCGAACCTTACCGCATCGCGCCCTGTTATCAGGCCTGTGGTTGCAATATAACAATCCCAAAAAGAAAGGGTATTCAAAAAAGCTCAATTACGCGTGAGAAAAATTTGCTTCGTGACTGCATTCAAATTCCTGTCAATTATTTTTCCGAGGGCTTCATATTTAAAACTGTTAAGTTCATCACGGATTACGCCATATCTTATTTCCCGGCTATGCTATCCTGACCCTCATTTTCTGGGATAACCGCTGGATGTACTGTTTTTTGAGTAAACAAATCACCCTGCATTATTCCACTCACCGGAGGAAATCATGAACCAGCCGCTGCCAAATAAAAGCTTGCCGATGCCATCCTTACGCAATATTCAGGCATTTATTGAAGTGGCCGATACCGGCAGCCTGAACCTGGCAGCGGAGAATCTCAATATTACAGCTTCCGCAGTCAGTCATCAGATAGCCAGCCTGGAACAGTATCTGGGAAAGAAGATATTTTCCCGCAGCAGTAAAGGAATGGTCTTAACCACCATTGGTGAAAAATATCTTAAAGAAGTTTCCGGAGCCTTAAATATTATTGGCCAGGCCACTAACCAGGTGATTAATGATATCCACCAGGATTATTTACGGATTCATTCAGCGCCGAGCTTTGGCTTATTGTGGTTGATGCCCCGACTTCATAAGTTTCGCCAGGCCTGGCCGGAGCTTAAAATTAGCCTGACCTGTTCTTATGAAAGCATTCAGTTCTCCCGCGATAATATCGATATTGATATTCGCCACGGGCTCTCACAGTGGCCGACCCTGGTGGTCAAGACCATAAAAAACGAACGCATGCTCCCCTTCACCTCATCGACTTATTTAGCCGGACGCGACGTTCAGTCCATTGAAGATTTGTTGGCCTGCGATCTTATTCATTCCGATAGCACGCTGATCGGCTGGAGCAACTGGCTGTCCTGGCATAAGGTTCGCGGCTGGAATAAAAACTTTATTTTTAATTTTGACCGCTCCTATATGAGTATCGAGGCCGCGCGCATGGGGATGGGGATTATTCTTGAGAGTAATTTGCTGGCCGGGCAGAGCGTTCGTCAACGTCACCTGGAACCCGTCTTTAGCCGCGACGTCAGTATGCCGGTGAATGCCCATCACTTCGTTTTACCGCACCCGAATGAGCAAAAAGAGAAAGTGAAGATCTTCTTTAACTGGGTTGCCGAAGAGCTAAGCCACGAAGGATTTCATATCTAGCAGCAAACGGTGGACAAACTGCAAACCTGCGCCTAGAGTTAATCAATCGATTGATTAACTTTTCCAGCGTGATGACGACAACTCCCATTACCAGCAAGGGCGAGCAGGCGAAAAGCCAGCTTATCGCCGCCGCAATCGCCCAGTTTGGCGAATACGGCCTGCACGCCACGACCCGCGATATCGCCGCTCAGGCCGGGCAAAATATCGCCGCCATTACCTACTATTTTGGTTCCAAAGACGATCTCTACCTCGCCTGCGCCCAGTGGATCGCTGATTTTATCGAACACAATTTCCGCCCCCACGCACAGGCGGCGGAAGCGCTGTTCACTGAGCCTGTGCCGGATAAAACTGCGATGCGCAGCCTGATACTTGGCGCCTGCCAGAACATGATCCTGCTGCTGACCCAGGACGACACCGTCAATTTGAGCAAATTCATCTCCCGCGAGCAGTTGTCGCCGACGCCGGCCTACCGGCTCATCCACGATCAGGTGATTGCTCCACTACACTGCTACCTGACCCGTTTAATCGCCGCCTATACCGGCCTTAACGCCGACAGCACGCAAATGGTGCTTCACACCCACGCGCTGCTGGGCGAAGTGCTCGCTTTTCGCCTTGGGCGGGAAACGGTGCTGCGCCGCGCGGGCTGGGCCGAGTTCGATCGGGACAAAACCGCACAAATTATTGAGGTTATCACCTGCCATATTGATTTCGTTCTGGAAGGATTATCGCAAAGGAGTCTGGAGTCATGAAAAAACCGCTCATCATCGTTGTGCTGCTTCTCCTGCTGGTCGCTGTCCTTGGCGGAGGCTGGTGGTGGTACCAGAGCAGCCAGCAGAAAACGCTCACGCTATATGGCAACGTGGATATTCGTACCGTCAACCTCAGCTTCCGCGTGGGCGGGCGGCTGGCGTCGCTCAGCGTCGACGAGGGCGATGCGATTAAAGCCGGGCAGCCCCTGGGCGAGCTGGATCGCGCGCCGTACGAAAACGCCCTCCAACAGGCGCAGGCCAACGTGTCCACCGCCCGGGCGCAGTACGACCTGATGATGGCGGGGTATCGTTCGGAAGAGATTGCCCAGGCCGCCGCCGCGGTCAACCAGGCGCAGGCGGCTTACGACTACGCGCAGAACTTTTACCAACGCCAGCTGGGGCTGCGCAAAAGCAGCGCCATCTCCGCTAACGACCTGGAAAACGCCCGCTCCTCGCGCGATCAGGCCCAGGCGACGCTGAAGTCCGCGCAGGATAAGCTGCGCCAGTATCGCGCGGGAAATCGTCCGCAGGAAATCGCCCAGGCCAAAGCCAGCCTTGAGCAGGCGCAGGCCGCGCTGGCGCAGGCGAAGCTGGATCTGCACGATACCACGTTGACCTCGCCGTCCGACGGAACGCTGATGACTCGCGCCGTCGAGCCGGGCAGCATGCTCAGCGCCGGCGGCACGGTGATGACGCTCTCGTTAACCCATCCGGTGTGGGTACGCGCCTATATCGATGAAAAAAACCTCGGCCAGGCCCAGCCGGGTCGCGAAGTGCTGCTTTACACCGATAGTCGCCCGGATAAACCCTACCGCGGCAAAATCGGCTTCGTTTCCCCTACCGCTGAATTCACGCCGAAAACCGTGGAGACGCCGGATCTGCGCACCGATCTGGTTTATCGCCTGCGTATTGTGGTCACCGATGCCGACGACGCGCTGCGCCAGGGGATGCCTGTCACCGTCACCTTCAGTCACGGAAACGGCCAATGAGCGAGGACGTCATTACGCTGAGCGGCCTGACCCGGCGCTTTGCCGGCATGGACCGCCCGGCCGTCGCGCCGCTGGACTGCACCATTCACTCCGGCTATGTAACCGGTCTGGTGGGCCCTGACGGCGCGGGAAAAACCACCCTGATGCGCATGCTCGCCGGGCTGCTGAAGCCCGACGCAGGCAGCGCAACGGTCATCGGCTACGACCCGATTGCCGACGATAGCGCCCTGCACGCGGTGCTCGGCTATATGCCGCAGAAATTCGGCCTGTATGAAGATCTGACGGTGATGGAAAACCTGACGCTCTACGCCGATCTGCGCAGCGTGACCGGCGAGGCGCGGGAAAAAACCTTCGCCAGGCTGCTGGAATTTACCTCCCTCGGCCCCTTTACCAGCCGGCTGGCGGGCAAGCTTTCCGGCGGCATGAAGCAGAAACTTGGTCTGGCCTGCACCCTGGTCGGCGAACCGAAAGTCCTGCTGCTTGATGAACCCGGCGTCGGCGTCGACCCCATCTCGCGCCGCGAACTGTGGCAAATGGTGCATGAACTGGCGGGCGACGGAATGCTGATCCTCTGGAGCACCTCTTATCTTGATGAGGCCGAGCAGTGCCGGGACGTGCTGTTGATGAACGAGGGCCAGCTGCTCTATCAGGGGGCGCCAAAAGAGCTGACGCAGACCATGGCCGGACGCAGCTTTTTGATTTCCAGCGGCGAGGAGAATAATCGCCGCCTCCTCCAGCGGACGCTGAAGCTGCCGCAGGTGAGCGATGGCGTGATTCAGGGGAAATCGGTACGCCTGATCCTTAAAAAAGAGGCCAGCATCAGTGAAGTCCAGAACGCTACCGATATGCCGCCACTCGAGGTCGCCGAAACCGCGCCGCGCTTCGAGGACGCCTTTATCGACCTGCTGGGCGGCGCCGGGACCGCCGAATCGCCGCTGGGCAACATTATCCACACCGTGGAAGGCTCCCATGAGGACACGGTGATTGAAGCGCAGACCCTGACCAAGAAATTCGGCGATTTTGCCGCCACCGACCACGTTGATTTCCAGGTCAAGCGCGGGGAGATATTCGGCCTCCTCGGGCCTAACGGCGCGGGCAAGTCCACTACCTTTAAGATGATGTGCGGCCTGCTGGTCCCCACCTCCGGTAAAGCGCTGGTGCTGGGCATGGACCTGAAAGTCAGCTCCGGCAAGGCGCGTCAGCATCTGGGCTATATGGCGCAGAAGTTCTCGCTCTACGGCAACCTTTCCGTCGAGCAGAACCTGCGCTTCTTCTCCGGCGTGTACGGCCTGCGCGGGCGGGAGCAGAACGACAAAATCGCCAGCATGAGCGAGGCGTTTGGCCTGAAAAGCATCGCCCGGCAGGCCGCCGACGATCTGCCGCTCGGCTATAAGCAGCGCCTGGCGCTGGCCTGCTCGCTAATGCACGAGCCGGATATCCTGTTTCTTGATGAACCCACATCCGGGGTCGATCCCCTCACCCGCCGCGAATTCTGGCTGCATATCAACAGCATGGTGGATAAAGGCGTGACGGTGATGGTCACCACCCACTTTATGGATGAAGCGGAGTATTGCGATCGTATCGGCCTGGTCTATCACGGCAAGCTGATCGCCAGCGGCACGCCGGACGATTTGAAGGCGCTGGCAGCGGATGATAAACAGCCTGACCCGACGATGGAGCAGGCATTTATTACCCTCATCCACGATTGGGACAAGGAGAACGCCGGTGAGCGCTAAATGGCTATCGTGGCGGCGCGTACGCGCCCTGTGCGTGAAAGAGACGCGGCAGATTGTCCGCGACCCCAGCAGCTGGCTGATTGCGGTGGTCATCCCCCTGCTGCTGCTGTTTATCTTTGGCTACGGGATTAACCTCGACTCCAGCAAGCTGCGGGTGGGCGTGCTGCTGGAGCAGCAAAGCGAAGAGGCGCTGGATTTTGTCCATACCATGACCGGCTCCCCCTATATCGACGCCACCGTCAGCGATAACCGCCAGCAACTGGTGCAGATGATGCAGGCGGGACGCATTCGCGCGCTGGTAACCATTCCGGTAGATTTCGACCGCAAGATGGCCCGCCCCGGCGACGATGCGCCGATCCAGCTCATCACCGACGGCAGCGAACCGAATACCGCTAACTTCGCCCAGGGCTACGTCGAAGGCATCTGGCAAATCTGGCAGCAGCAGCGGGCGGAAGATCGCGGCGAAACCTTCGAGCCGCTTATCGACGTGCAGACGCGCTACTGGTTTAACCCGGCCGCCATCAGCCAGCATTTTATTATCCCCGGCGCGATTACCATCATTATGACGGTGGTCGGCGCGATCCTGACCTCGCTGGTGGTGGCCCGCGAGTGGGAGCGCGGCACCATGGAGGCGCTGCTGTCGACCGAGATTACCCGCGCCGAACTGCTGCTGTGCAAGCTGATCCCCTACTATTTCCTCGGCATGCTGGCGATGCTGCTGTGTATGCTGGTGGCGGTGTTTATTCTCGGCGTGCCGTTTCGCGGTTCGCTGGTAATTCTGTTTTTTATCACCAGCCTGTTTTTGTTGAGCACCCTGGGAATGGGGCTGCTGATTTCCACCATTACCCGCAACCAGTTTAACGCCGCGCAGGTGGCGCTGAACGCCGCGTTTCTGCCGTCAATTATGCTGTCCGGGTTTATTTTTCAGATCGACAGCATGCCGGCGATAATCCGCGCGGTGACCTACGTGATCCCGGCGCGCTATTTTGTTAGTACCCTGCAAAGCCTGTTTCTGGCGGGCAATATCCCGGTGGTGCTGCTGGTGAACGTGATGTTTTTAATCGCCTCGGCGGTAATGTTTATCGGCCTGACGTGGCTGAAAACCAAACGGCGTCTGGATTAATTTGTCTGCGCCCGCTCCCCGGGTCGCGGCGTGAACGCCTTACCCGGGCTACCGTTTCTGCCAGATTAGGTAGCCCGGATAAGCGCAGCGCAATCCGGGGATCACAAAGAGAGAATATACGATGTTTCATCGCTTATGGACGTTAATCCGCAAAGAGCTGCAGTCGCTGTTGCGCGAACCGCAGACGCGGGCGATTTTGATTATGCCGGTACTGATCCAGGTACTGCTGTTCCCCTTTGCCGCCACGCTGGAGGTAACGAACGCCACCATCGCCATCTATAACGAAGACAACGGCAAGCACGCCGTGGAGCTGACCCAGCGCTTCGCCCGCGCCAAAGCCTTCACCCACGTTCTGCTACTGAAAAGCCCGCAGGAAGTACGACCCACCATCGATGAACAAAAAGCGCTGTTGGTCGTGCGTTTCCCGGCAGATTTTTCGCGCAACCTCGACACCAACCAGACCGCCCCGCTCCAGCTTTTGCTGGACGGGCGCAACTCTAACAGCGCGCAAATTGCCGCAAACTATCTCCAGCAGATCGTCAAAAGCTATCAGCAGGACCTGCTGGAAGGTAAAGCCAAACCGAACAATAGCGAGCTGGTGGTGCGCAACTGGTATAACCCGAATCTCGATTACAAATGGTTCGTGGTGCCGTCGCTGATCGCCATGATCACCACCATCGGCGTCATGATCGTCACCTCGCTCTCCGTTGCCCGCGAGCGCGAACAGGGCACGCTCGACCAGCTGCTGGTGTCGCCGCTGGCAACCTGGCAAATCTTTATCGGTAAAGCGGTCCCGGCGCTGATCGTCGCCACCCTGCAGGCAACCATCGTGCTGGGGATTGGCATCTGGGCCTATCAAATTCCGTTTGCCGGCTCATTGCTGCTGTTTTACTTCACGATGATCGTTTACGGCCTGTCGCTGGTAGGATTCGGCCTGTTGATTTCGTCGCTGTGCTCCACGCAGCAGCAGGCGTTTATCGGCGTATTCGTCTTTATGATGCCGGCGATTTTGCTCTCCGGCTACGTTTCGCCGGTGGAGAATATGCCGGTATGGCTACAGAACCTGACGTGGGTAAACCCGATTCGTCATTTCACCGATATCACCAAGCAGATCTATCTGAAGGATGCGAGTCTGGCAATCGTGTGGGGGAGTTTGTGGCCGCTACTGGTCATAGCGGCCACCACCGGCTCAGCGGCGTATGCGATGTTCCGAAGAAAGATCGCGTAGTTTTTTATCTTTCGCCAGCAGTGATACCACCGCCGGACCGGCCAGTATCGCCAGCCCGGCGAGGGCCAGCAGCAGGTTATTGTGCAGTACGCGCGACAGCAGCCACAGCACGATCACCGCGGTGCCGAAGTACCAGGTGGTGGTGAGTTCCTCAAGGAAATCACCGACGTCGCGCCAGCGCTCATCGTGATGGCGCTGCAAAAACAGCATCGACACTAACGTGACGCCGTACAGCACGCACAAACCTAATCCGACGCGCACCAGCGCGCCGCTCATCCAACCCATCACCAGTACTGCCACGACCAGTAGATGCAACATAATCTGCCAGCAACTAAGACC
>Ga0105251_10003340_pt1 | contig 11691 bp, 9 predicted proteins | sample KBSS64metaG_FD_80424 | JGI IMG/M metagenome (GOLD analysis project Ga0105251, IMG submission 80424) | Switchgrass rhizosphere microbial communities from Kellogg Biological Station, Michigan, USA - KBS S6-4 metaG | ecosystem: Host-associated > Plants > Roots > Rhizosphere > Soil | place...
GCCTCCACCCGCCCACCGGTAACGGTGCTCAGGAGGCCAGATCATGAGATGCCCTTGCTCCCGGACGTAAGGAGCCGCCAGTCCCGCGTAGAGGATGTTCCCCACAGGTAGCAGGGGCCTTGATCCCTGATAACACTCAGCATTCTTGGCGGGATGACGTGGGGCGAGGATCGGAGAACAGCAGAAGAGGTGACCGACATGGCACTGGTGGGTAGGCGCGACGGCCGCAATTTCGGCTACGGCAGGCAATTGAGCTATGCAGGGCCGCAGGCACTGAAAGACATGTTCGGCGGTGGCCGCTACAGTACGGTCAAGGCGCACAGTGATCGATGGTTGGCATTCGTGAAGTAGTGCCGCTCCGAGCAGGGACCCGGTATCAATGATGCAAGGCAGATTGATCGCAAGGTGTTAGCTGACTATGCGGCGTATCTGTGCGACGTGGTTAGGCGCGGCGACCTCGCCGTCAGCGCCGCACAGAACCGGCTATCCAGCGTTAACAGGACCATGGCAGCGCTTCGCGGTGATCAGTGCATGGCATTGCCCAGTCCGAGCAAGGCGTTGGGTAAGCAGCGCACCGGGATTCGCCACTCAGTACCGCAGGGCCAAGACCGCGATCAAGTTAAAGAGATCGTCAATGCGCTTTGCCGCAATCATCAGCAACGGGTCGCTGCGATTGTATTGTTGGCGCGAGCTACCGGCATGCGCCTGCGTGAGGCCATCTTGGCTGAACTACCACGGTTAAGTCTTGATGCTCGAGACATTGGCAAGATCAACATTCAGGACGGCACTAAAGGCGGCTGTGCCAGGGCAACGGCCCCCGTTAGATATCAGTGGACGACCATATTCGTGGTGCGCTTGAGTTTGCACGTCAAGTGTCGCCTGCCAGTAGCCGCAACTTAGTTGCGCCAAGCGAAAGCTATCTGGATTTTCTGCAAGAAATCATCCGCCCTGCGCGGGACATCCAGCATCCACACAATCTCAATGGCTTCCATGAGCTGCGAGCGGCGTTCGCGTGTGAACGTTATGAGCAAATCACTCAACACCCCGCGCCTATCAACGGCGGCCAATATTATCAGGTCGATAGAAGCCTTGAGCGTGAGGCCCGGAGACAACTCAGCTACGAGCTTGGGCACGGCCGGCTCGACGTGGCCGCTGCCTACATTGGAGGACGGACATGAGCAAGCCATTCGATATGGAGTTGTTCTTGGATGGCGTGCTTACCGGATCGAACACGACGCGGCAACGCCATTTGCGGCAGGCGACGTTTATCCAAGCTGATATTGCAGATCGCTGGCAGCGAGAGCCCCCTTGGACTTGGCGAAGAAAGCATTTGGCCTGGTTTCTCGAGCATTACCTAGGCTCGTGCAGTGAGTCGACGCGCTACTATTACTTGCTGACAGTGCGCCTCCTCGCTCGCCGACTAGAAAAACCATGGGTATTTGGACACTATGGGCAGTGCATTGGAAAATCATCGTGCTTTAATCGAAACTAACCCCACTCTTACTAGGCTGCTGTAGGTGTCGGGCTGTGTCGATGGACACATTAAGTGTCGCTAGTGGGCGAGTTGTTGTCGTTTTCGAGAGCCACAAGCTTAGATAGGGGTTTATTCATAGTCAAGCAACGGGAGATCCATATTCCCGCTGCTTTGGGAGACGGGGCCGGCGAAAGTAATTTCTTCATTTTTGACGAACTGTGTATGAATCTGCTGGCTTAGGGGACTCTCAAGCGGCTGCTCAACCGCTAAAAATCACTAATTCGTGAAACTTTCTCACTTGGGGTGAAACGGTTTTACGGCCCGGTCTGGTGAAGCGTAAGATTTGGGGGTAAAACAGAGACAGCCCTAGGCCCACCAAGGATGGGTGGGCTTAGAGAAAGGACGGCTCCCCCGGAAGTCTTTGACTTGAAGCGGAAAAGGCTGCCATCAAGCAGCCTTTTCTGTACGCATCGAGTATTCACTTAGCTATCTAAATGCAGGGGAATCCACTCGGTAAAACAGCGAATTAATTTTGATAGGCGCACACCGTGAAACTGTTAAGCACCTACGAAGATCATGACGATGCCAAAGAGGCCGCAGAAAAACTAATTGGCGAAAAACGGCTGGCCAGCGAGCGAGACGCTACCGTTGTGATCTACAACCTTTTTGGAATTCCCAGCTGGGGAAATTTTCACCGGCTCGGTATGTACAGTTTGGTCGAGCTGAAAGATCTGCTCGATCGAAAAGACTCTTGGCAGGCTGCCGACACCAAGCGCCATCAGGAGATCCTGACCACTTTGCATACAGTGGCCAGGAATTTCTCGCTGGAGCTACCTGTGCATTGGCTTTGAATCAGGCAAGAAGTAACTGATCCAGCAAACCCTCCCCAATCGGCTCCGAGTGCCCGGCGCTCTGACTGTGGTGAATGATCACGTCATCGACACCCCCAGGCTCTCCCTTTACCACATCCCAGCACCATGCGCCGAAGCCGCCACGGGAGTTCACCGCTCTAACCCACGCATCCAGAGCCATACGCTTGGCCCGGTTTTGCTCCGAGTCCTCGCCCTTGATTTCCAGCACCAGCTGCTTGCCGTTAGTCAGCTTAATGAGGAAATCAGGCACGAACTTGCGCTTACTGCCCTTCCATAAGTAGTAGATGTTGAACCCAAGGTGGTCATTCTTGGCATAGGCCTGCACATCCCCTCGCTTTTCCAAGACGTTGGAGGTATATGCCTCCCAGGTACTATCGGCTACTACATGGCTGATTTGAGACCTGATTGTGTCCAAACAAGGCTTCGTCGAGTACCAAGTACGCATTAGTCGAGTAGAGCCAATGGGGAGCTCGCTGTCAAACACCGGTTCCAACCGCTCACAGTTCTGCTGCTGAACGTGAGTGACCACATGAGCAACGACCCGGTCGATGGAGAGGGCGATCAGGATCCTCTTACGGAGGGTGTCTTTGTGGTACAGCGATGGGATCTCTAATTTATCCGAATTGAAGAATTGCTCTACCAGTCGGATCAGTTGCTGGATCAGGATCTCACGGCTCCCGGTGAAGCCTTGCTGCATTGTCGCGAATGCCTTGCGGGCAGCAACAAACAGAAGCCGCTGTAAACGGAACTCCTCCGGCAGTTTCTCTAGATCGATGGACACAGCCTTCGATAGGTCGGTTGCGCCCCCCAAAGCCGGCGCAAGGTCAGCGTTGATGCGAATTTCAGCAGGGTTCAGCTTCAGTGGGGTAACCAGCGACCAGTTCACTACCAACTGCGGCTGCACGGTGACATCCACTCGCAACACGTTTGGCCAACCGATCTCCAGCTCACTGCGCTCCTTGAGAGACTCGATCTGGGTGCTTGGCTTCGGTGGTTGGCGTCCTCCAAGGTCCGACTCATCCGTATCTTGAAAGATCGACAAGGGAACACCGAAAACGTTGACGTACTCAGGGACGAACAAATCACGCTCAATCCCATCCGGACACATTACTTTCTCTGTGTCATAGGAGACTCGGCGCAAACCTCGACCGATCACCTGCTCGCAGAGCAGCTGGCTAGTGAAGGCTCTCAATCCCATGATGTGGGTTACGTTTTTGGCATCCCAGCCTTCGGAGAGCATTGCCACCGAGATGACATTCTGAAGATCTTGGCCCGCAGTGTTACGCTTACCCACGTTATCGATGATGGCTCGCAGTAGCTGCTCCTTCTTCAGGGCACGCAGCTCGGCCTTCTTCGCATCAGGAATCTTTGCAGCCTCAAGAATCTCCCGTAGGACAGCTTCATACTCTTTATTACTGGCAGCCGCCTCACCTATCTCAGCCTTCTCCAGTACCTTCGAGTCCACCCGCAAGGTGCGCTCAGGAGCATTCAGCTCGGGCCAGTAGGCATCCCCTTGTCGGAAGTAGTGCTCGATCCGCGCTGCTGTCTCAGTACGATTGCACACTGTCAGCATAACCGGAGGTGAAGCATGGCCGTTTTCTTGCCATGCCTTAAGTGCCTCGCGCCAGTCTGCACCTAACAGGGTGTATGCCTCTTGCACGATCTGCGGCAGCGGCTCGTGAGGTTCTGCGCCTCGACGGTTCAAATCATCGGCGACATCTGGTTCGCGGTAGAGGTGGTAAAGCTTCGACTTGTATGTCTGGGAGCTGGGCAGAGCATTATCACGGACGACTACTCGGGGCGTTTTCACCAGACCTGCCTCGATTGCATCGTTTAGACCGAAGTCGGAAACCACCCAATCGAACAGGGCCGATTCGGTACTGGTCTTGCCAGTGGGAGCGAATGGGGTTGCCGAGAGGTCGAAGCATCGAACGATTCGGCGCATCTTATGGATGCGATCCAGCCCTTCGATCCAGCGTGTGGCCTCTTCAAGGTCAATGCCCAGCTCCTCAGCATCCTTCTTGCTAACCTTGATCTCTGCGGGCTTTCGGTAGGCATGGTGAGCCTCATCATTGATGATGATCAGATCCTTACATCCAGCCAACTTGCCTAAGACTCGCCGGACATATGCCTCATCGCTTTCGACCCCCTTCTTGACCACGGATCGATCCTGCTCCTTGACAGGCATTAAGCTGTGCCAGTTTTCAATCAACAGTTCGACCTGATTCAGCTTCTGCCGCATCGCCTCGTTGGGGCATAGAGAAAAGGTGTCGTAGTAATTCTCTGGGTGTCCTGGCTGGAGGACTTGCAAGCGTTCCTTGACGGTTAGTCCTGGTGCCACGATGAAAATGGAGCGGGAGAAGTCTTTTTTGCGCTTGGGGTAGGTGAGCGCATTAAGTACTTGCCAAGTGACGATCATCGCCATCACTGTCGTTTTACCGCTACCGGTCGCCATCTTGTTGCAGAGACGCTCCCAGGCTCCACCATCACCATGAATGGCGATGCCCTGCTTAAAGTCAGCAGGAGCTTCGACATGCCAGATCAGCGTTTCGATAGCCTCCAACTGGCAGAAGTAGAACTCGTACGCGCGGTTGCTCTCAGAGTCAGACCAATGTTCGAGCAGTTTGCGAGTCACCGAGGTGATTCCGGGATAGCCGGCATCACGCCAGGTATCAACCCGTTCACGGATGCGATTGACCAGATCCAGTTGAACACCCCGAACCGTGTTTGCTCTGGTGTCGAAGATCTCGTATCCAGCAGGACGACGTCCTGTCATCAGCTCCAGTTTGCTATTACCCTTACGCTGCCAATGATGCGTGGGGCGCTCAAAGGGTGAACTGATGATCAGGGACTTAACTTTGCTCATGATGTCCCTCTCAGTCCAGTGCAATAACTTTTAGCGACTCGATGCCGCGATCATCGACGATCTTCACTGCGACCTTCCGGTTGTCGCCCGCGTCGAATGGAAGACTCACCGTGCCATGGAATTTGTGCAGGCGAGACTCATCCAGCTCAGCTCGAATATTCTTTTTGAGCTTCTCCCAGCCTTCCCCCTGGCCCGCCATGGGGAAGAATACCTGATGAGGGAACAGGCTTCGCTCGTCGTAATCGGTATCGAGCGACCACATAGCAATCTTGCCTTTTCCACCGGATACCAATTCGCCTTTGGATGTATCGAAGTAGTCGAAGCCGTGCACCTCTAGTTCATAGCGACCATCTTTGAGCTGGCGCACCTCGACATCCGGTTGGCCCATCAGCCAGAAACTCTGGTTGCTGCTACGTGCCTTCTTCAGATCTTCGGTAAGCAGATCAGTGTTCATTTGCGCCTTGAGTGCGGTGATACCCTTGATGGCGTCGATGTCCTTGGCGGCTTCTGGGTCGAAGGTGAAGGCGCAGAACACCGCCATCTTCGGCAATGGGAATAAGTTGCCTGCCTCGTTTAGAGCATTGGCGACCTGACGCTGCTCTAGGGCGGCATGTTCCGGGCCAAAGCTGACCACGACCCGCTCACCACTGTCGAGATGACCGGAGGCGTGGAGGCTCTGCATGTCCTTGTCGAACGGCAGTGGCTCAAGATCGGCGAACTTGAGGATCTGACCACCTTTGCCTCGAATACCAGTCTTCATCAGTTCGGCCAGCCATTGGTGCTGACGACCAGACTCACCGGTACGGGCGATACTTGCATCGGCTTCATCGGGGCCAGAGGCTTCATCCAAGGACTTAACACTAGGGAACGGCACAGCCTCGACAGTGAACGGGCCCGTGATTCGCAGTTTGTTCTTTGCTACAGCGGGTTGGTCATAAAGAACATCTTGGTCGGCATGTGAGGCAATGGACGCATCCATCTGTTGTTGCATCCGAATGCGCTGCTTATGGAAATCCTCAAAAGCGTTGATCGCTTCCTCTGGCCATTCCTCCGGCCACTCAAAGGGTACTTCCCATTCCAACAATTCATCGTTTCGGGCAAACGACAACACCATACCCTTTCGGCAACCTGCACCTATCTTAAAGTCCGGAGCCGAGTGGGCCTTAAGCTCCTTGCTGAGCCAGGCCAGAGAGCCTTCGATAACCGGGTGCATCCGCTCAAAGATGTTGTCGATGTCTGGGTTGTTGGCGATAGACCTGAGGGTAACGTGCGGGACGGTCTTGTAGATGAAGCCGCCCTTTAGCCCTTCGTGCGGATATTTCAACTCAAAGTAATCAAAATTCGAGGTCATCAGACGCTGCTTGGCGAGCGTGATGGCAACGCGAGACGTATCGCAAGTGATCCAGCGACGTCCCCATTTTTCGGCAACAAATGCTGTGGTCCCAGAGCCACAGGTAGGGTCAAGCACCAAGTCGCCCGGCTCAGTGGTCATTAACATGCATCGCGCAATAAACTTTTCTGCGGTCTCGACAACATATTGCTTTCCTCGGGCTGCTGGCTTATCTGTCCAGCAGTTCTCAAACTGAGATAGAGGGAAGTCTCTTTGGAATTGCTTGTAGTAAGGATCTTTACCCAGTAAAAATATTCGATTTGCCTTTATCAGCCGCTTCATTCCCTCACGATTACTCGACCAGCTTTTGTTCCCAGGAGGCGAGTAGCTGCTCCCCTGGAACTCCAACTTGAAAGTACAGCTCTCAGTGAACCCAGATGAGGTAGCGTTCCTGCGACGATAAACTCGACTCAGGAATTCTGAGCTGGAGCGATCTATAGGTCCAGAATCTGTAACATCATCAAGAAAGCGGTATTCGTTGTCTTCACTAATATCTCGATTTCTATAAAGAGGTTGAAATTTCATCTTGGACAAATCTTTTGCGTACCAAATGATGTAATCGTAGACCTTGGCCACCCCTTTTTGACCAAGAGGATCGGTAGCTTTAAAGGCTATTTGAGCAGAGAGATTGCTTGCTCCGAATACTTCGTCAAAAATTTGCCTGACATAGTGGAGATTTTCGTCTGAGATCTGGACGAATACGCTTCCTGACTCATGCAACAGTTCCCGTGCAAGGAGCAGACGATCTCGGAGGTATGCTAAGTAGGAATGAATCCCCAACTCCCAAGTGTCCCGAAACGCTTTTATCATTTCTGGTTCTTGGGTGAGGTCTGCATCATTGCGATCCTTAACGTCCCGCTTGCCCACGAACGGCTGGAAGTTTGAGCCATATTTGATGCCATAGGGCGGATCGAAGTAGATCATCTGCACCCTGCCAGCCATGCTCTCCTTCTGTAACAAGCTATTCATTACCAGGAGGCTGTCACCCGCGACCAGCCGGTTAGCCCAGCCGCGCTCATGGCGATAGAAATCGATAGCATCCCGCAGCGGTAGGTTCTCGAAAGGGGCATCGAATAGACCTGGTTGGAAAGCCCTCTCAGCCCCCTTATTTTTGCCTTCCTTCATTGCCTTGCGGACCGACGAGAGGATGCTGGCAGGGTCAATTCGCTCGTGCACATGCAAGCTGACGGTATCCACTTCAAAACTTGTGCGCTCTGCTTTGCCGGCCCAGTTTAGGTAGGGAGAATGGGTACGCTTTAGCTCTTCCAACACCTGACGCATCTGCTCGACATCACCTGATTCAAGGACATCATCAATTAGTCGTTCGATACGGGCATACTGAGGGTCGAAGTTCAGGGTCGGATCGAGGTGTGGGTCATAGGCCCAGCGAGTCCTCCCTGCATCAGGATCGGTGGCAGGGGTCACCATACCGACTTCCGGATTGTTCTTCCGCTTGTCCAGATGGCGATAAGAAAGAACTTGCACAGCCTCAGCTACAGATGTTTTTTGCCGGGCAACTGGTGGCTTGAGCGCAGGTGCCTTAGGGCGTTTTTCGGCCACATCTTCTGGTTCAATGACCTGGCTGGCCAAGCCGAATGAGTCCGGCTGGGCTTTTGCTAACCTTACCGAGCCACCACGTCCCTTTCCTGTCAGAACGGCACCGCTTTCGACAAGCTCAGCATGAGTCCTCCAGTAGTCGTCTTCTGTCACGATGGTGCTCTCAGCGGCCAGCTTGCTCGCAATTAGCTGGCGAAGAGAGCCATTGCCAATGGTGGCGCCATCTGGGGGCAGCAGGGTGAGGAAAAGGTCTTTGATACGTTGGGCCAGATCGGACATATGAGGACTCCATTATCCTTGTTCTTGCGCGGTGGACTCTCAGTCCGCCGCAAAATAGTACGCAAGGATGCCGTTAATGAGCGCAACATGCATCCTGTGCCTGAGCTATCAGCCGCGTTAGCGGACAGCTCTTTGGCTTTGCCTCCAGCTAGGACTGGCTGACATGCCGGATTCGAGGAGGCTTGATAGCAGTTTTCCGCCACTCCCCCAAGTAAATTTGCCGCACCACTCAAAGAATGCTTCCATGTGGGTTACCCACGGTGCCAGTATTTTGATGCATAAGCCCACAGAAGTCGCTCAGCACCTCTCGGTAAATAGCGCTTGCGTCAGCAGCCAGTGCCGCGCATAGGCGATTAGTTCAACACAAGGACGACTAGCAGCATGGAACAGCGCTCCCTTCTTTACGACGCCCGCTTTCTCGAAAGCTATGCGGGAGCCATCGTTACCGACCCAGCAACCGCCATCGTCGAGTTAGTCGCCAACTGCTGGGATGCCTACGCCACTCAGGTGGAGATTGCCTGGCCAGCGGCTGATTCAGGTCGACAATTTAGGATCACGGACAATGGCCACGGGATGACCCGTGACGAGTTCCAGCACATCTGGCGCACCATTGCCTACAACCGACTCTCGGTACAGGGTGCAATCGCCGCACCTCCGCAAGACATTGAGGGTCTGCCCCGCCCTGTTTTTGGTAAGAACGGTAAGGGCCGATTTGCCAGTTTCTGTTTTGCCGACGAATATCTGATCACTTCACGCAAGAATGGCCAGGAATTTGTCTGCCGGGTTCATCGAACGCTGACCGAGCCATTGGTGCTGGAAGAAATATCCTTCAAGACAGAGAGCGTCGAAGGTCACGGCACGGAGATCATTGGTAACGGCAGCATCCCTCTCCTGAGGTTCAGCGAAGAGCAAGCCCGCGAGCTGATCGGCAGCCGCTTTCTGGCGAACCCAGCCTTCACGGTTTCGATCAACGGAAGCCCAATCACTTTCAGAGACATCCCTGAGCTGCTATCCAGCGAAGAAATTGAGATCCCTGATCTAGGGAAAGTCACCATCCTGCATATCGATACCAAAAAGGCTGACAGAACCACCAAGCAGCATGGCATCGCCTGGTGGGTACAGAACCGTGCCGTTGGCGACTGCAAGTGGAGTCGCAGCGACTACGAGCGCGTGCTTGATGGCCGCACGTCCGAGGCCAAGCGCTTCACCTTCATCGTCCAGGCCGACTTCCTAAACCAGCATGACGCAGTCACCCCTGACTGGAGCGGGTTCAAAGACGACAACCCGGCGTGGCGCACTACCCGCGAAGTTGTTCAGGATCGTATCCGCCAGATCATTCACGGCAGTGGTGAAAGTGAGCGCGACGCTAAGCGTGCAGCGGTTTTTGAGCGTGTCGGCAATACCGTCAACACTCTCTCCCCCATCAGCAAGGATCGCGTCGAGGCCTTCATTGATGAAGTAGTGGAGACCTGCCCCAACTTTGGCGAACAGGAGATTGTTCAGCTCTCCTCGATCCTGGCCAAGCTGGAAAAGGCCAAGTCACGCTATGGACTGCTCGATCTCTTGCACAAATGCGAGCCCAACGATTACGACACCCTGCACATCATCCTCTCCGAATGGACGGTCAGCATGGCCAAGCTCGTACTCGATGAGATCCAGAACCGCCTGAAACTCATCGGAGAGCTTCGCACCAAGATTCAAATTGCCGGGATCGACGAAGTGCACGAATTGCAGCCGTTGTTCGAGCGCGGCTTATGGATGTTCGGTGCCCAGTTCGAGTCCATCGAATTCACCTCCAACAAGGGTATGACGTCCGTCATCCGCAAACTGTTCGGCGACAGCCAGGGCAAGGGCAGCCGCAACCGCCCGGACTTTGTGGTCCTGCCAGATTGCAGCGTCAGCTTTTATGCCAGGTCGTCCTACGACGAGGACTACAACGAAAATGGTGCAGCGCACGTCGTAATCGTGGACCTCAAAACTACCGAACTGCCGCTCGGCTCCCGCGAGAAAGATCAGGTTTGGAAGTACGTGAAGGAGCTGAAAGCGAAGGGGCATATTCGTCAGCACACGCGGGTGGACGGCTTCATTCTCGGCAGCATCATCGAACAAGGTGAAGATGATCCGATCACCCATGGTGAGGAGGTCAAGATCATCCCCATGCTCTACGAGACCATCCTCACCCGAGCCGAAAAACGCCTTTTAAACCTCTACTCCCGAGTCCAGGACGCTCCGTTCCTGCTCGAACAACAAGAGCAACTCTCCAGCTTTCTGAAGCCGATTCCGGTTCGCCAAGGCGATCTAATGGTTGAAGTGGATCCGCAGTAATCAGGGGAACTCACAGCTCCAATTTCAGGCTGCGGATACCCACCATCTCGCAAAACCGCCCCAGCGCGGTCAGGCTTGCCCACGTCCTGACCGGCTCGCGCCGCGAGCTCACCGGCAACCAAAATCGACCCAGCGGGGTGATGCGGCTGCGCCCCTCGCACCCGGCCCGCGCGTCGCTTTAATTTCCCGCACCGTTCTCGATCAGCGTCACCAGCGCGTCCTGTTCAACAGCCTTTTTCAATTTTCTAGCCCCAACCGCCTCGTCCTGATGACTCAGGCTAGTGGTCGAACCAGGCTTCAACCAGTCGACCAGGATGCTGGTGATCAAGCCTAAGTGGGAGTCACGCCAGGCATGGCCTAAAGGAGGGAGGCAGTTGTCCATAACGTCAAATTACACGCAGGCATTCGACGCCAACTCCCCATGCAGCATTTTGCGACTCGTCGCTTGAGCCTCAGCGAGAAACACCTTTTAATCGGATCAGGGAGGGATCATGCGTGAACAAGCCCTTTGCAAATTGTAGCGAGTTGCCCAACAACTGAGGATCGAAGCTAGTGCTCAAAAAATCCTCAACGCGGTATTTCTCAGCCCGACGGCATTCCAGCTGGTACTCCAGTGTCAAAATGGAATTAATTTTAGATATAAATATCAATCACATACAAAATCAATTCAACTCACCCCGGCTCAAGAAAAATGTGACACGCCCCACGACTCTCTTTTTTCGCACCGAGTCTCCAGCTCTTTGTTCGCGCTGCTTCCCCAGGTATCTCGCCCAGTGAACCTGCCGCATCCCTCCAAAAATCCACACCCCCCTCACCTTTTTCATTGCACCCCGCAGCTATAAATCCTACCGTGCATGTCGTTTTTGGATATGGAGGCTAAGGATATGGCCCAACTCTTCCCCGCACTCAGTGCCTGCCGCTTCGACGC
>Ga0105251_10003350_pt1 | contig 11669 bp, 6 predicted proteins | sample KBSS64metaG_FD_80424 | JGI IMG/M metagenome (GOLD analysis project Ga0105251, IMG submission 80424) | Switchgrass rhizosphere microbial communities from Kellogg Biological Station, Michigan, USA - KBS S6-4 metaG | ecosystem: Host-associated > Plants > Roots > Rhizosphere > Soil | place...
AGGGTTCCGCGCTCGCGGGCGGCTTGAATGCGCTGGCCGGCAAGCAGATCGGCGTGCAGTCCGGCACGCAGTTCGAAGGCTACGCGCTGAAAAACTGGGCGCCGATCGGCGCGCACGTGGTCGCCTATAAGAGTCAGGACGAAGTATTCGCCGACCTGCGCAATGGCCGGCTCGACGGCGCGCTGCTCGGTTCGGTGGAAGCGGACATCGGCTTTTTGCGCACGCCGGCGGGCAAGGGTTTTGCGTTTGTCGGCGAACCGCTTTCGATGGGCGACCGCGGCGTGGGCATCGGTTTGCGCAAGGATGAGACCGCGGTGCAGGCGTCCATGAACGCGGCGATCGCTTCGATGCTCAAGGACGGCACGTATGCGCGGATCGCGAGGAAGTACTTCGACTTCGATCCCTACGGCAATTGATCGTTTAGCTTCTTACTCTTTCTATCTTCTTCAGATCATCCGCTCATGAACAGGCAATCGATTCCGCTCTTGTCGCCGGCTATCGGCACGCACCGCGAACTGGTGTCGTTTCACTTCGGTCCGGCTGGGAGCGGACAGAAGATCTATATCCAGTCGTCGCTGCATGCCGACGAAACGCCCGCGATGCTGACGACTGTTTTGCTCAAGCGTCGATTGCTAGAACTCGAAAAGCGGGGCGCGCTGAATGCGGAAATCGTGCTGGTGCCGGTGGCGAATCCGGTTGGACTCGGCCAGTACCTGCTGGGTCAATTTCTTGGACGATTCGATTTAGGCAGCGGCAAGAACTTCAATCGGCACTTCATGCAGTTCCCGAAACTGGCGACGCGGGCGAAGGAGGTGCTCGGTTCCGACGCGGAAGAAAATCGGCGGATCGTGCGTGAACTGATTGCGGCTGAGTTGACGGAACAGAAGCCGTTGACTGAATTCGAGTCCTTGCAATTGGCTTTGCTGAAGCTCTCTTTCGACGCGGATGTCGTGATCGATTTGCATTGTTCCCTGGAAGCGGCAATGCATCTCTATACGAGCGAAGCAGCGTGGCCTGAGTTCGAACCATTGGCCCGGTATCTCGGCGCGCAAGCGTCGCTGCTTGCCACTAACTCAGGCGGCGAGTCGTTCGATGAGACGCATGGCTTGTTGTGGTGGAAGTTGCAGCAGGACATGCCGGCGGATAAACCGGTGCCGACTGGAACGATTGCGGTGACGGTTGAATGCCGCGGGCAGCGCGATGTTTGTTATGAAGCGGCGCAAGAAGATGCCGACGCGCTTGTCGATTATCTCGCGTGGCGCAAGGCGATTCTGATCGACGCGAAGCCGCTGCCCGAACTGCCGACGCCTGCGACGCCGCTCGCCGGCAGTGAGCAGTTTTATGCGCCGGTGAGCGGAATCCTGATTCATCGCGCGAAGATTGGTGACAGGATTCGCGTCGGCCAGGCTTTGTTCGATATCGTCGATCCGTTGACCGATGAGACAACCACGGTGTCGAGCAATACCGAAGGCGTGTTTTATATGCGGCGGGCGATCCGGTTCGTGACGGCCGGCGCGCCGCTGGGGCGTGTGACGGGCACGCGGCCGTTCAGGACGGGGGTTTTGCTGGGAGCGTGAAGGTTTTGCGTCCCCCAGCGCTCCCAACGCGACTTAACCGGTAACCAGAACCGGCGCGACCGCAGCCGGATCGCTGATGCTCGGCCGCCCATTTTCGACGTGACCCGCCAAGCGACGCGAGAAACTCGCGTCGTCGTTATTCGTCACCGTCAAGTCGTACCAGTGATGGCTCGACGCCAGCACCCACGCCTCTTCGATATGTGCGCCGGCCGGCACCAGCACCGGACGCACGCGCGCACCGTAAGCATTGTCGGTCACCGTCAAGCGAGCCACGCCACCGCCCTTGTTGCTGAAACTCAGAAACACGTTGCCGTTCGCCACGTCGTATTGCACCTTCACCTCAGGCTGCGCCGGCTTGTCGTTGCCGCGAGAACTCGCAGCCTTCTGCGTGTCGCCCGCGAACTTCCGAACGAAACCATTCGGCCCGAACACTTCGAAGGTATAGGCGCCATTCGTCGTAGTCAGGTCGAACGTTTCCTTGAGCGACTTGCCCGCCTCGACCGTGTAACGCCACGGACCATCCGTGCGATTCGTCGCATACACGTAGAAATGCGCGCCCTGGTCGCCGGAATTGCCGAACGAAATCTCGAACGTGTTCTTCTTCACATCCGCGTGGCCGTTTACATGCAACTCATACGGCAACGCGCGCGCGAAACGAATCCCGCTTTCCTGCGGATCGATCGCGCCAGGCGCCGCGGGTACAGTCGGCTTCGGCTGGGTCGCGCACTGATTGTCGGCGATGCTCTTGTAGTTGCTCGTGTCCGGCAGCGGCGGCACCTTGGAGTCCGGCGTGCGGAAATCGAATGCAGCCGTCAGGTCGCCGCACACCGCGCGGCGCCATGCCGTGATGTTCGGCTCAACCACACCGAACCGCGTTTCGATGAAGCGAATCACCGACGTATGATCGAACACCTGCGAGCATACAAAACCGCCCTTGCTCCACGGCGACACGATGGTCATCGGCACACGTGGTCCGAGGCCATACGGCAAACCGTCGGCGGTATAGCTGCCGCCGCGCGCGGGATTCACCACGTTATGGATTTCGCCCTCGGTGCTCACCGTCGATTTGCCTTGCGCGGGCGTCGTCGCCGGTTGCGGCGGCACGAGGTGATCGAAGAAGCCGTCGTTCTCGTCGTACATGATGAACAGCACGGTCTTGCTCCACACCTCGGGATTCGACGTCAGCGCATCGAGCACCTGCGACGTGTACTCCGCGCCATACGCGGGCGTATAGCTCGGGTGTTCCGAGTACGCGGCGGGCGGGCACAGCCACGAGACTTGCGGCAGCTTGTTCGCCAGCACGTCGGCCTTCAGATCGGCGATCGTGCGAACGGTTTGCGCACGCTCATACAAAGGCGAGCCCGGCTGCGCGTTGATGAAGTTCGTGAAGTTCTGCAAGACGTTGGTGCCGTAGTTGCCGTTCAGCGGATCGGCGCCCGTCAGACCCTGCTGATACACCTGCCACGAAATGCCCGCGGCTTGCAGGCGTTCCGGGTACGTGGTCCACGAGAGCAACTGATAATTCGGCGGACCGTCGCCGTCGACGAAATCGTTGTTGTCGAGCAGCGGACCGCCCAGCGTGCCGGTCGGATCGACCATGCCGGTCATCAGATATGAACGGTTCGGGTGCGTCGGTCCCGGCAGCGAGCAGAAGTAAGCATCGCAGACGGTGAAGGCATCGGCCAGCGCGTAGTGGAATGGAATGTCGCTGCGCAGGTGATAGCCCATCGTCATGTCGGTCTTGGTGGCCGGCCACTGGTCGTAGCGGCCGCCGCCGATCGCGGCATGGGTCTTGTACCAGGAGTGATCGAGATCGCCGACGCATTGCGCGCTGGTCGTGGACGTATCCAGATGGAACGGCAGCACCGGCTTCGTGGGGTCGGCCTTCGACGGCTGATACCACACCGGCTTGCCGTTCGGCAGCGGAATCGGGAAGCGGTCGTTGTAGCCACGCACACCGCGCAGGTGGCCGAAGTAGTGGTCGAACGACCGGTTCTCCTGCATGAACACGACGATGTGCTCGACGTCGCGAATCGTGCCCGTGCGCGAAAACGCGGGCACGGCAAGCGCATTGCGAATCGACTCGGGCAGCGCGGTTAGCGCGGCGGCAGCGCCGGCGGACGATGCCACGGTCTGCAGGAAACGGCGACGGCTATTTGATGTCATCGAATATCACCTTCTGCGGGGGGAAAGAATAGCGCGCCTCGCGCGCCGGGGGAATGGGCTTGGGGAGTTAGTTGCTGCCGGCGCTGTCGCCTGGTGCGTAACGCATCACGGGCGCGACTTGCCGGCTGTCGGCGGCGAGACTCGCTTGCATGTTTTGCGTGATTGCGTCGGAAGCGGCGAACGGGTTCTCCGCGAGCGGTGTGGACGCCGCGGATGACGTCCCCGCGTTTTGCGCAACATCGCTGTTGTTCGCAATCGTGGGCGACGAAGATGCCGAGGTTGTTGAAGCAGTGGCAGCCGGTGGCGAATCATCCGCGCCGCAGCCGCTCAACGCATACATTGCAAGCGCGATAAACAGCGCACTCGCGAGGCGTTTGTCTCTTCTCATGTCCGCATCCGGTTTCGTGAAAGCGGATGCAGTCTCTAATCCTTCCGAGAAATATTTGTGAAACGTTTGAGAGTCAGTGAAACTTGTTCGATGCGTCGGTTCTTCGAAAGGCGATGGAAAGCGATCAGCAGGACAATGTTCACCGCAGCGCCATATGTCCGGTCGTTTTGGCGTATCGAAAGATCACGGCTTGGCCTATTCCGGTAAATTCATGACACGCATCGAAAGACCTTTCGACATCACGCGTCTCGAAGACGAATGGCTCGAAGCGGATGGCTTCGGCGGATTCGCATCGGGCACGGTCGGCACGCTGCGCACGCGCCGCTATCATGCGTTGCTGCTCACCGCGACGCGAGCGCCGGGAGGGCGCATCGCGCTCGTCAATGGCGTGGAGGCGTGGCTCGAAACCGATGGCGCGCGTTATCCGCTGAGCATGCAGCGCTATGTGCCGGACGTGGTCTATCCCGACCTGGCGCCGAGCCTTCTTCAATTCGACACCGTGCCGTGGCCGACGTGGCGGTTTCAGCTTGATACGCAGAGGGTGCTCACCGCCGAGGTATTCGTGACCAAGGCGACGTGCGAAACGGTGTTGCGTTGGCGGCTCGATGGCGCGATCAACGGCGTTCAGGCGTTACCCGCGATGCGCGCATTCACCTTGAAAGTGAGACCGTTGCTATCGGGCCGCGACTATCACGCGTTGCACCACGAAAATCCCGCGTTCAATTTCAACGCGCGGATCAGCAACGGCGACGCATGCGTGAGTTGGCAACCCTACGGCGACGTGCCGCTGATCAGCGCAGTCACGAACGGCGTCTACACGCACGCGCCCGATTGGTATCGGAACTTCTGCTACGTTCGCGAGCGCGAGCGTGGCCTCGACTTCAGCGAGGATCTCGCGACGCCCGGCGTATTCAGCTTCGATCTGGCGGCGAGCGAGGCGGTGATGATCCTCAGCGCGCCGAGCGTCACGACCGCATGCACGGCCGCATCCGCCACCGAGCCGACAGCGCAGCCAGGCGCGCGACCACCAACCGCGCATGCCGCGGAGTTGGCGCGCATCGAGGAGCAACGCCGCAGCGCACTCGGCTCGCGGCTGCAACGCTCCGCCGATGCCTACGTGGTCACGCGCAACGAAGGCCGCACGATCCTCGCCGGCTTTCCGTGGTTCACCGACTGGGGCCGCGACACGTTCATCGCGATGCGCGGCTTGCTGATCGCATCGGGCCGGCTCGACGAGGCCGAAGCGATCCTGCTCGAATGGTCGGGCACGCTATCGGAAGGCATGCTGCCGAACCGTTTTCCCGACTACGGCGACGCGCCCGAATACAACTCGGTGGATGCGTCGTTGTGGTTCATCGTCGCCCTGCACGACTATCTGGCGACGGGACACGCGAGCGCCGCTACGCGAACGCGTCTGCAGCGAGCCGCCGAAGCCATCCTCGCGGGCTATACGAACGGCACGCGCTTCAACATCCAGGCTTCCGCCGCCGATGGCCTGTTGAACGCCGGCGTCCCCGGCATGCAACTCACGTGGATGGATGCCAAGGTCGGCGACTGGGTCGTCACGCCGCGCATCGGCAAACCGGTCGAAGTACAGGCGCTGTGGATCAACGCATTGCGCATTGCAGCAACGTGGAATCCGCTGTGGCTGCCGCCCGCCGAGCGAGCGTTGCAAGCGTTTCGCGAGCGCTTCGTCGATTCGTCCACGCAGGCGCTGTTCGATAACGTCGACGTGGATTTCATTGAAGGCCGCGTCGATCGCTCGATCCGCCCGAATCAGATTTTTGCCGTGGGCGGTCTGCCGTTTCCGTTGCTCGAAGGCGCGGCGGCGCGCGCGGTGCTCGACCAGGTCGAGGCGCATCTGCTCACGCCGCTTGGCCTGAGAACGCTGGCGCCGTCCGATCCCGCCTATCGCGCGTATTACGGCGGTCCGCCGCTGGAGCGCGATGGCGCCTATCATCAAGGAACCGTGTGGCCGTGGCTGCTGGGCCCGTTCGTCGAAGCATGGCTGCGGGTGCGCGGCAATGCGGCGGACGCTCGCGCCGAAGCCAAGGCGCGTTTTCTCGATCCGCTTCATGCGCATCTCGACCACGCCGGCCTCGATCATCTCTCGGAGATCGCCGGCGGCGACGCTCCGCATGCGCCTGGCGGCACGCCGTTCCAGGCGTGGTCGCTCGGCGAGTTGCTGCGCGTGGAGAAGCTGCTTGCCTAGTTGAAGCCCAAGGTTACGCAAACCGCGCTAGGATGTGAGTCCCACCGCAAGCCTGATGCAAGGACGTCGTCATGCCACCGCTTCGCGCCGCCAATCTGCTCGCCACCGTTGAGGGTTCACGCCTGCATTCGGCCGACTGTGCACATTGGCAACGCTGGGGACCGTATCTCAGCGAGCGTCAGTGGGGCACCGTGCGCGAGGATTACAGCGCGGACGGCACCGCCTGGGATTACTTTCCGCACGACCATGCGCGCAGCCGCGCCTACCGTTGGGGCGAGGACGGCATCGCCGGTTTCGGTGACGACACGCTGAGCTGGTGCGTGTCGCTCGCGCTGTGGAATCGCCGCGATCCGATCCTGAAAGAGCGTCTTTTCGGCCTCACCAACGCGCAGGGTAATCATGGCGAGGACGTGAAGGAGCTGTACTTCTACCTCGACGGCACGCCCACGCATTCGTACATGCGAATGCTCTACAAGTACCCGCACGCCGCGTTTCCGTACCAGGACCTGATCGAGGAAAACGCGCGCCGCGGCGGCGACATGCCGGAGTATGAAATTCTCGACACCGGCGTATTCGACGACTTGCGTTATTTCGACGTGCAGGTCGAATACGCGAAACATGCGCCCGACGATATTCTGATGCGCGTGACGATCGAGAATCGCGCGGACGAGGCGGCCTCGCTCGACGTGCTGCCGCAAATCTGGGCGCGCAATTCGTGGTCATGGAAGGAAAACAAGGAGAAGCCGTCGCTCGCCATCCGCACGGATCACAACGGCGAAGCGCATGTGCTCGGGCATCATCGCGTCCACGACCCGATCGTGGTGACGGCATGGTCGAAAGACGCGCCGCGCATCACGTGGCTGTTCTGCGAGAACGATACCAACGTCAAGCGCCTTTTCAACATGGAAGGCACGGGCCCGTTCAAGGACGGCTTCAACGATTACCTCGTGCACGGCGACGAACAGGCGATACGCCGCGACGCGGGCACCCGGGCCGCGGCGCATGCGCCGATCGAACTCGGGCCGCATGGGCGCGCCGTGGTGTACATGCGCTGGTGTCCGCAGGGCAACCTGGGCGACGCGCAACTCGACGCCGATGCGGTGTTCGCGCACCGCATCGCCGAGGCCGACGAATTCTACGGCGCCCTGCAACACGAAATCCACGACCCCGACGCGCGTCTCGTGCAGCGTCAGGCGCTCGCCGGCATGCTGTGGTCCAAGCAGTACTACCAGTACGACGTGCAGCGCTGGCTGGACGGCGATCCGCTGCAACCCAAGCCGGCCGCCTCGCGCAAACACGGCCGCAATGCGGACTGGCGGCACCTGTGCAATGCGGACATCGTGTCGATGCCGGACAAGTGGGAATACCCGTGGTACGCATCGTGGGACCTGGCGTTTCATGCGGCCGCTTTCGCGCTGATCGATCCGGCGTTTGCGAAGCGTCAGTTGCTGCTGCTGGTGAAAGACCGCTATCAGCACCCCAACGGCCAGTTGCCCGCCTACGAATGGGCCCTCGGCGACGCCAATCCGCCCGTGCATGCGTGGGCCGCGTGGCGTGTCTACGAGATCGACCGCGCGCTCACGGGCAAGGCGGATCGCGATTTTCTGGAACTGGTCTTTCACAAGCTCCTGCTGAATTTCTCGTGGTGGGTAAACCGCAAGGACGCCGACGGCCGCAATATTTTTCAGGGCGGCTTTCTCGGGCTGGACAACGTCGGCATCTTCGACCGCTCTTCGCCTTTGCCGACCGGCGGCCACATCGATCAGGCCGACGGCACCGCGTGGATGGCCGCCTACGCGCTCGACCTGATGCGCATCGCGCTCGAACTCGCGTATGCGAATCACGTGTTCGTCGATATCGGCGTGAAGTTCTTCGAGCACTTCCTGTATATCGCCGAAGCCGTGAGTTGCGACGACGGCTGCGACACGGGCCTGTGGGACAGCGAGGACGAATTCTTCTACGACAAGCTGCGCCTGCCCGACGGCAGCAGCGTGCCGATGCGCGTGCGCTCGATCGTCGGTCTGATTCCGCTCTTCGCCGTGCACGTGCTTGAAGAACGCTTGCATGGCCACTTGCCGTGTCTGCGCGAGCGGCTCGTCTGGTTCCTCGAACATCGCCCCGATCTGGCGAAGCTGGTCTCGCGCTGGAACGAGCCGGGCAAGGGCAATGCGCTGCTGCTCTCGGTATTGCGCGGGCATCGCATGAAAGCTTTGCTGCGCCGGGCGCTCGACGAAAGCGAATTCCTCTCCGACCACGGCGTGCGCGCGCTCTCGCGATTCCATCGCGACCATCCGTTCGTGTTCAACCACAACGGCAACAGCTTTTGCGTCAAGTATCTGCCGGCTGAATCGGATACGCGCGTGTTCGGCGGCAACTCGAACTGGCGCGGTCCGGTGTGGATGCCGGTGAACTATCTGCTGATCGAATCGCTATACGAATTTCACCGCTATTACGGCGACGAGTTTCGCGTCGAGTATCCAACCGGCTCGGGGCAAAAGTTCTCGCTCAGCGAGATCGCCGACGAACTGGCGCGCCGTGCCACCACGCTGTTCCTCAAGAACAGGGATGGTGAGCGTCCGGTGATGGGCGCGTATCCGCTGTTGCAAGCCGACCCCCGGTCGCGCGATCTGATTCTGTTCCACGAGTATTTCCACGGCGACAACGGGCGCGGCGTGGGCGCTTCGCATCAAACCGGGTGGAGCGGGCTCGTTGCATTGTTGCTGCAACCGCGCGCCATGGCCGCGTCGGGCAATGTGCCGCTGGCGGGCGAACCGGAGCGCGCGCCGATTCCGACGGCGCCCACGCCGGCCATGCCGGAACCGGAGCCCGAGCGTGAGCCGGTTCTGGCTTCCGCATCGGCGCCGGTATGGCGTGCCCGGCTGCGCACCTGAACGCCCGGCTGCGGCCGGATTCAGGCGCGGTCTTTCCTGTATCGCCAGGTTCTTTTCATCGCTTTTCGAACGTGAATCCCATGTCGACTACACCGAACACTCCGCCATCCGATAGCGCCGGCCGCGAACTCAGTTGCAAGATCAGCGCGCGGGCGCACGATGCACCCGCCTCGCCGGCCGGCAAGCGGCCCGCGCCGCCTTGCACGCTGGTGATCTTCGGCGCGGCCGGCGATCTGACGAAGCGGCTCCTGATGCCCGCGCTGTACAACCTCGCGGTGGACGACCTGCTCGACGGCGGCATGAAAATCGTCGGCGTGAATCATGGCGCGCGTGAGACGGGCGAGTGGCGCGACGATTTGCACGCGTCGCTGCGGCAGTTCGCGGCGGACAAAGCGAGCACCTTCCACGCCGGCAAGCTCGACGACACAGCGTGGGACTGGGTCGCGCAACGCCTCGACTACATGGCCGGCGAATTCGAATCCGACGAGACGTTTGCGATGCTCAAGCAGAAGCTCGATCACACGCCGGGCGGCAACGTGATCTTCTATCTCGCGGTCGGCTCGCGCTTCTTCAAACCGATCGTCGAGCATCTCGGCCAGGCGGGCTTGCTGAAAGAAGGCGAGGGAGCTAGCGGCGGCTTTCGCCGCATCGTGATCGAGAAACCGTTCGGCACCGATCTCGCCTCGGCGCGCGATCTGAACGCGCACATTCTGTCGTATGCGAGGGAATCGCAGGTGTATCGCATCGATCACTTTCTCGGCAAGGACACCGTGCAGAGCATTCTCGCCGTGCGCTTCGCGAATGCGCTGTTCGAGCCGATGTGGCGGCGCGAGTACATCGACAGCGTGCAGATCACCGCGGCCGAGACCCTCGGCGTGGAAGGGCGCGGCAAGTTCTACGAGCAGACCGGCGCGTTGCGCGACATGGTGCCGAACCATCTGTTCCAGTTGCTCGGCATGGTCGCGATGGAACCGCCCAATTCGTTCGACGCCGAAGCCGTACGCGACAAGAAGGCCGAGATCTTCGACGCGATCCAGCCGCTGAAGCCGGACGACGTCGTGTTCGGTCAATACGAAAACGGCCCGGCGGGCATCGGTTACCGCGAGGAGCCGGACGTCGCGCCGAACAGCACGACCGAAACTTACGCGGCGGCCCGCGTGTTCATCGAGAACTGGCGCTGGGCCGGCGTGCCGTTCTATCTGCGCACCGGCAAGCGGCTCGCCGCGCGCCGCACGGAGATTGCAGTGCAGTTGAAACCCGTGCCGTTCCGTTTGTTCCGCGACACACCCGTCGACGCATTGACGCCGAACGTGCTGACCTTGCGCATCGATCCGGCGCACGGCACGAGCTTCGACTTCAACGTGAAAACGCCGGGGCCGGTGATGCGGATCGGCGCGGTGCAGTCGTCGTTCGATTACGGCGACTTCTTCGCGGAGCGTGCCAACGTCGGTTACGAAACCTTGCTGTACGACTGCATGCTCGGCGACGAGACGTTGTTCCAGCGTGCGGACAGCATCGAAACGAGCTGGTGCGCGGTGGACGACGTGCTGCATCCGAAAACCGGCGGCGCGCTTGCGGTGCACGGGTATGCGGCCGGCAGCGACGGACCCGCGCAGGCGGATGCGCTACTGGCGCGCAACGGCCATGCATGGCGGCCATTGAAAAAGAACGCAATCGAGAAGAAGTGATGCGACCCAACGCTTCAATACGACACAACCGGGGGAGACCGTGGCGACACGTAAGGCGAAAGTAAAAGACAGCACCGAGCGGATTCTCGCGATCGACGTTGGCGGCAGCGGCCTGAAAGCCGCAATCATCGGCGCGGACGGTCAGATGCAAACCGAGCGCGTGCGCGTGGCGACGCCGCATCCGTGCACGCCGGATCAACTGGTGGATGCGCTGGCAAAACTGGTCGAGCCGCTCATCAAACAGGCGCCGCCTTCGCTGATGTCGATCGGTTTTCCCGGCGTGGTGCGTAATAACCGCATTCTCACGGCACCGCACTTCGGCATCGAGGGCTGGCACGACATTCCGCTCGCGGATGCGTTGGCGCAACGCCTGGGCGGTTTGCCGGTTCGCATGATCAACGACGCCGAGATGCAGGGCTTTGCCGTGATCGAAGGCCACGGCATCGAATTCGTGCTGACGCTCGGCACGGGCGCGGGCACGGCGCTCTTTCGCGACGGCGAGCTGATGCCGCACCTGGAGCTTGCGCATCATCCGGTGAGCAGGAAGGGCGTCGCATACGACGAGTACATCGGCGAGGCCGCCCGTGAACAGGTGGGGAATAAGCGCTGGAACCGGCGCGTGCAGAAGGTGATCGGCATTCTGGACTCGCTGGTGAATTACGACAGATTGTGGATCGGCGGCGGCAACGCGGCGCGTCTCACGATCGAGTTGCCGGCCAACGTCGCAACCGTTTCGAACGATGCGGG
>Ga0105251_10003351_pt1 | contig 11666 bp, 7 predicted proteins | sample KBSS64metaG_FD_80424 | JGI IMG/M metagenome (GOLD analysis project Ga0105251, IMG submission 80424) | Switchgrass rhizosphere microbial communities from Kellogg Biological Station, Michigan, USA - KBS S6-4 metaG | ecosystem: Host-associated > Plants > Roots > Rhizosphere > Soil | place...
CTCACCGAGATAGCTGTAACCACCGCCACCGGCATAGAACCCGGCGTCACCGTCATCGTAGCTCAGCTGCAGGTTGCCGCCGTTTTTAGTGACGCGCCCCCAATGCTTACCGGAGTATTTATCCTCCAGACCTACGTATGAGAGCAGGCTATCAGTCACGGCGCGGCGCTCACCCGTCAGGATCAGAGAGAGGTAGTTGGTGAGTTTAGGCGACCATTTCACCCCACCCACCAGCGTGCTCAAATCCTGACCCAGCGGCGTACTGCCGATGTCCATACGGTAATCTTTGCCGCTCAAGGCCATGCTCAGCTCCACCCCGTTCGCTTTTTGCGAATCCGTGGAGACATCACCCGGCTGGTTGACGTTCGGCTTGAGGCTCGACGCCTCAAGATACTCACCCACCGCACCACCGTCATAGGCACCGAGCTTCGCCAGATTAAGCTGGCCGTCGCTGCTGGTCAGGTTAAAGTCGTTGGCATTCAGGGTGCCGAGCGAGTCGATGTCCGCCATCTCTGGATGCTTCGCCAGATAGGTTGCTCTGTCAGTATCGCTCATGGCCGCCAGCGCTTTTTGCTCGTTGGTCACCGTCGATATGAGGTTCGACGAGACATTCGCCAGCGGATTGGAGCCAAATCGACGCCATGCATCGCCACTGGCGCTCCCCGAGCTCAGCGTGATCGGCGTGGCGGTAAACGCGAACCGGGACTCGCCGAACGGCGAGCTGGACCAGGTGAGCGGCGCTTTCGCCTCCGTCAGCTTGCTGGTACCAGATTCCCCGTCACGACCCCGGATCTCGACGCCACCTTGCAGCCAGGTGCCGGTTTGTTCCTGCATCTGCAACATCATGTCGTCAACCTGACGCAACGTGCGGCTTTGCGCGGTTTCCTGTGGCAAATCGGTACGCGTGGTTCCCGGCAGCGTTGAGCCCGGTTCGCGTGCAGTTTGGGCCAACTGCCACGGCAGCGCGTTATCGCGTGATGCAACCTGCCCCACGGCTTGCGTCGTGCGGCTGGTAGAGACAAACGGGTTATCGGCCAGCAGCAGGCCACCCATTGTCGGTGTCGCGGCACTGTTAGTACTATCCAGCCCCACCAGCTTGCCGCGCGCGCTGCGCAGATAGGTCATTGCCTGTTGATGATTGCCCTGGGCCTCTTCCAGACGCGCCAGCAGCAGCAGGCGCTCCGGAGAGTTGTTGGTTTGCAGGCCGTTAGCAAGCTGCTTCGCTCTCGCCACGTTGTCTTCGGCTAGCGCCACGTCGATGGCCCCGACGCGGGCATCCTGGTTCGGCGTATCGCGCGTCATCAGATAGTCATACACCACGCCCGCCTCTTTGTTCATCTTGCCGGTCTGGTAAAGACGCGCCATAGCGGACATCAGATCGGTATTTTGCGGATCGTTTTGCAGCGCGCGGATCAGCTTGTCATAGGCTGCGGCATAGTTGCCTTGCTCCCGTAGCTGGTCAGCTTCGTTGATCACATAGCCATTACGCATGCCCGCAAGCTGCGTGGGCGTACTGCGGGAGAGCAGTTCCGGGTTGGATAAGAATCGCTGCGCTTCGCCGTTCAGCCCTGCCTGATTCAGCACCGCAACCTGATCGGCATAGTCACCCGCATTCCCTTTTATCCCCGTGCTCATGTTACCGTGCACCACTGAAACGGCGTCGGTGAGCGCGCCGCTCTGGGCGAGCATACGTGCCAGCCTGCCCGCTTCGGCCGGGCTTTCCGGTGGACGCGAGGATAATGTTTTCAGGGTGTTGGTCGCCGCCACTGTATTGCCCTGGGCAAGATAGCGTTCAGCCGTTGCCATCTGTAAGTTGTAGTTCACCCGCTGGGACAGCTCGCGCATTTGCGGTGTCTGACTGACAGGTGAAATGCGCGTCAGCAGGCTCTGTGACTGTTGCCACGCATTATTCTCGCTAGCAAACAGCGCCGCAGCATACAACGAACTGGCCCCTGCACCCGGACGGGCAGCCGGTTGGATCACGGAAGCGGCTTCGCCATCTGCTCCCGATTTTTGCAACAATCGGGCTAAGTCCAAACGTAGCCATGGATCGTCCGGCAGGTTAGCCACACCCTGACGCAGGATGGCGATCGCCTGCTGGGTGTTACCGCTGTCGGCAGCTTGCTGCGCCTGACGGCGGGTCGGATCGCCCGGCAAACCGCTGACGACGCGCGGCTGTAGTTTCGCCTGCAGACTGGCCGGCAGCGTGCGCAGGATCGCCTGTGCCTCATCCGTTTTGTTATGCTCTTTCAGAACGTAATAAAGATTCTCACGGGCAGCACCGTTTTGCGGCTGGTTATTCACCAACTCACGCAGCATTTGTTCCGCCTGCGGGTAGTCTTTGTTATGACGCAGCACGTCGGCACGGAACAGTTTTGCCGCCGTACCCCGCTCACCCGTTTGTTGCGCCAGTGGTGCAGAAAGCACCAGCGCCTGGCTGATATTCCCCTCTTTCAGCGCCTGCTGCGCCTGAGCGAGTTGACCATAAAACGCGGCATCGTCGGCCTGAGCCTGACGCTCGGCAGATGCGTCACCTCCCTGGCTGGCGGCACGTCCCAGATATTGTGCAGCGGCCTGATAATCCCCGCTGCGCTGGGAGATATACCCCATACCCGCCAGCGCATCGGCATCCTGAGGGTTGGTTTGCAGTACCTGCTCAAATTGACGTTTTGCCGCATCGGTATTGCCGCTGTTCAGCGCGGTAAATCCTTCACCTTTCGCCACACCGCCAACATTCTTGCGATAATACGCCTGCACGTCACTGTCCTGTGGATGGCGTTGCAGCCAGGTATTGTAGAACGTTTCATCTCCTGGTTTTGGCCCTAGCCAGAGAAGCGCCTGGCGTAGTCCGGCATCAGCCTCTTTACTGCCGCTGGCCATCTCCTGCAGCTGGACAATCCCATCACGGCGCGTTGCATCCCGCCAGGTCAGCATTTTACCGAGCGCGACGCGCGCGCCATTATCCTGCGGGTTCTGCGCAGAGAAGCGTTGCAGCTCTGCCAGGGCCTGCGGATAAAGCGACTTGTCACTCGCCATCGTCAGATAATATTCCGGCGCCAGGCTGGGGGGTGGCGTATCGCCATTAAACAACGTTTTCCAGGTCTCCAGCGCAGCGGGAATATTACCGCTGCGCGCCTGTTGGCGGGCCAGCGTTAGCGTCCCCTGTGGAACCTGCGCCAGCTGTTTCGCATTGTTCAGTGCCTGTAATCCCGCATCGTCAGGAGAGATTTTAGCCAGCCGCGCGCGCCACTGGGCTGCGGCCTGCAGATCCCCTTTTTGCTGCGCCCAAAGCGCCATCAGATATAGCGCCTGCGCGTTGTTGGCATCCACCATCAACACCTTTTTTAGCGACTCGCTGGCCAGCTCATCATGTGATTTTTCATGCCAGTAGTTTGCCTGGTCAAACAAGGCTTTCAGCGCCGCATCGTTCTGCGCCGCAAAAGCCGTAGAGCCAAATGTCAGCGCGCCGGAAAGGCAAATAGCCGATTTAATTGTTATTTTTTTCACTTTCCTGTCTCCGGTTCCAGACGCTTACGTGCACGCTTTTTCAGGAAGGCATACAGCGCCAGGCCGCTAAGCGTACAAAACACCAGCCCAAGCAGGGCCAGCAGCGCCGAATGCTGGTTGGCATACCAGACAATCATCATTTGCGCGGGCATCTCACCGCTTGGGAATTGCGTCCCAACGCGGAAACTGCGAACACCGTTTACATTGGTGATGATCGCCGCATCACCGCGGATCCCCGCGTTAATGCGGGCTGAGGTTAAATCGCCATGCAGGCGTGAAAGCTGGTCGTCATTGCTGCCCAGCGCCATCACCACCAGCCGATCGCTGTTCCACGGTGAACGGAAGCTCACAAAACCACGCCAGGCCTCGTTAGAAGAGAAGTAGCGGTCGGCGTCTACGCCATCCGACGTCCAGTCCCCGGCAAGCCAGCGTTGCAGTTTTTGCCAGGTCGACGGCTCGCGCACGCCCAGCGTATTGTCATGTGAGGTGAACGGTGAGCTGCTCAACAACGCCTGATTAAAGTCGTGCTGCGCCATCCCGCTCACCGCCAGCACATCACGGGTACGTAACAACTCCAGGTTGCCGCCTGCCGTAGGTACGCCCATCACCACGCGGTTATTGTAAAGCGCCGATCCCGTCGCATTGCCCGAACGTGCCCCCATGTCCAGAAGCGTGGAGATCTGCGTTTCCGTCGGATATTCAGGCAGCAGCAGCACGGTATCCGAGTAGTCAGCCATGCGGGTAAACGGGAACGAGGCGCCGACAAAATACGAGAGGTTTGGCATCAGCGCGAAGTGGCGCGTGTGGCTCAGATCAATCCACGAATCCTCGTCGATTCGGCTCTTGATGTTGTTGTTGAGCAGCATGCTGCACGGGGCGTTCGCTTTGCCGTAATGTTGAAATAGAGCGAGAGCTGGTTGTCACCGTAGATCATGTACGGCTCAAGCGGCATATCGAATGTCTCCTGCCGCGCATCGCCCCCAATTTTGTGCCACAGCGTTTCAAGCGCCCCCTGTTTGTTGACCGGCAGGTTGTGCAGAAACGTGTCGTTCAGGGTCATGCTGAGCCAGGATTTGTTTTCGTCAATCCAGCTTTCCGTGGGGAAGCGGTAACCAACGTGCAGAGGGATCATTTCTCCGTCCCACAAGAAGAGATCCGGTGCGGCACGGAAAGCAACCTGCAAAGGCGCGTGCCAGATCCCGGTAACCGTCAGGCTTTGATCTTTACGGATCAGTTCTAAAAGCTTCACCGGACGATCCGTTGAGATCCAGCGCGGCGCATCGTAAGGCTTGCTGGCTGGGATCTTCTGTACCGGCAGCGAAGTGCTGCCCGTTTGCAGCGCGAAGTTACCGCGCGTCAACCGCCACGCGGCCGTCCTCAACGCAGCGTCATCGCGACCGACTACCAGCAGCAGCTTATAAACCGGGTTAGCAGGGTTATCGACAATACTCAGCGTAGGCCGATCGGCATTTGGCAGCGTCACCCCACCAATTTTCTCACCGGGATGGCCGATCAGGATGCCATTTTTCTCCGCCAGGGCGTCATGCAATACGGCAAAAGAGACACCGCGATAATCTGCCTGAATACCAAGCCAGGAGGAGATTGATGCCGCCGCACTTAGCGCATCGCTGCTCAGGGTAGACGCGAACGCAAAGGCGATGGTCGCTGGCGTCATCTGCATACTGTCAAAGAACGGGCGTGGGAAATGGCTTAAATCCGACCCGATATCCAGCTGCTGCCCTTCCAGCTCAAAGCGGGAGTCCGGCAGAATGGTGACCCGGTACTTTTCCGACAAATCACGTTGGCATTGCATGGCATCACCATCGTTAATTTTGAAGCTGAGGCTGTTACTGGATACGAGCAGCGCGGCAGGAATGTCCAGCTGGAAGCGCGAGGTATCGCTCTCTTCTGCACCCAGCGGCACGGTGCCCAGCGGTTGACCGTTAAGCATCAGCTGCATGGTGGCATTACGGGTCGCCATTGCCGGTGAAACTTTCAGGTTGAGCAGCAACTGCGCGTTCGTGACCACCTGATCGAGCGGTAACGTAAAACGGGTTCACCCCTGCAACTGACCGCCGCTAAGCACAATCCCTTGCGGTTGCCCCATCTGCGCAACGCTGATGGCATTCACCGTGGAAGGAACAAAGGCTGCGGCAGTTGCCGCCGGGGGTGGCATATCAACCGGCAATAACGCCGCTACCGACGTTTCTTCACCGTACAGCGGCAGCGTGAAGAGCGACGCCGCAAGCAGGGCAAGCGTGGTTAAATGTCTCATACGCTGCCGTCCTCCTGCGCCCGCACTTTTGCCTGCGTTCGGCGGTTTTCACGGCGCGTTTTCCACGTCATCCAGAACAGGTCGAAGACACAGCGGACAATGGTCGCCAGAGAACGGAATGGGTTGTCCTGCGGTTTAGGCGGCTGGACCCAGGCATCGGCACGCGCCAGCACCACGCGAACCAGTTCGCGGCGGCGAGACAGGGGAATGTCGTCAAACATCAAACGGATATACTCTTCATCAGTCGCGATAACCTTCACCGGAATACTGATCGCCCCGGATTGCAACTGCAGTTCAATCTCTTCAATGTCATCGGTTAAATGTCGCTGGTCCGGCAGCTCGATACGGCAACCCCCCATCGACAAATCCGCCGTCTGGCTGCGAGAGGAGATACCGCTGGCATAGTGGATCAGCACTGGAATGGAGACATCGATACGAATGGTCTTACGCGTCTGGCGCGTTTCGCGTGCCACGGCGATGGCGGCAAGCAGGAAGATTAGGCTGTATAGACCCCAGCCCACGTTAAGCGCAATAACGCGGGGATCAACGCCGTAATAATCATGAGCAAAGGCACGAACAATCCCCGCAATAACGCCAATCCCCAGCAGGATTGCAATGACCAAATGCGGCCGTACCACCCTAAAATCGAAGTAGCCAACGTTAAGCAGCGCGCCTTTATCGGTCACGTTGAACTTGCCGCGCTTCGGGAACATCATCGTGACAACGGTGGGTAAAACCAGATGGAACGCCAGCACCAGGTCATAGATTTCCCCCCAGAAGCTGTAGCGGTAGCGCCCGTTCATCCGCGAGTTAAGGTATATCGCCAGGAACAGATGCGGTAGCGCATAGGCAAAGACCAGGCTTGCCGATGAGTGAATAATGTTGAGGTTAAACAACAGGTAGGCCAGCGGTGCAGTCAAGAACGCAATACGCGGCAGAGCAAACTGATAATAGAGCATGGCGCTCAGATAGCACAGGCGCTGCTGGATTGTCAGACCGCGGCCGAACAGAGGGTTATCCAGACGGAAAATCTGCGTCATGCCGCGCGCCCAGCGGGTACGTTGGATTACGTGCAGGACCAGACGTTCGGTGGCCAGACCTGCCGCCAGTGGAATATCCAGGAAGGCAGATTTCCAGCCCAGACGCTGCATCTTCAGGGCAGTATGTGCATCTTCTGTCACCGTTTCGACCGCAAAGCCGCCAATCTCTTCCAGCGCGCTGCGACGAATAACCGCGCAGGAACCGCAAAAGAACGTAGCGTTCCAGTTGTCGTTACCCTGCTGGATTGGGCCGTAGAACAGTGTGCCTTCGTTCGGGATATTGCGCCCAACGGAAAGGTTACGTTCAAACGGATCCGGCGAATAGAAGTAGTGTGGCGTTTGCACCAGCGCGAGCTTAGGATCTTTAAGGAACCCGCCCACGGTAGCCTGCAGGAAGATGCGGGTTGCCACGTGATCGCAGTCGAAGACCGTAATCAGCTCGCCCTGGGTGAGCTTCATCGCATGGTTAAGGTTACCCGCTTTTGCATGCGAGTTATCGTTACGCGTGATGTATCCCACGCCGACATCAGCGGCAAAGACCGCAAACTCACGACGCTTGCCGTCATCAAGCAGGTAGATCTTCATTTTATCGCGCGGGTAGTCGATACACTGCGCCGCCAGCACGGTATCGCGAACCACCTCTAACGACTCATTATACGTGGGGATGTAGACATCCACCGTTGGCCACAGCGACATATCATCCGGCAGCGGAACAATTTCACGCTTTAGCGGCCAGATGGTTTGCAGGTAATTAAGCAGCAGCAGGATCCAGACGTACACTTCCGCCAGAAACAACCCCATACCCAGAATGGTTTCAATTTCGGAATTAAAATGCAGGGTCTGCGTCAGACGAAAATACATATAGCGGGTAGACATCAATAATGACATCACCACCATAATCACAGAGATACTGCGCCTTTTACTGAACCCCATTAAAAACAGTAAGCCAATGCTAATAAAGCCAAAAATATACTGTTTCTGGCTATCCATCGGGGTAATGACGATCAGCAAGGCGACAGGCACCATTGCCAGTGCCAGCAAAATTAAGAGTAACTTTTTCATAGGAAACCCAGCGTGGAATTAAATCCCCGACATGCGCGGAAGTGTGTGAACGGTTCCGTCGCCCACTTTCACCCCAAGGATGCCCGCGACTTTTTTGGCGATAAGCTCAATGTCGAATGCCGCCGCTGACGCCGGGCTAAAGTCGAAAATAGACTGTTGGGAGGCATTGGCTTCACCCACGCTTTCATCCCGGTGTACAACGCCCAGAAGCTTGTCACCCAACTTATTCTCGACAAAGGACGTCACATCGCGGCTGATTTGCCGGCGATTATCACATTGATTAAGAACAACGTAGTGGCCGGCTTTCTGATTGAGGACGCCGCCCGTCAGACGCTGGTTTTCAATTTGTGGCAGGAGTGAAAGCGAGGCGGTATCTGCCATCAGGGTAACCAGATGCAGATCGGCCAGTCGCGACATCGCTTTTAACGCAGGTGATGGACCAGGAGGAAAATCGGCAATAATGATAAGCCCGGGGTAATTCAGCAGGGTGCTTAAGCCGCGGGTCAGAAAATGTTCATCGTGGCTGAGGCGCTCTTCAAACGCCAAACGCTGCGTTTCGGTGGCGTCGCCATAAGGCATGACAAAAATATTCCCACCCGCGGTTAATACAAACTGGCTCCAGTCGGAGGATTCTGCCGCCCTGGCAACATAGCCACGGTTGTCGGAAAGGGGAACGCCAAAATGCAATCGCAGGGCATTTTGAACATCAAAATCCAGCGCCAATACTTTGCTGCCCGAGCGCGCCAGCGCGTAGGTCAGGTTGGCAGTCAGCGTGGTTTTCCCCACGCCGCCTTTAGGCGAGCAAACACAAACTAACGGCATGTACCAATCCTTTCCAGCAATGATTGCAGTGGCTGATTTTTTTCTGCCGTCGGAGCAGGTGTGCTCACCGCCGGGGCAAATAAACGGGCAAAATTCACCGGTTCTGGGGTGGGCTCTGCCGTTTGGATATGAACAGGTGCGGGTGTCGGTTCTGGCTTAGGGGCAATCGTGTTCAGACGAAGCGTCTCTGTCAGCTGCTCATCCACCCCTCGCAGGATCGACGGTACTGCAACAGGCTCTGCCATGAAGGTCGGCTGCACTGGTGCGACTTGCGCGTGGGCAAATGTCTCATCACTCACCGGCTGCGGTACTGACAGCGAAACATGCCCCCCGGCGGCTAATGAATGCTCGGCGGTTTCAGGCTGAAGCTGATTGATAATGGCCCAGCTCCCCTGCTCTTGTGCCTGGTTCTGAGCGGAAAAGTCCTTGAAATCAAATTGCTGGCTACGCGTTTTATCCTTAAATCGCTGCAAATCATCATAATGATTCATACTTATACTCATGATTTACAAAACAATAATGCACCGACTACCCTGTAACCAGGGTGGCCTCTCTCAATCGAAAATGTATTAATTTCGATATTGATGCACAGTTGTGTCACGTCTTTAACGTTCGATTACTTTCGGCGTGTATAAATTATGTCTTTGCTACAACATTAAATTTTCAGGAAAAACATAAGCATCACCGTGCACATGCTATCTGTTTTTTAGGGCAAAAAATATGTGAGGATTTACTGCTGGGATAGCTAAGAAGGAAGGGTTTTAAAACTGAATGAGTATTATATCGTAATTAATTAGTTCGTTTAATATAACATTTTCAGCAATGAATTCCGTTTGGGATGATTCCTATTTTAATAAATAGTTACCCTGTGAAATATTTAGAAATACTTTTTAAGCACCATTTTTAATTAAAATTGTCATAACTTATTATTCTTAATAAAATAATTTTAGTTCAGCTGTATCCAACATATGATAAAAAAGGGAGCCGATGGCTCCCTGATATTATTCAGCACTTCGCAGCGATATCTCGCCGCCAACCCAGGGTTTGATGACCCCTTCTTGTTCCAGAAGCAATGCTCCCTGCGCATCAATGCCATGGGAAACGCCGTAGATCTCTTTATCGCCAATCAGCAGCTTCACGGGGCGGTTGATGAAGTTGTCCAGCTTTTTCCAGCGAGACTGGAAAGGAGCTAGCCCTTCTTGCTCAAAGAGAGACAATGAGCTGCGTAGCTCTTTAATCATACGCACCGCAAGCGTATTACGATCGATGGTGATCCCCGCTTCCTGCAGGTTAGTCCAGGCCTGATTGACGACGTCATTCTGGACGTTACGCATCACCATATTGAGGCCAGCGCCTATCACTATCTGCGCAGCATCGCCTGTTTTCCCTGTTAATTCGACGAGAATTCCAGCCAGTTTGCGATCGTTCAGGTACAGGTCGTTTGGCCACTTCACGCGCACGCTATCCGCGCCAAGGTCATGCAGAACTTCCGCCATGACAATGCCAATGACCAGGCTAAGGCCGATGGCTGCCGCTGGCCCTTGTTCAAGACGCCAGTACATTGAAAGATAGAGATTGGCACCAAATGGCGAGAACCATTTACGCCCGCGGCGACCGCGTCCGGCCTGTTGGTACTCGGCCACGCAGGCATCGGCAGAAGTCAGCTCGTTGAGTCGGTCGAGAAGATATTGGTTCGTCGAGTCAATCACGGGCAATACAGCGACATTCCCTTGTCCAATCTGGCTACGGATCATCTCTTCGTTCAACAGTTGGATCGGCTCTGGCAGGCTGTAGCCTTTTCCGGGAACCGTGAACACATCAACACCCCAGTCGCGGAGAGTCTGAATATGCTTGTTAATAGCGGCGCGACTCATGCCCAGCTGTTCACCCAGCTGCTCACCCGAGTGGAACTCACCGTCGGCAAGGATGCCAATCAGGGTTAGAGGGATGGTATTGTCTCTCACGCAATAGTCTCCACGGCATTCACCTCGCCTGTACGGCCGATAAAGCGGACTTCTGGCTCAAGCCAGACATTGAATTTTTCACCCACGCACTGACGAACATGATGTGCCAACTGCACGACATCATCGCTGGTCGCATTGCTTTGGTTAATCAGCACCAGGGCCTGCTGGCGATGCACGGCAGCACCTCCCACGGAAATTCCCTTAAGCTGGCACTGATCGATCAGCCAGCCGGCAGCAAGCTTAACGCTGCCATCGGCCTGAGGATAATGCGGGGCTGTTGGCCAGCCGGCAATAAAAGCTTTTGCCGTTTCGCCGCTGATAACGGGGTTTTTAAAGAAACTGCCCGCATTTCCATTCACTTTCGGATCAGGAAGTTTTGTCATTCGCATGTGGCAAACGGAGTCAAAGACTTCACGGGCAGTGACGGTCGTGGGATCGAGACGCGTTAAATCACCGTAAGTAAGAACCGGTTGCCAGCTTTTTGTCAGGCACAGACCCACGGCGACAATCACGTAACGGTCTTGATATTCATGTTTGAAAATACTGTCCCGATAGCCAAAGCGGCACTGTTCTGCCGTTAAGCGCAGAGCATTGCCGGTCGACAGTTCGATACAGTCGACATATTCGCAGACATGTTTCAACTCAATGCCATAGGCACCGATATTTTGAATAGGTGACGATCCGGCGCAACCCGGTATCAGAGCCAGATTTTCCAACCCTGCCATTCCCTTTTCCAGGGTGTGCTGCACCAGATGGTGCCAGTTTTCGCCAGCGCCAACGTGCAAATGCCAGCTATCTTCACTCTCTTCAACAGCAATACCCATGATGCGGTTAACGATCACCGTCCCTGCGAAATCATCGAGAAACAGGACATTGCTTCCTTCGCCCAGAATTAATACGGGTTCGCCGTTTTCTGTTGCGTTTTGCCATGTATCCAGCAACTGCTGAGCACTATCAGCACGTACAATTTGATTAGCATTCCGTTGAATACCAAAG
>Ga0105251_10003352_pt1 | contig 11664 bp, 11 predicted proteins | sample KBSS64metaG_FD_80424 | JGI IMG/M metagenome (GOLD analysis project Ga0105251, IMG submission 80424) | Switchgrass rhizosphere microbial communities from Kellogg Biological Station, Michigan, USA - KBS S6-4 metaG | ecosystem: Host-associated > Plants > Roots > Rhizosphere > Soil | place...
CCGCTACAACGACCAGCTGCCCAACATCCTTTCGGCCGCGTACCGCCAGCAGTCGCATGACTTCACCGAGCAATGGCTGGGCAAGGTCGAGAAGATCGGCCCGGACGGCCTGACCGGCCAGGACCTGCTGAGCTACCAGATCTTCGTGCGCGACGCGCGCATGTCGCTGGCGGCCGAGAAGTACCCCACCTGGATGCTGCCGGTGAGCCAGTACTACAACCTGGGCAGCATCATGGCGATCCTGGGCTCCGGCTCGGGCGCGCAGCCGTTCAATACCGTGCAGGACTACGACAACTGGTCCAAGCGTTCGCTGGGCATACCGGCGCTGTTCGACCAGGCCATCGCCAACATGCGCGACGGCATGCGCGCCGGGGTGGTGCAGCCGCGTGATCTGATGGAAAAGGTGCTGCCGCAACTCGATGCGGTGCTGAAACCGACCGCCGAAGAGAGCATCTTCTGGGCACCGATACGCAACATGCCCGACGATTTTTCCGACGCGGACAAGGCCCGCATCACCGCCGACTACAAGCGGATGATCGAAGGCCGGCTGATGCCCGCCTACCGCGCCCTGCGCGGCTTCATCGCCACCGAATACCTGCCGGCCACGCGCAGCAGCGACGGTCTGTCCGCCCTGCCCCACGGACTGGACTGGTACTCCCAGAACATCGTCCAGAGCACGGCCAGCACGCTCACCCCGCAGCAGATCCACGCGCAGGGCGAGCAGCGGGTGGCGCAGCTGCAGCAGCAGATCGCGGCGGTGATGAAGGACAACCGCATCCGCGGTTCGCAGCAGAAGCTGATGCGCAGCATGCGCACCGACAAGGACTTCCAGTACGCCACGCCCGATGCACTGGTGACCCGCTACAAGCAGCTGCAGCAGCAGGTAGGCACGCGCCTGCCCAGCCTGCTCGACACGCTGCCCAAGGCCCGGCTGGAAGTGCGCGCGGTGGAGGCCGACCGCGCGGCCAGTGCTGCTGCCGTGGGCTACCAGCCACCGCTGCCCGATGGCATGCGCCCGGGTGTGCTGTCGGTAAACACCAGCGCCCTGCCCAGCCGCCGCACCTGGTCGGCGCCGATGCAGTATCTGCATGAGGGCATTCCGGGCCACCACGTGCAGCTGGGCCTGCAGCAGGAACTGGACAAGCTGCCACGCTTCCGCCGCCTCGGCGGCGATGTCGCGTTCGTGGAGGGTTGGGGCCTGTATGCCGAATCGCTGGGCGACGAGCTCGGGGTGTACCAGGACCCCTATGCGCGCATCGCATACCTGCAGGGCGCGTTGACCCGCAGTGCGCGCATGGTCGCCGACACCGGCGTGCATGCGCAGGGCTGGAGCAAGAAACAGGCGGTCGATTATCTGGTCAAGACCGCCGACATGCCGGTGGAAGATGCCACGGCCGAAGTGGAACGCTTCATGGCCCTGCCCGGCCAGACCCTGCCCAACGGGCTGGGCGAACTGAAAATGATCGAACTGCGCGACAAGGCCAAGGCCGCCCAGGGTGCAAGCTTCGACCCGCGCCGCTTCCATGCCGAAGTGCTGCGCGATGGCTCGATGCCACTGGACATCCTGCAGGCCAAGATCGAGCGCTGGCTGGCCACGCCGGCAAGCGGAGCGCCGTCGAGCCGTTGAAACAGCGGCAGGCCGCACTGCGGCCTGCCGTTGCGATCAGTCTTCCTCGGGCTTCGGGCCAAACTTTTCTTCGTTGCCGAAGATCGCGTCCATCATGAACTCGTCGCAGAACATCTTCACCGCCCACTTCCGGGTCAGCTCCGCCATCTCGGGCGTGACCGGCTGTACCGGCAGACCGGCGTCGGGCTCGACCGGCAGGCCGGCTTCGGGCGGCGGGTTGGTCGACGGGTCGTCGAGGGCAGCCTGGATGCGCTGCATCAGCGATTGATGCTGGTCCCGCGTATTACCCGCATTGAACGGCGTGGCAACGCCCAGTAGTTCAAGTCTCATCATTTCATTCCTGTCGGTGATTCGGGAAAGGGCAATCGCGTGAGTCGGTCACGGACCCCGGCGATATAGGCGGCCGCGCGCTCGCGCGCACCGGCTTCCAGCGCATCTGCGTCCACGCGGGTTTCCACCGCTGCCGCCATCGCACCTACCGGGTCCAGTTCGAACAGCAACGGGCCGGCCTTCAGGATGGGCAGCGGGGTCTGGGCCGGCAGCACCTGCAGTTCGGCCGCCGGCGAGGTTTCCGCCAGGCGTGCGAGCACGGCAGCGCCCAGCTCCGGGGTCTGCGCGGGCACATACAGCTCCAGGCCGGATCTGGTACTGGCCAGCAACTGTTCGCAACGGCGGACCACGAGTGCGGCCTCCACGCCTTCGGCCGCCAAGCTGGCCGCGATCACCTCGCGCACCTTGCCCAGTACCGCTTCACGCAGGGCCTGCACGTCGTTCAGGGCAGCGGCAAGCAGCGGCACCGCCTCGGCGATCGCATCGGCATAGCCGGCGCTGAAGCCATCGCGCCGTGCCTGTGTCTTCGCCGCATCGACCTGATCCGGCAATGCACTCAGCACGTCCGACGCGCGCCGACGTGCTGCCGACTCGATCTGCTCGGCGCGCGCCGCCTGGCCCAATGCGCTGGGTGCGATCACACCCTGCCGGGCATGGGGCAGGACGTGCTCAGGAAAGCTTTTCAACATACGTCACCGCACTCCAGAAGAGATCCATGTCGGCCCGCTCGCACGGCGGCGGCCGCATGCCGTCCGTCGTCATCGGCGCGAACGGAAGGCAGAGCCGGCTGGACAACCAGGCCGGCAGCAACACACCGAGAGGCTGCAGTTCTGCCCCGCCCCAAAGCAGCAACGTGTCCCGCAGCGGCGCGGGCGGGCCGGAAGGCAGCGCGCTGGGGCGGTGGCTGCCATGGCCTGCCCGGACGAACGCGTGTACCGCCACCGGAAGCCCGGGGAACGCGCGCTGCGCCGGCAGCCACTCATGCAGCCGGCCCGCGCCCAGCAGACTGGCCAGTTCCGGCAAGCGTGGCCAGAGCGCTACCAGGCGCCGGGCCACGGGATCCGAAGGCGGCTCCAGCGACGTTGGCAACGGCAATCGCCGCTGGCGCAGCAGCAGTGTGTTCAACCACCGTTGCCGGTCCGCCGGCGCGTTGGCATACGACGCCTTCCACGGACGGTAATACGCCGCCGGTGCGTAGGCGATTTTCATCAGCTCACGCTCCACGCCATCGGCTCCCTGTCGCGGCACCGCCGCGCCGCGCGTTCACGCGCTGCCAGGCTGCACGCACACGGGTGCCCGTGGCCGGCACCAGGCGCAACACGGCCCAGCCGCCCAGCAGCAGCACCAGGGCAACGCCGGCGCACAGCAGGAACCCGCCCCACGGCATCGTGTTTTCGCTGCCTGCGGTCACTGCCAGCGTGCGCGGGCCTTCGACCTCGGTGAGGATGACCGACACGTTGTCGTACTCGATGCCGTCGAAGGTGTTGCGCAGGAAGCGCTTCACCGACTGCAGCAGCACTTCCTCATCCACGCCGGGGTGGTGCGCCACTACCGCGGCAACGTGCATGCGGCGGCGTTCGACGCGACGGCCCTCGGTGCCCAGGTTCGCGTCATAGTTCAGGTGCACGCGGCTGGACTGCACGCCGTCGAACAGCGCCAGCGATTCTTCCAGCCGCTGTTCCACGGCCGAGATCAGGCGGGCCCGCTCGCCCAGTGGCGTGCTGACCAAGCCGTCGGCAGGAAACGCGCTGGCCACCTGGCTGCGCGGCGCAGATGGCAGGTCGTTGCGCTGCATGAGCTCGATGGCCTCGGGCAGATCACGCGCGCCCACATCCACCTGGTAGCCGCCTTTCCCCGCATTGAGTTTCTGGGCATCGATGTTATGGCGCAGCAGCACCGCGATGACCTCGTTGGCCTGGCGTTCGTCCAGGTTTTCAAGCAACGGCATGCGTGCGCAGCCGGCGAGCAGCAACAGCGCAAGCAAAGGCAGCAGCAGGCGCAGGCGTCGCGCTGCACCCGCGAAGGGCGGCATGTTCATGACTTGAGCAGCGTCTCCACGGTCTTGTTGGCATGGTTGGCCAGACCCGCGGCGACGATCATGCGCTTGGTGTAGTCGGCCAGCTGCAGCTGCAGCTCCATCAATGCGGCCGGGCTGCCGGCGGTGGCCGGGTTGTTGCTGGCGGCCTGGATGGCGGCCAGGTCGGTGCCGGCGCCGATATACGTGTTGGCCAGCGCCTGGCTCATGCGGTCCGAAAGCGGTACGGCGGCGCCATCGGCGCTTCCGATGGCGTCGATCTCGGTGGCAATCCGGGAAACTTGCATGCGTTCTTCTCCTGCGGGCGTAGGCCCGCGCAATCCCGGTGCCGGCGGCAGCGCCGCCGGCACGGGAGGTCGATCAACCCAGGTTGCGGGCGTTCTGCTTCTGCATGTCCGACAGGCTCTTGGCCGAGTTGGACTGCAGGGTGCGGTACGTGGTGTAACCGGCCAACGCGGTCTGGTAATCCGCCAGCAGGGCCGGATTGGTGGGGTCACCCTTGTTGCCCTCGGTGCCGTCGCCGGCAAGGGCCTTGAAGGCCTTGTCCAGCTCGTCCTTCAGCGTCTTGACACCCTTGTCGAACTTGTCGCTGTGATCGCCCAACCAGCCCCACGACGGCCCCTGGATGTCGCCATCGAAGCGAGCGCCCGGATTGGTCACAATGGGTGAAGCCATGATATTTACTCCTCGAAACGGAAAGGGTTAACGGCTACCTGCCGTAGAAAACTCCCAGCGACCTTCGCCCACCGAGAGCAGCTGGTCCTGGGAATACTGGTAGGAACGCCCCTTCAGCAGGTCGTCCCACAATCGAATGTTGATGCGCACCCGGCGCTCGCCCCACTCCTGCACGAAGGCGTCGCGGTAGCTCGCCATGGCGTGCAGCGCGGCGTCGTCCAGGAACACATCGTTGGACACGCTGGCGCGGCCGGCATGCGCGGCGGCGCGGGTCGTGATGCCACGGGCGCGCAGTTCATCGCGCGCGATGGCAACCAGCTGACCGTCGCCCACCGAGCGCACGTCGATGCTGTCGGCATAGGGCATCTGCGGCGCCAGCAGCGCCTGCACCTGCTTGCGGCGCTCGGCGTCGGCCATGCCGAGCGCGGTGATCACTACTTCCGGGCGCTGAGGATCGCGGAGGCGGATGACCGCATAGGGCACACTGGCGCTGTCCAGGACGCTGCCGATGCGTGCCACCTCCACGTGGCGCTCCCGGTAGGCGTCGTTCAACCGGCCGGCGCGCTGGCTGGCGCGCTGGCCCCAGGCAACCGCTTCGGCGCTGTCGCCAAACGCATAGAGCCGACCGTCCGCGTCGTGAACCACGTTGTAGTTGTACGGTGACTTGGCCAGCACCGCCTCGAGCGTGCGCACCTGGGTCGCCGGGCGCTGGCGGTCATACAGCCACCAGCCGGTGCCGCCCACCACCATGACCAGCGCCGCGGCAGCCGCCCAGCGCACGCTGCGTGCACTGCGCGGCACCTGCTTCGGCAAGGCACTCGGGGAGACCTCATCAACAACCACCGGCAGCCGGTGGTCCAGCACGGCGGGTGACCAGGTCTCGTGCCCGGAGCGCACCGCAATGGCCAGCCCGGCCACATGCACTACGGCGTTCAACGGCAGCTGCTGCGGCAACCAGGTCGCATCGCCTTCGGCGCGGACCTTCAGCGTGACCTTGTCTTCGGTCACATGCACCCGGAACGAGGCCGGCGCAAGATCGCCGGGAATGTAGAAGACGTTGTCGGCGTTGGCCAGGGTGGCGCCCAGCTGGCCCTGGTGCAGGGTGCGTACCGGTCCGACATGGAACACGGTGTCGCCGGGCCAGAGGGTGAATTCCACGCCATCGAGCTGGCCGGAAAGCAGTTTCAACTTGTGGGCGGGAAGCATGGGAATCCGGGAGAAAGCGAAGTCGGGTGGCGCGCCGTGTCAAGCACTGCGGCGACGGTGCGCAGACTGACAGCTGCCCCCCACCCTTCCCATGAAATAATTTTCAATGTCCCGCTACTGCATTTTCTTGTACTTCCGTCCATCGAAGACGGGCGCGCTCATTGCTGCGCATGGCCGTGATAGAGCGCACTCACCTTTTCGACGTAACGCCGCGTTTCGGTAAAGGGAGGCACGCGGTTGCCGTGGCGCTGCACGGCGCCTTCGCCCGCGTTGTACGCGGCCAGCATCAGGGTCAGGTCGCCCTTGAAACGGCGCTCCAGCCATACGAGATAGGCGGTGCCTGCCCGCAGGTTCTGCAGCGGATCCAACAGATCCACCGCACCGAAACGCGTTCCCGTCGCGGGAATGACCTGCATCAGGCCGATGGCGCCGGCAGGCGAGCGCGCCTGCGGGTTGTACCCCGATTCCACCCGCACGATGGCGTGCAGCAAGCGCGCATCCACGCCGTGCTCATCGGCCACCTGGTCGATCATGGCGGTCCAGCGCGAGGCGGCCTGCGGTGTCTTCGTCAGTACCGGTACCGGCCGTGCAACCGCGCGCACGTGCGGACGATGCGGGTCAAACGGCTTGCCCCCCGCGAGGGGGGCCTTGGATATCTGCAGCTGGCCGTGTCGATCCAGGCTGGCATACAGTGATGCAGCGCCAGCCGGGGTGGACGTGACGGCCAGCGCCAACGCCCACCCAAGGGTTCGGCGCTTCATTTCAGCGCGTCCGGGTCTGTAATCGCCAGATGCAGGTCGGCCAGGGTAAACACCGACGGCATCACTTCGCTGTCTGGCAGTGCCCCGCAGGCTTCTTCGATCTGGAGCAGCAGCGCGTGCATTTCCAGCGAGTCCACCTCCAGGTCTTCCACCAGTCGCATCTGCGAGCCCACCTCCTCCAGCGGCCGCCCGAGATGGGTGGCCGCCAGTTTGCGGAGGTCCTGCAGGGTCAGTTCGGAGCTGATCATCCAAACAGGCTCCTCATAGCCTCCTGCCGCTGCCTCTCATAGCCGGAGAAAATAGCGTCGAGATTAAGGCGGGAAGCTATCTGCGCCACCCGTGAGGTCCCTTTGAGCTCCGACATCGGTGTGCTGACGGAATCAGCGTTCTCGTTCCCGTTCACCCTCTCCAGCGGCGTCACATCAAAATCGTCTTCATCCGCGTCGAGGCTCATGTCCCACTGCAGAGGACGGTCGAACCCCGGCGGCTGCTCCGACGTCATGAACCCCGTATCCACGCTGGCAGCGCTTACCTCGCTTTCAGGTATCGGGGGGGGCGGGGGCGGCAAGGGAGCGACCCGTCCGCCATACTGCTGGAACAAGCGGCCCATGGGAGCGTTTCCCGCTATGGGACGCGCACGCGAACTCACCGGTTGCATCTGCGCAGTTGCGCCTGCCATCGGCACGGCATTCAAACCGAATGCGGCCGCATGGGGTCTGTGTGGCGCCGTCTGCGGGGTCTCCGACACACGGGTCCGGCCAAATGGAATGGTGCGCGCTTCCCGGCCTGGATTGAGCTGCAATTGGCGCTCTTGGGTATCACGCTGGAATGAGCCGTCCGGAAGTTGAATCTGCTCACCCGCCCCTCTCCGGGGCAACCCACGCGCTTCCAGAACATCCGACGGGCGCAATCTGCGGCCATCCAGTCCGTCCATCAGCCTGAGCAACTCGACATTGGAACCAGACTCGAAGCGATTCACGCTTCCGTTCTCCTGCCGGTCTCGATGCGGATTGGTGACGTCAGGATCCTCTATACCGTTCAACCAGCTATTCACAGACGAATGCGAAGACATCGTGTCGATTGGCTGCGATCCGTTGCCGTCCCCTTCGGGTCGCACCTGGATATCAACGCGCACATCTTCCGAAGGATTCCGCAATCTGTTCAAACGGTCGTAAAAATTGTCTAGATTGACGTCATCTGTCGGTGGCAAGAGGTTCGCGTGGATCGGATCGCGGTTCTGGCCGCTATTTTCGTCGCTATTGCGATCGCTGCTCCGAAACGGAATCACCCGTGCACGGTCTCCCTGCAAAGAACTGCCGGGGCCAGAAGACCGATCCGAGGTCGCTCCCCGATTGGAGTCAAGATCTGAGTGGTAATCGGAGTCAGACCTTTGGGAATCGGCGTAGCCGCGCACGCGGTCGCCCGTGCGTTCGTACGTGCTCCACACGCCACTGCCCCGATCCCCCCTTGCGAACGCCGCAAGCTCTTGATTCTTCTTCCATAGCTGCTCCTGGAGATCCGCGATGATGCTCGCTTGCCAGGCATTCAGTTGTTGGGACTTGCCCAACTCAACGCCTCGATTGAACTGATCAGCAGCAAAGTTGCGGATGTCGATGACCTCAAGCGGATGTTGCGACGACGGCTGCTCTCTCATGGCCCGGACCAGGTCGGCCACGTTGTTGTCAACATTGACCGGCGCGTACTGGTAGTTGATCGGCGAGCCGGAAGCAGCCAACCTGTTCAACTGATCAGCGGGCAATGGCGGCGGCACGTTCCCGCGAGCCGGGCTCTCAGGCGAGCCGCGATGACCGGGATCTCCCTGAACGACGTACTCGGCCAGCTTGATCAGATCCAGAAGCGCGCCAATGAAGTGCTCGGCCCCTCCGTTGTCCAGGTGCTCACGAATGACACGCTGCAGGTCATCTGCCATCTGCTTGTGCACTGCGACCATCGGACTGACTTCGCCAGTGCGGAACGCATCAGGGTTTGCCTGACGCTCTTCGATGCTGTTCATGAGGGGCTCTGCCAGAAGCACGCGAGCAATGCGCTCCAGCAGCTCGGGACCTCCGACAGCATCCACGCACTGGATCAGCTTTTTCCTGGCCTTCTCCAGAGACGTAGTCAGCTTGAGACTTGCCGTATCCCCGTGATAACCGCCATCTGCAACGGTCTTGCACTTCCCAGCCTTGACTCCGATGTCGACGATGGAGTCATTAAGTGATTGCATGCAACGCAGCAAGGCCGGGTCATCGGGTGAATGATTCAGCTTCTCGAGAATTCCTGCGTGCACGGCACCCAGCGCGGTCAGATGGATCAGCAAGTGGTTACCGAAGTGCTCGGAGGTATCCCGCCCAATCATGAAGAGCGTGTGCTCCACCGCCGCCTTGTCCGTCCGACTCAGACTGCCTTTGGACGCCGAAAGGACGTCGAAAACCATGCTCATCGCATGCGCATGCGCGTCCCGATGATGGCGGCCACGCGCCCCGGTGAGCTGGCAGTCTGCCGAATTCGGAATCGCCCCGCGTCCAGCTTGTGACAGAGGAATGCTGTTTACGACACTCTCAAGACTGAATCTTCTGGAAGGCCTTCCGGAATTCTGGTCCGCGAACCGGACGTGTTCGACCGAGGCGCGCGATGTGATACTGCTGGGCATGACTGTCTCCTTGGGCGACGCAACGCGTTCGTTGCGCGCATGAATCTAACTACGTCCACCTATACTGCCGACCCGCGATACGGGAATCACTTCAACATTCGCGAAATGGCCCTCGTCAATGCGCACGTCCCATGGAGTACGCAAGGCCGGCGGATCTGACTCAGGTGTTGTGCACGTAAGCGTTGTTGGCTTCGGACATCTTCTCGATGGAGGAACTCAGGATCTTCACGATGTTGTCGAACTTCTGGGTCATCTCATTGAGCTTCTCACCCAGCATCTTGCTCATGTGCTTTATCTGCTCCATGTTGCTGTCCTTGGCGGACAGCCAGGAGTTGTAGAAGGCGCTGTCCCAGGTGAACTGACTCGTTGGCATGCTGTCACTGATCTGTTTGACTGAAGAGGTATCAAGCAGAACGTGGAAGGTTCCGTCTCCTTTCGGTTCGACCTTCAGACCGGGAAGATTGAGTGAATCCCTGAATGCTTCCGCCGCCTCTTTACTGGGGAACGACGCCATCGATTTGCCGAAGCCCGCGTATTCCGTGACCAGGGCCTCAAGGTCCAAGCGCAGCTGCCTCATGTTTCCGGTTACGTCACCCTTGTCTCCGCTGGCCTCGAACTTGATCTTCTCCATGATGTTGGAGAACTTCTCGTAGAACTCCAGGAAAATGGAGAGCGAACTCTGGTACTTGCTCAGCCACTCGGTCTTCAGCACTTCCAGCAGCGCGCTGATCTGGGCGAAGAAGTCCGCGTGCGAGTTCCAGATCAGGCCCGTCATGTCCAGGTCTGCCGGGTTCTCCATTGGCGGCGCGAAGCCCGGAACGCTCACGCCGTCGTCCTCCTCGATCTGGATACCGGGCATCAGGAAGTGCAGCGCACGCAGGAAGTCTGCCTGGCTTTGGTCGGAAGCATGCAGCGCATGACGGAGATCGGCTACGAGCGCGAATTCCTTCTGCTTCTTCCGCTTGAACTCCTCCATGGCCACGGCGTCGTTCAAGGCTTCGGCAGTGGCCGGCCCCACGGCCGACAGGTTTCTTTCCTCGAGCTCCTCGGTCAGCGGCAGCTGACGTTCCGACGCGCTGCTCATGCGGTCTGCAAAGAGCTTGAGCTGTATCAGGCGGGAGCGGGTTTCTGGATCCAGCGTCGGGGCTTCCACCACCGCCTGCTTCACCTCGGGCAACTGCACCTGCTGCTGGCGCAGCAACGCCAGGCTGGCCGTGCTATTGATGATTCCGGTCATGTCTGGTCCTCAGGCCTTCGAGATGATGTGGGCGGCGGTGCTGGACATCAGGTTCAGCATGCTTTCGAACAGCTGCGTAGCGGCGTCACGCATGTCGCGGGTCTTTGCCGCATGGTCCTGCTGCTCGTCGGCAATGCGACGGAACACGTCCGCCACCTGCAGGGCGAGCTGCCGCTCGGCTTCGGTCATCTCTGCTTCGATCTGCACCCCCGCAGAGACCGTCGCGCCGATGCCAGGCGCCATCATGTTCAGCATCATCGCGTTGGCGCCCGGGATCTCTGCCCGTGCAAGGCTCTCCGAATGGTCGCTGTGGATGTCCTTGACGCCGTGCGAAAGCGAATTGTCAGTCGCGACTTTTCTGAAGCCGGTCAGTTCAACGTCGGCGTCTGCCTGCAGGGCAGCGCTGGGGCGTTCGTCGCCCTTTCCAATCTGGGTCGGCTTGTTGTCCAGCCCACGTGCGGGACGCATCTCCGCGGCGGGCGTCGAGTTGCCTTTGAAACCGCCACTCGAGGTCTTGGCGGCGGCATTGAACTTGTTGCCGCTCATGGCATTGTCGCTGGTACTGGCCGTCTTGACGGAGGTGGACTTGAAACTCTGCCGCAGACCGGCGCCGCCGATTGCACCGGTCATCACCGCTGCACCGATCGCGCCGCCCAGACTTTCGCGCGCCTTCTCGATGCCCTTGTCGCCGGCCATGATGGTAATGTCGCGTTGCATGATCACCATGCGGGCGCTGTTCTCCCGGTCGAGCGTCTCGAACTTGAGCAGCAGTTGGCGCAGCAGTGCCAGCAGGTTGGTGAACGGGCTGGACTTGATCCATGCGCCGGCATTGGCCGAACGGTCTGCGATATCCGGGTCGGCCCCGGTGACGGGCGCCGCCGTCGAGGCCGCCGCCGCGCCGTCCAGGGTAGTGCGGGCAACCAGCGTGGCAGCAGCACCTTCCACGGCGCGCACCTCGGCACCCTCTTCGCTTTGAATCGGGTCACCGATCGGCTGCTGCAGTTGGCACAGCACCACGTCGACGGTGACCGGCAGGCGCCGGATGTCGATGCCGGCCGCGGCGGTGGGGGCCGCGGGCGCCGCCTGCGGTGCCGGGGCGGAATCGGCAATGCCGTCTTCCTCGTCGAGGAAATCAAAAGG
>Ga0105251_10003353_pt1 | contig 11663 bp, 9 predicted proteins | sample KBSS64metaG_FD_80424 | JGI IMG/M metagenome (GOLD analysis project Ga0105251, IMG submission 80424) | Switchgrass rhizosphere microbial communities from Kellogg Biological Station, Michigan, USA - KBS S6-4 metaG | ecosystem: Host-associated > Plants > Roots > Rhizosphere > Soil | place...
GGCTGATGTAGGTGGCGGCCAGGCCCAGCCAGTCGACGCCGTGCGGCCCGAACAGGGCGGCATAGTTCTGCCCCAGGGTGATCACCAGGCAGAGGGCGAAGGCCAGCAGCGGCCCGAAGGGAAACAGCTTGGCACGGTAGGGCAGGTCTTCCAGCCGGCGACCCTGGGCCAGGTAGCCCTGGCGGAAGCGATAGTGGGACACGGCGATGCCCAGCCAGGCGATGAAGCCGCACATGCCCGAGGTGTTGAGCAGCCAGCCATAGAGCGCCTTGTCGCCCACCAGGGAGGTGAAGAAGCACAGGGCGCCCACCGCGGTGGTGGCCAGCAGGGCGTTGCGCGGCACGCCATTGCGCGAGACGCGGGCGAACAGCCGCGGCGCCTTGCCCTGTTCGGCCAGGCTGTGCAGCATCCGCGTCGAGGCGTACATGCCCGAGGTGCCGGCGGAGAGCACCGCCGAGAGGATCACCGCGTTCATCAGGCTGGCGGCGAAGGCCAGGCCGGCGCGCTCGAACAGCAGGGTGAACGGCGAGACGGAGACGTCGGTGGCATCGTTCTGCAGCAGGCGCGGATCGGTATAGGGGATCAGCATGCCGATGACGAAGATCGCCAGCACATAGAACATCAGGATGCGCCAGAACACCTGGCGGATGGCGATGGGCACGTTCTTGCGCGGATTTTCCGATTCGCCGGCGGCGATGCCGATCAGCTCGGTGCCCTGGAAGGAAAAGCCGGCGATCATGGCCACCCCGACCATGGCCTGCAGGCCGCCGACGAAGGGCGCCTCGCCCTGGGTGAACACGGACAGCCCAGGCGGCTCGATGCCGCTGAAGATGCCGAGGATGGCGGCCAGGCCCAGGCCGATGAAGACCACCACGGTGGCCACCTTGATCAGCGCGAACCAGAATTCGCTCTCGCCGAAGCCGCGCACCGACACCGCATTGAGCAGGAACATCAGCGCGAGGAACAGTGCGCTCCAGATCAACCCGGGCACCTCGGGAAACCAGAAGCCCATCACCAGTTGCGCCGCCACCAGTTCGGCGGCGATGGTCACCGCCCAGTTGTACCAGTAGTTCCAGCCGAGGGCGAAGCCGAAGCCGTCCTCGACGAAGCGACTGCCATAGATGGAGAAGGAACCCGACACCGGCTGGTAGGCGGCCATCTCGCCGAGGCTGGTCATGAGGAAGTAGACCATCAGGCCGATCAGCGCATAGGCCGCCAGGGCGCCGCCCGGGCCGGCAGTGGCCACGGTGGCGCCGGAGGCGACGAACAGCCCGGTGCCGATGGAGCCGCCGATGGCGATCATGTTGAGGTGGCGGGGCTTGAGCCGGCGCTGCAGACTCGGAGAGGCAGTGGACATGGGGTTTCCAGCTGGCAGTTTAACGGGGGCCGGCGCTGGCTCTGGCGGCCAGTCGCGGTCGTCGAATGAAGGGTGGTGTGCGGAACGCCCGCGGCCGTCGGCGCGGGCAGCGCCAAAAAAGCCGCGAAGCTTAGCAGGCCAAGGGCGCCAGGTGGGATGGCGGTCGTCGGTGCGCGACTGTCGCAGTCCGATCAACGCCGGGCCGAGCTTCGGCTAGCATGGCCCAAGGTCGGAGAAGGCAGCGCAGCGTGATCGATTCGAGAACCTTTGGCAGCGGTATCCAGGGCAAGAACTACCTGCAGTTGCAGTCGACGCGGCCGCGGCCGGAATTTTCCCGGCTGGTCGGCTTCATCCTGCTTGATAACTTTTCCCTGCCGTCCTTCACCCAGGCGCTGGATACCCTGGTCACCGCCAACCTGCTGGCCGCCGGGACCTTCGCTACCCGGACCTACAGCCCGACCGGCGCCGAGGTGCTCAGTGACCTCGGCATCGTCATCCGTCCGGACGGCGACTACCGCGCCGCGGAGAGCGCCCGCTTCGATCTGCTGGTGGTCTGTGGTGGCCTGCGGACGCCGCTGGAGCTGGACCCGCGGCTCAAGGCGCTGCTGCTGCGCGCGGCCAAGCAGCAGGTGACCCTCTGCGGCCTGTGGAACGGCGCCTGGCAACTGGGTCAGGCCGGGATGCTGGACGGCTATCGCTGCGCCATCCATCCCGAGCAGCGCAGCGCCTTCAGCGAACGGGTGCGCGGTTGCAAGACCTCCGCGGAAAGCCATGTGCTGGATCGCGATCGCCTCACCGCGGCCAGTCCCAGCGGCGCCTTCCATCTCTTTCTCGAATGGATCGGCGCCCAGTGCGGCAGCGCCCTGGCCGATGGCCTGGTCAACATCCTGGCCTTCGAGGAATCGCGCTTTCGCCAGGTCAATCCGACGCTCAAGGTGCAGATGACCCCGCCATTGCGCGAGGTGGTGACCCTGATGGAGGCCAACATCGAGGAGCCCCTCACCATCGAGCAACTGTGCGACTACGCCGGCCGCTCGCGGCGCCAGGTCGAGCGGCTGTTTCGCGAGCAGCTCGATACCGCGCCCATGCGTTATTACCTGGAGCTCCGCATCACCGAGGGCCGCCGCCTGCTGCAGCATTCCACCCTGTCGGTGCTGGAGGTGGCGGTGGCCTGCGGCTTCACCTCGGTCACCCACTTCAGCAAGAGATATTCGGCCTACTTCGGCTATCCGCCGTCCAAGGAGCGGCGGTTGAAGTACTGAGCCGCCTGGCGCTGCGCTTGGGGCAAAGCGCAGAGGGCGCGCCCCAGAGCGTTTCGTCGGCGCACAGGAACGGCTGCCTGCCGTCCCGCTCGAAGCCTTATCCCGGCGCAACACGGCTTGCGTGACGCGGCGACGGATAACCTGATGACCTACCGAGCGAGGATGTCCCATGACTGACCCACGTAACGTCGCCCACGACAAGAAAGTGCAGCAGGAAAAGAAGCATCAGGGCGAGGACATCGCACCCGATGCCGAGCACGCGCCGCAACCGGGCAAGAAACCCGCGCTCAAGGACCACGACGAGCAGGCCGACGACAAAGCCTGACCCTCTGCCAGCCTCGCAGCACGCGAGGCCTCCCGGTGCTGACGACCGTCAGTATCGCACCTTCCCGCCAGAGTCAGCTGCCCGATGCCAGCGCCGGCTCCGGCTGCCGGGGCCGCTCCGCCGCATTCAGGCACAGCAAGCCCGCCAGGGCGAACAGCAGGCCGAGCAGCATGCCCGGCGCCAGCGGCTCGTCGAAACAGGCCCAGGCCCACAGCAGCGCCACTGGCGGACTCAGGTAGAGCGCGCCACTCACCGCCTGGGGGCTGCCCTGGCGCAGGCACAGCCAGTAGAGGCCGAAGCCGAGCAGGGTCGGGATCAACAACCAGAGCACCGCCAGGGCGAAGCCGAGGGTCAGCGGTGGGGTCAGCGGACCTTCCACCCCGGCCACCCCCAGCATCACCAGACTGCTGGCCGCCAGCTGGATGAACAGCTGCGTCCGCAACGCCAGTCGGCTCGGCGGCACGCGACTCTGCACCAGGGTCGCCAGCGCCAGGGCCAGGGCGCTGCCCAGCGGCAGGGCGTAGGCCCAGCCGGGGGCCACGCCCAGTCCCAATCCCGCGCCGGTGGCGAGCAGGACGCCCGTCAGGCCCAGGCCCAGGCCGAGCCACTGGCGCCCGTTGGTGCGCTGGCCCGGCAGCAGGCAGCAACCCAGGGCCACCAGCAGCGGCGACAGATCCGACAGCAGCGCCGCCAGCCCGGGTGAGACGCCCAGTTCGATGGCCTTGGCGGCCGGCCCTGCCGCTCCGGCGAAGGCCAGCACGCCGATGCCCGCCTGCTGGCCGATGATCTTCAGCGGCAATCGCCGCACCTCGGCCCAGGCGAAGGGCAGCAGCAGCACGGCGGCCAGCAGCAGGCGCCAGAAGGTCACCAGCAGGGTAGGGGCCTGGTCCGCTGCGTAGCGATAACCAACGAAACCGGCGCTCCAGCACAGCACCAGGGCGAGCTGGCGCAGCAGCGGGGAAGACAGGATGGCAGGCATGGCCGGGCTCCAGATGACGGGATGCCTTGAGCCTGGCCCAGGGTAGTAATACACTCAAACGACATTATCGGTAGCTATGGTTCGATAAAAACGCATCATGCCTGCACCTCTCGATATCGACGTCCTGCGTACCTTCCACACCATCGTGCGGCTGGGGCAGTTTCGCGCCGCCTCCTTGCAGCTCAATCGCAGTCCTTCGGCGGTGAGCAGCCAGATCCGCCGACTGGAGGAGCAGACCGGCGGCCGGCTGTTCGAGCGGGACAACCAGGCGGTGACCCTGACCCCGCTCGGGCGCCGCGTGCTGCTGGAGACCGCCGACCTGCTGCAGGCCCATGACCGCATCCTCGCCGGTCTCACCGGCCAGCCGGTGGTGGGCGAGGTGCGCCTGGGCGTGGCCGAGGACTATGCCGCCCGCCTGCTCAAGGCCGTGCTGCCGCGCTTGCAGGGCGAGCATCCCGGGATCGTCCTGCAGGTGCTGACCGGCAACAGCAGCCAGCTCCGGCGCTGGCTCGGCCAGGGCCTGCTGGACCTGGCGCTGCTGGTGGGACCGCCCCGCACCGATCGGGCGGACGGCCAGAGGTTCGGCCATACCCAGCCGGTGTGGGTCGCCGGTCCCGGACTGCAGCTGAGCCCGGACGCCAGCGTGCCCCTGGCGCTGCACGGCGAGGGCTGCAGCTATCGCGAACTGGGCATCGACCTGCTGATCCGCCAGGGCCGGCGCTGGCATGCGGTGGTGACCAGCGCCGCCTCTTCGGCATTGGAAGCGGCGGTCGAACTGGGCCAGGCCGTGGCCATCACCGACCGGGCGCGCATGACCCCGCCGATGCGTGAACTGAAGCCGGAGGAGGGCTTTGCGCAACTGCCGGTGCACGAGCTGCGGCTAGCCTCGCCGCCCGGTGAGCGCAGCCCCGCCTGCGCCTCTCTGGCCGGGCTGATCGCCGAGGACTTTCGCCTCTAGCCAGGCGGCGCGAGGTTTGACCGGGCGACCGTGCAGCCACTAAGGTGCCGACCCTGGCGCGCGACCTGCCGCCTGTCGATTCATCGTTCCGCCTGGAACGGACACCTCCCGAGACCACTCGGACCCTCTGCGACCGCCTGAGCTGTTGCCTCCCGAGATACCCGGGATCGGCCCCTACATCCGGCCCGCTACCGCCGCTCCTGTCCGCTTTTTCTGGAATATCCCGCTGTCATGACTGCCCCACCCGCCATCCCCCGTCTCATCTATCTGCTGGCCCTGACCATCTTCGCGCTGACCACCGCCGAATTCATGGTGGCCGGCATGATGCCGGCGCTGGCCGCCGATCTCGGCGTCTCCATCGGCCAGATCGGCTATCTGATTTCCTGGTATGCCCTAGGCATGGCCCTGGGCGGCCCGCCGCTGACCCTGTTGCTGCTGGCCCTGCGCTTGGCGGAAAAATCGGCGCTGCTGTGGCTGCTGACGCTCTATCTGGTAGGCGCCGTGGTCGCCGCACTGGCGGCCAGCTATCCGGTGATGGCGGCGGGGCGGGTGCTCATGGGCATCGCCAGCTCCGCCAGCATCGGCCTGTGCCTGACCCTGGGCGCCAACCTGGTCACGCCGGATCGCCGCGGCCGGGCGGCCTCGCTGATCCTGTCCGGCCTCATGCTGGCGCCGGTATTCGGAGTGCCGGGCACGGTGCTGATCGAGCAACTGGCCGGCTGGCGCGCCAGCTTCTGGGCGGTCGCCCTGCTGGCGGCCTGCTGCACCCTGCTGGTCGGCCTGTGCGTGCCGCGCACGCCGGCGCGCGTGGCCGGGCAGTTGGGCGGTGAACTGCGCACCCTGGTCAGCGCCCGGCTCTGGGCGGCCTACCTCACCAGCGGCCTGATCATCGGCGCGACCTTCGCCGGTTTCAGCTACTTCTCGCCCATCTTCATCCAGGTGACAGGCTTCGCGTCCACCACCATTCCCTGGTTGCTGATGGGGTACGGCCTCGCCAACGTGCTGGGCAATCTGCTGGTGGGCCGCCTGGCCGATCGCTACACCCTCAAGGTGCAGGGCGTCGGGCTGGCGGTGCTGGCGCTGGGCTTCGCCCTGTTCGTCAGCTGCGCCGAGAATGCCGCGGCCAGCCTCCTGGCCCTGGCGCTGATCGGCCTGACCGGAGTGGCGCTCAACCCGGCCATGGTCGCCCGGGTCATGGCCGCGGCCACCCCAGGGCCCCTGGTCAACACCCTGCATACCTCGGTGATCACCGCGGGCCTGGCAGTGGGGGCCTGGGCCGGCGGCGCGGCCATCGATGCCGGCCAGGGCCTGCGCGCGCCCCTGTGGGTTGGCCTGGGAATGGCGCTGCTGGGTGTGCTGAGCCTGGTGCCCAGCCTGGTGCAGCGGCTGACCCTGGCGCCGCCGCCCGCGAGTCGCTGCTAGCGCCTGGCAGCTGGCCGCGCCAGGCTGCCGCCGCGCTGCCAGGGGTTTTGCCCGCGAAAGGCTCTACGACGGTCCTTTCGGCGGGACCGTGCGTGCTGTCTTCGCTGTAGCCTGACTGTCATCTCTGCCTGGCATGTTGCCTTTCGAACAGGAAGGCGCGATTTCGCGCCTTCGATCCTCAGGCTATCGATAAGGGCGGCACAGACATGCAGGCTTCGCTTCGCGGTATGACGTTGGGATTGGTACTCGGGCTGGTGAGTAGCGGCCCGGTGTGGGCGGCGACGCCCATTCCCTTCTGGCATTCAATGGATGCGGAGCTTGGCAAGGAGGTCGATTCCCTGGCCCAGCGCTTCAACCAGGCGCACCCGGAATTCCAGGTACAGCCGGTGTACAAGGGTGACTACGAGCAGAATCTGGCCGCTGGCATCGCGGCCTTCCGGACCGGCAAGCCGCCGGCCATTCTGCAGGTCTACGAGGTGGGCACCGCGACCATGATGGCCTCCCGGGCCATCGAGCCGGTCTACCAGGTGTTCAAGGACGCGGGCCTGAAGCTGGATGAAGCGGGCTTCGTACCCACCGTCGCCAGCTACTACAGCGACGCCAAGACCGGTCAACTGCTGTCCATGCCGTTCAACAGTTCCACCCCGGTGCTCTACTACAACAAGGCCGCCTTCAAGCAGGCCGGCCTCGATCCGGAAGCGCCGCCCAAGACCTGGAAGGACCTGGCGGAGGACAGCGCCAAGCTGCGCGCCGCCGGTCTCAAGTGCGGCTACACCAGCGGCTGGCAGAGCTGGGTGCAGCTGGAAAACTTCAGCGCCTGGAACGGCCTGCCCTTCGCCAGCCGGGACAACGGCTACCTGGGGACCGATGCCGTGCTGGACTTCAACCAGGCGCCCCAGGTCAAGCACATCGCCCTGTTGCAGGAGATGGGCAAGCGCGGTGACTTCACCTACGTCGGCCGCAAGGACGAACCCACGGAGAAGTTCTACAACGGCGACTGCGCCATGCTGACCACCTCGTCCGGCTCGCTGGCCAACATCCGCCACTACGCCAAGTTCGACTTCGGCGTGGCCATGATGCCCTACGACGGCGACCTCAAGGGCGCTCCCCAGAACGCCATCATCGGCGGCGCCAGCCTCTGGGTGTTCAAGGGTCAGGATGCCGCGGTGAAGCGCGGCGTGGCCGAATTCCTCGCCTTCCTGGCGCAGCCGGAGATCGCCGCCGAATGGCACCAGCAGACCGGCTACCTGCCGATCACCAAGGCGGCCTACGACCTGACCCGCGAGCAGGGCTTCTACAGCAAGAATCCGGGGGCGGACATCGCCACCCGGCAGATGCTGAACAAGCCGCCACTGGCCTTCACCAAGGGCCTGCGCCTGGGCAACATGCCGCAGATCCGCGCGGTGATCGACGAAGAGCTGGAAAGCGTCTGGACCGGCAAGCAGGCCCCGCAACAGGCGCTGGATACTGCCGTGCAGCGCGGCAACGTGCTGTTGCGCCGCTTCGAGAAATCCACCCAGTAAGCCTGGGGTCCGCCCTGGCGGCGCCTGCCGACGAGTGCCGGCGCCGCTCCTCTTTTCGCGACGATGCGTGCGCCCATGTCCACATCCCGTCAGGTCTTTCCTTCCGGCTGGCTGCCCTATGCGCTGCTCGCGCCGCAGCTGGCGATCACCGCCGTGTTCTTTCTCTGGCCCGCCGGCAAGACGCTCTGGTACTCGTTGCAGAGCGTCGATCCCTTCGGCCTGTCCAGCCAGTTCGTCGGCCTCGACAACTTCCGTCAGCTGTTCCAGGACCCGCTGTATCTGGCCTCCTTCTGGACCACCCTGACCTTCAGCGCCCTGGTGACCGGCTGCGGCCTGCTGGTGTCCCTGGTCCTCGCCGCCCTGGTCGATCTGGTGGTGCGTGGCAGCCGGATCTACCAGACCCTGCTGCTGCTGCCCTATGCGGTGGCCCCGGCCATCGCCGCGGTGTTGTGGATCTTTCTGTTCAACCCCGGTCTCGGTCTGCTCACCCTGTTGCTGGAGCGCTACGGCTATCACTGGAACCACGCCCAGAACGCCGGTCAGGCGCTGTTCCTGGTGGTGCTCGCTTCGGTGTGGAAGCAGATCAGCTACAACTTCCTGTTCTTCTTCGCCGCGCTGCAATCCATCCCGCGCTCGCTGCTGGAAGCTGCCGCCATCGACGGCGCCGGGCCGCTGCGCCGCTTCCTGCAGCTGTCGCTGCCGCTGATCGCGCCGGTCAGCTTCTTCCTGCTGGTGGTCAACCTGGTCTACGCCTTCTTCGACACCTTTCCGGTGATCGACGCGGCCACCGGCGGCGGACCGGTGCAGGCCACCACCACCCTGATCTACAAGATCTATCGCGAGGGCTTCACCGGACTCGATCTCGCCGCCTCCGCCGCCCAGTCGGTGGTGCTGATGCTGCTGGTCATCGTGCTCACGGTGGTGCAATTCCGCTACGTCGAACGCCGGGTGCGCTATCAATGATCGAGAATCGTCGCGGGCTGACGCTGCTGTGCCACCTGATGCTGGTACTGGGCATCGGCGTCATCCTCTTTCCGCTCTATGTGGCCTTTGTGGCCGCCACCCTCGACGACCGGGCGGTGTTCGCCACGCCCATGAGCCTGATTCCGGGGCGCCATCTCTGGGACAACCTCAGCCTGATCTGGACCCAGGGCGTGAGCAACAGCACCGCACCCTTCTGGCTGCTGCTGCTCAACAGCTTCCTGATGGCGCTGGGCATCACCCTGGGCAAGCTGTCGGTCTCCATCCTCTCGGCCTTCGCCATCGTCTGGTTCCGCTTTCCGCTGCGCCCCCTGGCTTTCTGGCTGATCTTCATCACCCTGATGCTGCCGGTGGAGGTGCGCATCTTTCCCACCGTGGACACCATCGGCCATCTCGGAATGCTGGACAGCTACGCCGGTCTGACCCTGCCGCTGATGGCCTCGGCCACCGCCACCTTCCTGTTCCGCCAGTTCTTTCTGACGCTGCCCGAGGAATTGCTCGAAGCGGCGCGCATCGATGGCGCCTCGCCGCTGCGCTTCTTCCGCGACATCGTCCTGCCGCTGTCGCGGACCAACCTGGCGGCGCTGTTCGTCATCACCTTCATCTACGGCTGGAACCAGTACCTCTGGCCGCTGCTGATCGTCAGCAACCCCGACCTCGGCACGGCCGTGGCGGGCATTCGCGGCATGCTCTCGCTCGGCGAACGGGTGCCGCAATGGAACCAGGTGATGGCAGCCATGCTGCTCACCCTGATCCCGCCGGTGGCGGTGGTAATGGTCATGCAACGCGCCTTCGTGCGCGGTCTGGTGGATAGCGAAAAGTAACCATGGCAAACCTCGAACTCAGGACCGTTTCCAAGAGCTGGAACGGCGGCAAGACCCAGGTCATCCAGCCCCTCGATCTGCAGGTGGCGGATGGCGAATTCATCGTGCTGGTGGGGCCTTCGGGCTGCGGCAAGTCCACCCTGCTGCGGCTGGTGGCCGGGCTGGAGCGGGTCAGCGCCGGCAGCATCCATATCGGTGGCCGGGACGTCACCGCGCTGGAACCCAAGGCGCGCGGCATCGCCATGGTGTTCCAGAACTACGCCCTCTATCCGCACATGAGCGTGGCCGAGAATCTGGCCTGGGGTCTCAAGATCGCCGGTCTCGGCCGTGCCGAGATCGCCACCCGGGTCAAGGAGGCGGCGCGCATTCTGGAACTCGATGGCCTGCTCGAACGGCGGCCGCGAGAGCTGTCCGGCGGCCAGCGCCAGCGGGTGGCCATGGGCCGCGCCCTGGTGCGTGATCCGGCGGTGTTCCTGTTCGACGAGCCGCTGTCCAACCTGGACGCCAAGCTGCGGGTGCAGATGCGCCTGGAATTGCAGCAGCTGCACCAGCGGCTCAATACCACCAGCCTCTATGTCACCCATGACCAGGTGGAGGCCATGACCCTGGCCCAGCGGGTGGTGGTGATGCAGGCGGGGGTGGTCGAGCAGCTCGGCACCCCGGTGGAGGTCTACGAACGTCCGGCCACGCGCTTCGTCGCCAGCTTCATCGGCAGTCCGGCGATGAATCTGCTGGACGGCCAGGTCGACGCCGCTGGCAGCCACTGCGAAGTGCCGGGCGGTCTGCGCCTGCCGCTGGGGCCGGGCTATCACCATCTGGCCGGACGTCCGGTCTGCCTGGGCATCCGGCCCGAGCACCTGCAGCCCTGCGGCGTTTCGGAGCAGGGCCTGCCCCTGGTGGTCCGCACCCTGGAGATCCTCGGCGCCGACAACCTGGCGCATGGGCGCTGGGGCGAGCAGGCGCTGGTGGTGCGCCTGCCCCATCAGCAGCGGCCGGCGCCGGGCCACGTCCTGCAGCTGCGCGCGCCGGAGGAGCACCTGCACCTGTTCGATGCCGCCTCCGGTCAGCGCCTCGATCCCCGGCGCTAGGCACGCCGGTCCGGTCAGGGCGCGGGGCGGTTTCCCTCAGGCGCCCCGGAGAGGATACTGCGCCCTTTGCCGCTCTGACCGCCGATACCCATGGAAAACCTCCCGCTGTTCGATCTGCCCGCCGCTGCCCCCGAGGAAAAACCCAAGCCCAGACGTGTTCGAAAGTCTGCTTCCGCGAGCGGTCTGCGTCTGCTGCACCCCTCCGACTGGCACCTGGGGCAGCATTTCCTCGGGCGCACCCGCGAGGCCGAGCATCGCGCCTTTCTCGCCTGGCTGGTCGACCAGGTGGCGGAGCAGGCGGTGGACGTGGTGCTGGTGGCAGGCGACATCTTCGACACCGCCACCCCGCCGAGCTATGCCCGCGAGCTGTACAACGGCTTCATCGTCGCCCTGCGCGGCACCGGCGCCAGCCTGGTGGTGCTGGGCGGCAACCATGATTCCGCTGCAGTGCTGGCCGAGTCCCGCGAATTGCTGGCCTGCCTGGACACCCGGGTGATCCCCTGCGTCAGCGAGACGCCAGCCGACCAGCTGCTGGAATTGCGCCGCCGCGACGGCGAGATCGGCGCACTGCTCTGCGGCATTCCCTTCGTGCGACCGCGTGACGTGGTGCAGAGCCAGGCCGGACAGAGCGCCGAGGAAAAGCGCCAAGCGCTGCAACAGGCCATCCAGGGGCACTATGCCGAGTTGTACGCTCTGGCCGAGGCGCGCCGCGCCGAACTGGGCGTTGCCTTGCCGATCATCGCCACCGACCATCTGACCACCGTGGGCGCCAGCACCAGCGAGTCGGTACGGGAGATCTATGTCGGCAGCCTCGACGCCTTTCCCACCAGCGCCTTTCCGCCGGCGGACTACATCGCCCTTGGCCATATCCATCGCCCCCAGCGGGTCGGCGGCCTGGAGCAGGTGCGCTACAGCGGCTCGCCGCTGTGCCTCAGCTTCGATGA
>Ga0105251_10003355_pt1 | contig 11660 bp, 12 predicted proteins | sample KBSS64metaG_FD_80424 | JGI IMG/M metagenome (GOLD analysis project Ga0105251, IMG submission 80424) | Switchgrass rhizosphere microbial communities from Kellogg Biological Station, Michigan, USA - KBS S6-4 metaG | ecosystem: Host-associated > Plants > Roots > Rhizosphere > Soil | place...
GCTACATAGCTCAGTTGGTTAGAGCATAGCATTCATAATGCTGGGGTCCGGGGTTCAAGTCCCTGTGTAGCCACCAAGTACTAAAAACGGCTTACCGAAAGGTAGGCCGTTTTTTTATGCCTGAAGAAAAGTCCAGGGCCCTACCACAAGGAGGTGACGCATGACATTCCCCCCCACCGCCATCCGCACCGACCGACTTTTACTGCTCCCCGCCCACCCTTGCCACGCACGTGCCGTGCAAGCGTACCTGCTGCAAAACCGCAATTTCCTCCAGCCTTGGGAACCGTCGCGTGATGACGCCTTTTTCGAACTGGCCGCCATCACCGAACGCCTCGAAACCCTGGCCGACAAAACCGCCAGCGGTGAAGCGTTGCACCTACTGATATTCAGCCACGGCAACATCATCGGCGCCTGCAACTTCAGCAATGTCGTACGCGATGCGTTCCAGGCCTGTCACCTGGGTTATGCGCTGAGCGAGTCTGGCCAAGGCCAGGGTCTGATGCATGAAGCGCTGACGGCGGCGATTGCCCATGTGTTCAACGCAATGCAACTGCACCGAATCATGGCCAACTACCGCCCGGAGAATCAGCGCAGCGCGCGCCTGTTGGCGCGGCTGGGGTTTGAACGCGAGGGTGAAGCGCGGGCGTATCTCAAGATCAACGGGGTTTGGGCGGACCATGTACTGACCGCCCTGATCAACCCCGACGATATTTAAACCACTCAGTCGCTGTGAGCGGCATCACTTGGTGCACCCGGACAAGGATTCACCAATTCCGAATACTCAAACTCCGTGAAGTACGGAATCTTTGTCCCCGGGATCATCCCTCCGCCGTACTTCTTCTTGCCGCTCGGCCTGACTGCTTTCGCGCCGGCACCAATCAACAACGGCTGACCATCAGCCAACAAATAGTCCACCATCTCCCGGTGCATCGTGCCGTTCCATTGCTTGTCGGCATTCAGCGGCAGCAACACGAAGTTGGAGTCCACCGTGAACATGTTCAGCGCTTCCGCCGCTTCCCGGGAGGTGGCGGTATGGCCACACAACACTTCGGCAGTTTTAAGGGTGTAGGCCGGCACGTACCGGCTGCTTTGGTACTTGCTCAGGATCAGCCCTTTGCGGGTCAGCACCGCTATGCCTTGCTCGGCATGGCAGATCGCCTCGTCGCCATACTTCAGTTTGCAGAAGTTGGTGTAGGAGATGTCGATAATGTCACTGCCGGAAACTCCCAGGTCCTGCTGTATCTGAGCGCGGGCTTCAGGGGTCTGGTAGGGGATGCTGCAGCCGCTCAACAGCAGTGCGGCAACGACTAATACCAGCGGTAAATTACGCATAAAAACTCCAGGAAAACAGGATGAGGGCGGGGCAATCCATTAAATCCCTACCGGTAAAACCAGGTCCTTCTGCCCTTCCACCGTCACGTCATAAATCTTCTCGCTGCACACTGAGAACCCCTGTAAATCAAACTCCACCAAGTAGGTCTTGTTCGCTTTTGGCAAGAAGCTGCGCGATAACGGCCCGCACTTTTCCAGGGTGTACGACGTGCCGTGATCGCTGCGCCAGTTCGCAACGCCCTCCACCACGGTCAACTGATCCGCCGGCACCAGCATCTCCCGGAACGGCCGCGCACGATAAACTCCATGGGCCAAGCCCTTGTACAACCCTCGGGCAAACGCCGGCATTTGCTGCTCTTGGGCATCGTTGTAAACAACCCCCACGTTGCTCAAATTTCCCACGGGGCCAGCGCTGAAGCTCACCTGCGATTCAGTGCTGAGCATTCTGAAAATCACCTTTGCATGGTGGTCGTCTGCCATCAGCACGACTGGCTTGGGTTTGGCCGGTGGCGGGCCTTTTTGAGAGGAACAACCCACACCAAAAACAGCCACCACACACAACGGAATGACCCAAGCAAACGAACGATCCATAGATAAACTCAAGTCCGGTTAGATACCGCGAAGGTTAAGCGGCGGATAGCTTAATGCCATCACCTCGAAAAAGTCTCTCTCAACCGATCACGTGCCGTCTATTGCAGCCCGAAGTTTTAAACCACTAGAATGGGATTAATTCTCACTTACGACTCTCTCTCATGAAGCTGTCTTCGCCCACCGACGCTCCTACGCTCGATGCGCTGTACCGCGGCTACCACGGCTGGTTGTTGACCTGGTTGCGGCGTCGCGTGCATTGCTCCCATCAGGCGGCCGACGTGGCGCAAGACACTTTCGTACGCTTGCTGGCATCGGGTACTTACGTGGCGCCGGGTGAGCCACGGGCTTATCTGGCCACCATCGCGCGCCGGTTGCTGATGGACAATGGCCGCCGCCGACGCCTGGAACAGGCCTACCGCGAAGAGCTCGAACGCTGCGCCGCGTATCTTGAACAGGCGCCTTCGCCGGAGCAGGTCCTGCAAGCCGCGCAAATGCTTGAAGCGATTGATCGGGCCTTGGCGCGCATGAAGAAGCGGATACGCGACACCTTCATCCTGCGTTACCTCGAAGGCCTGGACCAAGCGCAAATCGCCCAGCGCCTCGGGGTCTCGGTGCGCACGGTACAGAACGATCTGGTGGAAGCCTTGCTGGCGTGCGATGCGTGCGCCCAGCCATGAACCAGCCTCTGCCCCACGCTGTGCTGCGCCAGGCTGCCGAATGGCTGGTGCGGCTGGATCACGAAGGCAACGACGCCAGCGAACAGGCATTTCGCGCCTGGCTGGCCGCCGACCCGCAGCACCCACAAGCCATTGCCCGCCTTCAGGGCCACTTGCTGCCTCTTAAACAAGCCCCGGCCCGTGCCGCATTGCGCCGGGCCCGGCAGCCGCGCCACGCGGCAACGCTGGTCAAGTGTCTCGCCCTGGCCCTGCTGCTGGCAGGCGTGCCGGCGTACCAGTACGAGCAACGTGGCTATCTGTTCGCCGACCTGAGTACCGACCGTGGCCAATGGCGCCAAACGCTGCTGGCCGACGGCAGTGACCTGCAACTGGAAGGCAACTCCGCCGTGAACCTGCACCTGGACGCTACCGAACGCCGCGTGCAACTGCTGCACGGCGAACTCCTGGTGGCGGTGGCCAAGGATGCCCAGCGGCCTTTTTATGTCGACACTCCGCAGGGCAGCATTCGCGCCCTGGGTACGCGTTTTATCGTCGAACTCAGCGACACCGCCACGGTGGTCAAGATGCTCGAATCTTCAACCCGCATCGACAGTGCCGGGCACACGATCACCCTCGGCCCCGGCGAGCAAGTGCGCCTGGATGCAAACGGCCCGGGCACGCCGAAAAGTGTCGATGTGCAGGCGCAGCAGCAAGCCTGGACGGCCCACCAGTTGCTGGCCAATGACGAGCCGCTGGCGGATGTGCTTGAGCGCCTGGCGCGGCATCGCCCGGGTGTGCTGATGTTCGATCGCAAGGCGCTGCAAGGCATTCGGGTGACCGTGATGCTGCCGACGGACGACAGCGACCGCGCGTTGCGCCTGCTCACGCGCACCCTGCCGATTGAGGTCAGCACGTACACCCCGTGGCTCACGCGTGTGCGCCTGAAAGTCCCCGCCGGATAATTCTTACGCAGCGTTGCGTGTTTTCGGTTTTACCGCGTCCTTTCCTTGGCCAACATCCAAAGGAGCACCGATAACATGTCTTCAACCCCCACACGCGGCGGCCTGTTACTGGCCAGTCGACTGTTGCTTGGCTGCCTGCCGCTGGCGGTGCCGGGCCTGGCTTACGCGCAACAGCAGGTACAGGCGTTCGACATCGCGCCCGGCAAACTCGGTGATGTACTGACCCGCTTCGCCCAGGCCGCCGGTGTGCCGATTTCGTTCCTGTCGCAACAGGTGGCCGGGTTGAACAGCCCCGGTGTGCGCGGCAGCTACAGCGTGGCGGACGGGTTCGCTCAAGTGCTGGCCGGCACCGGTTTCGCCGCAACCGGCAATGCCGATGGCTATCAGTTGGAAAGCCTGCCGGTAGCCGGCAGCGCGCTGTCGCTGGGCGCCACAGAGATCACTGCCAACCAGTTGGGCACCATCACCGAAGGCAGTGGTTCCTATACCCCGGGCACCATCGCCACCGCCACGCGCATGGTGCTGACCCCACGGGAAACCCCGCAGTCGATCACCGTGATCACGCGCCAGCACATGGATGACTTCGCGCTCACCTCGATCGATGACGTGATGCGCCATACGCCGGGCATCACCGTGTCGACCTTCGACAGTGAGCGCAATAACTACTACGCACGCGGCTTCTCGGTGGAGAACTTCCAGTACGACGGCATTCCTACCCTGCGCAACTCCGCCTACTCGTCCGGCCAGACCCTGACCGACATGGCGATCTATGACCGCGTGGAAATTCTCAAGGGCGCTACCGGCCTGCTCACCGGCGCTGGCGCCCCTGGCGCGACGATCAACCTGATCCGCAAAAAGCCCACCCGCGACTTCAAGGCCAGCGTGGAACTCGGCGCCGGCAGTTGGGACAACTATCGCTCCCAGATCGACGTGAGTGGCCCGCTGACCGACAGCGGCAACGTGCGTGGCCGCGCGGTGGCGGCGTATCAGGACAAGCACTCGTTCATGGACCACTACCAGCGCAACACCAATGTGTATTTCGGCACGCTGGAAGCCGACCTGACCGAAGACACCCTGCTCACCGTCGGCTTCGATTACCAGAACAGTGACCCGCAAGGCTCGGGCTGGTCCGGCAGCCGTGCGCTGTTCGATCGCAGCGGCAACCGCATTGACGTGAAACGCTCCTACAACAACGGCGCCAAGTGGAGCCGTTGGGAGCAGTATTCCCGCAGCGCGTTTTCCACCCTGGAACACAACTTCGACAATGGCTGGGTGATCAAGGGCCAATACACCCACCAACTCATGGGCTACGACGCGCCCCTGGGTTCGATCATGAGTGGCCCGTTCCCCGCCACCGGACTGTCGTCCCTGTACGCGAACAAGTTCACCGGCAATACCCGCGCCGACTCGGGCGATGTCTACGCCAGCGGCCCATTCAGCCTGCTGGGCCGTACCCATGAACTGGTGATTGGCGCGTCGGCCTCGAACTCCCACTGGACCGGAAAGGACTACGGCGCCCCCACTTATGTGGGCAACAACCAGATCGATTTCTGGAATTTCGACGGCAATGTGCCGGAGCCAGACTGGGGCGCGCCGACCCGCACCATCGACGCCACCACCCGGCAATCCGCCGGCTACATGGCCGCACGTTTCAACCTCACGGACGACCTGAACCTGTTCCTCGGCAGCCGCGTGGCCAACTACAAATTGCGTGGCGACGACGACTCCACCGAGACCGGCAAGCTGGTGCCCTACGCCGGGGTCACCTACGACCTGAACGACAACTTCACCGCGTATGCCAGCTACACCGACATCTTCATGCCGTCGAGCTACAGCCGCTCCCGCAACAACAAATTGCTGGAACCGGATGAAGGCAAGAACTACGAGACCGGCCTCAAGGGCGAGTTCTTCGAGGGCCGGCTCAACACCAGCGTGGCCTACTTCGAAGTGCATGAAACCAACCGCGCGGAGCCGGACGCCGAATACAACGCCGCGCCTACCAATCCGTCCCTGGGTTATGCCGAAAAAGGCATCAAGGCCAAGACCAAGGGCTTCGAGGCCGAGATGTCCGGCGAGCTGGCGCCGGGCTGGCAGGCCCAGGCCGGCTACACCCACAAGATCCTGCGGGATGAACATGGCGACAAGGCTTCGACCTGGGAGCCGGAGGACCAGCTCAGTTTCTTCACCTCGTACAAGCTCAAGGGCCCGCTGGACCGCCTGACCGTCGGCGGCGGCGCACGCTGGCAGAGCAGAAGCTGGCAAGTGGTGTACAACCGGCCCAAGGCGCAAAACGAAGAATTCTCGCAGGAAGCGTATTGGGTGGTGGACGCGATGGCCAAGTATCAGGTCAGCGAACATCTTTCCGCGACGCTGAACGTCAACAACCTGTTCGACAAGCAGTACTACACCAACATCGGGTTCTATAACACGGCCTATTACGGCACCCCGCGCAATGTGATGCTCACCACGCGCTGGGACTTTTAATCGGCCAGGCGCCAGCGCCCCTTGACATGGGGCGCTGTTGCGTCAAACAGCGTGCCGCACAAAACACTGCTCCACCACCGACTTGCCCCACTGCTGCCCTTCCTGCTCGGACTCCAGCACAAAGCCTGCGTTTTCATAGAGCTTGCGCGCCACATCCAGGCCCTTGAACGTCCACAGCCGCACCGCCGGGAACCGGTGCCCGTCACAGAAATCCAGCGCCTCTTGCAACAGCCGTTTACCCAAACCCTGGCCGTGGGCCGACGGGTCGAGGATGAAGCAGCGCAAGATCGCCTCGCCGTTTTCGCCCTCGCCATCAATGGCAATCGAACCCACAATCTGCGTCCCATCCAGTACCGCCCACACTTCGTTGCGCGGGTTGGCCAGGCGTCCCATCAGCTCGGCCATGTCCGCCGCCACCAGGCTTTCAAATGGTTGGCCAAAATTCGCATGCTTGGCGTAGTACTCCGCGTGCATCTGCGCGATGCGCCCAATCACCCCAGGCCGATAGCCCCGGGCGATGCTGTAGTGCCTTGGCTGCCGGGCGCCGGTGCGTTGGGTTTGCAGGGCTGCGGCGTAGTGATCAAGCCCGCGGCTGACGGCCTGCTGCTGTTCGCTGGACAAGTCGCCAATCGCCTCGCCCACCTGGCGCCGGGCAAATGTTTCGATGTCGCGTAACGTCTTCTGGCCTCGTGTGGTGAGCCGTAGCTTTTTCGAACGGGCATCGTCCTCGTTGGCAAACTCTTCCAGCTCGCCCGCCTCGATCAGCTTGCGCACCATACGGCTTACCGAGGACTTTTCCAGGCCCAGCAAGGTGACCAGTTCAGCCGCCGTCAATGCGCCACGCTCGCCGATTTCAACAATCGTGTGCACCGACGACGGTGGATAACGGCTGGCTGCCAACTTCGGCTGCATGAAACCCAGCTCTCGCACCATGAGGCGTGAGGCACAGCGGATCTGATCGATAAGGTCTGGCCTGGAACGGTTCACGTGGAAAACCTCTTGCCCGAATGAAGAGATATAGTTGTATCGCACAACCATATGCAGATCAATCTCCCTTCCCGCAAATCACTGAGGTACATTCCCTCCCCACGGACAACAGATCATTCTCAAATGAACGGAGTCATCGCGTGCTTTCGATTTTCCACCGCCAACGCCTTACCACCCTCTCGCTGATCACCGCCGCCCTCACCCTCGCCGCCTGCCACAGCGCCACCGCGCCTGAACTGCCGCCCGCCCCGGAACTCGGCTCGGGCTATCGCACCGACATGAGCACCCGCCACGCCGAGCGCCATATGGCCGCCGCCGCCAACCCGCTGGCCGCCGAAGCCGGGCGGGAAATCCTGCGCAAGGGCGGCTCGGCCATCGACGCCGCGATTGCCATGCAGGCCGTACTGACGCTGGTGGAACCGCAGTCGTCCGGGATCGGCGGCGGTGCGTTCATCATGCTGTGGGACGGCAAGCAGGTGCACGCCTACGACGGTCGCGAAACCGCACCGGCGGGCGCTACCGAGCGGTTGTTCCTGAAGGCCGACGGTACGCCGATGGCCTTCCCCGAGGCACAGATTGGCGGGCGGTCCGTGGCAACTCCAGGCGTGTTGCGCGCCTTGGAGATGGCCCACAAAAAGACCGGCCATCTGCAATGGGCGACGCTGTTCGAGCCGGCCATTCGCCTGGCGGAACAGGGCTTCCCGATTTCTGCGCGCTTGCACAGCCTAATTGCCGCCGACCGCTACATCACACGCTCGCCGGAAATGACCGCGTACTTCCTGAACGCCGACGGCAGCCCCAAGGCCACCGGTACGCTGCTGAAAAACCCGGCGCTGGCCAACGTCTTCAAACGCATCGCCAAGGAAGGGCCGGATGCGCTGTACTACGGCCCGATTGCCGAAGAAATCACCCGCAAGGTGCAGGGCAACAGCAACGCCGGCAGCCTGACGCTGACCGACCTCAAGGGTTACAGCGCGGTTGAGCGGGCGCCGTTGTGCACTGACTACAAGCGCTGGAAAGTCTGCGGCATGCCGCCACCGTCGTCGGGCGGGATTGCTATTGCACAGATTCTCGGCACATTGCAGGCCCTGGAAGCCCGCGACCCGCGCATGGCCCTCGCGCCGTTGAAGCCGGTGAAGAGCGACTCACCGGCAGGCCTGGAGCCGGTGCCCGAAGCGGTGCACCTGATCGCCGAAGCCGACCGCCTGGCCTACGCCGACCGCGCCCAATACGTGGCCGATTCGGACTACGTGCCGGTGCCGGTTGCCGGACTGATCGCTCCGAATTACCTGGCCAGCCGCGCTGCGTTGATTGGTGAGCGCAGCATGGGCGTCGCCAAGCCGGGCAAGCCGGCCGGGATTGAAGTGGCCTATGCGCCGGATCGCTCGCCGTTGCGTATTTCCACCTCGCAAGTGGTGGCGGTGGATGACGTGGGTGGCGCGGTGTCGATGACCACTACGGTGGAAGCGGCGTTCGGTTCCCATGTGATGGTCCAGGGCTTTTTGCTGAATAACCAGATGACCGACTTCTCCTTCATCCCCGAAGAGAACGGCCAGCCGGTGGCCAACCGGATCGAGCCGGGCAAGCGCCCGCGTTCGTCCATGGCACCGACCCTGGTGTTTGATCGTCAGAGCGGCGAGCTGGTGGCCACTGTTGGCTCGCCGGGCGGTTCGCAGATCATCGAATATGTGAGCAAATCCCTGGTGGCCATGCTCGACTGGAACCTCGACCCGCAAGCGGCCGTCGGCCTGCCCAACTTTGGCAGCCGCAACGGCGCGACCGAGCTGGAAACCGGTTTATTCAGCGCACCGTTGAAACAGGCGCTGAAGGACAAGGGCCACGCCCTGAGCGAAATCGACATGACCAGCGGCGCCCAGGCGATCGTCCGGGTGCGCGATGCGCAGGGCAAAGCGTCGTTGATCGGCGGGGCTGATCCACGCCGTGAAGGCGAAGCGCTGGGGGATTGAGTTGACTCACTGGAGAGCTGCGCGTGCACAAGGCAAATAACCTCGGCGCCCTGATGTGCGTCGATCATGGGTTTTGTTCGATTGACGATCCGTTGCGGCCTGACGAGGTGTTCATCTGCAAGCAGGTGCACAGCGCCACGACCATTGAATGGCGCCCGGAGCTCGCCGCCAATACGGTTGAAGCCGATGGGGTTTTCAGCCGGGATCTGCAGCCGATTGCGGTGATTACCGCCGACTGCCTGCCGCTGCTGATGGCCTCGGAGGACGGGGACTTCGTCGCGGCGATTCATGGCGGCTGGAAGGGACTGCAAGGCGGGATCATCGCCAATGCCATGCAACGGTTTACCGCCGAGGGTGTGGCGCTGGATCAGTTGCGGATTGCGATTGGGCCTTCGATCAAGCCTTGTTGTTATGAGGTGAGTGGCGAGTTTGTGGCGCAGTTGCAGGCGAGTCAGGGGCATTTGTGGCGGGATGGAAATGCGCCGTGGACGTTCGAGCAGCCGGGGCCTTTGTTGGCACCGGAGATTCAGCCGCCAGAACCCAGGCAGGCCTTGAGTGCGTGGTTTGATTTGAGCCGCTATGCGCTGATCTTGCTGGAGGCGGCAGGGATAAAACGTGAGCAGGTTGAGGTAAGCGAAGTGTGTACGTATTGCACCTCGCCGGCGTTTGCGAGTTATCGCAGAAGGACCCATGACAGTACGGAGAGGAAGACGTTGTTGTACTCGTGGGTTGCTCGCGCAGTGTAATGGGACGACGCCCACAGCTCTCTTAGCTATTAGCCTTAGAAAATCTGTGGGCTGTCATTTTTTGCGAAACAACGTTTCTTGAATCCCTCTCCATCCGCTGACATTTTCTGGCCCCGCCCCTTCTTGCCAGAGGCTACGTCAAAGACGTAGAATTTTTGCGTGTTAACGATCATCGAGTCCCCCTTATTCAGCAAGCTATGGCCCGATTACTGGACCGAAGAAGAACGGGGTATTTTTATGGCTTTTCTAGCCAACCACCCCGATTCAGGTACTGTCATTCCAGGTTCTGGTGGTTGCCGAAAAGTACGCTGGAGCTTGGAAGGCCGGGGCAAGAGCAGCTCAGTACGGATCATTTACACAACGCAATTGGCGTGCGGCGCACTAGTTGCCTTGCTGATTTATGGCAAAGGTGCCACCGAGAATATTCCCGCGCATGTCCTCTACAAAATCGCCAAGGAGATGAACCATGCCACTCACTGAGAAACAGCTGAAGGAACGTGACGCCAAGCGCAACATCGGCGAGGAATTGCTGGCTGCCGTTATCGACGTCAAGGAAGCGCGTCATGGTCACGTCCATCACGTCGAAATTACCCAAGCGGCTGAGGCGCGCAGCAAGACCGGGTTGTCACAGCCCAAGTTTGCCGAACTGCTGGGGGTCTCTGTACGAACGCTTCAAGAATGGGAGCAAGGGCGCCGTTCTCCTTCCGGCGCAGCACGTTCCTTGCTGCACATAGCCGCCATCAGGCCAGACGTTTTTCGAGAAGTCCTCAGTAACGCCTGATGGCGTTACTGGTCTACCGGCTAATCTTCAACCCCTTGCGCCCCGCATGCCGCTCCAGCGCCAGCTCGATCAACCGGCTCACCAGCTCGCTGTAGCTCATGCCAGCCGCCTGCCACAGCTTCGGGTACATGCTGATGCAGGTGAACCCGGGCAACGAGTTGATCTCGTTGATCAGCACCTCACCCTCATCCGTCAGAAACACATCCACCCGCGCCAGCCCGGCACAGCCCAGGGTTTCAAACGCTTCGATGGCCAACGCACGAATGCGCTCGCTGGCTTCAACACTGAGGTCCGCCGGCACCACCACTTGGGCTGCCTGGTCATCGATGTATTTGCTGTCGTAGGAATAGAACCCGTCGCGCACCACGATCTCGCCACAGCCGCTGGCGATGGGGTTCTCGTTACCCAACACGGCACATTCAATTTCCCGGCCTTTTACCGCCGACTCCACCAGCACCTTCTCATCAAACCCAAGTGCCAGCTCTACAGCAGCGTGATATTCAGCCTCGCTGCCCACCTTGCTCACCCCCACGGACGAACCCTGGTTCGCCGGTTTCACGAACATCGGCAATCCGAGTTTCTGTTGGGCGTGTTCGAAGGTGGTACGCGCCGCATTCCTGCGGTTGAGGGTAATGAACGGCGTCACGGCAATCCCGGCATCGCGCAGCAGGCGTTTGCTGATGTCCTTGTCCATGCACACGGCCGAACCCAGCACATCGGAGCCGACAAACGGCAGGTCCGCCATGCGCAGCAGGCCTTGCAGGCAGCCGTCTTCGCCGAGGGTGCCGTGGACGATCGGGAAGATCACATCGACGTGTTCCAATGAGGCCTGGCTCGAGGTTTCCACCAGTTGCTGGCTGGCCTTGCCCGGCACGACCGCCAGTTCACGATTGGATTGATTGAGGGCGATCAGCGCCGGGTTTTCTTCGTTGAGCAGGAAGCCCGAGGTGTCGTTGAGGTGCCAGTGGCCGGCCTTGTCGATGCCGATCAGGATCGGCTCGAAGCGCGAACGGTCCAGTGCATCGACGATGTTGCGCGCCGACTGCAGCGACACTTCATGCTCGGCCGAACGGCCACCAACAATAATCCCTACCCGCAGCTTTCTCATGATCGGCCGCGCATTTGAAAGTAAGTCTTGTTACCTTTGGCCGTCA
>Ga0105251_10003356_pt1 | contig 11660 bp, 10 predicted proteins | sample KBSS64metaG_FD_80424 | JGI IMG/M metagenome (GOLD analysis project Ga0105251, IMG submission 80424) | Switchgrass rhizosphere microbial communities from Kellogg Biological Station, Michigan, USA - KBS S6-4 metaG | ecosystem: Host-associated > Plants > Roots > Rhizosphere > Soil | place...
CCTTGCGCCGGATCGAGGAGGCGAGCCGCGGTGCGGATGCCGGTCCGGACTTGCGCGCGGTGCTGATCGCGCTGGTCGAGAAGGGCGGCATGATCGAGCGGGCTGGCGCCGGTGTCGACCGTCTCGATAAAGTGCAGCGCTCGCGCCTGGCGCGCCTGGGCGTCAAAGTCGGCACGCTCGATCTCTTCGTGCCCGCGCTGCTGCGCGCCGAGCCGGCCAGGCTGTGGCGCGAACTGGCCCAGGTCAGCGGCCGAGTGCGCGAAAGTGCGGTCGTCGCCGATGCCATGCCGCCGGCATTGCCCGCCCCGCGCGGACGCCGCCCGATCGGCTATCGTGATCTCGGCAAGCAGCTCGTGCGTCTCGACATGGCCGAAAAGCTCGTGCGCGAGGCGCACCAGGCGCGGCTTCCGGCGGGGCGCCAGCCGTTCGCGCTGGATCCGGCACGGGCGATCTCGATGGGGCTGACCACCGCGAGCTACGCGCGTCTGCTCCGCCTCGCCGGTTTCGCGCCGATCATGCCGCGGGCGGTGCGGGAGGGGGAGCATGGGCCGCCTGCCCCGGTGCGCTGGCGCTGGCGACCGCCGCGCGTGGCAGCGCCGGAGAGCCGGCCGCAGTCGGCCGTACCGCGCAACAGCGCTTTCGCGGCCCTGGCCGATCTGGTGCGATGATGATGGGGAGAACGCCTGGCGATGAGGATCGACAAGCTGCTGTGGTATCTGCGTCTGGCGCGCAGCCGCTCTGCCGCGCAGGCGATGGCCCAGGAGGGGCACATCCGGGTCAACGGCAGGCGCGTCGACCGTGCCCACCAGCAGATTGCCTGCGGCGACGTCCTTACGCTTCCCTCCCCGCAGGGCGCCAAGGTGCTGGAACTTCTCGCCCTGCCGGTTCGGCGTGGACCCGCGCCCGAAGCGCAATCGCATTACAGAGTGCTTGACGGCACGGCTGCTCATCCCATAGCAGCCACCGCGATAGGGACGATCGAAGAAGGGTTTCTGCAGTCATGACTTATGTCGTCACCGACGCATGCATCCGCTGCAAGTACATGGATTGCGTGGAGGTCTGCCCGGTGGACTGCTTCTACGAGGGCGACAACATGCTCGTCATCAACCCGAGCGAGTGCATCGACTGCGGCGTGTGCGAGCCCGAGTGCCCGGCCGAAGCGATCCTGCCCGACACCGAGAGCGGCCTCGAGCAGTGGCTCGAACTCAATGCCAAGTACTCCGCGGAGTGGCCGAACCTCACGTCCAAAAAGGATTCGCCGGCCGACGCCGACGAGTTCAAGGGCGAGGACGGCAAGTTCGAGAAGTACTTCTCCGCGGAGCCCGGCGAGGGCGACTGATCGCCGATCGGCCGACTGCCGGAAAGCCAGACCTGAACGCGTTGCCCCGCGCCTGTGCGGGCAGCGCATTCTAGGGTCTGGCATTTTTGTGACGATGCTGCTATATACTCGGTAACTGCCGGGGCGTTCTGCCTGTCGGCAGTCGTTTTCGTTGAGAGGCATGGTTCGGCAGCACACGGTTGAGATCGCGATCTGACCGGATGTGCGCAGCATTGCGGCTCCTCCGGGCCAGCTTTGGATCGCATTGCGGCTCTTCTTACGCCACGAACCTGCAGGTGAAAGGACGATACATGGCAACCAAGGCCCATGCCTTCGATGTTGGAGATTACGTCGTTTACCCCAAGCACGGTGTTGGCCGGGTTATCGAACTACAAAGTCAAGAGATCGCCGGAATGCAGCTGGAGCTGTATGTCCTTCGCTTCGAGAAGGAGCGGATGACGCTCCGCGTGCCGGTGAACAAGGTCGAATCGATCGGCATGCGCAAGCTCTCGTCGGACAAGACGCTGCGCGAGGCGCTGGACACGCTCACCGGCAAGCCCAAGGTGAAGCGCACAATGTGGTCGCGCCGTGCGCAGGAGTACGAAGCCAAGATCAACTCCGGCGACCTGGTGGCGATCGCCGAAGTGACGCGCGACCTGTTCCGCGCCGACGATCAGCCCGAGCAGAGCTACTCCGAGCGGCAGATCTTCGAAGCGGCTTCTTCGCGTCTCGCGCGCGAGCTTGCCGCGATGGAGAAGACTGACGAGCCGGCCGCGCTCAAGAAGATCCTCGCGATCCTCAACGAGCACGCTCCCAAGTACTACGAGAGCACCGAAACCGCTGCTTGATGGCACTGCTGGCGCGGCATCGCGCCGCCGGTCGCAAGAATGGGGCTGCTTCCGACCGGAAGCGGCCCCTTTTGCTTGGTGGCTCCGTCTCGTGTTCATTGCGCCGCAACGCATGGCATGGCACTCCCGCGCGCATGATCCGATATCGAACCGCCGTGCTGCTGCCGCTCGTGGCCTTGTCGCTTTCGGGCTGCCTGGCGCGAACCGCGGTCGGCGTGGTGACCGCGCCGGTGCGCGTTGCCGCCAAGGGGGTGGACTGGGCGACGACGAGCCAGTCCGAGGCCGACGAGAAGCGCGGCCGCGAGATGCGGCGCCGCGAGGAGAAGCTGGGCAAAGTGCAGCGCAGCTATGACAAGCACTTGCGGCAGTGCAACGACGGCAACGACACGGCGTGCGACGCCGCCCGTGTCGACCAGCAGCAGATCCAGGAGCTGCTCCCCACGGTGCCTTACGAGCGTCGCCGCTAACGGTACTCGTTTCGACCCTCAGCGGTCGGTGCCTGCTTCCCGCTTCAGCTCGTAGAGCACTTCCAGCGCCTCACGCGGCGACAGCGCGTCCACGTCGATGCCCTTGATCTGTTCGCGCAGGACATCGCAGGCTTCCTCGCGAGCGGCCTGGGCAGCGGCGAACAGCGGCAGGTCGCCCAGGCCCGCTGCCAAGCCGCCGGTCTGCGCGCGGCCTTTCTCCAGCTTGTCGAGCACTGCCTTGGCACGGGCGACGACCTTGGCCGGAACGCCTGCGAGCCGTGCCACTGCCAGACCATAGCTGCGGTCGGCCGGCCCTTCGGCCAGTTCGTGCAGGAGAACGAGATCGCCTTTCCACTCGCGAGCGCGGACGTGGTGCAGCGAAAGCGCGTCGCACGTCTCGGCCAGCCGGGAGAGCTCATGATAGTGCGTCGCGAACAGGCAGCGGCAGCGGTTGGTCTCGTGCACCGCCTCTGCCACCGCCCAGGCGAGCGCCAGACCATCGTAGGTCGATGTGCCGCGCCCGACTTCGTCGAGGATCACGAAGCTGCGCTCGCTCGCCTGGGCCAGGATCGCCGCGGTCTCGACCATTTCGACCATGAAGGTCGAGCGGCCGCGCGCGAGATTGTCGGACGCACCCACGCGGCTGAACAAGCGGTCGACGAGCCCGATCCGGGCGACCCGCGCCGGCACGAACCCGCCCGCCTGGGCCAGCAGCACGATAAGCGCGTTCTGGCGCAGAAACGTCGATTTGCCGCCCATGTTGGGGCCGCCGATAAGCCACAGGCGATCGGCCGGCGTAAGCCGGCAGTCGTTGGCGACGAACCGCTCGCCCTGCGCGGCAAGCGCGGCTTCGACTACGGGATGGCGGCCGCCCTCGATGGCGAGGCAGGGCTCCTCGACCACTTCGGGCCGCGACCAGTTCCCTTCGGCCGCACGCTCCGCCTGACCGGCCGCGACATCCAGGCGTGCCAGCGCCGCGGCGGTCGCGGCGATGGCGTTACGCGCCGCGACGACGGCACCGGTGAGCTCCTCGAAGTGCGCCTCTTCGGCGGCGAGCGCATGGGAGCCGGCCTCGGCGATCCGGCTCGCCTCCTCGTGCAGCGCCAGCGCGTTGAAGCGCATCGCCCCGGCCATCGTCTGACGGTGAGTGAACCCGCTTTCCGGCAGCAGCAGCTTGTCGGCATGCCGCTGCGGCACTTCGACGAAGTAGCCAAGCACGTTGTTGTGCTTGATCTTGAGCGCCGGCAGCCCGGTCTCCTCGCGATACTTCGCCTCCAGCGCGGCGATCGCCCGGCGCGCATGACCCGAGGTGCGGCGCAGCTCATCGAGGTCGGCATCGTAGCCTTCGGCGATAAAGCCGCCCTGCGCCCGCTCGGTCGGCGGCGCCGGCACCAGCGCCCGGCTCAGGAGATCGACGAGGGCGTCGTGCCCGCTCAGCGACGGGAGCAGCCTCTGCAGCAGCAGCGGGAGGCCCGACCTCCCGTGCAGCCGCTCATACAGCAGCCGCGCTCCGCCCATGCCGTCACGCAGCTGGCCGAGATCGCGCGGGCTGCCGCGCCCGGCGACGACCCGGCCCAACGCGCGGCCGATGTCGGGCAAGGATCGCAGCGCGCCACGCACTTCATCGCGCAGCAGACCGTCCTCGTGCAGCCAACCCACCAGCTCCAGACGCTCGGCGATGGCGCGCCGGTCGGTCAGCGGAGACGAGAGATCCTCGGCCAGCTGACGCGCGCCCGCGCCGGTCACGCAGCGGTCGATCGCCTCGATCAGGCTGCCCTTGCGCCCTCCCTGGGAGGACTGGAGAATCTCGAGACTGGCGCGCGTCGCCTCGTCCATCGCCAGCACCGCACCATCGCCGCGCGCCTCGGGCGGCAGCAGCAGGGGCAGCTTGCCGCGACCGACATGCTCGAGATAGGCGATCAGACCGCCCGCAGCCGCCAGCATGGCGCGCGAGAACGTACCGAAGCCGTCCAGCGTGGCGACGCCGTGCACCGACTTCAGCCGTATCTCGCCCCGATCGCTGGCGAACTCGCCGGCGGGCCGGAGGATCGCTTCGCCCGGTGCCGTGTCCCAGCCGTCGGGCGCGACCAGCTCGCTCGCGCCGAACCGCGCGAGCGTCGCCGCCAGCGCCTCGCCCGCGCACTCGGCCAGTTCCATGCGCCCGGTCGAGATGTCGCAGGCGGCCAAGCCGACGCTGCCGCGCACTTCGCACACCGCGGCGAGCACGTTGGCCCGCCGGGGTTCGAGCAGCGCCTCCTCGGTCAAGGTACCGGCGGTGACGAAGCGCACGATGTCCCGCGCGACCAAGGCCTTCGAGCCACCGCGCTTCTTCGCTTCGGCGGGCGTTTCCACCTGCTCGGCGATAGCGACCCTGCAGCCGGCGCGGATGAGACGCGACAGGTAGCCCTCGGCCGAATGCACCGGCACGCCGCACATCGGGATCGGCGCGCCGCCGTGCTCGCCCCTGGTCGTCAAGGCGATGTCCAGGATCGCCGCCGCCGTCTTCGCGTCCTCGAAGAAAAGCTCGAAGAAGTCGCCCATGCGGTAGAACAGCAGGCAGTCCCCCGCCTCCTCGCGCAGGGCCAGGTACTGGGCCATCATCGGCGTCGGAGCGGCGTCCAGCGGCATCGTTTGGACCGGTAGCGCCGCCGCCGCCGATTCGGAAAGCGCCGAAGGACCGCTTTCCCCTACCAAGACGCGTGAAGTTTGATTACGGCGCGGCCAGCGGGAGATCCGGCCTTGGCGGATCGCGGCGGGTGAAGGTCTCGAGCTTGAACCTGCATTGGACGGAGTGTGGCGTGGCAGACGAAAGCAGGGTGCAGTTCACCGAGCGCGAGGCGCTGTTCTACCACCAGACGATCCGTCCCGGTAAGATCGAGATCATCGCCAGCAAGCCGATGGCCACGCAGCGCGACTTGTCGCTCGCCTACTCGCCGGGCGTCGCCGTGCCGGTACAGGCGATCGCCGACAATCCGGGCGATGCCTATGAGTACACCGCCAAGGGCAACCTCGTCGCGGTGATCTCGAACGGCACTGCGATCCTGGGCATGGGCAATCTCGGCGCGCTCGCCTCCAAGCCGGTGATGGAAGGCAAGGCGGTGCTGTTCAAGCGCTTCGCCGACGTCGATTCGATCGACATCGAGCTCGCCACCGAGGACCCGCAGGCCATCATCGAAGCGGTCGCGCTGATGGAGCCGAGCTTCGGCGGCATCAACCTTGAGGACATCAAGGCGCCCGAGTGCTTCATCATCGAGCAGGCCCTGCGCGAGCGGATGAAGATCCCGGTGATGCACGACGATCAGCACGGCACCGCGATCATCGCCGCCGCGGGCGTGCTCAACGCCTGCTTCATCACCGGCCGCAAGCTTGAGGACATCAAGGTCGCGGTGAACGGCGCCGGCGCCTCGGCGCTGGCGTGCACGGCGCTGATCAAGTCGATGGGCGTGCGGCACGAGAACGTGCTGGTGTGCGACACCAAGGGCGTGATCTACAAGGGCCGCGAAGGGGTGGACCAGTTCAAGTCGGCCCACGCCGTCGACACCGACAAGCGCACCTTGACCGAGGCGCTCGATGGAGCCGACCTGTTCCTCGGCCTCTCGGTCGCCGGCGCGGTGACCCCCGACATGGTCCGCAACATGGCCGACCAGCCGATCATTTTCGCCATGGCCAATCCGGACCCGGAGATCAGCCCGCCCGAGGTGATGTCCGTCCGCCCCGATGCGATCGTCGCCACTGGCCGCTCGGACTATCCGAACCAGGTCAACAACGTGCTCGGCTTCCCCTTCATCTTTCGCGGCGCGCTCGACGTGCGCGCGACCGCGATCAACGAGGAGATGAAGATCGCCGCAGCCCGCGCCATCGCGGAGCTCGCGCGCGAGCAGGTGCCCGAGGAAGTGGCTGCCGCCTACGGCCAGAACCACCAGTTCGGCCGCAACTACATCATCCCGGCGCCCTTCGATCCGCGGCTGATGGAAGTCGTGCCGTCGGCCGTGGCCAAGGCCGCGATGGACAGCGGCGTAGCCCAGGCGCGGATCGAGGATTTCGACGCCTATCGCCATGCCCTCAAGAGCCGTTTGAACCCGACCACGTCGGTGCTCACCAACGTCTATGCCAAAGTGAAAGCCGAGCCCAAGCGCATGATCTTCGCCGAAGCGGAGAACGAAGTGGTGCTGCGTGCGGCGGTCCAATACCGCGAGTTCGGCTATGGCGAGCCGGTGCTGGTCGGCCGCACCCAAGGCGTGCTCGACAAGATGGCCGAGCTCGGCGTCGCCGATCCGCAGAGCTACCAGATCGAGAACTCCGCCGTTTCCGAGCACGTCGAGCCGATGGTCGAGATGCTCTACGAGCGGCTGAAGCGGCGCGGCTATCTGGAACGCGACGTGCGCCGCATGGTCAACCAGGACCGCAACGTCTTCGCGTCGGGCCTGCTCAAGCTCGGCGTTGGCGACGGCATGATCACCGGCATGACGCGGCCCTTCGCGCAATCTATCAAGGAAGTGCGCCGGGTGCTCGACCCCAAGCCGGGTGCGCTGCCGTTCGGCATCCACATGATGGTGGCCAAGAACCACACCGTTTTTATCGCCGACACCACCATCAATGAGCGCCCTAGTCCGGACATGCTGGCCGTGATCGCGAAGGAGACCGCTGCCGTGGCTCGCCGGCTCGGGCACGAGCCCCGCGTTGCCTTCCTGTCGTACGCGACGTTCGGCAACCCTGCGGGCCGCTGGCTGGATAACGTGCGCCAGGCGGTGCAAATCCTCGATGCCGAGGAGCAGGGCTTCGAATACGAAGGCGAGCTGGCTCCGGACGCTGCGCTCAACCCCAAGATCATGCAGCTCTACCCGTTCTCGCGCCTCTCGGCTCCGGCGAACGTGCTGATCATGCCGGGCCTGCAATCGGCGAACATCTCGGCCAAGCTGCTGCGCGAACTAGGCGGCGCGACGACGATCGGGCCGATGCTGATCGGCATGGAACGGCCGGTGCAGGTCGTGCCGATGACCGCGATCGCGCCGGACGTGCTGACCAGTGCCGTGCTCGCCGCGTCGGGCGTGGCAGGCTGAACTTACGTGGTCCCGGGCTCCCCCGGGACCGGTGCCGGCCATGCTGGACCTCGCCGCGCAAGCGGGGCCGCGCAATGGCGATACCGGTCCCGGAGCAAGTCCGGGACGACGGCTGCAAAAACTCTATTGCTTCAAAGAATATGACCTGCGCGCACTTGGCGGGATGTCGTTGAGCCCTGCTCAGAACCAGGCCTTGTAGATTCCGAAAGCGCTGGTCAGCGTCAGCACCACGCCGACAAGGATCAGCATCGGCTTTACCGGGATTCGCTTGGCGGCGAATGCCCCGATCGGCGCTGCCAGCACGCCGCCGATCAACAGGCCGATGGTCCCGCCTGCCACTTGCGCCAGGCCGACGCTCGCGATGAAGGCGATCGAGACGGTGACGGTCAGGAAGAACTCGACGGCGCTGACGGTGCCGACCACCCGGCGCGGGTCTCCGCCCTGTATCAGCAGGTTTGACGTCACCACCGGGCCCCAGCCACCGCCGCCCGCCGCATCGAGGAAGCCGCCGACAAGGCCGAGCGGGGCGATCAGCTTCACTTGCTTGACCTTGGGCGGATAAAGCAAGCCACGCACGAGCAGCCACACGCCCACGGCAGTCAGGTAGACCAAGACGAACGGCTTCACTACGCTCGCGTCGAGGGATGTGAGCACGTAGGCGCCCAGCACGCCGCCGACGATGCCGGGGATCAGCAAGCTGAAGAACAGCCGCTTGTCGATGTTGCCATGAGCCAAGTGGCTGATCCCGGACGTCGCGGTCGTGAAACACTCGACCAAGTGGACGCGCTGCGAGGCGAGCGCGGGCGGGATGCCCAGAACCGCCACGAGCATCGTGTTGGAGATCACTCCGAAGGCCATGCCCAAGGCGCCATCGACCAACTGAGCGGCGAAGCCAACGGCGATGAACGGCACAAGCGTCGCCAGGTCGATAGTCCCAATCAGGCCGGCGATGTCCATGCGGTTATCGAATCCTCGCGCTAATCTCGATTGCCAAAGTAGACATTATCACCCGGGCTGCCAGTGTCTTATTGTGTCCCCGATCATCCGTCGCGCTCATGCCCGACGGTATCGGAAGTACCACACCTCGTGCCCCAGCTTTCGCGCCTTGGCCTCGTAGCGGGTCTCGGGCCAGCCGCCGGGGCGTGTCAGGAAGTCGGTCGGCGTGCGGCACAGCCACTCGAAGGCCTCCCGATGCCGGCGCATCACCATCAGCGCATGCCGCAGGTAGATGGGATGGTCGGTGCCGAAGCGGAACTCGCCGCCGGGTTTCAGCTTGGCCGCGAACATTGCCACCGGGCCATCGTTCATCATCCGCCGCTTCGCGTGACGCGCCTTGGGCCAGGGATCGGGATGGAGGAGGTAGAGGAACGAGAGCGATCCGTCCGGCACCCGGGCCAGCACCTCCAACGCGTCGCCATGATGGATGCGCACATTGCCGAGCGGCGGGTGCGCGCCATTGTCGCCGTCGACATGGACCAGCGCCTGAGCGACGCCGTTGACGAAAGGCTCGCAACCGATGAAGCCGTGGTCGGGCAGCATGTCGGCTCGGGCCGCCATGTGCTCGCCGCCACCGAAGCCGATCTCGAAGTGCAGCGGGCAGGCGCGCCCGAATAGTCGCTCTGCGGTGATCGGGCCGTCGGCAGGCACCGCGATGCGCGGCAGCAGGTCGTCGACCAGCGTCTGCTGCCCGGTTCGCAGCGCTTTGCCTTTGGCGCGGCCGTAGAGGCGGTTAAGCGTGGTCGGATCGCCGGGCTTGTTCGCGGTCATGGCACCGGGCGATGGCAGCGCCGCCACACGGGGTCAATGCTCGGTCGCAAAGGCGAAGGCGTCAGGCACCGTTGCGCAGCGTGGCGAATGCGCGACGCCGGGTGCGCGCGAGCCATCCCAGGAAGTCCCCCTCCGGAACGGCAAGGGCCGACGGTTTCATCGTTGTGCGCCACAGGTAGGTCATGGCGCAAGCCAATCGGCCGTCCTCGCCACGAACCCTGAGCGCTACGCGGCGATACTCGCTCCCCTCGTAGCGGTCGAGCAGCGTGAGATCGCCGGGGGACAGCGTCAGCTTGGCCAGGGTCCCGCGGCAGCGCTGCACGGCATGCCCCGGCAGCATTGCCGGGTACCAGCCATCGCCGCTACGGACCGCCACCAGCCGCCCGGGAGCGGTCGCCGGCTGCGCGTGATCGACACGCTCGGCCACCCAGTTCCCCATGCGCGTGCCGGCGTGGGGCTGCAGGGTGCCATAGAAGAAGAACGCGCGCGCGGGCAGAGGCGGGCTCAGTGATGGCAGGCCATGGCCCCGACGACATCTTCCAGCCGGGCGGGGTCGCCGATCGCCAGCACGTGCCCGTCCGATCCTTGCTGCAGAGGCTCGCCGCTCCAGTCGCACATCGTACCGCCGGCACCCTCGACGATCGGGACGAGCGCGGCCCAGTCGTGCAGCTTCAAGCCCGCTTCGCAGACCAGGTCGAGGTGCCCGCTCGCCAGCAGGCCATAGTTGTAGCAATCGCCGCCCATCATCATGCGCTTGTGATCGGTCCTGGCCGCAAGCGTCATGAAGTGCGCCCCCTCGTGATCGTCGAAATACTGGGGGCCGGTGGTCGCGAGCGTCGCGTCGCTCAGCGTGGCGCATCCCCGAGTGCGCGCCGGCGCTCCGTTGAAGGTCGTCGGCCGACCGCTCGCGCCGACCCAACGCTCGCCCAGGATCGGCTGGTCGATCACTCCGAGCACCGGCCAGCCATCGACGAGCAAGGCGATCAGCGTGCCGAAGATCGGCCGGCCCGACAGGAACGAGACGGTCCCGTCGATCGGATCGAGCACCCAGGTGCGGCCACTGCCGCCCTCCTCGGAGCCGAACTCCTCGCCGATGACGCCGTCGCGCGGCACCTCGGCCTTGAGGATGCGGCGCATGGCTTCCTCCGCCGCGCGGTCGGCGATCGTGACAGGCGAGGCATCGTCCTTGCGGTCGGAGGTCAGTCCGGAGCGGAAGTGCGGGCGGACGGCCGCGCCGGCGGCTTCGGCAAGCCGCAAGGCGAGGGCGATTTCGGCATCAAGTTGCATCGCCAAGTGCTGTGCCATCTGCTCGCTGGAGCAGCAAGCCGGCATCGTCGCACGGCGAATGTTGCGAGACGAAACAATTGTATGGATACGGGAATTTCCCCTACGAAGGACCCAGGGGCACAACATTACTTCCGGTAACCATGATTCGCAGTTCACGGCCGGCCTTTGATCCGCGGATCAGGTCTGTCTTCGCAGTATCGCGGGATGGTCAGCCGCTATCCTACAACCGCGCGCCGGCGCCTGATCTCGCCGATTGGATCGCGCGACTTTATGTGGCCCGGATCGACATGCCTGCTGATCATACCCTTCACTGTGGTCTGTTCGGCGAGACCGGGGCGATCCGCATCCAGCTTTCGGGAGCCTGGCGGGCCCAGACGAGGGACGGGGTCGCGCGCTACGGCAACAATGCCTTGTTCTTCGGCCCGGATTCGCGGCTCATGCCCATCAGCGTGACCGGCGGCTTCACGAGCCTTGGCATCGTCGTGCGTCCCGGTGCGTGCATGCCCCTGCTTGGAGCGCGGCCGCACGAGTTCCTCGATCGTGTCCGCCCGACCGAGGATGTTGGTTTGGCCAGCGAGCGGATCCTCGCGCATCTTGAGCGGGGCGCCACGCCGGAGGAATGGCTGCTTTCCCTGGAGCGCATGATCCGCGGGCTCGTTGCCGATGCTCGCGGCGAGCCGGACCCGCTCAGCGCCCGGTTCGAGGAGATCACCTACAGGGATCCGGCGATGACGGTCGCACAGGCCGCCCGCGCGATCGGGGTGGAGCGCCGTCGGCTGGAGCGCGTGGTCAGCCGCGACTTCGGCCTGCCGCCCAAGCAGGTCCTGAAACGGGCAAGGGCGCTCGACATGGCCAGCTACTTGCGCGGCGTCGCCGACGACGAGGAGGCCGAAGCGCTGGCGCTGCGCTACTA
>Ga0105251_10003357_pt1 | contig 11658 bp, 4 predicted proteins | sample KBSS64metaG_FD_80424 | JGI IMG/M metagenome (GOLD analysis project Ga0105251, IMG submission 80424) | Switchgrass rhizosphere microbial communities from Kellogg Biological Station, Michigan, USA - KBS S6-4 metaG | ecosystem: Host-associated > Plants > Roots > Rhizosphere > Soil | place...
GCTGGCGTCAGGCCCCCTACAATCCCCCCCCCCCCCCGAGTCCGTCATGTCGGCGTGACACAAATCCAGCGGCCTCCGAGAAAGCCGGGGCGGTTCACTGCAGATCAATTTTGGATACTGTCATGCACTGCTCAAATAAGCATTGCCCCGGCAAGGCGGGGAGGCTTTAGATATGTGAGCCGCTCAAAACGGCCGCGAGGGCGCTACACACGTACCTGGTTGTGGCCACCTGAAGGCGGCCATTTACCTCAGCACTTGCAAATGATCCAAACACCGATTTTCTACCTCTTTGTTTCGGAGGTACGTCCTGATCATTTTTTCATCCCGGCCTACCGTCGTGATGAAGTAGCTTCTTGCACAAAAGCTCTGTTCCATAAAGCTGCGTTTCCGCTCCCCATACAACCATGCCAAATAGATCGCACATCTCGACCTTGATGTATCCCACCACCTCCGATACCGCGCACTTCGGCAGAATACTCAACGGCATGTGGACGTGATCCGGCATCAGGCACCCTTCCTGAACTCGGCTTCCCTCCTGTTTAGCCAATCACCAGAACACTCCAAAAAAAGCAGATCACAGTTTAACCAAAAAACCGATTCTCAATCACAATTCAGTTGTCAGCGTGCACATTCGCTATCAACCAGCTAGATTATCTGCGTGCTGCGCCCACGGTTTCATTGCCGTGCCAAGCATGCAAGCGCCAAAACTCGCCAGGGTCTTGAGCCAGCTCGGGTACGGCCTTATAGACGGAGCCAGAAGATCTGCTTGACCATCCTGCCATCGCCTCCACCAGAATTCGCACTTGCTGCTCATCACCGAACCAGTTACTCGGAGGTGCCTGGAAAGACCTGAAAGCAGGCACCCTCATTGAATCGACTCTTTGATACGAGTCCTCTAAAGCAACTGGAATGCGAGCAACGCTAGCCATGGATTCATTTGCTTGGCTGGGCAGCAGAGCCTCAAAAGCATCGGCGTCGAGATAGTCGTTATTCGCCCAAACACTGTCGATCCTGGCGCTGACATCATCAAACCAGTGCAGGAAGGTGACAGAGTCCGAGCCTCCGACAAAGGTAACGGTCAGATCCGAACCCGTCCTGCTGACCACCATGTCATTGGCACCATATCCGAAAGACGCATTGTCATAGCCACCATCGGCATCGCGATTATCGACGACATCGTGGCCATCACCAATGCTGAATATATAGCTATCGTTCCCATCACCCCCCTGAAGGAAATCGTTACCCGTGCCGCCATTAAGCTCGTCCTGACCTGCACCACCGCGAAGATCGTCATCACCACCAAACCCCATGACCTTATCATCTCCACGCTTAGCGTCGATAACATCAGACCCTGTCGTTCCGATGATGTACTGAGAAGCATCATTACCAGACATGGCATTTGGAACAAATTCTTCAAGAGTCATTTCGGCACCATCAGCAAATCGAATGAGTTCAATTACCTCTAAATTCAGGGCTGGATCTGTTTCGTCATAACTAAACGCACCGTCAATAGCGACGGCGTCATCCGTGCCTTCAACCGCCAAATGAAGCGTGTTTCCAACCCGCCCAGCTACCACGTCCGATGACGAGATTCCAGGACCAAACTCTAGCACGTCGAAACCTTCACCCCAGGCGATATAGTCCACCCCTCCTCCGACTTGGTATCGCAGCAGATCATTGCCTCCGCCGCCATACAACCGATCGTCGCCAGCACCGCCATGCAAGATATCGTTGCCATCGTATCCATACAACTCGTCATTGCCACCAAGACCCTCGATGACATCATCGCCCGATGTACCTTTAAGAAGATTATCGCCTTCAGTGGGCGCCATCATAAACCACGCGATCGCCGCCTGATCCCAGATAGTGCCGTCAGCAAAATGAAACTCTTCTATCCCATCCCACTGGGCAAGAAACACGTCGCTTCCGGCAATCCCGATACCCCTATAAAAAGGATCAACATAAAGATCAGCCACGGCGACGTCGTCATCGAACATCACAACATCCACACCGTCTTCCGGTGTATAAGCCCAGTTGCCAGTCTGAGAGTTGTAGGAATAGTACCTGTCGTTAATGTAATCGCGGCCACTATTACGCCCAAACAGATAAGTATCCGACCCACCGCCTCCGCTTAATGTATCTTGTCCATTGTCGTCCTTGCCATCCAGAATATCGGCACCGGAACTTCCGCGAAGCTCGTCATTGTATGGAGTACCCACGACCATATTACCGCGATATCCCGCACGCGACATGATGTCGAGATAGTCGATGGCAGTTCCATCCGCAAACTCGATTCTGTCGATCATCGAAATAAGGCCACCACCACCAGAATACCCGACGCTCAACAGCACATATTTCACAGTAACCCGATCGCCACTGACTCGATTATTTATAACCAGATCTCCATCGGTTCCGCCGGATGCTTCGCGGTACGTTATCGAAAAATCAAGATCTGCCAGGCTTATACCTTTCCCGAACCGGATGACATCGAATCCGGGATCACGGTGATTAGTATACGGATTATAGACGGTGGGGCCATCAACGATGACGTCATCGCCGTCACCAAGGTTGAACACGAAAACATCGTTACCTAGGCCGCCGTCAAGCTCGTCATCGCCAGCGTCACCTCGCAGAACGTCGTCGCCGTCGGCCTGGCTACTGCCACTTCCAAAAGGCGAATCTCCAAATACATAATCACGCCCAGCGCCACCGGAAACAAAATCGTCACCGGCGTCTCCATAGACGTGGTCGTTCCCTGCTCCGCCGCTAGCGACATCGTTGCCTGTTTGTCCATACAACTCGTCGTCGCCATCGCCGCCGTCAACAACATCATTCCCGCCACCAGCGAGGACCGTATCGTCGCCCCCTAGGACCGCGATTGTATCGTCGCCACCGAAACCGTATGCCTTGTTGGCCGTCTCATCGCCCATGAGCGCATCGAATTTGGCAGTACCCAACAATAGAGCGGGAGCCAGTAGTGCACGGATTTGCGAGTCACCCCAAACCGTGCCATCGGCAAATTCGAGACGATCGAACGGCAACTTCACACCTTCATCGCTTTGGCCATTCAAGAAGATGTCAAAGGTCAAAGAGTCTTCCGTGCCAGCGATACCGAGCGACAGGTACTGGTAGTAGCCATAGTCCAGCAGCTTTGCCACGAGATTAGCCGGCCCTATGCCGCTTCCAAGCCGTACTGTGCTAGTCGTATCCGTGACTGTATCCGCACCCTGGCCATTCGCTAGCACGTAAATGTCGCGCCCCGCCCCCCCTTCCAGCCGATCTTTGCCGGCGCCACCGTCTAGCACATCGTCGCCCGCCTCGCCGACGAGAGTGTCGTTTCCATCACCACCCAGTAGATGGTCGTTACCTGCACGCCCAGCCAAGTAGTCGTCCCCCTCCTTACCCTCCAGTACGTCGTCCTGATCACTCCCCCACAACCGATCATTGCCCGCCGTGCCGACCGTAGTTATTTTTACGATATCTTCCCAACTTAATACTGCACCGTTCTGGAATTTCAAGGATAAGGCTTGCTGGCCTGGACTCAGCTCATTGACCTGGACAGAATCGCCACCAATTTTAATTGTCAACGTGGAGCTGTCGCGCGTTAGCAAGACTTGTGATGGCAATGCATCGTCAAACATCAACACGGCAGCCTCACCACCTCCCGCATCGAATGTCAAGATGTCACGACCGAAGCCAGCCTTAAAATGATAGGTATTAGTCCCTGCACCGCCGCTCAGGTTGTCATTGCCTGCACCACCAATCAGGATGTCATTTCCTTCCCCACCATACAGATAATCTGCGCCAGCGCCACCATCAAGCATATCGGCACCGAAGTAGCCAAACAATTTGTCGTCGCCGTCGCCTCCGTAGAGTTGGTCACCATTATCGAATTGAGCCCACTGGCTGCCTTGGTCGTCCCCATACAAAGAGTCGTTGCCACCCTGACCGTAAAGCACGTCTGCGCCAGCCTTACCATACATGGTATCGGCGTAACCGGAACCAATAAGGGTGTCATTACTGGCAAGACCGGTGTCACCCACAAAGTCCGAGCCCATATATGCCCCCCCCATACTTCCTGTCAGTCGCGTCAGCATCTGCTGCCGCGACCAGACCGCGCCCGAGGCGAAACGAACTGACAGCGCCTCGTCTTGCGCGGAAAAGTAGCCGTTAAGTGTGATTGTGTCGGCACCGCCTGTCAGACTTAACACCAGGCTTCCATCTCGGCCTGCGCTAACCAAAATGTTGGAGGTGGTGACCCCCTCGCCGAGTATCAGTGTGTCCACACCGGCACCGACTGCAGCCAACCCGTCCACCACGTCCTTGCCGGATCCAAAACCGAAGACATAGCGGTCATTCCCTGCGCCGCCGCCCATGTGATCCTCGCCTGCACCACCGTCGAGCAAGTCGTCGCCAGCGCCGCCGACAAGTTGATCGTTGCCCTCGCCTCCGTACAACTCGTCGTTGCCTGCGCCTCCGTCAACCAAGTCGTTCCCGGCGTCGCCATACACCTTGTCGTTACCGGTCAAAAGGCGCTCGTAATCGTCACCGTAGAGCACGTCATCGCCATCGCCGCCGCGCACAATGTCGCTATTGCCTTGGCCGTGTATCACGTCGCTGCCGGCCCCGCCATCCAGATAGTCCTGACCGTGCTGTCCCGGATCAAGGGAAAGCTCATCGCCATCGAGGTAATCATCACCATCGCGTCCGTACGCCGTATCGTTGCCCGCGCCACCCCAGAGACGGTCGTTTTGGGCACCTCCGTCCAGTTGGTCATTGCCTGCACCGCCTACCAAATCATCGTTGCCGTCCTCTCCTCGCAGTTGGTCGTCATCTTCTCCACCATCCAGGATGTCATTGCCAACGCCGCCATCAAGTAAATCGGCCCCAACGCCGCCCTGCAATTGGTCGCTGCCAGTGCCTCCTCGCAGCTGGTCGTTGCCTTCGTCACCATAAAGGGCATCGTTCTCGGATCCGCCGGAAAGGCTGTCATTACCCTCTCCACCGAAGAGGGTATCGGCGCCAGCGCCAGCGCTGAGCTGATCGTCGCCGCTCCCACCCTGCAGTTCATCGGCACCTACACCACCATTGACTATGTCGTTGCCGGCACCGCCGATCAACAGATCATCGCCAGCGCCACCATCCAGTTGATCGTCTCCTTCCTCGCCACTCAACTGGTCGTTTCCATCGCCACCAGACAGCTCATCGCGCCCCTGCCCACCAAATAGCAGATCGGCAGCATCACCGCCGTTGATGCGGTCATCGCCCGCATCACCGATTAACTGGTCTTGCCCTGCACCGCCGTCGATAATATCGTCGCCGTCTCCGCCGTAGATTATGTCGTCGCCGCCGTCTCCCGACAACACGTCATTTCCACCATCTCCGAATATATGATCTTTTCCATCGCCGCCGCGGATCCTGTCGCTACCGTCTTCTCCGATGACGGCTAGTGCATATCCCAACCCTTGTGTGACCTTGTCGCCTTGCAGTATGTCGTCACCCTCTCCTCCATCGATGACGTCATTTCCACCCTCCCCATATATCCGATCGTTGCCTGCGCCACCGAAGATAACGTCATTGCCTGATACGACAGACGTGTCGACATTCCACGTAGCACTCGCCGCCCACACGCCGCCGGCGCTAGCTATATCATCGCCAAAGATCAGATCGTCGCCTTCATCGCCACTGAGGTAGTCATGCTCGGTGCCACCGGCAAGCACATCATTCCCAGTGCCACCGTAGACGGTGTCATTCCCCTCACCCGCATACACGACATCGGAGCCATCCCCGCCATCAATATCATCGTCACCATTTCGCACTGAAGCTGGCATCCAAGCCTGCATGCTGCCACCAGCGCCCCATGTCGCCTTTGCCATCACCGTGAATTTCAAAAAATTAGACGGGGCATCCCCGACTATGGGCGAGTATCCGTCGGTGCGTGTAAGCCAGACTTTTCCCTTGTCTATCAAGTTTCCGAAAGAATGAGCCTCTTCTTCTGTGATCATCCCCCCCCATGCCATGACTGTGGGCAAGCCAAGAATTACGTCATTGCCGGAGCCACCCAAGAGACGATTCGAACCAGGCCCGCCCAACACCAAGTCATTGCCAGACCCACCATCGATCCAGTCATCACCGTAACCGCCATCTATGCCGTCGTTTCCTGCGAAAGCGCTGTAGAACTCATTCGCGCTTGGCTCTGCGCCGTTGTACCCCTCGGAACCCACGGTGTCGTCGCCATCCGTCAGTTCGATAGGATTCTCAGGCGTCTGAGGCTGGCCAAGTCCAGGCAAGGTGATGGAGAGATCCCCGTTCTTCCAGTTTTCTACTAGTACCCATCCACCAGTTTCGCGGTGACTGATGAACAGGTCGCTCCCGATTACCATCATCCGGAACGCACGATCCGCCGTTTGCCAAGCCAAACCATCACGTGACACGTTATTGACAGACAGGTCGCCAATGGCGATGCCATTGAAAGTGATCTTCCCGATGCCATCCGCATCCACGATCACATCCCCTGAATGCTTCGAGAAATCGCCAAGTTCGAACCTGTATTCGTCGAAGCCATCACCACCTGTAAGTGTGTCGCTTCCTGCTCCGCCAACAAGTACGTCATTGCCGTCTGCGCCGTCCAGCTGATCGTCGCCGTCAAGGCCTTTGAGCAGGTCGTTACCGCTGCCACCGCCCAGTGCATCGGTCAGCTCCGCGCCATAGACCGTGTCGTCCCCCGCCCCGGTGGCTATCACGTTCTGTTTTCCCGAAATACCGCTCGCATAGTCGTCCCCTGAGCCACCGATCATGGCAACGACATTATCAATACCTTCGAATGTCTGAAATCCTTTTCCGTACATCCGGTAGTAGCGCTCCACTACGAAAGCCGCTTCTTCATTGGCAAGCAAGTTTTGCAAAACTTCCGAGATATCCTCTTCAGCCGAATCTCCCGCGACACCAGCGACATAAGAACCGATAAGGGCGATTGGCCAGGCAGCGAGACCTAAGAGGTCCAGGGCAACCCCGACTGTTTTTTCGATCACCCAGCCAACGGGCAGCATGATCAGAGCCGTTACGCCACCACTGAAATCACCTGATTTGAATTTTCCGATAATGCTTACCACATCGACGACCATCCCAATCCCGCCAACCACTTCACCAAGCATCTTACTAGCGCCAGCAAGACCTGGAACAGGGATTTCGGAAACTAACGAGAGTTGACCCAATATAGTTTCGAGCTTCTCAAGGTCCGGAGTGTCCTTTTCGATAAGCTTATTGATGATTTCTTCGAACTTTGATTTCAACCCATTTTGCACAGTAACCCAAGCCGGGTTTCCAGAAAGCTCAGGCAGCCGTCCAAATATGTTGACAAGGTCCAGGGCTTGCTGAGAAGCTTTCAAGTAGGCTGCATTAATGATCTTTGCCACTTCGGCATCAGGCTCATCATCGGCTAGCACGGATATCTCAAGGCCCGCTTCGGTTATCGCTCGGCCGTACAACGCTGCCATCTGCTGGGAAAAACCGAATACCAGCTGCTGGATCTGTTCCTTCGAATAGCTCATATCGATTCCTTGCGTAATATTAATAATTTTTCGACGACCCAATAGCCAATTCCGCATCTAAATCACATAAAATACTGGCGCCAACCTTGATCAACCGCCATAACCAATACCTACTGATGCTTATCGTTCCCGTAACGCCTCGCCGCCATGCTGCCGCAAAGGGCTCAACAGATAATCAATTATCCGACGCTTTCCTGTCTTGATTTCAGCACTCAGCGTCATACCGGCGCTCATATTAACCACTACACCATCAATTTCTAGCGCAGCGCCTTCCAGCCGGATACGTGCAGGAAATACAAGTCCCAAGCTTTCGTCCTGCGTCGCATCGTGCGAGACGCTGACCACCTGCCCGGTCAGGTAGCCATAACGCGTATACGGAAAGCTTTCAATCTTCACCGTGACAGATTGGCCAGGATGCACGAATCCGATGTCCTTGTTAAGCACGGACGCCTCGACCTCCAATGCCTCTTGCGGCACTACAGCCAGCAACTCCTGCGCTGGGGTCACGACCCCCCCCACTGTGTGGACTGCTAGTTGCTGGACAGTTCCGTCCACAGGCGCGCGCAAAGTCATCAAGCGATCGCGCTGGCTAGCCTTAGCCATCTCGGAGGCACCTTGGGCTACCTGCTGTTCAGCATCCAGTAGCTGATCTAGTGTCTGCTGTCGGAAGTCTGCAACCAGCACACGAAACTCTTCTTCGGCCGTACTAATGGCCGCCCGGATCTCTTGCATTCGATTGCGTTGGGTAGCCAGTTCGCGCTCGGCGGCAATCCGTTCCTGCTCACGCAATAGATATTCATGACGGCCGACGTACTTGCCTTCGACCAGCCGACCATAATCTTCAGCGCGCGCCTTTGAAATCCGCGCTGATTGAGCCAGAGGCTCGATCGCATCGCGGGTAGTTTGCAATTCCGCACGTCGCTGAGAAATCGTGGCTAACAGGCTATGACGCTTGGTCTGCAGTGCTTCAAACTGGCTGTCAGCTAGGGCCTGCTCCGCAGCGAATCGTTCCGCAGGAATGTCATCCGACGCGGTTAGGGCAGGAGTTGCGCCGGTAGCAACTGCCCGCGATAGCGCAGCCAAGCGCAAAGCAGCCAGTCGGGCATCGATGGATGTCTTGCTAGCCTGCGCTAGGTCCGCACCGGTGGCGGTGGTGTCGAGCTCGATTAACGGCTCGCCAGCCTTCACTTTCTGCCCATCGCGCACCAGAATACGGCGCACCACGGCGGTGTCGGCCGGCTGCACGACTTTGGTACGGGAATCGACCACCATCTTGCCTGGAGCAACCGCTACGATGTCCAGCTTGCCGTTTATCGACCACAACAGCGCCGCGCAAAAGAATGCAATGAGAATACGCATTGTCCAACGTGCCGTAGGTGATGTCGGCGTTTCGATTAGTTCCAGATGTGCGGGCAAGAAAGCAAGCTCGTTTGCGTCGCGCCTCGGCGGATCCATCTCATGACGCACGTTCCAGGCCGAGCGAAACAGGCTGGTATAACGCTGCAGAAAATCCTTGCATCCCTGGAGAACATGCTTCATTGCGTGCCCGCCTGCAGCTTGTGAAGCCGCGCGTAGTAGCCTTCAGGCCGATCAACCAGTTCAGCATGTGAACCAGATTCGACGATCTGGCCCTTTTCCACCACAAGAATGCGGTTCGCACGCCGCACCGTTGAGAGGCGGTGCGCAATGATCAACACGGTGCGCCCTTTGCAGATGGCGTGCATGTTGGACATCACCGCGTGTTCTGATTCGTAATCCAGAGCGCTGGTGGCTTCGTCTAAGATCAGAATACGGGGATCGCTAATCAGGGCACGGGCGATAGCAACGCGCTGCCGCTGGCCACCGGACAGGCCAGTACCATGCTCGCCAACCATAGTGTCATAGCCTTCAGGCAACTGGACGATGAACTCATGCGCGCCAGCCAGTTTGGCTGCATGGATCACTCGCTCCAGAGCCATGCCTGGATCGCTGAGCGCGATATTTCCACGAATACTGCGATTGAACAGGAAGTTTTCCTGCAGCACTACGCCTAGTTGACGTCGCAGCCAGGCCGGATCTGCCAAGGCTAGGTCATGGCCATCGATCAGCACCCGTCCGCGCTCAGGAGTATACAATCGCTGCACTAACTTGGTCAGAGTGCTCTTGCCTGAGCCGGAACGACCGACGATGCCGATCACCTCGCCAGGCCTTATATCCAAGTCGATTCCGCCCAACACCTCCGGAGCCTCGGGCCGGTAGCGGAAGTGGACGCGCTCGAAGCTCACGCGACCTTGGATCGGCGGCAAAGCTATACGGCTGCCGGGCACCTCTGTGCGGGTGTTGAGGATATCACCCAAGCGTTCTACAGAGATGCCAACCTGCTGAAAATCCTGCCATAACTGAGCCAAGCGAATGATTGGCGATGCCACTTGACCGGATAACATGTTAAAGGCAATCAACTGGCCCAACGACAACCTACCTTCAAGAACCAGTTTGGCACCGAAGAACAGAATTGCCACGCCAACCAATTTTTGAACCAGCTGCACACTTTGTTGACCAATCGTGGCCACCCGGGTTACCCCGAACCCAGCACTAACGTAACCGGCCAGTTGATTGTCCCAGGTACGTGTGGCGCGCGGATCTACTGCCATGGCTTTGACAGTGCCAATGCCGCTCACAGTCTCCACCAGGAACGACTGATTGTCGGCACCGCGAGTGAACTTTTCTTGTAGCCGGCTACGAAGTATCGGCGTAATCGCACCTGAGATCAGTGCGTATACCGGCAACGATACCACCACAATTAATGTAAGCCAGCCGCTGTACCAGAACATTACCGTTAAAAAGACCACGGTAAACAGAAGATCTAGCACCGAGGTCAAGGCCTGTCCGGTTAGAAAACTGCGGATATTCTCCAATTCACGCACACGGGCAATCGTGTCGCCCACCCGGCGTGACTCGAAATAAGCGAGAGGCAACGCAAGGACATGACGAAATAACCGAGCGCCTAGCTCAACGTCGATCTTGCTACTGGTATGGGCGAATACATAGGTACGAAGCCCCGTCAAAACAACCTCAAAAACCGCCATACAAACAAGACCGACCGCGATTACGTTCAGCGTTGTCAGACCGTTATGGACGAGCACCTTATCCATCACCACTTGAAAAAATAGTGGCGTGACCAGTGCAAAAAGTTGGACAAACAGTGAGACGACGAATACTTCAAGCAGCACCCGGCGGTATTTGATGATTGCTGGAATAAACCAAGTAAAATCGAAGCGCGCCAACTGTCCGAGCACCGACGCACGCGATGTGACCTGTAGTAACCGCCCACCATAACGCTGCTGCAGTTCTGTCGTTTCGACTTGGCGTGGGCGACGCTCAGATAAGTCGTGGATCAGTGCTTGTTCGCCCTGAATGCGCGCGATGAGGAAGGCTTGTCCATCCTTATCCCAAGCCATAGCTGGAAAATTGGCCATCGGCAATCGCGTGACTGGCAGCGACGACACTTTTGCCTTCAGACCAAGTTTGCGTGCAGCTAAGAGCAGCGTGGTTTCGTTGAAGGTCTGTTCGCCTTGCCCAAACTCATGCGCAAGCTGGGCCGCATCGGCCGGAACACCGTGGAATTGCGCAAGCAATATCAGACCGCGGAGACCTAAATCACATCTCTCGGCTTCATCGGATCCAGCCGCACCTTTCACACCCACAACCGTGAGCGCCCCGTTCCCCTGTTGCATAACTTCCCTGCCATGCGTGTTCTGATTGAACCTGTTCAGCAATCATCCAGCTTCTGACCAGCGGACGTCTATCCAAATATACAGTTTTTGTGATGCATTTCACTATTTAAACCGACATTGAAATGACTGGTCGCACCTCAGTGCCGAGCGCCCCTCGATCGCGGCACTGCTGATTCGGCGCTCAAGCAATGCAATTGCTGCATCTTGCAGGTGCAGGTGCAGGTGCAGACAGTGACATCGCCAGCCAGCTAGGGTCTGTCATCAATTGAGCACAATGACCGAGGCGATCCAGTAGATCGCGCCGAGGAAGTTGCAGGCGGTCTTGTCGTATCGGGTGGCGATGGCCCGGTACTGCTTGAGTTTGGCGAAGAAGGTCTCGATCAGGTGTCGATCCC